>Ga0209098_1000604_pt1 | contig 38900 bp, 45 predicted proteins | sample AD_JPNHW1_MetaG_FD_184429 | JGI IMG/M metagenome (GOLD analysis project Ga0209098, IMG submission 184429) | Active sludge microbial communities of municipal wastewater-treating anaerobic digesters from Japan - AD_JPNHW1_MetaG (SPAdes) (version 2) | ecosystem: Engineered > Bioreactor > Anaerobic...
TATAGGCGGTCTCCGCTTCCAATATGCGCTTCGCCGTCTCGGTGATGATGAGCGCCTTCTCTCCCTCTAACTCCTCAAGCAGTCTTATTCCGTAGACGATGCCCGATGCCCCGGTGATAGCCACGACGGTCTTCACGTTCCCAATTAAGCACTGACGCGTATATCAAATCTTACCGCTTGGTGCCCCGAAACGTTCTATATGAGCGGACCTTATAGTTCGTATAGATGAAAAAAATCAGGCCCGGTACCGCCTGCAAGGTCCCGCTGGGGAAGGCACCAGAAGGGATTTGGAGAACGAGAATCCTTATATAGAGGTACCATATTAGTGGCCGAACATACCATTCGGTCTAGTCTATATCTGAAGTTCATTGAGGTTGGTTAAGATGGTTACGGTCTATGATGCGCCCTCCGATAAGCTGATCGCGAACGTTGCTCAGAAGTTGAAAGACTCTGGGTCAGTTAGTCCTCCCGAGTGGGCGGAGTTCGCCAAGACTGGCGTTCACACGGAGAAGGCTCCTATCCAGGTCGACTGGTGGTACACCAGGGCGGCCTCGGTGCTGAGAAAGGTCTACATTAAGGGTCCAATTGGTACCTCCAAGCTCGCCGCGGAGTACGGCGGGTTCAACGACCGCGGGTCCCGGCCTAACCGGGCCGTCAAGGGAAGCCGCTCCATAATCAGGAAGTCCCTGATGCAACTGGAGTCCGCTGGCCTGGTGGTCAGGAACAAGAACAACGGCCGCGTGGTCACCCCCAAGGGCCAGGCCCTTCTGGATAACGCAGCCAAGGAAGTCGTCGACTCCAACTGAACGAGGTGATGTTCGTGGACGATGCTGATCTGATGGAACTGCGCCGGCGGAAGATGGCCGACATGCAGCGCCAGGGAGAGCAGCAGGCGGCCATGGAGCAGCAGGCCCAGGCAATGGAGGTCCAGAGGCAGGCGATCCTTCGCCAGATACTGACCACCGAGGCCCGGGACCGGCTGGCCAATGTTCGCATGGCATACCCGGACGTGGCCCGTTCCGTCGAGGACCAGCTCATAAGGCTGGCCCAGAACGGGCAGATAAATTCGCAGATAGATGAGCCGACCCTGAAGCAGATACTCAGGAAGGTCTCCCCTCAGAAGAGGGAAATTAACATTGAGAGGAAGTAATATGGCACGCAACAAGCACTCCGCCATGAAGGCGCGATTGATGAAGAAGGTGAAGCAGAACCGCCGGGTGCCGGCATGGGTCATGATGAGGACCGACCGCGCTTTCCTGCGCCACCCTATGAGAAGGAACTGGCGCCACAGCAAGTTGAAGGAGTGAGCTAAATGGCAGAAGAGAACGAGAAAGTATACATCATCCCGCTTATCAAGACCAAGATGGTCCCTACCCCTGGCCGGTCCGACCGGGCAATAAAGGAGATCCGCGCCTACATCGCTCGTCACATGAAGACCGATGAGAAACAGGTCTGGATCGACCCCAAGGTCAACGAGTCCATCTGGGCTCACGGTAAGACCGCCCCTCCGAGCAAGGTGCGGGTCAAGGCCGTCCGTTTCGAAGACGGACTGGTCGAAGTATCCATTCCGACCGAGTGAGCGCTAGGACATGTTGCGGGTCTCTAACTACAACGGCGTGGAGTTCATTGGCGTGTACGCTGTGGCCAACGAGGCCATGGCCCTACTGCCTATGGATTCCGATGACCGTTTCCAGGAGGACATCTCTACCGCCCTGGACATCAAATGCCACAAAGGAACCATCGCCAGCACTAACCTGATCGGTTCCCTGGTGGCCATGAACTCTTACGGTGTGGCGGTGAACAGCTTCGCCACCGACACCGAGATAACCGTCTTTTCCAAACTGCAGGTCGCCAGGCTGGAGGACCGCTTGAACGCCTGCGGGAACAATATCCTGGTCAACGACAACGGATGTCTGGTGAACCCGGAAATGAACGATCGCACCGTGCACGTTCTCGAGGAGGCGTTCAATGTCGAGGTGGTGCGCGGAACCGTGGCCGGGCAGAACACCGTTGGTTCGGTGTGCAAGGTCACCAACAAAGGGCTTATTTGCCATCCCGCGTCGTCCGCCGCGGACCTGAAGATGCTCAAGGAGCTCTTCAAGGTCGAACCGAAGATAACCACCTTGAACTATGGCTCGCCGTACGTGGGAGCGAGCATCGTGGCCAACAGCAAAGGCGGGGTCGTCGGGATGAGAAGCACCCCCATCGAACAAGGGCGCGTGGAAGAGGCCCTGGACATAATCAGCTGATCACTGCGAGAATACCCAGTATTCGGTCTCTTCCGGGAGATCTTCGGCCTCGAACTCCACTTCGTTGCCGACCCGGACCACCTTTTCTTCGGGAAGTCCCTTCAAGAACCCGTCAGCGTTCTGGATGGACATCGATAGCCCGCCAACCCGGAAATGCATCGGTATGGCCACTCTGGGATTTATGGCCCTGACCAGAGTCTGCGCCTGGGCCCCGTCGATGGTGAAGACACCTCCAACCGGTAGAAAGAGCACGTCCACCTCTCCCAGTTCTTTGATATGCGCATCCGTCAGCATATGTCCGAGGTCTCCCAGGTGACAGAAGCGAACACCGTCCATGGTGAGGTGGAAGATGTTCATCTTGCCTCTCTTCTCCCCGTTGACGTCGTCGTGGAAGCCGGTTATGCCTCGGATCGCCACCCCCTTCACGGTGCGAGGAGCGATGTCCTTGACCAGCACGTACTCGCCCTTGATGACCCGTACGGCGTTGTGATCGAAATGATCGTGGCTGATGGTAACGATGTCGGCCCGGAGCGAGGGTGGCTTAACGCCTATCGAGCGGCCGTCGTGGGGGTCCATGACCACGGTCGATCGGTCATTGATCTCGAAACAGGAATGCATGTGCCAGATGATCCGCATGCCCTCACCTAGTCCTCGTTTTCGAACTCGGCACCGCATGCAGGACAACCGTGCGAACGCTTTTCCACCTTTTCATGGCATTTCGGGCACATGTAGACGTCCGTTCCTTTCTCCTTTCGAAGCGCTGGATAGGTCACGGACGCCCCGTAGATGATCATCAAAGAGCTCACGGCACCGCCGCCCAGGCCTTCTACAGTACCCAGGATCCCGAGTGCCGTCATTGTCAATACTACCAGATAAGCGGCGATCCCTAGACCGAGGACCACTATGGCAGCCATTCCTGAAGATCGGAAACGATTGCGAACGGTTATCGGAACCAGCTTTTCCTTCGGTCTTTCGACCTCCACCAGTTTTAATTTGATGGTCTCATGCTTATCGTCCGAAGCGAGTGGGACGTTCGGTTTTTCATCGTTATGCGCTTCGTTAGGGCCGATATCTTTCTGGACGGTCTGAACGTTCGCTACTGGAACTTCCTTCGCTGCCTCTTCATCGACCGTTGATCTCGGTTCGGGATCCCTTGTCCCTTCCGGTTTCACTATGGTCTGAGGTTCCGTCATTGGAACTGAAGATGGGGCATCGGCCTTTTCCGGTTCGGGAACGACCTCCGATAGCGGCGGAAGCTCAACTGGCTCCTTATTCGTCTCTTCGATCACCTCATCGGCAGATGGTCCAAGCGATGGTACTTCTCGATCGACCTGCGGTTCGGCCGGAGGTGTGGCCATCGGGGATTCCTTGGACGGTTCTCTCAAGAGGTCCGCAATGGTGCTCCCTGCGCTCACCTGTGCTTCCACCTTCGGTTCGTCATTCGCCAATGGAGCTGAGACGGTCTCTTTTATTTTCTTATGGTCCTGAGCTGGTGCCGGGCGGGGCCTTTCCTCTCTGACCGATGGCTCGTCCAGGTCCTTGAGGGCCTTTCCGATGTTCCCAGCCTCTCTGATCGTAAACTTTTCCTGAGCTGGTGCTGGGCGTGGCCTTTCCTCTCTGATCGAAGGCTCGTCCAGGTCCTTGAGGGCCTTTCCGATGTTCCCAGCCTCTTTTATCCCTCCGTTCTTTGAGGCCGGAGGGTCCTTACGGACGATGGTCGATTCGATACGCTTGGAGGTGCGGTCGTCCAGAGGCTTGCGCAGCTCCATCTTGTTAAGCGATTCAAGGTCCTTTATGTGCTGCTGCCAGTCGTCGGAAACGGTGAGGTTCTGCCCGCAAAAGTCGCACTGAGCGGCGCCGGGCTTGTTGCGAAGGCCGCACTTCGGGCATTCCTTGAAACTGGACTTCCTATCCATCGCAATAACCTATACCAGGTTTCCACATTATACCTTTTTTCCCCGTAGTGCATAAAAAAACTTACTCTGAGGCATTCGATTCAATAGTCATTGCATTATTTTTATATAGATGGATGCTGGATTGATAACCAGATGAAGGTCCTCATCCTGAGCGTCGATCGCGACGACGATTTTGGCAAGAAGGCCGGGTTGAACAGTCCATTCATTGGTCGCGAGGAGAACGCCATGGCGGTGATGGCCCTGGGTCTGAAGGACCCGGAGGACAGCGACGTGAACACCGTCATGGCCGCCCTGAGCATGTACGACGAGATGCTCAAGAAAGGTGAGGATGTGGAGATATCCACCATCTGTGGCGATCCCAAGGTCGGCTACCAGTCCGATCTGGTCCTGACCACCCAATTGGAGAACGTCCTGGAGCTGGTGAAACCGGACCGAGTGATCCTGGTCAGCGATGGGGCGGAGGACGAGTTCATCTATCCCATGGTCTTCTCCCGGGTCAAGGTCGATTCCGTACGCCGGGTATGGGTAAAGCAGGCCCCCACTGTGGAGGGAACGTACTACATCATCACCAAGATGATGTCCGATGACAAGATGAGAAAGCGGATATTCACCCCGCTGGGCATGGTATTGTCCGTTCTCGGTCTCTTCAATATCCTGCCGCAGCTGATCAAGTTGCTGGCTCAGGAAGCGAGCGTGGAAACGGTCGCCAGCATGGGCTGGGGAATGATCGCCTTGGTCCTCGGACTTTACATGATATCCTTCGCGTTCCGAGTCGCGGAACGGGTGGACCAATCCATAAAGAACACCGGAACGGCGATCCGAAACGGGAGCCAGATGATCCCTTTCGTCATTGTTTCTATTCTTTTGTTCCTGGCCGGGATCATCTTTGCCATAGATTCGGCCGCTACCTTGAGCGAAGCCGGTTATTTCGTTCAATCGTTCGCTGTCCTGAGCATACTGCTTTGGATGTGGGCTTTCTCCCTCATCTCCTACCAGATGGGAAAGATGGTGAATCACTACCTGAATTTCAACAAGTTATACGTGACCAGCCTGGTGGTGAGCATCAGTATATTCGCCATCGCGTTCATACTGCAGGCGTCGTTCGACCTGGTGTCGCTGGTATTCGATTACCCACATCCCACGGAGCAGTACATAGTGTTCATGGTGGTGGTCGGCTTCCTTCTGGCAGGGTTCAGCGGCCTTATCAACATGAACATGAGAAATTTTACGCGTATGGCGAAGCAGTCTCAGGATGCCGACCCCGAACCGCAGAACTATCCTGAGGCCTAAGATGGAATGGGCCGAATGGAGACCCTTGTATCTGCGGATCATGGATGATCTTGATTTTGATATCCTTGCGGATATGAGATCTGCAGAAAAGCTTTCAGAATTGGTGGTATCAAAAAAAATTTTAGGATATCGTACTATCGTCGATAGGCTAGGTCAGCGAGTGTCGATTATCGGGGCCTCTGCATCGTTGGAGAGGGATATTGGCACATTGTCGGAAGAAGATACTGTAATCTCGGCCGGCTCAGCGACGGCTAGATTGATGAAAAACGGCATAATCCCCGACATATTGGTCACCGACCTCGATGGCGATGTGGATTACGAGGTAGAGGCCATCGATAAAGGTTCGTTGGCGTTCATACACGCGCACGGCGATAACTTGGACAGAATAAATGAGATCGTGCCGCGATTGACGATGCCTTTCGTACCGACGGTGCAATGTCAACCTTTCGGCAACGTCTACAACTTCGGAGGCTTTACAGACGGAGATCGGGCGGTCCTGATCGCGTCACATTTCGGTGTCAAGAACATCAGGACCCTCGGTTGGGACCTGGAACACCCTTTCATCAAAGAAGGTAGTGACCCGGACATGAAATTGAGAAAGTTGCGTTGGGCTCGCGAGATATTGTCGCGCAGCATCGACTATGGCGTGAGGCTCTAATTTTTTATGGTCGATCATTTAGCAATTTTTTTTTAAAACCCATTTTGAAACATTTGTACGTATAATTGTAGAATATCTTGACATTATGACAATAATGTTGGATTATTGTTGGACGATTAAAGGGCATTTTGAAGTGATAATTGGGCCTATTTTTTATACTGCTGGATAGCTATTTCGAAAGAGGATAATCGACAAAGGTATATATAGCAACAAAATGTTTAAAGAAGTCAATCTCCCAACCATTTATGGGATGGGAGGAAGGAGGATTGAGAATGGAAGGAAATACTGATGCCGAACCTAGAAAGGCCGGTGGTTCCAAGATTATAGTGTTTTTCATAGTCGGGCTCCTTTTAGGTGCCGGGCTAGGCGCTGGAATCATGATGGCCCTAGGGGATGACGATAATGGTGGTCAAGCGACGGAGAAAATCGTCGTGGTAGCTACCATAAGCGGAAATCCTGAGAGCTTGGATCCCGCCGTCGATTATGAGACGGTGGGAGGAGAGGTAATTCAGAACGTGTATGAGACGCTGATGTTCTATGACGGTGATAGTGCCGCAACATTGGTTCCGATGCTATGCACCGAAGTTCCAACCGTTGCTAACGGCTTGGTCACCGACAATGGTCTAACATACACCTACCACCTGCGCGAAGGTGTGAAGTTCCACGACGGAACTGACATGACCTCCGAGGATGTGTTCTACAGCTTCGCCCGGGCTCTAAGATTGAACGACCCGAACGGACCGGCTTGGATGGTTGGCGAGCTTCTGATCCCCGACTATTACGATTATAGCCGTGGAAAGTACCTCTCCGACGGGAACCTTAACGCAACCAGCGGTGTCCCTATGGACGTCATCTATGATCACATCTGGATGAAGGATGCTTACACCGTTCAGTTCAACCTGACCGTGGCCTTCCCCGGCTGGAACTATGTTATCACCTTTGGTGTCGGTTCCATAGTCTCTAAGGACTACGTCGAGGCTAACGGAGGAATGACCCAGGATGGTTACAACTACATGTTCAGCCACATGTGCGGAACTGGTGCGTTCTCCTTGGAATCGTACTACCCGGATACCCACTTCATACTAGCCCGGCACGATGGCTACTGGAGGGAACCGGCCAAGTTATCCAAGGTCATCATCAGGCAGATACCAGACGCCAACACCAGGCTGCTCTTGTTAAAGAGCGGTGAAGCTGATGTCGCCTCCATCCCCCGTACCCTTAGGAGTTCGGTCATCTCCGATTCCAATATCGAGGTAACGGAAGGGAAGCCGACGTTCAACATCGACTTCATCGGTCTGAACCAGAAGATTAACTTCAACTCGACCGCAGCTCCGAACACTAATGTTCCGGCCAATTTCTTCGCCGACAAGAACGTCCGCCTGGCCTTCGCTCACGCGATGAACGCGAGCAAGCTGATCGCGACCCAGTTCTACGGTGCTGGAATTCAGCCCAACGGAGCGATACCCAAGGGCATGTTCGGCTACAATGCATCTGTGCCGACCTACACCTACGACCTCGCTCTGGTGAAGTCCTATCTGGAGAACGCCTCTACCCCCGGAAACACGTCCAACTACTTGGCTGAGGGTTTCAACATAGACATCTTCTACAACACTGGCAACACCGTAAGGCAAACTGCCTGTGAGATGTTCAGGGACGGTCTTCAGGCTGCGAACCCCGATAAGATCCATGTGACGATCACGGGGGTCGAATGGGCGACATATCTCGCTCTGAGGAAGGCTGGCTCAATGCCAGTACTGTTCCTGGGATGGGCCCCGGACTACGCTGACCCGAACAACTACATGCAACCGTTCTTCCACTCGGCAGGTACCTATGCCTCGATGTGCGGCTTCGGTAACGATACCCTTGACGCAATGATCGAGCAGGCCGCTGGAGAACTGAACCCTGAGACCAGGACTACGCTCTACTACGAGCTGAGCATGTACCTGTACGGAGAATGCCTACACATATGGACCGTTCAGGCCACCAACTTCCACTGCGAGCGCGTGTCTCTGGATGGGTATACGTTCAACCCCATGTACTCGGGATTGTACTACTACCCCATGGACAAGTGAGCAGTTGAATATCTTCCCAAACCTTTTCCCTTAAATTTTTTTAAAGATCAGAATCAATAAATGGAGAAGATGTAAGATGCGTTTATCCAAGTACATAGTCAAGAGAATACTACTTCTTATTCCGGTTCTGATCGGTGTTTCAATCATCATATTCGCCTTATCAAGAATGACCGGCGAACCTGCGGCAGCTTATATCACCGACAAGATGACCCCTGCGCAGATCCAGCAAGTCTACGAAAAATATCATTTCGATGAGCCAGTCGTCAACCAGTATTGGTACTGGCTAACTGGTATCCTTGAGGGGGACTGGGGGTTCTCCAAAATTGCTGGTGTTCCGGTCAATGAAGCCATCTTGGTACGACTTCCTGTAACCATGGAATTAACCTTACTGAGCATGGCCATAGGCATTCCTATAGGGATCACTTTGGGCACTAAAACCGCCCTTCGCAAGGATAAGACGTTCGATCACGTGGTCCGAGTTATATCCCTAGTAGGGGTGTCCATTCCAGTGTTCTGGCTAGCGCTCATACTTCAGTATGTATTCTACTACAAGCTGGATATATTACCGGCCGCTGGACTTTACGATATAGTCAGGTGGTCCTTCACACCAATACCTGACATAACAGGTTTTCTGATAATTGATTCCTTACTGGTAGGAAACTTCCGACTGTTCGGGGATCATATTTTGCATATGGTCATGCCCGCGGTAACGCTTTCATTCGGTACTATTGCGGTATTGATCAGGATTCAAAGGAATAGTATGCTGGAGGTTTTGAACCTCGATTATATAAAAACAGCAAGGGCCAAGGGACTTCCAGAGAAGACGGTCATAAATAAGCATGCCCGTAGGAATGCCTTGATACCGACCACCACCGTAGTAGGTTTGTCATTCGGCGGTTCCCTCGGCGGTGCTGTTTTGACAGAATCGATATTCGCCCTACCCGGTTTGGGTAGATGGTCAGCGAGTTCGATTACCCATTTTGACACCACCTCAATTCTGGGTTTTGTGCTCTTCATAGCCTTGGTGTATTCATTGGTCAATTTAGCAGTAGATATAATGTACGCATACCTCGACCCGCGGGTAAAACTGGAGTGATATCATGGCTGATATGAACGATGATAAAAAACAAGGGCGAGCCATGAACACAGATAATCTTGGTAGAAGCGAACACTCTGTCCTTGACGAGTTTGTTGCCGAGATGAAACCCCGCGTCAGAGGGTGGGAAGAATCTTTGAAATCCATCGGTCATAATCCGACGGTTTTACTCGGATTGATCCTGATACTGGCGATCGTCGCAATAGCTCTGTTCGCTCCCTATATTGCACCACCCGACCCTCTGGTCGTAGACCCTTACAGAATACCCAAGGATTACATACTGCCACCCAGGGCCCCCGGTGTGGATGGCTATTTATTTGGTTCGGGTGACATGGGATTGGATGTGTTCTATGGAGTTGTCTGGGGGGCCAGGACCACCATTTACACGTCTCTGATCGTCGTAATAATGGCTACTTTAATAGGGCTCATACTGGGTTCTATTGCCGGCTTCTATGGCGGTAAAACAGACCAGCTCATCATGCGAATAACTGATGTCTTCCTATCGCTTCCCGCCCTAATATTAGCCATGGCAGTGTCCAGTATTCTTAGTAAGGACCTCAATAGCATAATATTCGCTTTGATAATAGTGTGGTGGCCATCATATGCCAGATTGATCAGAGGCCAGGTTTTGACCATCAAGGAGAACACCTATGTCGAGGCAGCCAAGGCCATAGGGGCGAAGAACAGTCGGATACTGTTCCGTCATGTGGTTCCCAATTCGCTCACGCCCATGATAGTGTCGGTCACCATGGACATCGGATCGGTCGCCCTGACCGCGGCCGCTCTAAGCTATATTGGTTTCGGAGTTGACACCGGATATGCTGAATGGGGAAGAATGGTCTCCGATGGGCAGCAATGGTTCGTTGCAGGATATTGGTGGACCGTAGTATTCCCAGGTATGTTCATATTATTGTTCACGATGGGGTTCAGCCTGGTAGGTGACGGTCTACGGGACATACTCGATCCCAGGACGAAGAGGTGATAAAATGCATGATAAGAACTTCATTAAGATCAGTGGCCTCTTCGTAAATTTCTATACCAAATCGGGCGTCGTGAAAGCGATAGACGGGGTGGACCTGGAGATAAACCAGGGCGAGACTCTCGGATTGGTTGGAGAAAGTGGTTGTGGCAAGTCAGTTACGGCCAACAGCATCATGAGACTCGTGCCTTCACCACCTGGAAAGATTGAAAATGGAAGGATCTTGATAGACCTTCCCGTTGATCTTCACCAAAGGCTCGTTGATATAGAGAAAGAAGAGCACCTCGGGGCGGATCCGTCAGTAGTAAAAAAGAAACTTGATGAGATCGCCCCCGATCTGGACAAATACGATGTTCTTAAAAAGTCCAAGTACCAGATGAGAAAAATCCGGGGTAAGCAGATATCGATGATCTTTCAGGAGCCCATGTCGGCCTTGAACCCCGTGTTCACCATCGGATTCCAGCTCACTGAGATATTGTATCTGCACGAAATGCCAGATCTGATCAAGGGTGCGTTACTGCGTCTCGAGGAAGCGCGAACAAAAACAAAAAACAGCGCACCAGTAGAGTCCGCATTGCCGGAACTGGAAGAACCCAAATGTGCGGTCTGTAGTTCACCCCTCACCTCCAGTCATCGTCGCTGCCCTTACTGCGGCAGCGATCTGCACAAGGTGAATAGAAACGGTTTCGCCCTGTGGAACATGAAGCGTGAAGAAAAAGCGCTGATGGACATGAGCAAGGACCCGGAAAGCGTCAAACTGATGTTCATGAACCGGATCCCTTTCTTAAATTCCTATAAAAAGAGATTAGAAAACGAAGCGCTGGGGAAGGCGGTAAGGATGCTGCGGCTCGTCCGCATCCCAGACCCTGGCAACATCATTAAAAATTATCCTCATGAACTTTCGGGAGGGATGCAGCAAAGAGTCATGATAGCCATGGCCTTGGCCTGTAAGCCCCGACTATTGATAGCTGATGAACCGACCACCGCATTGGATGTTACGATACAAGCCCAGATATTGAAACTGATGAGGGAGCTTCAGGAAGAGATGGGGACCACGATTTTGATGATCACCCATAATCTTGGTGTGGTGGCCGAGGTCTGTGAAAGGATCGGGGTCATGTACGCTGGGAATATCGTGGAGATAGGGGCTACCGACGATATCTTCGCCGAACCACTGCACCCATACACCCAAGGTCTGATCAACTCCATCCCCAGCGTTACCAGCAACGTTGATCGTCTTGAGGTCATTACCGGGAGCGTCCCTAACCTATTGCATCCGCCTTCGGGATGCCGCTTCCATCCTCGCTGCCCATTCGCCATGCCTATTTGCAGTGTGGAGAAGCCCCTGTTGGAGGACATTCAGGAGAATCACCGTGTGGCCTGCCATCTTTACGGGAAGGTGAACAACAATGAGTGACGACGTCCTTTTTGAGATCCGTCATATGCAAAAATACTTCCCTATAAGGGGAGGGGTCTTAGGGAGGAGCCTGGGCAACGTAAAAGCAGTGGATGACATCAACCTCAGTATTCGCAGGGGATCGACCCTAGGTGTGGTAGGGGAAAGCGGTTGTGGCAAGACCACCGCGGGTCGATGCACGCTGATGCTAACGCGCCCTACGGCCGGCAACATCTACTATGAAATGCCTGGTAACCTCCGCGAAAGGATGCTGGAGCTTGAGGCCGAAGAACAGGCTTTGCTCGAAAAAGACCCTTTGGCCAAGAAAAAGAAGAAAGGCCTCCTACCTGAGCTAGAGCAGATGCGGGAAGAATACGCCCTAAACAGGCGCAGCCCGGAGGATCTGCGGCGACTCAGAAAGAATATGCAGATAGTGTTCCAAGACCCATATTCCTCGCTCAACCCGCGCATGCTCATCAAGGACATAATCGCCGAGCCCATGAAATTACATGGGCTGTCGAGTGGTATAAACGTCACCAATCGGGTGAAGGAATTGATGGAGAGGGTGGGGCTAGCTCCTGAGCACATATATCGATACCCTCACGAGTTCAGCGGAGGGCAGAGGCAAAGAATTGGTGTGGCCAAGGCCTTGGCACTTAACCCCAACTTCATAGTGCTCGATGAACCTACATCTGCCCTTGACGTCTCAGTTCAATCCCAGATACTCAACTTACTGAACGACCTTCAGAGAGAGCTGGACCTAACATACATGTTCATCTCTCACGATCTCTCGACCATCAAATATATGTGCGACACCGTCTGCATCATGTATCTGGGCAAGATCGCGGAAATAGGGGACAAGAAGGCAATATTTGACAGGCCATTGCACCCATATACCGAGGCCTTGCTCAATTCCATACCTGTTCCCGACCCTAAGCTGAAGCGTAAGAGGGTGCCCCTTAGCGGTGATATACCATCTCCAGCTAACCCACCAAAAGGTTGCCGTTTCCATACTCGATGTAAGTATCGCGAGGCCATCTGCGAGGAGATCGAGCCCCAGCTGGAAGACAAGGGCAATGGCCATCTGGTGGCCTGTCATTTCCGTTGAGCGAGAGCATGGCGAGTAAAAGGAAATTGGTCGTTACGCGCTCAGATGACGATGAGGGATCAAAGGAGCACCGCAGCGATCGAGAGATAATGATCGAAGGTACCTGGACGGAGTGGTTCCAGAAGGTGTTCCTGAAGTATTGCTATGTCGTTGGGATATTGTTCCTGGCTTGCATGGTCCCCTTGGAGGTCGTGCGCCAGCTGGACGGCGATCTGGGATTGGGCCTGGCGTTCCTGGCGGTGCTGCTTATCGTGCCCTTGGGTTTCTTCGGCTACCTCAAGCTATGGGGCGACGGCGGCGTCTGGGGCTCGGAACTGACCAATGACAATTGATTTTCAATAAAATTAACTGAGTTAATTTATACCTCGAATCTTATACCTCCCGGGGGAGAACGGAAACTTGACGGTGGTGACCTTAGATGACCTGGTGAAGGCCCTGGCCAACACCATTGGCAAGAAAGGAATGTCTCACGAGGACCAGGAAAAGCTGGCCGAGTGGATCCTCTCCTTTTTCGGTTACACCGACGAGGTCATCGACAACAAGCTGACCTCGGAGGACCGCGACGTGTTCTACTGGCTGGAGGAAGAGGGCTTCCTGACCACCACCCAGGAAGAGGTGCACCTCAAGAAGGGCAAGCTGTGGCGCATCCATTATTGGATCCTGAAGAAGGACCAAATATTGCGAATAGCGCACCAGTGCGAGGACGATGTCTGCGGGCCGGACGACCCGTCCGCCGTCTACAACAACATGGACGACGACATGTGGAAGGCGCGAGAACGCTAGGTATTTTATATACCGCTCCCTTTCCTGAATTCTGATGTACGAAGACATACTTCTGGTCCTCCTGGCCATAGTCGCGTTCGTCTTCCTTGTGCGATTGGCCGACCGCAAAGGGTGGATCAAGAAGTATGGCATGAAGGCCTACGGGCCATTCCTGATGTGGAGCACCCAGCGGGGAAAGAAGGCCATCGACCGCCTGGCCACTCCGAAGAAGTTCTGGTTGGCCTACGCCGCCATAGCCAAATGGGTATGCGCCGTGGTCATGTTCCTGATGATGGCCTTGCTCCTCTGGGAAGCCACCATCGTCGACCAGATACCGGCGGAGAACGCCCCCGGACTGGAAATGATGCTCGGGATACCCGGGATAAACCCAATAATCCCGGTCTGGTATGGCATATTGGGACTACTGGTGGCAATAGTCATCCACGAGGTCGCCCACGGCATTCTAACCAGGGTAGGCAACATGGACATCCGCTCCATGGGCCTGCTGCTTCTCATCGTCCCTATGGGCGCCTTCGTGGAGCCGGACGAGGAGGCACTTGGCAAAGCGGACAAGCGGCGCCGCATGAACGTTTACGCCGTCGGACCGGCCACCAACATTATCGTGGGACTGGTCTGCGCCCTCATCTTCTCCTCGGCTATGATGGGCTCGGTGGAACCGGTCCAGGAGAACCCGATCGTCGTCAGCGTGGCCAATAACGGACCGGCAGATATGGCCGGACTGCGATTTGGGGCCCAGATAATGGAGATTGAAGGAACGGCAATCGGCACATATGACGACTTCTACGCTTTCTCGGGACCTGATCCAGGGCAGAACGTAACGGTCTCCTATTATTACGAAGGGGAGCTGCGGAACACCGAGGTAGTCGCGGGCGTTGTACTGACCTCCATCTCATCGGGTTACCCGGCCAGTGAGGCCGGTATGAAACCAGGCATGATCATCTACTCGTTGAACGATACGGTGATCAGGAACGACAGCGATCTGAAGGGCGTTCTTCGCTCCACGGTCGGTGGACAGACGGTGAACGCCACGGTGCTCGTTTACGATCGCAGCGTGGGATATTACGTTCCGGAGCCGTCGGTGACGAACGTCACCTTGATGAGCAGGCTGGCGTACTATCAGGAGGTAAGCCCTGGTACCGTGGACGATAATTTCGAGGATTACGGGTTCATGGGCATCAACTCCGCCTACATGGGAGCGGGAGTGAACGACCCCGGGATCATCTTGGACCGGTTGGCAACTCCTTACGCCGACGCCAACGACGTTAGCTCTTACGTGACCTCTTCCTTGAGGTACATCGCCCTTCCGTTCTACGGCCTGGCGCCTCTGACCAGCACGATAACCGACCTTTACGAACCGCAAGGCGCCTGGTCGGTGCTTCCGGACAGTGTGTTCTGGGTACTGGTCAACAGCGCTTACTGGATATTCTGGATAAATCTCATGGTCGGTATGACCAACGTACTCCCGGCGGTGCCTTTGGATGGTGGATACCTCTTCCGTGATGGACTGGACGCCCTGGTCAAGAAGGTCCGAAAGAACGCCAGCGACGAGGATCGAAAAAAGTACGTGGGCAAGATCACCTACGCCCTGGCGTTGTTCGTGCTGTTCCTGATAATGTGGCAGCTCATCGGGCCCCGTCTGCTGGGATGATCATTCCCGGCAGACGAAGGTGATCATGGGAAGGATATCGCCGGGATGATTGCACTCCGGGCACAGTTCATAGTCCAGTGAGCACAGGCTGCTATAGGGATCGTATATCCTACCGCAATCACGGCATTTCAAGAACACTGAGAACAGCGGTTTGAACGAAGGGCATTCGGTCACCCGATTATCAGAAAAGGAGGTGCAGTTGTTCCTCGTACAGTTATCACACAGACTGCTCCGATGGATGTTGATCAGTCTGTGCTCGGTTACCTGTACGTGCACCATCAAAGGCACCGTCAATGTTAATCCGCTCTATAGCATACATATACGTTTGTAAATCAGGAGCAAAAAAGGAAAAGGGATGTAAAGGTGAGGGCAAAGCCCTCTTTTTCGCTCAGGAGATGATGTTCTTGGTCCTCTCCTTCAGCTCACCCAGCTTGCCCTTGTTCCACCCGGAGGTCTTGGAGAAGAACCCGGTCACGCGGGTTATTCCCTCTACGTTCGGGGAGTGGCAGTAGGAGCAGGTGTCGCTCAGGCCACGGGCGGTCTTCCCGCAGCTCAGACAGGAGGTGAACTCCGGGCTGAAGGCGATCTGCGAGTTCTGGGTGTGCAGGAAGGTCTTGGTCACGAACGCCGCCAGGTTCTCTGCCGGGGGTTTGTGCTCTCCGAGCCATACGTGCGACAGCGCTCCGGCCTCCACCAGGGGGTGGAACAGCCCTTCAGCCTTGACCCTCTCGATGGCGCTGATCTGGGCGCCTACGTTCAGGTAGGTGGAGTTGGTGTAGTATATCTCACCGGTGCTCTTGTTGCCGCGCATGACCGTGGGGGCCTGCAGCGGATAGTACTTCATGTCCAGCTTGGCGAAGCGGTAGGCGGTGCTCTCGGCCGGGGTCTGTTCCAGGGGCATCTTGATGCCGTACTTCAGTCCGATGGCCTCGGCGTGCTTCTTCATTACCGAGATGACCTTGAGGCCGAACTTGGTGGCCTCCTTGCTCTCGTGCATCTGCTGGCCGGTGTGGTACTGTACCAGCTCGTTCAGGCCGACCATTCCGATCAGGAACGACGCCTTCTCGAAGCGGTAGTACGGTTCTCCGTCCAGGTTCATGGAAAGCAGAGAGAGGGGACCGTACTTGCCCATGCCCAGCAGCTTGCCGATGAACTCCTTTTTCTGCAGGTGCGCCTGAGCCACTAGTTCGATCTTCTCTTCCAGCAGGCGGAACAGCTTCTCATCGTCCTGGTGCGCCTCGTAAGCTATGCGTGGCAGGTTGATGGTGACGTTCTGCATTGCCGAGTACCTCATCTTCCACGGCGTCTTGGCGTCGTTGAGGTCGTTCTCGTCCAGCTTGAAGGTCAGGCGGCAGCACTCGGATATCTTGGCGGTTCCGCCGCGGTCGAACACGAAATAGGTGTTACCCTTTTCAGCGGCGGTCTGGCAGATCTTGTTCAGGAACTCCTCGTGACCTTCTGTCTTGAAGAACTTCTCGGTCATGTGCACGTTCGGCTTGGGGAAGAAGAACGGGCGACCCATGGCGTCTCCCTCGAGGTAGACGTCGAACAGGGCGTTAACGAACCTTTGGCTCTCCTTGGCGTAATCCCCGTAGACCTTTCCGGTCAACTGTCCGCTGGGACCGATGGCAGGCACGTTCACGAAGTGATCGGGCACCTCCCAGTAGAGGTTCAGGTCACTGAATATGGACTGGCCGCCGCGAGCGACCGCCTGCTGAGCGAACTCGAAGATCAATATCTGGGCCAGCTGCTTCATGCGGGCATCGTCCACATCGGTCAGGTATGGCGCAAGGAAGAGGTTGAAGGCGTCCCAGCCGATAGCGCCGGCGAAGTTCCCCTGAAGCGCGGCGGAGAACTTTACGACCTGCTCTATGAGCACCTCAGGGTGCTTGGCGGGCTTGGCGATGGAGATGGCGTTGGGGAGGTTCAGACCGAACTTCTTCACGTATTCTATGGACTGACCACTGCAATAGGGCCGGTCGATCATTCCCAGGTCGTGAAGGTGTATATCACCGCGCATGTGAGCGTCGGCAAGGTCTTGACTGAACACCTCGAGCAGGGCGAACTCCTTCTTGATCTGCTCGGCCAGAGTAAGGTTGGTGGCCTCGGGCCCGTGGGGAACGTTGGCGTTCTCCTTGTTCGGGCTCATGATTATCTGGCGGGCGTCGTAGAGCGGAACACCCAGGCGGGTGTGCTGGCGACGGATCTTGGCTAGACCATACTCGACCAGCTTGGCGTTGGTGAGCTCGCGTATTAACGGAGCGGTAATAACGTCGAGCTGCAGCTCCCCGATCATCTTCTCTACCTCACGGGATACGATGGCCGCGGCGTCCTCGCTGATGTCGGTCTCCCTCATCAGGGCGTCGTATATCCTGCTCTTGTCCCACTTCTTGATCTCTTCATCCGAAGTGCGGACGAACAAAGATATCTCGGTCGATTCTCGTTCGCTATTGGGGCTTGTATTACGGGGGGATTCTGCGCTTTTCATTTTACTCACGTTCTCAATGATCTCTTGTTCGCCAATGAATTAGTAAGGGGGACCTCTAATTAAAAGGTCCCATTGCACCCATCCAACTCAGGGAATATGTGATTCGGTACACTGGTTTAAATGAATTTCTGAACTGAATCTGTTAACAATTAACGGCAATTAACCAGCCGTGCAAAGCTATATTATTACCATATTTGTTACCATATCTGTTAACATATGTTCCACCCAGATAGGGACCTCAAGCAGATAATTATCTCGATGATCTCCGAAGACGGCAGATCCATAAGTTATCTATCACGAGAATTGAAGAAGCAGGGCTTCGACATGCACCGTTTAACCCTCACCGGATATCTGCGGGCCCTGAGCGATATGAACGTTCTCAAGGAGAAGGACGTTCCACCGGCCAAGATATACACCCCGGTCAAAGGAAAGGAAAGGGACATTTACCTCCGGGTCGCCGAGCAGGCAAAGGCACTGGCCCTCGATAAATATCCCGAGCTGACCTTATACACCCTTTACAAATTGTTCAAACGCCCCATCTTCAAGGAGGAGCTGGAGAGGGCAGGCGTGTTCGAGTTCTCACCCGGAGTTCAAGCCAAGGACGAAGAGATCGTGGACGTTCGCAAGTTCATGCAGAAGACGGGCTTCAAGATACCGACCAGCAGTAAAGCGTACGTCCCCGAGAACGAGGACCTGGAAAGCCTTTTCCAAGGTTTGCTGGCGCAGATACTCATCAACGACTCGGAATGCTCCTACCTGGTGAAGGAGACGAAGCAGGTAAAGCTGGATTTATGAACGAGGGCGAAAAACGTATAAATCCCCTGAGGGCCTTTTCGCCCCCATGGAACTTAATGACCTGGTCGAATCCCTGAGAACCTTTCCAGGCGTGACCAGGAAGAAGAGCATATCATCGGTCATCAATTTCTTTCCCAAACAGGCTTCCACCAAGATCTTGGCGTCCTATGGAGAGGATGCCGCGGTCGTGGAACAGGATGATAAGTTGCTATTGCTGGCGGCCGACGGGATCATGCCCGCCCTGATGCGGGCCAATCCCTTCTTCGCCGGTTATTACGCGGTCCTGGTGAACATTCACGACATCGCCGCCATGGGCGGGGTACCGATAGCCATGCTAGACATACTATCGGTCAAGGACAACCGGGTGTGCTCCCAGGTCATGAAAGGCATGGAATCCGCGGTGAAGAAGTTCGGGGTGCCTATCGTCGGTGGACATACCCATCCGGATTGCGATTACGATGCCATAGACATCGCCATTATAGGCACTGCCGAGAAAGGGCAGGCCATTTATAGCCACACAGCGCAAGCTGGTGACGACGTCATCGTGGGCATGGACCTGGACGGATATTACCCAGACGCGCTGCCGTACGCCTGGGACACCACTTCCCGCAAGGAAGCGCCCTTGCTGCGAAGGCAGATGCTGATCATGAACAAGATCGCCAAGCAAGGCCTCGTTCGTTCCGGAAAGGACATCAGCAACCCCGGGACGTTAGGCACGCTAGGAATGCTCCTGGAGACCAGTGGTAAGGGAGCGATCGTCGATGTAGACCGCATACCCCGTCCGCAAGGCGTGGAACTGGTGCAATGGTTGAAATCGTACCAAGGATGCGGCTATGTGGTCACCTGCGATCCCGCCAACTCTCAAAAGGTCGTGGAAATGTACGCCACGGTGGGAGTTACCGGGGCGGTCATCGGCAAGGTGACCGATGAACCCAAGTTGATAGTCAATCAGGGCGCAAAGAGCGCAATCATGTTCGATTTCGATAAGGACGTCATCACTGGCTGCAAGCCCACATCCACCGTGGGATGGGAATCCGTGGAAATGGGAAAATAAGGTGCTAGGCCACGAAGGTTGCCGCCCGAACCGATAGAGGTTGACCGATCACCGACTCAACCCCGCTCCCCTTCGAGCGTCGGTAGTCCGTGGTAAGGCTGTTCCCGTCAGGGCCTGACCCGTTCCCCACGATCAGAGCAAGGGATGCCGCCCTCCAGCTGCACCGCGATGCTGCCTCCGACCCCGTAGGACAGGGCCTCAGCGCCAATGATTGGGCCTCTAGCGCTCCGGATACGACGTCCCCCGCTGTCACCCCCGCATATCGACGATTACGGTGTACAAGGACACGCCGAACGTCCCGGTCAAGCCTAGCGAGTGGTCTTATCAGTCGAGCGTATTTATAAATTCTGCATCGAAAAGCGGATATCCACTATAGCCAACATCGTAGGATTAAGTTATAAATATTTTATTTGTGTTTAACATTGATAAAATGATTTTAAAATCAATTAATTAAAAGTGATTTCAAATGGGCCGCACGAAGAGTAGGAATGGACAGATGGGCAGAAAGGAGGCCATGGATAAGGCCTTGAAGGATGGCCGTTCTCACTTCGAGTTTCGGCCCGAGACCCGCAAATTCCTCTTGTCCAACTCCCTCAACATCGCCGTGGGGATAGCCCTGGTCATCGCTGTATGGTGGATTTTAGCTGAGGCCATGATCTACACTCGCGGTGCTCTGTTCCCGACGCCACCGGAGACCTTCTCAGCTCTCTGGAGCGCTCTAAACGGTGCAGAATTGAACGGAGAGACCATCTATTATCACACCGGATCTTCCATGCTGCGTTGGGGGATCGGGTACGCCATCGCGCTCATCATCGGGATAGCGGTCGGAATATCATTCGGGACCTTGAGTCGTATATATGATACAGGCATGGTCTCCGTCTATGTGATACAGATGATACCTGGCCTAGCCTGGGTGCCCATCGCCATGCTCATATTCGGACTGGGAGAATCGGCGACCATCTTCATCATCCTGATGACCGCCATGCCCCCCATCATCATCAACACCGCCGGCGGCATACGCCAGGTCCCTCCGGTCTACACTCGGGTGGCGCTGATGTCCGGCAAGGATAAAATATCCCTGTTCACCAGCGTGTTGATCCCCGCCGCCTCCCTGTCCATAATCGACGGGATGCGCATCGGCCTCGCCAATGGCTGGAGGGTGCTCATCGCCGCGGAGATGGTCCTGGGCGCCATGGTCGGCCTCGGTGCCACCATATACGATTCCCGGTACAGCCTGGACTTCGTGTCCGCCTTCATATGCATCATCGTGATCTGCTTCATCGGTCTTGCCATCGAAAAAATGTTCTTCGCGGGCCTGGAGAACATGGTACGGAACCGTCTGGGTCTTGACAAGGAGGTCTGAGATGCTCGCCTCTCTGAAGAACGTGTCCAAGGTGTTCGCCAATCCCCGCACGGGAAAGGGCCTGGTGGCGTTGAACGATGTGAGCATCCAGGTCGAGAAAGGGGATTTTCTCTGCCTGATCGGCCCCAGCGGCTGCGGGAAGAGCACCACCCTGAACCTGCTGGCCGGGTTCGAGCATCCCAGCGAAGGGGAGCTGATGTTCAATGGTAAACCCATCACCGGCCCCTCGCCAGAACGAGGCGTGGTCTTCCAGGAGTTCAGCCTCTATCCCTGGATGAACGTACTGCAGAACGTGGCCTTCTCGGTAAGGGCGGGCAACCGGTCGGAAATGGAGGGGATCGCCAGGAAATACCTGGGAATGGTCGGCCTCCTGGACTTCGCTCACGCCATGCCCAACGAGCTTTCGGGAGGCATGAAGCAACGGGTGGCCATAGCCAGGACGCTGGCCATGGACCCGGACCTCCTGCTCATGGACGAACCTTTTGGTTCTCTGGACGAGCAGACCCGCCGTAAGCTGGACAACGAAGTGCTCAGCCTATGGGAGGGACAGGGGAAGACGGTGGTGTTCGTCACTCACTGCATCGAGGAGGCCTTGATGCTGGGCACCAGGGTGGTGCTGATGTCCGCCTCCCCCGGTAGGATCAACAAGGAATGGAAGATCGAAATGCCCTGGCCTCGTGACCCATTGTCGCCGGAGATGATCGCGCTGAAGAAGGACGTGGTCAAGAGCCTGCAGGTCTGTTCCTGCGCCAACGGGTCCGCCCAAGGCGTTTTCATAACCATAAACGGTCTGGAAGAATGATATCAGGAGAAGTTGGAGGTGCGAATGATGAACAAGAAAATGCTGGCCATCGTTCTGGTGATCGTGGTGGTCATCGCCGCGGTCGGCGTGGCGATCCTGATGATGTCTTCGGATGATGGTGAGATGGATCTGACCGTGGCCTACTCGGAGAAGATGAACTACGAGACGTTGATGGTGGCGAACGACAAGGGATACTTCGACGATGTGGGTCTGAACGTCACACCAGCCATCGTCACCGGCGGCATTCAGGCCGCCGAGGCCATCGTTACCGGCTCGGCTGACGTGGCGGCCATGGGCGACGCCCCTGCCGTACAGCTCATATCCAAAGGGATCGGCGCCAAGATAATCGGACGCATAGCCGGAGCCGAGGGGATGCATCGGATCATCTCCGATTCGAACCTGACCGAGCCAGAGGACCTGGAGGGCAAAAAGGTGGGGATGCAGCAGAGCTCCAGCTCGCACGGTGCGTTCCTGCAGTGGTGCAAAGCCAATGAGGTGGACACCGACCTCGTGAAATTCGTTTACCTCAATCCCACCTACCTGGCAGAGGCGATGTACTCCGGTCAGATCGATGCCATGGTAGGCAGTGAACCCTGGGCCATCAACACCGAGAACCTGTGCGGCGACTCGGTGCACGAGCTGGGCAGCTCGTCCGGCCTGGGCAGCTCGTTCCCCATTGTGCTCGTGGCTTCCCATAAGGCCCTCACGGAGAAGGGGGAGGCCCTATCCCGCCTGCTCGAGGCCCTGGACATGGCCAACGACCACATCAACGGCGATTGGAACGATTCCATGGACATATGCGCCGCGCACACCGGCCTGACCGTCGGGAACCAATCCAAGGGCAGCGGCCTGCAGTTCTTCGAGCTGGGTTTCAACGCCACCGACGTGCAGAGCCTGACCATGACCGCCATGGGCCTGATGGACTTCGGCAAGATCGACACGGTGCCGATCATAATGGACCATGTGGACCTGAGCTACCTTCCGGAGGAATGAAAGGTTGAGGAGGAACGGTCGTCAGCTGTTCATGGGTTCCCTTGAAGGAGAGGTCCCCGAGGTTCCGCCGGTCTTCCTGCGGGACCTCACCTTGGGCCTCGATGAGACGGGGTATGGTACGCCAGAGGTCTGTGCTGGGACCTACGATGCGGATAAGTCCGCTCGGTCCGTACTGGCCCTGCATGGGCGATTAGGTCAGGACGCCGTCGTCGGCTGTATCCATTACGTCGGGTTGGAGATCGAGGCCCTGGGAGGACGGGTCAAGTACCCCGATAGGGGAATACCTAGCGTGGTGAGGCATCCCTTCCAAGACACGAACGACCCAGAGTTCGTGCTTCTGGACATGCAAAGGGACGCCCCGTTTCCCAACGTGGCTCGCAGCTACCGCCTAGTTGGCGAGGGGCTTGAAGGGAACGCCGCCCTGGTCTGCAACATCGAAGGACCGGTGACCAAGGCCTCGCTCCTGCGCGGAATGGAGAACCTGGCCCTGGACATGTTCTTCGACAAGGACCTGGCCGCCAAGTACGTGGACTTCGCCACAGACATCTCCATGGAGTTCCTGCAGGCCGTGAATGAGCAGGCCGACCTGGACTGCAGCTTTCTGGCCTCGGCCTCCGACAATCCGGACATCTTTGGCACGGAGGCTTTCCAGCGCTTCACCGTGCCCAACCTTCGCCGGATCAGCGATGCCTCGGCCGCCCTGGGCCTTCCTTCGATATTTCATCCGCATGGGGACATGAGCTCCCCGGAGAACCTGCCGCTGATGGACGACGTCATCGCTACCGGCGTGGAGGGCTTCCAGTTCGCGGAGAGGAACGATCATCTGGTGCTGAGAAAGGCCTTCGGGGAAAGGATAACGCTGATGGGTGGGATCGACGCCTTCTCCACTCTTCTCCTGGGACCGGTGGAGAGGATCGCGAGGGAGACAGAGGTCTTCCTGAACGACTTCCGGCCCTGGAGCCATTACGTTTTCATGTGCTCCTGCTCCCTGCACAGGGGCATGCCCTTGGACCACGTGGATGCCATGATGCGAAGCGTTCTGGGGTTCGCTAAGAAAGACATATGAACCACGGGGTGCCATATGTCCGATGCATGGCTCCGCCGGACGTTTCCGAAAAACCGCCTTGGCTGAGGACCAAGGTAGTGATGGCCTCGGGCATGGGGGTACGGGGCGCCTTGGACTCCTGCGGCCTGCGCACGGTGTGCGACTCCTCCCGCTGCCCCAACCTTGGGGAGTGCTGGGGAAAGGGTCATGCCACCTTCATCATCCTGGGCGAACGATGTACCCGTTCCTGCCAATTCTGCGCCGTGCCCTCCGGAACACCGTCCGAGACCGACCCGGACGAGGTCGGAAACCTGGCCGAGGCGGTGAGGCGCTTAAGGCTTCGTCACGTCGTGGTCACCTCGGTCACCAGGGACGATCTGCCGGACGGAGGCGCCAGCATCTTCGCCGAAGTGGTACGAGAGGTCCGGTGGAACAACCCCGGGACGACGGTCGAACTGCTCATCCCGGACCTGCAGGGTAACCGTGAGGCGTTGGAGACCATCCTGGAGGTGGCCCCGGACGTCCTAGGCCATAACATAGAGACCGTACGTTCTATGCAGTGGATAAGGGACCGCCGGGCTTCCTACGAGCGTTCCCTCGGAGTTCTGAAAATGACCAAGGACATCTCACCGGGAACGCTCACCAAGAGCTCCCTCATGTTGGGGCTCGGGGAGACCCGGGAGGAGCTGGTGCAGGCGATGAAGGACCTCCGTTCGGTCGGCGTTGACCTGCTGACCTTGGGGCAGTACCTGCCGCCGAAAGGTTCCAACTTACAGGTGCGAAGATATGTTCCTCCGCAGGAGTTCGAGGAGCTACATGACCTTGCTATGGGAATGGGTTTCAAGGGAGCGAGGGCGGGACCTCTGGTCCGCTCCTCTTACGATGCGTTCGATTTGATGATAGAAGCTGGTGCGAGAAGATGCTGACCGACGATTTCGATCCGATGAAGGGAGAGATGCTGCAAATCATGGATGAGGATGGTAACGTTGACTCATCCTTGATGCCGAAACTGAGCAAGGACCTCCTTCTGAAAGCGTACCGCAACATGCTGCTCACCCGCCTGGCGGATGACAAGGCGGTGAAGCTGCAGAGGCAAGGGCGGTTAGGAGCGTATCCGCCCAGCAAAGGTCAGGAGGCAAGTCAGCTGGGCCCGGCCATGGCCTTGAACGATAACGATTGGCTGGTCTGGGCCTTCCGGGAGATGGGGGCGCTGCTTTGGAAGGGCGTTCCGCTGCAGACGCAGTACCTCTACTGGATGGGCAACGAGCTCGGTAACGTCTATCCGAACGGCGTTCACGTTACGCCGTCGGTGGTACCGGTCGGCTCGCAGGTGCCGCACGCGGTCGGAATAGCCTACGCCAGCAAGCTGAGGGGAGAAAAGGACGTCACCCTGGCCTACTTCGGTGACGGAGCGACGTCCGAGGGCGATTTCCACGAGGGACTGAACTTCGCCGGGGTGTTCCGAACGGCGAACGTGTTCGTGTGCCAGAACAATCAGTTCGCCATATCCACCCGTCGCAACAAGCAGAGCGCCTCGGCCACTTTGGCGCAGAAGGCCGTGGCCTACGGATTCCCGGGAATACTGGTGGACGGCAACGACGTCCTGGCCATGTACGCCGCGACCAAGGAGGCCGTGGACCGGGCCAGGAACGGCGAAGGCCCCACGCTGATCGAATCGTACACCTATCGTTTGAGCGATCATACGACCTCGGACGACTGGCGCAAATACCGTTCCAAGGAGGAGGTGGCCGAATGGGAGCGCAAGGACCCCCTGAAGAGGTTCAGATCGTACCTGGTCGCTCAGAACATGATCAAGGATGATGAGCCCTTGATGAAGGAACTGACCGACATCGTGGAGAGGGCGGCCGCCGAGGCGGAAGCCGTACCTGCTCCTACCCGTTCGGACGCCTTCGTGCACACCTACGCCGAGATGCCTCCTTACCTCAGAGGGCAAATGGGAGGTGGCGGGAAATGATGATGAACATGGTGCAGGCCATCAATTCCGCCCTATCCATGGAGATGGAGCGCGATCCGTCGGTCGTCGTTCTTGGTGAGGACGTCGGCGTGGACGGGGGCGTGTTCCGGCTGACGGACGGCCTCATCGACAAGTTCGGTGAGGCTCGGGTCATAGATACACCGTTAGCTGAGGCGGGCATCGCCGGGGTGGCCATCGGAATGGCCTTGAACGGACTGAGGCCGGTGGCCGAGATACAGTTCATGGGATTCTCCTACCTGACATTGAACCAGATGATCAATCACGCCGCCCGAATGCGCAACCGGACCAGGGGGCGCCTCACCGTGCCGATGGTGCTGCGCATGCCCTATGGGGCGGGAGTTAAGGCGCTGGAGCATCACTCGGAGAGCACCGAGGCGCTCTACGCGCAGATACCGGGACTTAAAGTGGTAGTACCTTCCACCCCGTTGGAGGCGAAAGGCCTGCTTACCTCATCGATACGCGACCCGGACCCGGTCATATTCCTGGAGCCGACGCGATCATATCGCATGCTGAAGGAGGAGGTGCCGGACGGCGAGTACCTGGTGCCCCTGGGAAAGGCCAGGACGGTGCAGGAAGGGGACGATGTCACGGTGATAGGTTGGGGGGCCATGATACCGCTGATCCAGAGAGCGGTCGCCAACGTCCAGGCGTCCGTGGAGATCATCGACCTGCGCACCATATCGCCCATGGACTCCGAGACGATCGTGACATCCGTGAAACGTACTGGAAGGGCGGTGGTAGTTCACGAGGCGCCGCGCTCCTTCGGGGTGGGGGCGGAAATTGCTTCGCGAATTTATGAAGGGGCGATATTGAAGTTGGAGGCTCCGGTGGAACGGGTCACCGCTCCGGACATCACGGTGCCTTTGCCGAAGGGCGAGGACCATTACTACGTGAACGAGCAGATGATCAGAGATGGGATAGAGCGTACGCTGAGGTTCTAGGTGTTCATGATGGCTACTGAGTTCAGGTTCCCTGATCTGGGGGAGGGAATTGCGGAAGGGGAGGTCAAGAAGTGGCTGGTGAAGGTCGGCGATACCGTGACCAAGGACCAGTCTATCGCCGAGGTGGAGACCGACAAGGCGGTGGTGGAGATACCTTCGCCGGTGGCCGGCAAGGTTCTTCGACTTGATCACCAGGAAGGCGAACTGGTCAAGGTGGGAGAGGTGTTGGCCGTCATCGGAGAGGAGGGCGATGTCGCCCCAACCAATGTTCCCCCGCCAATGACGGAGGAGGAGCGCCCTGCATCGGTGTCAGTGGTCGGCGAGCTTCCCCGGGAGGAGGTGGTGGTGACCTCGGTCACTCAGAAACGGACGTCCAGGGACGTCAGCGCCATGCCGGCGGTGCGCAAGGCGGCCCGCGACAGGGGCGCGGACATAACCGCCGTCACGCCCAGCGGACCAAGCGGCCAGGTCCTGGAATCGGACCTTGGCGCCAAGAGGTCACCCCGCACCGTTCCCAAGTTCGACATCTATGGTTACGTGGACCGGGTGCCCATACGTGGAATTAGACGAACGACCGCCAAGAGGATGCTGGAATCCCAGCAGCGGACGGCGGCCGTGACCAGCATGGAACAGGCGGACGTGACGCGCCTGGTGGGCATGCGGGAACGGTTGAAGGCTCCGATGAAGGAGCAGAAGGGCGTGAACCTGACCTACATGCCGTTCATCGTCACCGCCATCGTCAGGGCGCTGAAGTTGCATCCCCTGTTGAACTCGATGATCGACGACGAACGAGAGGAACTGATCATCAAGAAGTACTACAACATCGGAGTGGCGGTGGCCATCGACGAGGGGCTGATGGTCCCGGTCATCAAGGCCGCCGATCAGAAATCGCTGTGGGAGCTGGCCGAGGAGATCGCTTCCCTGGCCAAGACCGCCCAGGAACGCAAGATCGACCTGGCCGACCTCAAGGGCGGAACGTTCAGCATTACCAATTACGGCGTCTTCGGCGGAACGTACGGAACGCCGATCATAAACTACCCGGAGACGGCGATACTCGGCATCGGCAGAATAATGGACGCCCCGCTGGTGGTGGACGGCACGATAAAGGCGCGCAAGGTGCTCCCCCTGTCGCTGACGTTCGACCATCGGGCCTACGACGGGGCGGTGGCCGCCAAGTTCCTGCGCGACCTGGTACGTCTATTGGAGAACCCGGAGGAGCTGCTGCTCAACATGGACGGATGAACGACTAACGTTCAAAGGTCCATTCATCGTTGGCGTAGCGCGTCTTGGCGATCAGCTCAGCTCTGGCCAATTCGTCCTGGGTGATATCCCCGGAGTACCATTGCCGGTTCATGATGAAGGCATTGGCCATGGCCGCCGTGGCATATTCCCAGGGAACCTTCTTCTGCTCGCGTATGCTGGTGACCCGTTCCGCCGGGTCGCCTAGCGAATGGGAGTCCAGCTTGTCCTTGGGGACCTTCAGCACCGAGAACATCTTGACCCGGTCCAGGTCGTATATCAGCGTGCCGTGCTGCACGAACATCCCTTTCCGACGGGATTGGGCGCTGCCGCTGATCTTCCTGCCGTTCACCAGGACATCGTTGATCGGTTCGAACGTTCCCTCGATGCCTAAGAACTTGAGGGCGTTGACGATCATGCCGCCTATCTCCCGGTACGCCTCGTTGATGTCCGCGGGCATCATGTCCTCCGGGCAGATGATGCTGTAGGTGATCTCCCGATCATGGAAGACCGCTCCCCCGCCGGTGCTGCGTCGGACCACGTCCACACCGAGTTTCTTGCAGCCTTCCAGGTCCACGACCTCTTCGATCTTCTGGAAGCGTCCGACGCTCACCGCCGCCGGCTTCCAGCCGTAGAATCGCATGGTCGGCCCGGCCACCCGGAATGAAACGGCCTCGGCTATCGCCTCGTCCAGAGCCATGTTGAAGGCGGCGCTGGCCTCCTCGTAACGGAGCACCCTCCATCTCTTTCTCAGCATTTCGATCCCCTCAGGAGGAATGCCAGGTCCGACGGGCCGAAGCCCACCGCTCGGAGGTCGTTCTCAGATAGGTAATCAGCGATGATAGCCCCGGGATCGTTGGCCTTCCAGACCTTTTCTTCGACCAGGAAGGATTCCAACTTCGCCAGGCCTTCTTCGGGATAGAAGAAGAAATCGCCGCTTATCCGAATGCGAACCACCTCCTCGCCCTGGCAATCGACGTCCAGGACCAGGGTCTTCCCTCCGGCGACCCTGACCCGTCTCTCCAAGATATCACCCCTTGGCCCAGGCCACCAGTTTGGCCATGTCGATGCGGCCGCAGATGGCCTTGCCGGTGACCTCGTTGTAGAAGGCCGGAACGCCCAGGTCCCCGCCGCAGGCCGGCGCTATGATGTCGGCGAGCGTGCGCATCAGCTTAGCGTTCTCCTCGTTGTGCCAGACCTCTAATTTTTCCAGCTTGATCCCCGTTTCGGCCTCGAACTGTTCGACCACCGGCGCCAGCTTGCGGCAGTGGGGGCATTCCCTTCCATGGAACCAGATAAGTCTCTTCTCGCTCATTGAACATCCCTCTTGATGAAAAGTCCGCACCAGCACTCGCCGGTCTCCTTGTAGGTCGGCTGACGAATGAAATTGCAGGGGCAGATCAGGTTCAGGTCCTTGACGCGATCGCCGGTGGTGATGCGGCAGGGGCAATAGCGTTGCCCTTTGCCCTTCAAGTTCTCCATGACCCCTTTCGACAGCAGCTCCACCTCGTCCGCCTTGTCCGTGAGCTTCACGGTGGCGCTCTGATCGGAGAACTGCTTCCAGGCGGCCAGTACCTTGGACTGGTCGTCCAGGGGGGTGTGGTCCTTTCCGATGATCTCCAAGGCCTCGCCAAGGTCCGACAGCACGAAGGCGTTCCTCGCTCCACAGGTGGGACATACCTCCGGAGGCTTGTTCCCCAGGTGAACATCGTTGCAGACGTGGCATCTCCAAAGTTTCTTCATGCTATCACTATGGCGTACCGAGGCGCACAGATAAAATGCTTAAGGTTCACCACTTTTCCAAGCGCACCCTCTGCTGATCATAACGGTCGATGAGCTTTCGTACCTCGGCGGGATGGCCGAAGGGGATGAGCGAGAACGGCACGACCTCGTCCGGAACGCCCACCAACTTGCGCAGCCCATTGACCCGTTCTTCGATAGGATAGATGCCTAACCAGACAGCGCCCAGACCCAGTTGCACGGCCATTATCAATATGTTCTCGGTGGCCGCCGAGCAATCCTGCACCCAGAATCCGGGGTATTTCTCCAGCGAGGGATCGCCGCAAACCAATATTGCGCCGGCGCACTCCTTGATCATCTTGGCGTAGGGATGGAACTCCATTACCCCTTCAAGCGTCCGACGGTCTCTGATCACCACAAAGTGCCAAGGACGCTCGTTCCCGGCGGAAGGCGCGGACATCCCAGCCTCCAGAAGCTTTCTGACGTCCTTCTCCTCCACATCCTGCGCCGTATAGCGCCGGACGCTCCTCCGTTCAAGGATAGGGTCCTTGCTCATCGTTCTTCTAAGGAAACCCGGTGGACATATAATTATCGAGGTGGTACGAAAAATGGATATTAATCCTCTGTTTACGGAGATTCATGGCGGGGTTCGAAGAGCTCATCTACTGCACGACGTTGCTGTTCTTCATCTTCGACCCGTTCGCTACCGTCCCCATGTTCATTACCTTAACCAGGGACCAGACCCCGAAGGAGCAGATGGTCAGCGCCAACAAGGCGGTGCTGGTGGCCGGACTGCTCTTCGTCATATTCGCCCTCATCGGCGCCGAGCTTCTGGGACTGTTCAGCATCTCCGTGGACGCCTTCCGCATCGCCGGCGGGATCGTGCTGCTCCTGATGGCCATGGAGATAATTTTCTCTCTCCAGCTCAGCAAGAAGGAGGAGACCAGCGTGGCCTGGGTGATCATCGCCACCCCGCTGCTTAGCGGACCGGGTGTGATTACCACCGCCATTCTTCTCGTTCACCTTTACGGCCACTTCACCGTGCTCATCGCAGGAGTGATAAGTTTGGCCATAACCTGGGGCATCATGCGCAATTCCCTGCTCATCTCCCAGAAGGTGGGGAACAATGCCATCGACGTGTTCTCCAAGATCATAGGCATGCTGCTGGCGGCCATAGCCGTGGAGTTCATCATGCGCGGTTCGGTGGACTATGTCCTTAACAGCCTGAGCCTGGGCTTCTCCCTTCTACCGTTGTGATACGATTTTGCAAAGTTTTTTATCATTCGTGCACAAACGAGATGGCTAGTGAATCCATGGCCGACTGCAAGAAGTGCGATAGCAGCCTAGAAGCGATCCAGTTGGATGAAACGCCCAAGTTGCAGGTCAGGGGAAGGGACGTGGGGATCAACGCCCTGGACGACATAATGAAGGACATTCGTTCCCGCAACCTCCAGGAACCGGAACTTGGAACCGCCCTACTTGGTGAGGTGAAGCGCCTGGACTACGTACCGCCGTCAATGGAGAAGGACTACCGGGCGGCATTGTTGCAGGACTATCAGCGTCGGTTTGGTTGAACATATCCTATCGATAATAGATGACAAAGTGATAACATGAACAAGTGCACCATCTGTAACAGCAATGAGCATCCGGCCAGGACCGGATCGGTGAAGATGATGGCCGTTTCGAACCAGGTCGATCTGCGGCTGGAGATCCACGAGGCTCACCTCCGGGTGCTGGACATCTCGGTGCACCTTCTTGGCTACATCAACGCCTACCGCGCCCTCTCGGAGCTTCCGGACTACCTCGGCAGAAGGAGGACCAGGTACGCCATGGTCCTGATCATGCTTGACGAGATGGCGCCGCTCATGGAGCTGATGAAGGAGTGCGAGAGAGGCATCACCGAGCATTCCGCGGAAATAGTGATAAACGGTTTCTTCTCCCCCCAGAGCAGGCAGGACAGGATGGAGAGGGTCCTGGACGAGATCGGAAAGTCGGAACTGCTGTTCCTGAAGGTCAAGAAGAACCTGGGGCGGGAGCCTTCGGCCATCGATTTCTCGGTGTTCAAGGACCAGTTCCGCCGTGCGGACGGGAACCTGTTCCCCGCGGTGGAGAGAGCGCTTCGTTACGATTGGAGCTGCGGCGAGGATGGAATGCCTGGCGAGGAGCAGATCGAGATGCTGTTCCTGGCCATCGAGCTCACCGTGCGCGGGGCGGCGGAGTTCAGTCACCAGTGGGCTTTGGCCAACGAGTACGACATAGATTTCAAGCTGGAGACCCGTTATTCAAAGGACGGGGTCGACCGCCGCAAGGAAAAGGGTTATTGGGTCAAGACGCCCCTATGAGATAGCATGGCCGGCGAAATTAAGGACGTCAGCGACGAACTGTTCCTGGACCTGCTGCGCAAGGAGAAGCGCTTCATAGTGGTGGAGTTCTGGTCTCCAGGATGTTCCGTGTGCAAGGAGGTCGAACCGGAGGTTCTGAAGGCCCAGGCGGAGCTGGGCCCGGACGTCCTGTTCATGCGGATAAACACCGACCACAACAAGCAGCTCGCTACCCGGTATCAGATCACTGGAACGCCGACCTTCGTGTACTTCTGCAAGGGCGACAAGATCGGCGGGGCCATCGGCTACATCAACGCTACGGTGCTCCGCAACACGGTCAAGGACCTTATCCGGCATTCGGCGTCCTGCCCTTCCGGGAAGCGCGTAAGCTACGAAATGGATGGCTACGGCTGAGCTTTTATCTAATACCGCATCAATCACCACCTCATGTGGCAAGTCCTGTCCGTCGAGTCCTGGAAGGCTCGGGGACGTTCCGACCTGAGCAAGGTCATACCGACCGTCAGCGACATCATCGAGCAGGTGCGCAAGGAAGGCGATGCCGCGGTGCTCAGACTTACCGCCCGCTTCGACAAGGTGGATCTTACCGACCTGCGGGTGAGCAGGGCGGAGATCGACGAGGCCTATTCGAAGGTGGACCAGGAACTATTGGAAGCCTTGAAGTTCGCCAAGATGCGCATAGAGGCCTATCACCAAAGGCAGCGCCCCGAGGATGTGACGCTGTTCAAGGACGGCGAGAGCTACCTGGGCTGGAAGTACTCTCCCCTGGGCTCCATGGGCATGTACATCCCGGGAGGAAAGGCCTCCTACCCCAGCACGGCGCTAATGTGCGCCGTCCCGGCCAAGGTGGCCGGGGTCCGTAACGTCATAGCATGCACGCCCCCGCCGGTCCACCCTCTAACGTTGGTGGCCCTGGACCTGGCGGGTGTGGACACCATATTCAAATGCGGCGGCGCCCAGGCCATAGCGGCCATGGGCATCGGTACGTTAAGCGTGCCCAAGGTCCAGAAGATCGTCGGACCTGGCAACATCTACGTGACGGCGGCCAAGGTGCTGCTGCGTCAGGAAGTGGAGATGGACTTTCCGGCCGGGCCCAGCGAGATAGCGGTCCTTGCCGATGGGACGGCAAGAGCGGAGAACGTGGCCGCCGACATCCTGGCCCAGGCCGAGCACGGGCCGGATTCGGCCTGCGCCCTGGTCACCGACGATCCGGCGTTGGCCAGGAAGGTCGGAGAGCTGCTCGAACGACAAATGGAAAAGAGCGAACGCCAGGACCTCATCCGGTCATCGCTCAAGAACAGCGGCTACATCATGGTGAAGGATATGTTCGAAGGTGTGGCGGTCTGCAATGAGCTGGCACCGGAGCACCTGTCCATCCAGACCTCCGATCCCCTCTCCATCTTGCCATCGATAGAAACGGCCGGGGCGATATTCATGGGCGATGACTCGCCCGTCGCCTGCGGCGATTACACTACCGGTACGGACCATGTGCTGCCGACCGCCGGGAACGCCGCGGTGCACTCCGGTCTCGACGTGCTGCACTTCATGAAACGCTCGTCGGTACAGATGCTGGACCTGAAGACCCTGAAGGACCTGGCGCCGGCGACTATAAGACTTGCCGAAACGGAAGGTTTGCAGGCGCACGCCGAATCGGTGCGCGTGCGTTTGAAAAAATAAGGGATGGTCCTAGACCATCTTGGTGCCGGCCGAGTAGTTGGCGCTCTGGTTCCAGACTTCCTTGACCTCAAAGACCCAGACCCCGGACGCCTTCATCCCCATCTTGGAGAGCTCGGCGTTCATGCCTTCGAATATCGGGCCGGACGTCGCCAGCTCCTTTACCTTGGCCCGTATCTCGTAGGACTGCATCTTGCTCCCGGCGAGTATGGACACCAGCTCTCCCTTGGCCTTCATCCCTTCCAGGTTCTTCCCGGTGCGCTTCATCAGGATCGCTCCGATGACCACGATGTCCGGGGCCGGGGCCTTGATGCTTCCCGCCTGGATTATGTGAACGTCTCCCTTGTCAGATTTCGTGGCTAGGACCCTCACCGACGCAGGGTCGTTGATGACCTGCATGACCTCATTTGGTATGGCTACCATTTTTTTTCACCTGTACCGAAATGAGAAGCGGTCTTTATAAACCATTGCAACAGAAAAATGACCCATGAACATCTGGCTCCCATTCAAGCGCCAGGACTTGATACGACTGCTATGACCGCCTAGGTCATTCAAATGACCTTTTGGCGGGAATGCAACCCCGGTCACGCATCATCCTCACCGCGGTGCGCACCGCCTCTTCCGTCTTCACCTCGACGAGAACGGACATGTCGTTATCGTTCGCCAAGCGCAGGTATCGATCGCACTGCAATTGCCCGCTGAAGGGTATCTGATGATCGCTCTTCCCGTCCCAGTCGTGGAAATGCATGTGCCACACCTTGTCGATGTGGGAGAGCATGAACGCCTCCTCCTTCAGACCGGACCGTCCGTCATGACCGATGTCCCAACACAAGCCAATGGACGGCAGGTCGATCACCGACTCGGCGGCCTTGCGCATGAACGGCAGGATGAAATGCCCGGTGTTCTCGACGCAGATCTTGATCCCCAGGGACTCGGCCAAAGAGGAAAGGCGTCCGAAGGAATCGTTCAGCGATTCGATGTGCTCCTCCAGATAGCGCTCGTACACCCAGACCTTGCGATCTGGCAACGTGAAGTACACCCCGGGATTGAGGTGCAGGTTGATCAGGAACACCCCATGCCGGGAGCCCCAACGTAGCGCCTCCTCACATCTGTCGAGATGGCCTTGTCGCACCGAGGGCTGCAACGAACCCAGGTCCAGCTCGTCGTGCAGATGGACGCTGAAGCGCATCCCGTCCTTCATAGCCGCCCGGACGTCCCGGGTGCTGATGTTCTCCGGGAAGGAATAGGGCAGGTTCATGTTGAGCTCCACGAAGTCCAGGCCCAGGTCCTTACAAAGATCGAGGTTAGGCCTAAGTTCCTGGTAGCCGATGAGAGCAGGGATGCCGAAGAAGCTCATTCGCACCTCGACGCCCGAGATAGTAGATAAAACGAACGAATTCACTTGAGGAGGAGGAACCGGCGCTCCTGCCTTATTTCGACCTTTCCAAGGATGCGTTTCTCCATTCGTCTCTCCCAGGACCTGACCATCTTGAACGTAGGGAACAGTTCCGGTATCTCGTTCCCCAGGAAGTAGTGGGTCATGACCCCGTTCCCTCTCTGAAAGGTGCGCTCCTCCACCTCCTCGCCTCTGCCGAAACGCATGTCCTCCTCCCCGAACACGGAGACATATAGCGTACCGCCATCCTTCAGCACCCGTCCGATCTCCAGGGCCGCCTTTTTTAAAGATGCCGAATCAAGATGTCCCAGGACATGCGATGCCGCCACGTTCGGAAAGGTCTGGTCTGGAAAAGGCAAGGCGGCGATGTCCGCTTGCAGCAACGGAATTTCATGCCTGCTTGCGCAGGCCAGCAGGGCCGGGCGGGAGAAGTCCAGACCGATGAAGCTGGTGTCCGCAGCAAACGCGGTCAGGTTCTTCCCGTTCCCGATGCCCAGTTCCAGCACCAGGCCGTTCATCGGGATCACCTCGTCACAGCTGCCCTTCCAAGGACGGCCGTCCCTCTGGTAGAGAAGGTCCCAGCTTTGCCTGGAGTTCATTCCCGACGCAGCTCCAGATGATAGTGTTCGGGATCATCGAAAGACCTCTCAAGAACGAAGCCAGGGAAATATGACGGCGCCGTTCCCATCGGAACCCTCTCATGCATAGGAGGACCTCTCTCGGTCTCTCGAGCCTGCCAGTCCACCAGAGTTATCCTGCCTTTCGGCCGCAGCACGCGCGTAATCTCCTTCGCCAGGCGTCCTTTGTCCTCCACCTCGTGAAAGACGTTCATCAGGACCACCCGGTCCAAGGAAGCGTCAGGTAACGGTATTTCCGGTAGGGTGGCCCTCACCAGGCGTATCCTTTCCTGTCCGTTGTCCCTTTGCCTGATCCCGTCGAGCATCTCCTGCTGAAAATCCAGGGCGATCACCTTCGCGCCCGCGTCCGCCAGAGGTATCGACAGATATCCGATACCGGCGCCAAGATCGGCGATGACCTCCCCATCCCTCGGTCCGATGCGTTGCAGAATTGTTTCCACCGGTTGCCGCTTCCGGCGTTCTTCGTTTACCAAACGGTGACTCTCGGAGGCCGGGAACTGGGAGGGGTGCTGATGCATGCCATCTCATTTCCCAGGCGGTATTTCAATCATCCTCTGCGGCCGGGGCGCTCTTCCGGACCTTCTTAAGTTCCGTGCCGCCGACCTTCTTGAGCTTGCCATTGTCCAAGGCCCAGCGGAAGTTCTCGATCTCCGACTTGGCGATGGTCACCTTGTCCCCTTCCTTGTAGGTGACCTTGTTAACCCAGTCCTTGAAGGTGCCGACCGCCTTGTAGACGTCCGCTTCCTCGATGCCCTGGGCGAACTTCTGCCGGCCCTTCATCTCCGAATACGTTCCGTTGAACACGGACAGCTTTCCGTCCTTGAGCTCGCCGACCTTGGTGCACACGGCGTCTAAAAGGTAACGGTCGTGAGTGACGATGATCAGGGATCCGGTGTACTCGCGCAGGGCGTCCTCCACCGCCTCCTTGCTCGGGATGTCCAGATAGTTCGAGGGTTCGTCCAGGATCAGCAGGTTCTTGTGCTGGGCCAGCAGGATCGATAACGCCAGACGGGCCCTCTCCCCTCCGGACAGGGTGCTTATCGGCCGTTCCACGTCCTTGCCGGTGAGCAACAACCGGGCGAGTATGGCCCTGGCCTCCACGGCCTGGGTGCCGAGCGCCTTCTTCATCTGCTGCTCGGCGGTGATGTCCTTATCGAGCTGCTCGTGTTCCTGCGCGTAATAGCCGACCTTCACCCCGGGAGATACGTAAAGTTCACCGAGATAGGGGAGCTTGGACTGCAACGTCTTAAGAAGGGTGGTCTTCCCGCTGCCGTTCGGCCCGAATATGCCCAACTTGTCGCCCTTCTCGATCTCCAGGTCCAATTTGTCCAGGACCTTTCGGTTACCGCGAGCGACGACCAGGTCCTTGGCGGTCAGCACGTTCTTGCCTGACTTGCCGAGAGAGTAGATGCGCACCTGCAGTTCCTTCTCGTCGGGCGGTGGCTCAGGAACCTCCACCCGCTGAGCCATCTTCTCCCTGGTCTTGTGAATGGACTTATACTTGTATTTGACGTGAAGTTCCTCGGCCACCTTCTCCTGGCGTTCCTTCTCCTTCGTGGCCTTATCGTGCGCCTGCCATAACCGCTCGCGGTCCAGGGCCTTCTTCTCCATGAATATGGAATAGTTGCCGGAATAGTGCGTGAGCTTGCCGTTCTCCAGCTCGATTATGCGGGTGGCGACGTTGTCCAAAAAGTACCGGTCGTGGGAGATGATGATCACCGCCCCCTTGAGCTTCAACAACTGGTCCTCCAACCACTCCACCGTCTCGATGTCCAGATGGCTCGTCGGCTCGTCCATGAATATGAGATCGGACTGCTGGGCCTGTGCCAGTACACGGGAGAGCATGACCTTGGTACGTTCGCCGCCGCTCAGCTCGCCCATGGAACCCTGGGACTTGTGCTCCAGGCCGAAACCTTCCAGGATGTCCCGGGCCTTGTCCTTGGTCTGCTGGGGGGCGATCCGCACCAGTTCCTCCTGGATGTGCGAGTATTCAACGGACAGGGCGTTCCAGTCGGTATCGGAATCGCCGCCGGAGGTCATCACCTCCTCTATCTCCGCCGCCCTCCGTCGCAGCGGGGCTTCCTCCTCGCTCATGATGCCCATCGCCGAATCGACGGACGAGGAATGATCGACATCCACGAACTGTGAGAGGTAGGATATCTTGCTGGTACGGAGGTTCAGCGTGCCCACGTCCGGCTTGAGCCGGCCCATCAGAAGTTTGATCAGGGTGGATTTTCCAGCCCCGTTGCGGCCGACCAGGCCGATGCGGTCGCCCAGCTCGATCTGGATGTCCACATCCTTGAGGACCTCCTTAGGTCCGAACGCCTTGCCTACGCCCTCCGCCTTCAGGAGCATATCAAGGCTATCGTGCCGCTGACTTTATGCCTTTCCCTAGAGCTTCACGATCATGTCGTCCTTGGATACCATCAACTGGCCCGGGTAGCGCTCCTCGATCTCCTCCCGATCGCGCATGGTCGGATACTTGTAAGCGTCGAAATGAGTGAGCACCAGGCGCTTGGCGCCCGACTGCTTCTTGATGTCCAGGGCGTCCTCCGGCGTCAGGTGAGGCCAAAGGTCGCTCCTCTCCCCGCTGCGGAAGGCGCTCTCCGCGATCAACAGGTCCACGTTCCTGGCCAGCTCGACGGTGTTCTTGCAGGGCCCGGTGTCCGTGCAGAAGGCGATGGAGACCCCGTCCAGTTCCAGGCGATAGCCGAGACAGGGGGACGAATGATACAACAGTCGGCTGTGGAAGTTGAACGGCCGCTCGTGCAAACCTTCCTTCACCTCCAGCACCTCTATGTTGTAGGGGATCAGGGCTAGTGGCACCGAGTACGGTTCCCTGAGAAGTTCGTGCAGGGCGGTATGCGTGCCCATTATCCCGACCACGGTAACCTTGTCCTTGAACCGGAAGCGAGCCAGCTGATGCAGCCCGATCAGGTGGTCCAGATGATGGTGCGATAGCATGATGACGGTCGGTTTGGAGAGGTCAGCGTACCGGTCCAGCTTGTGAAGACCTCCACCGGCGTCGAGCACCACGTTGAAGTCCTTGGCCCGCACCAGGATGCTCAGGGTGTTCCCGGTGTCCGTGTCATACCAGCCGTTCGTGCCCATGAATACTACGTCCACTTGACCACCGGAAATAACATGCCAATAGCGGACATAATAATGATTCGGCGGCTCCCTCGCAAACTATTAGGCTAAG
>Ga0209098_1000605_pt1 | contig 38792 bp, 25 predicted proteins | sample AD_JPNHW1_MetaG_FD_184429 | JGI IMG/M metagenome (GOLD analysis project Ga0209098, IMG submission 184429) | Active sludge microbial communities of municipal wastewater-treating anaerobic digesters from Japan - AD_JPNHW1_MetaG (SPAdes) (version 2) | ecosystem: Engineered > Bioreactor > Anaerobic...
TACGCCCGACCTTCGTCCCTCGACATCTCCATCGCCTCATTTTCGGTGTCATTTCATTTGAGGCAACCTGAAAGTCGCGCTCCCCGAACCTTTTCTGTTTCGGTGTCATGAATTGTGAGGCAACGCGCCGCGAGCCCCACGCACGCGGCAATTTGACAGCCCGCTCGCGGAAGCGCTACAGTTCTGCCATGACAACGCCGTTGCGGAAGCCGCTCTATTTGACGATTTTCGACTTTGTCCGCGAGAACATCGTGTCGGGGCTCTACACTGCCGACCGGCGCGTGCCGACCGACGGCCAGCTCATGCGCCGCTTCCACACGACCCGCGCAACCGTGGCCAAAGCCATGAAAGAACTGGAGCGGACCGGCCTCATCCAGCGTCGACCCGGCGCGGGATCGTTCGTCCGGCCCGCAAACCTCGCCCAGGGGACCTTTGTCTCCACGCTCATCGCCGGACTCGGCGACACCGAGTTCTTTGAGCCCATCTGCGCGCAGATCGCCCAAGCGTGCCACGCCTGCAACCTCAGCCTCATCTGGGGCGCCTCCAGCCCCGCCATGCCGGTCGCCGGCGACACCGACATTGAAGCGCTCGCCTCACGTTTCCGGGCCCAACATGTCGCCGGGGTTTTCTTCGTGCCGGACGAGCTCTCAGAGCACCGTTCCGACGATCGGAACCTGAAGATCGCCCAGGCGCTGACCGCCGCCGGCATCGCCGTGGTGCTGCTCGACCGCGACGTGGTGCCGTTTCCCGAGCAGGGGCCCTACGATCTCGTGGGCATCGACAACGTCAGCGCGGGCTATCAGCAGACGCGCCACCTGCTGGACTGCGGCTGCCGCCGCATTCTCTACGTGACCCGCCCCGGCCGCCTCTGGACCAAATCCGCCCGCATCGAAGGATACCGCCTCGCCCTTGAACAGGCGGGGCAGGTTTTCGATCCCCGGCACATCTGCGTAGGCGACGCCAACGACTCCGCCTTCTGCCGGTCGCTCCTGCGGCACAAACCGGACGGCATCGTCTGTTTCCATGATCCCGTGGCCGCCCATCTGCTCCAGAACTTCCAAACACTCCGCGCGAAAATCCCTGAAAAGCTCAAAATCATCGGGCTCGACGACGTGCGCTATTCTCAGTTCCTGCCGATTCCGATCACCACGCTGCAACAGCCCTGCCGCAGCATCGGCCTTCAGGCGGCGGACCTGATGGTGCATCGGATCAACCACGGCACCCACCCGCCGCGCCGCATCCTTTTCGACACCCGTCTCATCGTCCGCGGCTCATCGCAACTCCACGCTTTATCCGACCCTGCATCTTTGCTTTAATACCCGCGTGTTTTTCACTCACCGAACCGGAGGATCCATGACCGATCCCAACTGCATCTTCTGCAAAATCATTGCGGGCGAGATCCCGGCGTACAGGGTCTACGAAGACGAACACGCCTACGCATTCCTCGACATCGCCCCCTTCGAAAAGGGACACGTGCTCGTGGTGAGCAAGCACCATGCGCCTTACCTCACGGATTTGCCCCAGCCGAAGCTGGGGGCCCTGATCACGGCGGTCCGCAACGTGGCGTCCCTGCTGCTCGAGAAGCTCCCGTGCGACGGCTTCAACCTCGTCCAGAACAACGGGCTCTGTGCCACGCAGGTCGTACCCCACGTGCATTTCCACGTCGTGCCCCGCTGGAACGGCAAAGCCATCAACTGGATCCCCGGCACGTACGGCGACCCGTCCGCCGAGTTGCCGGAACTTCAGCGCCGCCTCACCACCTGATCCATCCGCGATCCTGCCCCCCCCACGCGCCCGCACTTAACGCATGAACGAATCTCCCATGAACCCTTCCTTTCAAGAGACTGTTTTCGAGATCTGCAAGAAAGACGCCCGCTACAATCCCGACGCCTATTTCTTTCTGGTCGAAGCGCTCGACGTGACCGTCAAGGACATCCGCAAAAACCAGCCCGACCACGGACGCCACGTCACCGGCAAAGAGTTGCTCAACGGCATCAAAGAGTATGCGCTCGACGAGTTCGGGCCCATGACCTTCACGGTGTTCGCCGAATGGGGCATCCACGCCACGATGGACTTCGGGGATATCGTCTTCAACCTTGTCGAAGCCGGAAGGCTCGGCAAGACCGAGAGCGATAGCAGGGACGACTTCAAAGACGGCTACGATTTTGAGGAGGTCTTCCTGCGGCCCTTCGAGCCTGAAGGCCAAGAGCCGCCCCCCCCGCGCGCTTCCCGGCGCCGCAAACGGGGTTAATCCCCTTCTTCCACGTTACCGGTCCCCCGCCTCCCGACAGCCGGCACCGATTGCCGATTGTCTATTGCATTCCCCTGCCTCGGCATGACATACTGAAGTTTTTACCGATATGAGCACTCTCGATTTATCCTGTAAACGATTCCTTCTGCCCCCGATGCACCGGGAGGGACGGCGCTTTGTCCTTATCGCAGGGCTACTGGCCTTGCTCGCCGCCGCGGTCTGGCTGCCGCTCGCGGGCCCGGGTCTCCTGCTGACCTATGGCGTCTACCTCTTCTTCCGCGATCCCGAGCGTGTGCCGCCTGCCGACCCGCAGGCCGTCGTGAGCCCTGCCGACGGTATCGTCTGCCTGCTCACGCAGACGCCGATCCCCGCCGCATTAGGCGCTGACGGCACCCCGGTCTGGCGCGTCAGCGTCTTTATGAGCGTGCTCGACGTCCACGTCAACCGTATGCCATCGGCCGGCACGGTCACCAAGACGCATTACATCCCCGGAAAATTCTTCAACGCTTCGCTCGATAAAGCCAGCGAGGACAACGAACGCCACCTTTACCTGATGCGGACCGACGGCGGACAAACGCTCGCCTTCGTCCAAATCGCCGGCCTCATCGCACGCCGCATCCTCTGCCTCGTGCGTGAAGGTCAGACCCTCGCGCGCGGCGAACGCTTCGGACTGATCCGATTCGGCAGCCGCGTGGACGTCTACCTGCCGCCGGGCGTCGAGCCCTGCGTGCGCGTCGGCCAAATCATGGTTGCGGGCGAGACTCCCATCGCCCGGCTTTAGCACAGTTTTACAGGTGGCACACATGGGCAAGTTCCGGTTCCGCAAGCGCAAACAGAAACATCACGTCCAACGCGAGATCCCGATCCGCACGATGATTCCGAACCTGATGACCCTTTTGGCAGCCGCCAGCGGTGTCACCTCGATTCGCTACAGTTGCCAAGAGCACTGGCACCACGCGGTGGTTGCCATCATTATCGCCTGCGTGCTCGACGGTCTGGACGGGCGCGTGGCACGGATGTTGAAGGTCACCTCCCGGCTCGGCGCGGAGCTCGACTCGCTCGCGGACTTCGTGAGTTTCGGCGTGGCGCCCGCGCTGCTCGTCTACTTCTGGGTCATGGACGTGATCCCGCTTGAAAGCGCGCTCTACGCCTTCCGCGGCGTGTTCTGGGCCCTGGCGCTCTTCCACGCCATGTGCTGCGCCTTCCGCCTCGCGCGCTTCAACATCATGATCGACGACGGCCCCACGCAAACCTACTGGAAGCACTTCTTCATGGGGCTTCCCGCGCCCGGCGGCGCGGGCATCCTGCTGACACCCGTCATCTGGCAGCTACACACCGAGGGAAAAATCTTCCAGTCGCCGTGGATCGGCGGCGCGATGCTCGTCCTCTGCGGCGTACTGATGGCCAGCCGCTTCCCGACCCTCTCGGCCAAACACCTGCGCGTCCCCGCCAAGCGCATGGTGCCATTCCTGCTTTTCGTGATGTTCGTGATCGGCATGCTGGTCTCGCAGTTCTGGCTGACCCTCGGCGTCATCGGCGTTCTCTACCTGCTCTCGGTTCCGGCCTGCAGCATCGTCTTCCTGCGCATGCGACGGCGCCACGAGGCGCAGCAGGCGCCCCGCGCGGCCACCCCTCAGCCGCCAACCGCCGCCCGCGAATGACGGACGCGCCCTATTTCTTCCCGCTGCGCAGGACCTCCGCCTGCGCGATGATGAAATCGCGCAGCGCGGGAGCCAAGTCCTCGCGCTCCAGGGCGTAGAGAATATTGGTCTTGATGAAGTCGAGCGTGTTGCCCGCGTCGTGACGGCGGGCCTGGACGCGGCAGCCGTGCATGGCCTGGCCGTCGGCCACCCGCCGGCGTAACGCGTCGGTGATCTGGATCTCCCCCCCCTTGCCCGGCTTGACGGCATCGATGTAGCCGAAGATGTCCGGCGTGAGGATATAGCGACTGGCCACCACGAGGTTCGAAGGCGCCTCCTCCGGGGCCGGCTTCTCGACCAAGTCGCAGATGCGATATGTCCGCTCGTCCACCGCCGTGCCGCTGATCACGCCATAGCGGCTGACGCGCGAGAGCGGCACCTCCTCCAACGCGACTACGCAGCCGCCGAAGCGGTCGTACACGTCGATCAGCTGGCGGGTGGCAGGCGCGCCGTTCCGGCTCTGCATAAGCGTGTCCCCCAGCAGAACGGCGAACGGCTCGTCGCCGACATGGTAACGCGCGCAGCGGATGGCATCGCCGAGGCCGAGCATCTTGCGCTGCCACACGAAATGGATGTTTGCGAGTCCGGACACGGCGCGGATGCTTTCCAGTTCCTTGAGCTTGCCTTTGGCCTCCAGCTCGAGCTCCAGCTCAAAGTTCCGGTCGAAATGCTCTTCGAGCGTGCGCTTTCCGCGTCCGATGACCATCAGGATATCGGTGATGCCGGCAGCGACGGCTTCCTCCACAACGTATTGGATGACCGGCGTGTCCACGATCGGCAGCATCTCTTTGGGCGAGGCCTTGGTGGCAGGCAGGAAACGCGTGCCGAAACCGGCAGCGGGAATCACGGCTTTTTTGATCATGATCGGTAAGAACTCGAACGGGGTTAGACGAAGACGGGCTTGAACACGCGGACATTCTGGGACGCGAAGGCCGCGACCAGCTTGTCGAACACGGCTTCCTCGCCGTAGATTCCGATGATCGCGCCGCCGGAGCCGGTGAACTTGGCGGAGGCCCCCAACGCACGCGCGGTGTCGACCATACGCAGGTTGCCCTCGCTGAGCTGAAAGATCTTTTTGCGCATATCGAAGTTCGCGTCCATCAGCCCGGACAGCTTGGGCCAGTCGCCCTGTCGCATGGCCTCTTTGGCCTGTACGGCCAAGTTGGCCCAGTAGCTCATGGCATTGACGACCTCAGGCTCGCCGCGGTCGAACCGGTCGCGGATGTTGTTGTGAAAAACCTCGGAGCCCTCCGAGAGGTCGGTGCGGTAAGCGATGTAGATGGGCGGGATCCGCTCCAAACCAAGCGGCTCGTAGTGGCCGAAGCCCTGCCGGTCAAGGAGCGCCTTGTCGAAATCCATATACACCATGCCCTGATAGACCTGTGCCACGCGGTCCTGCAGTCCCGCCGAAATGCCCAGTTCACGGTTCTCGACGGCCCGGATCAGATTGGCGAACTGGGGCTTGGGGATCGTCACGTCGTAGAAGTCGAGCAGGGCCCGCAGCGCGGCGGTGATGATTGCGCTGGAGCCCGCCAGCCCGACGAGGTTCGGGATGTCGGAATCATAGCGGATCGTGAAATTGCAGTCGTGCAGCTCGATCCCGTGCTCCCGGCAATACCCGTAGAAGGACTTGATGGCCGATTTCAGCAGCCGGATGCCGCCGTAGTAGCCGAAAAGACGGACGTCTTCGTAGAGGGCCTCGATACTGGCGAACGTGGAGCCGTCGCGGCTGCTGGGCACAATTTCCAGCTCTGGCGATTCATAGAGCGTGACCCGCGCCGAGAAATTGGAAAAGGTGAAGGCGATCGTCTTGCCGAAATAGCCATCGGACGGATTGCCGATCAGCGCCGCCCGCGGATACGCCGTCGTGTGAATAATCATGCTGTTTTTCCTTGAAAACCGCTTCCTTCAGGACGTCCCCTCGACGGCGCCGCCGCCCAAGCCGCGACCCGCACAAGCCGGCTTATTCGCGCACCGCCTTGAGAGGCAGACGCGACGTGTCGGCCGTCACCTCAAACCCCTTGGGAGCCTTGATGCGGTAGAAGAACGTGCCATCGGCTTTGCGCCAGCTCACCGTGACAGATCCGTCCCCGACGGGCATGGTCCCGGAACAGCTTTGCAGCGGCACGTCCGCAAAGCCCAGCGCGATCTTCCGATTCACCGCGTCGACCGAACGGATGCCCAACACGTCGCGGTAGTACATGCGCTCCACGTGGCTCGCGAAGCCGTGGCAACAGCTCGCCGTGGGGGTGTCGTTCTCCCACAGTGTCCCGGTCATGTCCGCCATTTTGAGGAAGTAGCCCTTGGTCTCATTCAAGATCTGCGAAGAGAGGCCTTGCCGCGACAGCAGTTCCAGCCGCAGATAGTTGCCGATGAAGGCGTTCGCGAAATAAATCTCCGGGTGCCTCTTGGTCTGCTTGCGGTCCGGCCCGAAGTCTGCCCGCAGCGTCTCCCACAGCGCGGCATGCGTCTGCGGCGTGGCCGTGTGGAAGAAAAAGGCATAGTACTGGCAGGTCTCCGTGCGCTCGCCCGTCGGCTTGAGCGTGCCGTCCGGCTGACGCTTGGCGTTGTCCACAAAGAACGTGCCGTCGAACGACTGCTTGCGGATCGTCTCGCGCATCTTGTCGGCCTCGGCCTGCAACTCGGGCATGTTATACATCCGGGCGGTGCAGGCCAGCACCTCGGCATAGGTCATGTTCGAGGGATAGTTCACGTCCTGCACCAGCTTGTTGGCCTGCGACCACTCGACGAAGACCCACGCCGGCAGCTTTTCCAACAAGCCGTCGCTGTTCTTGTACTGCTTGAAGAACTCGAGCAGCGCCAGCACACGCGGCTTGAGCGCATCGACCGTATCGCGGTCGCCGCTGCGCTGCAGGTATTCCTCCAACTGGACCACGAACCACATCGCCCAGTTCGGAATGTAGTTGCCGTTGGTGTGATCCGACGGATAGCACATCGGCAACATGCCGTCTGGCAAATGTTCAAATTTCGGCGGCAACAGAAAATTCTGCAGGAACAGCCGCTCCATGTCCGTGTTGCCGCACAGGTCCGCCGCCACGCGCCCGATGAAGAAGCTGTCGCAGAGCCATCCTGCGCGCTCGCGGCCCGGGCAGTCGGTGAAGACATCGACCGCATTCTGCTTGAAGGTTTCGCGCGCGGCCTCGAAAATGCGGTTGAGCGCCTCGTCCGAGGACGTGAAAGTGGCGCGCCCCGTGGCCGAGTTCACATACTCGCGGAAATGGAGATCCGACACTTCGCACGTCCCGCCGGTCACCATCACCTTGAGATACTTCAACTCGTATGGCTCGAAAGCCTCCAAGCGGTAGGTCCCCGCCCGTGTCAAGTCGTAGGTCACCACGTTCGCGCAGCTATAGCGCGTGATGCTGACGTCGTCGTTGCTCAGGATCTCGTCGAACACGAAGTAGATGCGCGCCGGACCGTCGCACCGGACCGTCGCACCGATGAAGCCTGCGTTGTTGCGCACGAACTCGAAGATGCGGAATTGGCCATTCGCAAAAGCATAACTGCCGTCGGGGCCGGCCGGTTTATCCACGCGCGCGCTCGTCGCGGTCTCCAGCCGCTGCACCTCGTAGAGAGGGATCGTGGCGAGTTCGGCCTCCGGGAATCCGGCATACTCGGACCCGACACCCTTGATGGCGCGGTCGCCCCACACCTTCTTGCCCGGGTTGTTCTTGGTCGTGCCCGCAAACACTTCGCGGACCGGGCTGAGAACCTGAAACGCGGGGTACGGCGCAATGCGCGGCAGCAGCGGCACCTGCGGGCGCACCGCCTGTTTCTGGGCCAGGAACGCCCCGCCCGTGCGCCACGCGTCGGAGTCGGGCGTCAACCGGTACACCTCCGAGAACGTGCGCTGAAAACTGTAGCGCTGGACCTTCTGCACGCGGCTCTCCAGCGCCTGCGCCTCAAAGACCGCGCCCGCGCCGGCGGTGGAGGCCAGCACCCTTGTCCCGTCCACGACTTCGGCCTGCAGATAGGACGGCTGGTCGAGATGGTAATAGCTGTTGGCGTTATACCCCGCCACTTCGATGGCGATCACGTTCGCTCCGGACCTGCAGTGGCCCTTGAGCGGCCACTCGTCCACGCGGTCGAAGCCGTGCGGGCCGCGCGCGGGGCCGTACCCCAAAAACTCGCCGTTCACGAACAGCCGGTAAACGGTCGCGCCGGTCACGCGCACCACCGCGCGCTTGGCGGCCTTGCCGTCCACCGCCGCGCGGAAGCCGACCAACAGGTTCTTTTCCTTCTCGCGCCCCTCCAGCCACACCGGCTTGGCGGAAACAAAAGAGGGCGTCTCCGCCTTTTCCTTCGCCGGCTCGACGACCGATGAGCAGCCAACCATCCCCAATACCGCCAACACAAGTGCGAGTCTCATGAAACCTCCATTAAAAATTTTTGCCATGTTAGACATTCGCAGGGGGGAAGTCAATCGCGTGGGTCGCCGTTTAACGCATAGCAGGCCACGCTATTACAGGCCGGATACGGGCTTGAGAGCCCAGCGCGAGGTCCACACACCACACCACATCTTTCATCCTTGTCATTGAATCTCTCCGCCGGAAAGTTTACACTCTGACGCAATTCTCCGTCTCATCCTGCCATTCATCCTTTCCTCTGGATTCAGCAATGACCGACGTCCGAATACGGGTTCTAGGCCAATTCGCCCTTTTGATCACGATGACGGCCGTCGCGCCGGGATGCTGTTACCACGCGGTGAAACCGCTGCCTGCCGGACTTTCCTACCGCAGCGAACTTCTGCCTGCCACGGAGGTGCGCTTCCTGTGCGACCAGACCTGCCTCGACGATTCGGGCGTGCGCGTGATCGACCAGCAGATCTTCGACGAGGTCTTCGCGATGATCGCCCAAGCCGAACGTCTGGTGGTGGTCGACATGTTCCTTTTCAATGAATTTCTCGGAGCCGGCCCCGCGCCGCACCGGCGGCTGTGCGAAGAGCTGACCGCCGCCCTGGTCGCACGCAAACGCGCGGTGCCCGGTCTACACGCCGTGCTGATCACCGACCCGGTGAACACCGTCTACGGCGGCATGGAGTCCAGTCACCTGAAACGCCTGCAGGAGGCCGGCGTCGAGGTGGTCGTCACCCGCCTGGACCGCTTGCGCGACAGCAACACGACATGGTCGAGCATGTGGCGGCTGTTCTTCAAGCCGTGGGGCAACCGCAGCGGGGGCGGCTGGGTGGCGAACCCGTTCGACGGAGGCGAGGTCACGCTGCGCAGCTGGCTGGCGCTGCTGAACTTCAAAGCCAACCACCGCAAGGTGGTGGTCGCCGACGCGGGCGGAGAACTGCGCGCCCTGGTGACCTCCGCCAACCCGCATGACGGCAGCAGCGCCCACTCGAACGTCGGCCTCGTTTTCAGCGGACCGGCTGTGCGGCCGGCATTGGAGACGGAACAGGCGGTCCTTGCCTTCAGCGGCGGTCGGACGATCGCATCGAACGACGTGCCGATGACCGTCGCAGGGCCAAACCCCTCGTCCGCCGGCAGTCTGCGGGTACAGATCGTCACGGAGGAGGCGATCGCCGATGCCGCCGAAGCCATGATCGGCGCGGCCGGGGAGAGCGACGCGCTGGACCTGGTGATGTTCTACCTGGCGGACCGCCCGATCATCGATGCGCTGACGGCCGCGGCGCGCCGCGGCGTGACGATGCGCGTGGTGCTCGACCCCAACAAGGACGCCTTCGGCCGGGAAAAAAGCGGCATGCCGAACCGGCAGGTGGCCCGCGAGTTGGTCGCGGCGGGCGTTCCGCTCCGCTGGGCCGTCACCCGCGGCGAACAGATGCACGCCAAGATGCTGCTGGTCAAGCGGGCGGACGGCACCGCAGACCTGCTGCTCGGATCGGCCAACTTCACGCGCCGGAACGTGCGGGACTACAATCTGGAAACCGACGTGCGCGTCGCCGGCCGCGTGTCCGCACCGGCGCTGGCCGACGCGGCCGCCCACGTCGAGCGGATATGGACAAATTCCGGCGGCCGCGTCTTCACCGCCGACTATGGCGTGTTCCGCGACGACTCCCTCTGGCGCGTCTTCCGCTACCGTTTCCAAGAGGCCACGGGAATCTGCACGTGGTAGCCGCGGACATCGCGGGCGTCCGCGACGCCCGCCCGCTTTCACGTTCGCGGCTTTCACGTTCTGGACAGACGGCGGTTGCGCGGCAAATACCGGTTTGATAGAGTGGCCCACAACATCAGGCCGGACCCGTGTCGCGGATAGGCTCCGAGACCGTCATCTCACGCCGGCCCGACGCCTGGTGCGAGGAACGGACAGAATATGGCACGCTGGACGAGGATTTTGGAGACCATCGGAAACACGCCGCTCTTGAAGCTCGAGCGGATCGCAGGCTTCCCGGTTTACGCGAAAGCCGAATACCTCAACCCCGGAGGAAGCATCAAGGACCGGGTCGCCCGCCACATGATCGAGCAGGCCGAAAAGCGGGGCGACCTGAAGCCGGGCATGACCATCGCCGAAGCCACCTCCGGCAACACGGGGATCGGCGTGACCTTCGTGGGCGTCCGCAAAGGTTACCGGGTCATCATCGTGATGCCCGACAACATGAGCGAGGAACGCCGGAAGATCATCAGAGCGTTCGGCGGCGAGCTGATCTGCACGCCTGCGGCCGAGAGCCTCAACGGCTGCCTCAAGAAGCTGGAGGAACTGAAGCGGGAAATCCCCGACCTCTTCATTCCGGGACAGTTCGTGAATCCTGACAATCCCGAGATCCACTACCTGACCACAGCTGAGGAGATCTGGGAGCAGATGGAAGGACGCGTCGACGCCTTCGTCGCCGGCATCGGCAGCGGCGGAACGCTGGCCGGCGTGGGCCGCTTCCTCAAGGAAAAGAATCCGGCGGTCAAGATCGTGGCGGTCGAGCCGGCCAACGCCTCCGCGCTGCTCGGGCAGGAGCCGGGCTTCCACCGGATCGAGGGCATCGGCGACGGCTTCATCCCGGACGTCCTGGATGTGTCGATTGTCGACGACGTCATCACCGTGACGGACGACGACGCCATCACGACCGCGCAACGCCTGACGCTGAAAGAAGGCGCGCTGGTCGGAACCTCGTCCGGCGCCAACGTCTGGGCGGCGGTCGAATGCGGCAAACGCATGGGCAAGGACAAAAACATTGTCACGGTCCTGCCGGACCGAGCCGAGCGCTACTTCAGCACCGCCCTGATCTGAGGGCAAGCCCGAGGCGAGTCGACCGCTCCGTCAGGCCGCCCGGCCCGCACCGCTAGAGAGCCGTTTGGCGCCCCGCGTCCAATTATCTATTGGGCGCTCCCATATTCCCGGATCACCTGCCCGGCCCACGCAAACAACAGTTCAGACGAGGACGCAACATCCACGTCTTGATCGGGCCGGGAGTCCTTGATGCGAGCATACGCCAACAGGAGTTGTTGTTCCCTTTGCGGAGCCTCCGTCAACAGCTCACACCGCTTTTTGAGGTAGACGCCCATTCGATGGTAATGCAGGGCCTGGACCACAAATACTGCGGCTTTGTAAAGGGATTTCAGAATGGCCGGATCTTTCTCGTGGACCATATTGTGTCCGCACAGATGGTAAATGTTGCACGCGCCCGTCAGGATGGCGCGCCGGATGTCGTCCTCGCCGATTTCGGGAAGCAGGTCCCGCAGGCTCCCCGCGAGCGGCGTTGTGTCATGGCAAAACTGAAACAAATCAGCCTTGCTCCAACAAGCCAGTTCCTGTTTTCCCGATATGAAACCGCACATCTTTTCGCGGTGCGGCAACTTGGAAATCGCATCGTCGTAAGCCTTCAGGTCTTGCGCGGACACCAAGTCGAGAATAAGCGCCATGTCGATGTCACTGCTTTCGGTTGCCTCGTCTCGGCCATAACTGCCCTGCAACCCGACAAACAGCAACCGCACGCCAAACAACGATGTTACCGTTTGAAGATACGCTTTGAGCCATGCCTCTGAAAGATGTCGCATCGTGATCCCCTAACGTGACGCTTCTACATTTTCCTCCCGATATAGAAAACATAGCCGTAGAACGCTTTGTACGCGTCATACAATTCGGCCTCATGCCGTTGGTTCGCGATCAGTTCCTCAGCGGTCTTGTTGCCCCTGTGTTTCGCCAGGAAGATTTCCTGTGCGGTGCGTTGCGGAAGATAGAAACGGTCGGTCCAACACGTTTCAGGCAAGACGAACGTGGCGACCGGAACGTAGCCGGCCTCCTGGATTTGTGCGACTTTGTTCGGGATGGTATCGATTTCCGGATAGGACTCCATCCAATAGCGGTCGATTTCGGCAGGCCTTTCCCTCGTGAACCACGACGCCTCCGAGACGGCGAGGTATCCGCCGGGCTTCAGGTATTTGCGCCATTCTGTGATGCCGCGTCTGAACCCGATATTATAGATGGCCCCTTCCGACCATATGAGATCGAATTCTTCATTCCGAAAAGGGAGGGCCTCCATCGATCCAATCACACCACGCACCCGGTTCTGGAAATGGCGCCTTTGGGCATTCGCGTTAAACAAATCGATGAAGGCGGGGAACAAATCGACGCCGATAATATGCCCAGGGGCGTGATCAGCCAACACCATCGTCTGTCCGCCGGTACCACAACCGATATCCGCGATCCGCGCGTCGTCCGTCAGATTATCAATAAAGGTCAAGGCCTTCAGGGTGACTTCGGGGCTGCCCGGCCCCTGTCGTTCTAGACTCGAGAAATATTCGCAGATCAGCGTGAAGTCAAATTCGTGAATGGATTTATTGTCACTCATGGTTTCTCTCATTTTTGCGTCAAGCAAGTCTATTCTACGGCCGCATTTCTTCTGCGCCTTTCGCAAAGGCAGGCCCCGTCAGCTCATTGAGGCAAGCATATAAGCTTGCGGCAAGGGCGTCAAGCGGCGTGGCCGCGCTTTCGAGTTTCCGACCATTTTGATCATGATAGACAAGAGTATCCCGTTTTTGTGATAATAAATTTGGTGAAAACATCACTGAGTTCACGTCGTCGAGGCCGATGAAAAGGGAAAGCCAAGCCTGGACTGAGCGCAATTTGTTTTCACAGTCCTGTTCTGAAAAAGGGAGTCTCATGAATCAACACCCGGCGTTCGGCAAATGGGCAGCGGCAGTGATGGCGGCATTCGGACTCGCGACAGGAGACGCGCAGGCCTGGACGATCGTCAAGTCAAACAGCGATCAGCCCTACACGGCATCTGACGCCGACCTGCTGCAGCGAAACCTGAATTCGGTTGAAACCGACGGGCTGGCCGTGTATGTGGAGGGCGGATACACGGCGGGCACACTTGCGTCGCTGACAGACGGAACGACGGGCCCGGGCAACCGCGAATTCTCCTTCGCCCTCGCGGGAGGCTCCATCACGTACACGCTCGACACGTCGAAATCCCCGGCCGGATACCTGATTTCGAGCCTCGGTTCATACACGGGGTGGCAGGACGGCGGCCGCGTCGATCAGAACTATGTGGTCAGCTTCCGAAAGGTCGCCTCCGGCACCTTCGAAAACGCCATCACCAACACCTATGCTTCCGGCATGCGGGAGACGCGCATCAGCCTGACCGACCTCAACCTAGCGGGCATCGACGCGGTCAAATTCACCTTTCTCACCCAAGAGAACGGCGGCGTCGGCTACAAGGAGCTGGACGTGTTCGGCGCGGCCATGACCACGCAGTTTTCCGCGACCGGCACCAGCGCCGGGACCGTTTTCACGGTTTCGGACTCCGACCTGATCCAAACGGCCGTCTCGGCCACCAACGACGCGTTCAGCTACTACACGTCAAGCGGCTTCACCAACGCCCTCGTCCCGGCGCTCACGGACGGCGCGTTCGGCTCAGCTGACAGGACGACGGGCACCTGCGCGATCGCCAGCGGGACCGTAACGTATACGCTCGACCTGACCAACCATCCCGCCGGTTACACCGTTGCGGCCATCGACACGTACACCGGCTGGAGCGACTCCGGACGCGACAACCAGAACTACTGGGTCAGCTTCCGCAAAACGGGCGCCAGTGCATTTGGCGACGCGATGGAGATCGCCTACACCGGAACGGTCAAGCTTACGCACGTCGCGGTCACCAACCTTAACCTCGCCGATATCGATGCCGTCCGCTTCACGTTCCCGCCCCAGGAAAACAGCGGCGTCGGTTACAAGGAGCTCGATGTCATCGGCGCGCCGCCGGATTACACCGAGGTGACGCGACGCGACTCCGGCACGCAGGTTGTCGCCAGCAACGACACCGCGGACGTGCTGATCACCGAAGGGAGCGGCACGGCCGGCACGCTCACCCTCGGCGCAGGCGAGACCATCATCAGCACCCTGACGCAAGGCGCGACGGATGGCCTCGTCACGATTGATCCCTCCGGGCAGACGCTGTCGCTGAGCGGGCTCTTTCTGCGCCCGGACGCGGGAGGCCTGATGGTCGGAACTGGGGCCAGTGACGGCTCGCTCGTCGGCACGCAGCCGGCGCTCGCCGTCGGCAACTGGAGCACCAATGACCTCGCGATCCGCGCCACCGTCACAAACCGGACAAGCGCCGGCACGCTGCTCAAGAGCGGCACCGGCACGCTCACGCTGTACGGCACCAACACGTGCCCCGGCGGAACCGAGGTGACCGGTGGATCGCTGAGGTTGCCGAGCGGCGGCTCGCTCGGCAGCGGCCCCGTAAAAATCAGCCATGCGACGCTACAACTCGACGGCGGCACCGTGGCACCCGCTGCCGGCAACGCGTTCTGCTTATCCATGGCCGACGCCACCTTCTACCAGACGGCAGGAAGCCTGAGCTACAACGGCTACGCGCAGTTCCAGAACGCCGCGATCATCCTCTCCGGCGGCACGTCGTACGTCGGCACAGACACCCTGCTCGGCTGGGGCGGAACGAACACGGCGACGATCATCGGCGGCAGCCACACGGCCAACTGGCGCGTGACGCGTTTCTCATCGGGCTCTGTCTCCGTGACCCTCCAGAGCGGAGGCCGACTCTACTCCGACAGGCTCTACAGTTCGGCCGGGGCCACGGGGTCGCTGTTCTTCGACGGCGGTGTGCTGGGCATGAGCAGCATCACCCCCGGGCTCTACCCCAACGACTGGATCGGCGCCACGTCTGGAACGCTGAGCCTGTACGTGAAGGACGGCGGCGCCATCATCGACACCGCCAACGGCAGCGCCACCATCAGGCGGCCCTTCCTGCGCGACGGCGCCTCCACAGGCGGACTGACCAAGACCGGCGGAAACACGCTGACGCTCATGATCACCAACGCCGCCACGTTCTGCACCTACGCCGGTGACACGACGGTTCTGGGTGGCACGCTGAAACTGGGTCCGGCCTCGGCGCCGCTGCCGACCGGCACGCGGCTGAACATCTCGGCCGACGCCGTGCTGGATCTGAACAGCGCGAACCAGACCGTGGGCGAACTGACCGGAGGCGGCCGGGTGATGAACGCCTCCTCCACCAACGCACTCTTCACGGTCGGCGGCAACAATACGAGCACGAACTTCCCGGGCCTGCTGGAAGGCGCGATCACGCTGGTCAAGACCGGCACAGGAACGCTGACCTTGTCCGGTGCGAACACCTTCACCAACAGCGCCCGTGTCTTGGGCGGAACGCTGCAACTCGCGCCGCTCCCCGTGACCATCCGAAACGCCGGATTCGAGTTGCCGGCCATGGGGGCGGCGGGCTGGGCCTACCTGACGGGCGACAGCGTGACGGGTGGCTGGACCATGAGTGGACATCCCATCGAGAACAACGGCAGCGGCATCGCCCGAAACGGCTCCCCCTGGGTGGGCACGGCGCCCCAGGGCTTCCAGATCGGCTTCCTGCAAAGCGCCTCGCATTGTTTTCAGACCGTGACTGTACAACGCGCCGGCACGTATCAGCTCGCGTTCGCCGCCGCGAACCGGCCCGGCTACCCTGCGGCCAACGTGGAGGTGCTCGTCGACGGGTCGAGCACAGCCTCCTGGAGCAGCGCGGCCTTCGCCAACGGCGGCGCTTTTAAGAGCTACACCACCAATTTCGCACTCACGGCAGGCACGCACGAACTGAGATTTCAAGGGACTTCGGCCGGCGGCGACACGACGACCACCATCGATGACATCCGCCTTGTCGGTGCCGGCCCGTCCGCGCCCGGCAACCTGCCAACCAACATACTCATGGAAATCGCGGCCGACGCCGTCTTGGATCTGGGAGGCACACGCCAGCCGCTGGCCGGGCTCAGCGGCTGCGGCACGGTCAGCAACGGCACACTCGCCGTCCAAGGCGTCATCGCCCCGGGCGGAACGAACGCGGTCGGCACGCTCACGCTGGCGGCCGCGGCAACCCTCAGCGGCACGCTGCTGGTGGATGCCGCGCTGGACGGGTCCTGTGACCGCCTGCAGGTTTCAGGCGCATTGGATGTTTCCGGCCTGACGCTGGAGATCCAGAATCCGGCCGTGCTTAAGCCGGGGGCTACATATGTGATCGCGACCTGCACGCCGGGCAGCCTGTCAGGACAGTTCCTCTCGACGAATCTCAGCGGCCAGCGGACCGTCGGCTACAACAATGCGGCGGGGCAAGTCTTGCTGACCTGTGGCGGCACGCTGATTTCCATCCACTAGCGCATTTACAGCTCGCAAAAGCCGCTTTCCATAACACCTTTTTTCATCGCAGGCATTATTCGCCCAGCGTGATCCTGAGCCGGAAAAACGCGGCCGGGGGAAGGGCACCGTCCACTTCCGCTGGCGTGAAGCCCGCGCGCGTCACGTCGGCCAGCACCACGCGGTTGACCGCCAAATCCCACCCGTCGCTCGTCAAGTCGTCCGTCCCCTCAACCGTCATCGCGACGAAATCGCCGGATCCTGGAGCCAGCGCCGGCGTCTCCACAATCGGCGTATCGCCGTCGAAGTAAATCCGGAGCAACGCCGTCTGGTCGTCCGCCGTCAGATTGTTGCCGAACGCGTAGACCGCTCCGTTGACAACGCCCGGCAAGGAAGCCGACTCGGCGTCAAACACGGCGGCCAGCGTCGCGTCGCTCAATCCGCCGGGAGTCACCAGCCCTTGTCTCACAGCCCAGACGGCGAAGGAGATGGCCTCGACGGCACCGTCCGCGCCGAGCATCACGGTGGGTCTGTGGGCCAAAAGGTTCTTCCACCCCGACGTCCCCGCGTAGTAGTAAACGATGACCCCTTCCGATCCGTCGAACGCGTCGCCGTCAGCGTTCGGAGCATTTTTTCGCAACGTCACGTTCGTGAGGCTGCCGCAGAAGGCAAACGCATATTCCCCGACATTCGTGACGGCACCGGCAACCGAAACGAGCGCGGTGCAGTTCTCAAAAAGGTTGTCGGGGATGTCGACCACCCCGGTGGGCAACGTCACCTCCGTCAGAGCGGTACACCCGTCAAAGGCGGTCGACGCGACGCGGGTCACCGAGGACGGAACAGGCAGGCCGGTCAACGCGGTACAGTTCTTGAAGGCCGCGGAACCGATCGCCGTGGGCGCGCCCTCATACGTGACCTGAGCGAGATTTCCGCAGCCGGCGAATGCGCCCTGTGCGACATTCGTCAACCCTGCGGGAAGATTGACCGAGGTCAAGCCGCTTCCGGCGAAGGCGTTCACTCCGAGTTGCGTGGCTCCGGAGAACGTCGCGGAGACAAGGTTCCCGCACCCTTGGAAAGCGGCGTCGGGAATGGCGACGACGCCTGACGGAACGGAGATATTGGCCAGCGCCGCACAATCCCGGAAAGCGGAACGCCCCAAGTTGGCGACGGAAGACGGAATCATCGCCGAGGCGAGCCCCGAACAGCCGCAAAAGGTCTGATCCGCGATGGCGATCAGGCCGGTCGCCACTGAAAGATCCACATCCGTGAGGGCCGAACACCCGAGGAAGGCGGAGGAACCGATTTCGTTCACCGAGTCCTGCAGGATCACCGACGAGAGATTCGTACATCCCCAGAATGCGCCGGCGCCGATGGTCGCGACTTTCGACGAGCCAGCCAGCACAAAAGACGTCAGGCCCCCACATCCCCTGAAGGCTCCGGGAGCGATCGCCGTGACGTTGAAGAGCGCGCTTTTGACATAGACTGGAACGGTCATGCTTCCGCTGACGGACCCCGTCGTGCCCAACAGCGTTGCCGTCTGCGACACATTGTTGGAAACAAGCAAGTAAATACAAGGACCGTTGGTATAGAGCATGGTTGAGGATAGGCCGGGATGAGCCAAGAGGGCTAGCCCCAGCACAACCGGCGCACGCGTGAGCAATCGCATTCGCATGTAAACGCTCCTCCCGGAATCATCGCGATGTTCATGGCACGGCATAGTAGCGGCTGGCCGGTGTCGAGTCCGACCCTTTTGACGTGCCGCCGCTCGCGCTTGAGACGTTGTTGGTATAAAGCCCGTGGAAAGGCGATCCCGTCATTGTCGCTCCGGTATAAACGGTATAGGTGCCGGACGCCGCGAAGTCCGGACCCCCGCATAAAAGCTTGACCTGACTTGAATAGGTCCGCGGCATCTTGAAGGCAAAGATCGGCGTCGTGCTTTTCGTGATCCTGAGAACCGCATTAGAGACCAGCGTTCCCGTGTAGACAAGGGAATATTGGGTGCCCGCGTTCGGATAACTGGTTGCACCGCCGCAGCCCACAAATGTGCCGCCGTTGACCGTGAACGTGTTCGAATCGCAATCCAATCCTTCCTCAGGGGCTGTCGCACCGAAAGCGGCGACAACGCCCCCGTTCATGTTGATTGTGCCGTTGGAATCGATGGCGTCGTTGTTCGATGCGGTGCAATAGATGGTCCCGCCGTTGATCGTGATGTTCGTGGAAGCGTTCATGCAGTCGTCGTAGCAATAGCCCTCGATGCTGCCGCCGTTGACCGTGATCGTATCCTTACTTTCGATTCCCTCGCCGCCGCTGTTCGCTGTCGCCACCGTGATGGAGCCGCCGTTGATGACGATCTTGCCCGCGACCTTGATGGCCTTGGGGTTAGAATATTCTGCGTTTTCGTCTTGCGGGCCACCGCCGGTCGATGTGCCGCCCGAGAGTTTAACCTGCTTGCCGGTCGTTCTCGCGGCGATCACCGGTCCGGCGCCGAGCGCGTTCGTGCCGACCGTGAGCGCGCCATCCACATTGAGTCCCTTGCCGCAGGCGCCTGTGGCCAGGAGATTCAAAATGCCGCCGATGATCGCGAGGTTTCCGTCGGCCTTGACCGCCGAGGCCGATCCGACATCGACATAGTTGCTGACCGCCCCGTTGACTGTATAAACGCCGCTCGTATAGATGGGAGAGTTCGTTCCAGTGACCGTGATGCCGACAATCCCGCCGGCGAGCGTCATGTTTCCGTCGGAAGAGATCCCCCTGCCCGCCATGCCCGTGTGCCGGATCGCAAACGTGCCGTTGCTGATCGCGACGCTGCCGTCCGACTTGACGCCTGAGCAATAGAGCGGCCGTTGGCACCGCCCGCAATTCACGAAGGCGATCGCTCCGGACAAGTCGAGGTCGATGTTTCCACCGCGAAACAGAATCGCCGCGTCCGAGGAGAAGCCTTTGCCCGCCAGCCCCGAAACGGAGAACGTGAACACGCCGCCGTTGACGGTGATCGATCCGCCGGCCTTCATGCAGGCGGTCGCGGCGGCATCCACCTCGTTCGCTTCGTTGGTGAACGCGGCAGTGGTGCCGCCGCTCGCGTCGATTACGAAGGTCCCGCCGTTAACGGTGATCGCGTTGTCGGCCGATATCCCCCGCCCTGCAACCCCTCGGACCAGCGCGGAAAAGTTTCCGGCATGAAACACCACATTGCTGGCCTTGATGCCGCTGCAATATGAGACATCTGTGTAGACGAAAGCGGCTTCGTTCGTCGCGGCTTCCAAAACCGCGTTCCCCGAGAGATCAAAATAAAGAGAACCGCCGTTGAAAACGGCATCGCCGTCCGTCTTGATGCCTTTGGACTGCGCACCGCTGGCGATGATCGAAAGGGCACCTCCGTTGACGGTGACGGAGAGGTCGCCCTTGATGGCGTTGCAGTCGGAGCCTCCCAGTGTCACCCTGACCGCGCCGCCCCCGATCGTCAAAGCGCCGCCCCCGGAAAGGGCGTTGCAGCCGCTGGCGGAGGATGTGACGCTGACGGCTCCACCAGCCACGGAGAAGGTGTTGGTGCCGCATTTGATGCCCTTGGATTCGGCCGAAGCGAGCGCAATGGAGATCTCGCCGCCGTTGATGGCGACAGAGCCGCTCTCGTCCGCGTCAATGCCGTCTCCTTTGAGTTCCAGCGCGATGGAGAGCTTGCCGCCGTCTATCCGAAACCGGTCGTTGACATGAACGCCGTCACCCTTCTTCTGTGTCATCGCGACGCGGATGTCCCCTCCGAGAATGCGGACGCTGTCGTCGCTGCAAATGCCGTGTTTATCCGCACAACCCCCGTTGACCGTAAGGGCGCCGGTGCCGCTGAAGATTAGTTGTCCCTCACTGAACAGCACCCCCTTGGCGTCCTCGACGCCGTTTGTGGCTCCGTACTGGGGCGTGTAGGCCGAGCCGTCCTTCAGAACGTTTGCGGTGCCCGGCGGCAACACGACGAAACACCTCTTTCTCGCCTGGATGTTGAGGGCGGGGCCATCGGGACTTGCGAGGGCAACGCCGTTCAGCGTCAATTTGAACGCATGGTCGCTGTAGATTTTGACGGAACCGGAAGACGACGAGCCCTCAAGCGTGAACGCGACCTGCTTGACCGTGTTCGAGAACACCAGCGTGGCTCCGGCTTGCGAATAGGTCACGCCGGTTCCGGCCTGATTGTCCACCGCCGCCGACGCCCCGTTGAAAGAGATGCGCACGTGTTTCGAAAACGCGGACGTCTCGACATAGTCTTCGTCGCGCGCAAGCAGACCGGCGAAAAAAAGAAGGCAAAATGCGACCGCACATGTTTCATTGCCCAACACCATCCCACTCCTTCCAGCAGTGTGGTGATGTTTGCAAAAAAACATGACGGAACTGCGCCCCTCCGCATGACAATCCTGTCACAATCGGCGCTCTGTGCTCCCGTGTCTCCGCTTGAAGACTCCACCTAGTTCGTCTTCTCCGGCGGCTCGCGTGTGATACCCTCGCACGCCTCGCTTGGCTCGCTTTTATGCCCGTCCCTGTCAACCGCCAACACGCGGTAAAAATAGGCCGCATGCGTCTTAAGTCCCTTGTCCTCATACTGCACGGTGGCGTACGGACCGGGCTCGACCTTGGCGAGGAAACTCGCCCCGTCGGGGACGAAACCGGGAGCCGCCCCCCGGTACAACTCATAATGCGACAGGTCGCTTTCCATGTTCTGTCCCCACTGCAGATAGAGCATATCCGGCGAGTCCCCGCGCCACGCGCAGGGACTCGCGATCAGCCCCGAATGGAACGTGCCGACCTTCGCGGGCGGCGCGTCGCCTTTCGGCACCGTCTCTGCGCGCACGCTGGCGGATGCCGCACCTTGCCGCGCGCTGGCGTCCTCCGCCGCCACGCGATAATGGTTGGTCGATCCCGCGGCGAGCCAGTCGTCGCAGAAAGCCGTGCCGCAGGTGGCGGCGACCCAATGATACTCGTCCGCCGCGAAGTCTGCTGACTCGCCGCGATACACGTGATACTGCCGCGCACCGGGCACAGGGCCCCATTTCAGCGCGACGGACTTGTCGGTCGCCTGCGCGACCGACACCGCCGGGCTGGCCGGCTGAGAACCGGGCTCCTCGATACGCAAGGTGAAATAACCGAACGGCTCAAACGACAAACAAGGCTTTCCCAAAACGTCCCCGTCGCGCTCCAAGAGCGTACAGCCCGTCAGGCGGTGCGAATCGCCGCCGAACCCGATCCGGAGAGTCGCCGCATCCGTTTTCTTCCCGGCGGTCTCATGGAACCGGGCGACCGCGCCGCGTCCCGGCGTCTCGCTCAGCTTCAGTGTCAGCAGTTCAACGTTGTCTGCGCCGACGCGCAGAAAACTGTACTTCGCTTGCGCCAGACAACCTTGTTGTGCCTGAGGAATGACCCGCGTGAGCAAGGGACACACCGTGCGCTCGGAAAACTGCGGGGCGCGCGCTTCTTCAAAGGTCCCCGCCTGGCTGCGGATCGAGTAGCGGAACCTCAGGTTGATATGGGACGGTCCCGTCACATAGGCGTGCCCATACAGCCAGTCGTTGAAAATGTAGGAGTAGAGATGTGACGTCTCGGGCTTCTCGCCGAAGGTCCGTTTGGGCGCATGGATTTTGCCGCATTCGATCAGCTGGCTGTCCCGCTGGACCAGCGTCACGCCGAACGCCCCGTTGCCGACATAAGACCAATCGCGGGCCGCGTGGTAAGCGTCCGTGGTGAGGCCGGTCTGATCTTTGTAGGCGTTCGCGTGGCATCCGTTCAAACCGACATGGAACTCGCCGTTGGGCACATCGAACGGGAAAGCATAATATCCGAAGCGGTCCCAGCGTTTGACGTTCCCCAAGTCCCGCACATGGCTGAGCCGGTTGTCGATGTCGATGCGCTTCTCGTGCGACGGCAGGCTGACGCGCTGCACGATCTCCGCCAAGGTGTTCGTGTCGTCAAAACGCGCGGTCACCGTCCGGCCCAGAACGGACGACTCGACCTCGAAACGCGCCCGCACGGGTGAAACGAAAGACGTGTTCCTGTCCTTGGAATACACCAGCTGGTTGCAGCGATAAGGCGCACGGATGTCAACCAACTCTCGCTTGAGCTCTTTATCGTAGATTCCCGTGATGCCGCCATCGCCGTCAAAGGTCAGACGGTAAAAGTCATTTTCCAAAACAGGCGGCTCGGCAAGCGTTTCCGCGACGACCGGTTCAGCCGCGCCGCGCTCCAGCCCGAACACCGCATAGCCAAGCGACGGGATCTCGGTCGTGCGGAAGCGGAGGGTCCGTCCGGCAGACAACGCGGGAGCGACCGTCCCGTCCGGACAGCGTATCTTGCACAGCCCAATACACGCGTCGGGCAACTGCGCTTCGACGGTTTCGCAACGCGCCTGCAGCGTCGGGTTGAACACCAGCACGGCGGGGCCGTCCGACCCCACTTTCGCGGCGATCGCCCGCAGGGCGCGCCCGCTCTCTTCGGCGGCGGTCTTGGCGGCCTGCGCAATCCATTCCCGCTTCTGCATCCACGTGTCATAGACCGGCCGGCCCTTATAATAACTCGTGCCGTAACCGTGTTCGTCGTTGCAGATCAGCGCGTCCCAAGCGCGGCGGAAACCCAGAACCGGATAGAGATAGTCCGGGTCGGCCAGCCGCGCGAGCGTCGCCAGTTTCTCGGCGGTCGGCAGAAGCCGGTCCGCCTCGAACTTCTCCGCCAGCAGCCCCGGCGTGCAGACAGGGTGCTGCGCCCACCCGGAAGTCATCAGGCCGCTCAGCGTCGGGATCTGCTTGCCGAAACGATCCTCGACCTCTCTAAACGGCACCGACAGATCGCCCACCGTTCTCAGCTCAGGCCACCTCCAAACCGCGTTCCACGCCTTGGCGCGGTTGGCCGCGTCCAAGCCCGGCATCTGGTTGTCGTTATAGTTGGGAAGCATCCAAACGTCGTACGGATAGCGCTCCTCCACGCGCGCAAGCTGTCGGGCCATGATCGGCGCGATCGCCTTCGGATCCGACTTGTTGTGGCCGAAGCTGAAGCTCGAAAGGTTGCCGTAACTCAGATTCGACCAGACCAGAATGCGGCTCTTGCTGTCCGCACCCCGCCAATAGAAAAGATGCGGCAGCGAAGAATCCCAGCCCACGTCGATGCGGCTTCCCGGCGTGCCGCCCGGGCTCCAACAATTCACCGCGTCCGGGTTCCACGGATTCGGATAGAAGCCGAGGTATTTGATTCCCGCATCGGCATACGCCTGCACCAGCGGCCAGGTGATGCCGTTGTTGTCCACCATCAACATGGCGTCTGCGGCAAATCCCCACCGGTAACGCAGTTCGCGCGCATAATAGGCGCTGCGGCAGAGTTCCTCGGCTCCATACGTCTCCGTCCGGTTGCCGGAGTGCGAGGCACCGATGCCGACCAGCCCCGGCTTGGCGTACTTTTCGACGAACCGCCGCGCCGCGTGCTCCGAGCGGTCGAGCGCGTAATTGTTCCACCACCACAGGCCCTCGACCACGTAACGGAAGCGCGAAGCGTCCGGCTCGCCCGCGGACTGATCGAGCAGTTCTTGCGCGCGGTCCAGATATCTGGTTCCCATCAGCCGCTGCTTGTATTGCGGATCATGTAAACCGATATCCACGTGCGAGGAGAAGACTTCATAGATCGTCCAGTGGCGCGGCGGATTCCACGTGAACGCCAATTCCGCCATCTGCACATTCCCGTTGAACAGCGCCCACCTTGACGCGGCCGGCTTTTCCGGCTCGTCGAGCAGCACCGAGACCGAGTTCGTCCCGGCGCGCAACGCTCCCAGCGCTTCTTCAGCCAGAAGTTTTCCGTCCGCCCAAACCTTCAGAACGCACGTTTCGACCACCGCACCGCTTTCGATGTCCAGCGCGATGTTCTGTCGCGGCGGCGTATCCCGCGAAACCAGCGAGGTCGGCGTGACGCGCCACTGCTTCACGGGCATCGGCACCATCCCATCCGCCGCATACCCGCTTCCAGCCAATGCGACCCACGCGGCACATACAAGTGATTTCCGCATCGTCCCCCCTTTATTGGGCACGCGTCGCGACGCACCTAACGCCCCATGATCAAATAGCCCTGTCCCCGCAGCGACACCAACAGGCCATCACGCGTGAAATCCGCCGCCACCACGCCGGATTCCAGCAGCCTCTTTCCTGCCGTTGCAGGCGGCCTGATCCGGACCGTCACGGGCTGAGCGCTAAGGTTCACCGCCACCAAGACCGATTCGCCTCCCGCAATCCGCACATAGGAAAGCACCGCATCGGGCTGATTGTTGTCCAGCCATTGCAGCGCGCCCTGTTTCAGCGCCGGCTCGCTCTTGCGCAGTTCGCACAGCTTGCGGCAGAGCGCGAAGCGCGCCCGGCCCGTCGGCGTGTCGCCGCACGACCAATCCACCGGCCACTTCGCATACAGGCTCTGCCGCGACGTGTCGGCGATCTCCTGCCCGTTATAGAGGAGCGGCACGCCGTCGAACGTGAAGAGCGCCACCAGCACCGCGTCGACGTGCGCAGTCCCCCACGCCTTGTCGAACCGGTTCGTGCCGGCGTCCTGCACGATGTCGTGGTTCTCAATGAACCGGATGAATTTGGCGCCGCCTCGCGGACGTTCCGCCGCCATCTTTTCCCACTGGCCCCGCACTTTCTCAGCGTTCGCCCATTTGCCGTCAAAGCCCCAGCCGTAATCGAGGTCGAACGCCTTGAGCTGGTCCTCTTTGCGCAGACCTTCGGCCAGGATGCCGACATCCGGTCTTATTTTTTCGAGGCGGTCGCGCGCCGTTTCCCAGAAGTCCAACGGGATGCCGTCCGCGACGTCACAGCGGAAACCGTCCACATCGAAATCCCGCACCCAGTACTCCATGTTTTTCCAAAAATACTCGCGCAGCTCCGGATTCGCGAATTCGATGGAGGGAAACCCCCACTGCGCCAGCTTCAGCTTTCCGTCCGTGTCGCGCTTCATGAAATCCGGATGCTGGCCGATGATCACCGCCGTCGGCCCGCAATGCAGGTAGACCATGTCCATCAACACGCGCATGCCGAGACGGTGCGCCTCCTTCACGAACGCGCGGAGGTCCTCTTTGGTGCCGTACTCGGGGTCGACCTCAAAGTAATCCTTGATCCGGTACGGATTTTTCGGATTGTCGGTCTTACGCTGGCGGGGTGCCCAGTGTTCCTTACGCATATCGTCGTCCTGCAGACAGACCGGGCTGAGATACAGCACCGTCACGCCGAGCTCGGCGACATGCGGCAACCGCGCCGACGCCGCTTTCAACGTTCCCTCAGGCGTGAACCCCCGCAGCCATACCTGATACATCACCCCCTGCGTCATCCACGCCGGCGACACGCGTGCCGGCCGCTGGTTTACGGGAATCGTTTTAGCATCCTGAGCATCGGCAAGCCCGACCGACAGGCACGCCGCACCGATCATCAGCATCCGCTTCATTCCTTTTCCTCCACCTGAAATCCGGCCGCGTTGAACGCGCCCTGTGCCGCTAATGTCCAATTTACTTTTCCAGAATACCACAACCCCAAAAACAAACTACCCGATTTTGCGCACTGGATTTATCAATTTTACGCAATCCGGCGATCAGGCCGGGGAGACGATGCCGACGCAGGCGCAGGCCGGGCCGACGCGTGCAGCACGGCGGCAGGAAGCTCGGCCATATCGCCCGGCGCATAGTCCAACAGGCGGCGTCAGATCGGCGTTTTACGCGGCGAGCCCGGGAGATCCATCACGAAACGCGGCAGGGCGAGCCCCCCGACCCGCACCGCCAGATCCCGTTCGAGCCGCCGGGCCGTGCGCCGCGGCACGCGGAAATGCGCAATACCCGCGACCGGATCGCAGAGAAACACGTAGTAAGGCCGCACCCGGATGCGCTGCAGGCCGGTGCAGAGCTCGAAAAGCGCGTCCACCGAATCGTTCACGCCTTTGAGCAACACGGTCTGGTTCGAAACCGGAATGCCCGCCTCCACCAGCAGCGCGCAGGCCGCCGCCGCCTCAGGAGTGATCTCGCGCGCGTGGTTGAATTGCGTGTTCACCCAGACCTTCTTGAACGCGCCCAGCGCCCGCGCCAGCGCCGGCGTGACGCGCATGGGCAACGTCACCGGCACGCGCGTGCCAATCCGCACCGCGTCGATCTGCGGCAAGCGCGCGAAGGCGCGGACCAGCGCCAGGATCCGGCGGTCCGAGAGCAACAGAGGATCGCCTCCTGAAAGCAAGACCTCGCGCACGTCGGGGTGCGCCTTGACCCACGCCACGGCCGCCGAAAGCTGCGCGGGCGTGCGGACCACCTCCGCGCCGTCCAGCAGGCCTTTGCGCGTGCAATGGCGGCACGCCATGGCGCACCGGTCGTTCGCCATCACGAGCACGCGGTCGGGAAAACGCTGCTTGAGCCCGTGGCAACACGCCGCGCGGGTCTTCTCGGCAAAGGGATCGGCGACCATGCCGGCTTCGGGAAGCAGTTCCTCGTCGGAAGGCAGGGCCTGCCGGTTGAGCGGGTCGGCGCGGTTTTCCCGAACGAGTTGCGCCAAAGCGTACGGCGTGAGTTTAACGGGATACCGGCGGTGGACCCGCTCCGCCTCAACCCGCGGGATTCCGAACGCCGCCAGCTCCGGCGACACGCCAGTCACGACCTGCCGCAGTTGCCATCGCCAGTCCCGCCACGTCTTGCCGCCGCCGCGCGTTATGGCATTAGAACGCGACATGAACCTTGGGCAGGGCGGCGCGGATGCGGGCCTTCTCCTCATCGGCGATCGGGCAACGCACCAGTGACAACACCTGAAGCGTTTTCCAGCCGTCCAAATTGGCAGGGAGTTTGGCGACAGGGCAGCCGTCGAGATCCACCTGACGCAGCTTGGGCAGCGCCGTCATCCAGTCAGGCACCGCCGTCACCTTGTTGCCGCTCAGGCTGACATCCTCCAGCAGCGGCAAGCCCTTCAAACATTCCGGCACAGCCGCGAGCTGGTTCTGGCGCAGGTAAATGCGCTGCAGCTTCGTCAGTTTCGCCAGTTCTGACGGCAGCGCGGCCAGCTGGTTGCCGTTCAGACGCAACCAGCGCAGGCCGGTCGCCAGGCCGAGCTCCGGAGGCACCGCAGTCAATTGGTTGTTATCCAGATTAAGGTAGTCCAGCGCCGTGAGCCCGCCGAGCGACGACGGCAACGCCTTGAGCCCATTGTCCGACAGATAGAGACGGGTCAGCCCGGCCAAACCGAACACTTCAGACGGCACCGTCGACAGCTTGGTCGAAGAGAGATCGAGCTGCTTGAGCGTCTTCAGCCCGTCCAACCCCGCCAGAGACGACAGCCCCTGCGTACCCCGCAGCTCCAGCACGGTGAGCTTCGGCATCGACGCCAGCTCTTTGGGCAGTGCGGCCAGCGTCTGCCCCGCGAGATTGACGCATTCGACCGTAGCCTGTTTCTCGACCGCCTCAGCCACGGACTTCGCGGTCACCGGGCGGTACGGGGCTTCGCGGTGCTTGAAGCATCCCGCGCACGCTATCAGGGCCGACACCGAAACGATCACCATGCTCTTCTTCATAAGCTCCTTCAGTCCTTGTGTAGGGACACAAAGATACACGAAATCCACCTTCTCTGGGGAGTGCGAATTTTACGCGCGCCACGGACGCTTGCGCTCAATCTTCGCGTCGAGGATCGAGTTGACCAGATTGACGTCTTCGACAACCTGGAAATCGTACATGCCGACGCAGATGAAATCCGCCCCGCTCTTGAACGCAAACGGGAAGGCGTCCTTCGGATGGAGCGCGCCGGCGGCCAGAATCTTAAAGGCGATCCAAGGCTGCTCCAGCTTCTCCATGTAGGCGATCACGTCGTCCGGATCGACGCAGAAGACGTTATCCTTCTTGTTGAACCCCTCCTCAGGCCGGGCCGACCAGTAATTCGTGCGGTGCAGCGTCTTCATCCAGAAATCGGGCACGATCCCGTGTTCCACGCAGAACTTCACGGTCTCCAGCCGGTGCGCGCCGATGCCCGCGGGAACGCCCAGTTTACGCATGGCCGCCAGCGTCTCTTCGAACTTCTTGGCGTCGCCCGCCTGAGCCCAGCTGTCGGACACGCCGCCGTGCGTGTAGACGGCCGACGCGCCGTTCTCCACCGAGAGCTGCGCGCCGCGGATCAGCCCTTCTTTGTGACCGCAGTCCGAGATGAACTGGATCTTGCCGCCCTCTTTCTTCCAGTAGTCGTTGATCACCCGCATCAGCGCGGGATTCGTCAAGATCGTGTTCACGCCGCACTGTTCAGCCATGCGGAAGGTGCGGAAAACGCGCCAATCGGAGTGATAGGCCTTGACCAGCTTGTCCACATAGATCAAGTCGCGCGCATGGGCCCAGCCGCCGATCAGATTGCCGCCCAGAAGCATGCGGCTCAGCTTCACATTCTTGATCTGGCCGAACTTATCGATCGGCTTCTTAAGGTCCTTGATGTCCTCGAAATCAAACGTTTTGACGGTGGCGCTGGTGACCGCATCGGCCTGTGCCTTGAGATTCTCTCTCTCCCAAACGGGGCCGTGCTTGCGCAAAAACGCGTAACCGAACGCGCCGAGCACCGGCAGCGAACTCAGGCTGATGAGCAGCTCACGCCGCCCCGGCGAAACGACGGGGTTGGCAGACACTTCACCTTTATTCTTTTTGAGGTCCCGCTTGAACATCTTGCGGGGAAGCGAAGCCAGGTAGGCCCCCAGACCGAAAGACGGAACCAGCATGACCGCCAGCAGCGCCGCCGCTTCCACCGCATTCCGGTCGATCCAGAGGAAATGCCCTTCGGCCGACGGCGAGAGGAAAGGCGGCTGGGCGACGTAGTAGAACGCCAAGAGAAGAATGCCGGCCGCGGCCGCCGGGCGCACCAGCACGCCCAAGATGAGCCCCAGCCCGATCAGTGTCAATCCCCACATGTTCAGCAGGTCGACCGTCTCCAGCAGCCACGGCGTATCGGCGATCCGATGGAACAGCGGAGCCGCCACCCACTTGCTCATCCGCAGGTAACCGACCGACGACCATCCGCCGACCTGTATCAGCTTCCATATCCCCTCGTATAGAAAATGCCAGCCGATCAGCATCCGCAGCAGCGTCATCCCGATATTCTTTTTCATTTTTCCCCTGAAGTTTTATCCGCCGAATGAAAGCGCGTGAAAAACAATCGTTCTGAAAAATGAAAATACCAAACTTCTGTGAGTCCGGTCAACACGTTGGCGCGAAAGCGCAAGACCGTCCCGGCGCTCCGCCCTCCCGTTGACACCCGGAGCCGCTTCGGGATACAGTGATGCTCATGCACGAACAGTTACATCAGTTCCTCAACGTGTGGCTGAAGTTCTTCTTCCTCTTCACGCCGTTTTTCGCGCTTTCCATGTTCCTTAGCATGACCGGCGACTATACGGAAAAGCGCCGCAGGAGACTCGCGGTCATGATCACCATCGCGGTCGCGGTCCTGTGCATCGGACTGTTCTTCCTCGGCAACCGGCTTTTCGCGATCTTCGGCATCACCCTCGACGCTTTCCGGATCGGCGTCGGCGTCCTCCTGTTCCTGTCCGCGATCAGCCTGGTCCAAGGGCGCAAAACCCCGCCCGAACTGAACCAGGAGGCGGACATCGCCGTCGTGCCGCTGGCCATGCCCGTCATCGTCGGACCGGCCACGACCGGCACGCTGCTGGTGATGGGCGCCGGGCTCGCGAACGTCACCGAGAAGATCGTGGGCAGCCTTGCCCTGCTTTTCGCTGTCGGATGCCTCGGCATCATGCTGCTGCTGGGCACCGCCATCGAGCGGGGCATCGGGCACCGCGGCCTGAACATCCTCAGCAAACTCACCGGCATCATCCTCGCCGCCCTCGCCGCCCAGATGATCATGGATGGCGTCCTCGGCTTCATGGCCGGAAAAGGATGAATTGACTTTGACCTCTCAGGAAGAATACTATTTTAACGTGGTGTGGAATGATTAAACGGACCTCATAAGCAAAGAGTCACATGATCGGTTATATCCGAAAAAGAGCTCTCGTATCCGTCGCATCCGCGGTTTGGCGCGTGAAGGGCCTTTTTGCGGGTGTTTTCGTTTCTCTTTTTTTGATCGCGCGGTCGGCCCCCGGCCAAGTCGTCATCAACGAGATCTCCGCGGCAAACTCAGACCGGCAACTCCAGCGGACGCAGCCCGGCTATCCCACGCTCGGCACAACGACCCCCTGGATTCTCGCGGGATATGACGATTCTCTTTGGAAGGAAGGCAAGGGTCCCTTCGGCTTCGGCACGTTCAGCGGCGTGACCCTTGGCGTAAACACCTCCGGTGCCATGCAGAACAAACTGGCGTCGCTGTATGTGCGCAAGGCGTTTGCGGTGACGGCGGGCCAAGCGACCTCGACGAACCAACTTCAACTCGTGACGCGCTTCAACGACGGTTTCATCGCCTTCGTCAACGGCGTGGAGGTGGCTAGGCGCAACATGGGCACCCCCGGCATGTTCGCCTACCGCGACCAGACCGCCTTCAACACGAACGTGCCGAGCGCTCCGGCCATGACCATTGACCTCGGCATGGCGAGCAACCGGCTATGGACAGGTACCAATCTGCTGTGTATCCAGACACACAATAAACTAATCACTAGCGGTGATTTTCTGTCAATGGCGGATCTGCGTATCGGCGGCACAGCACCGGTCTCGCTGGTTACAAACTCGACCTTGTGGCGATACTTTGCGGGGGTGGCGGAGCCGTCCGGCGGCCTGATTGACTATGGGTTGTTGAACGGGTTACCCCAGACTGCGACGTGGGCGACACTGACCTTTAACGACTTCTCGTGGCCCGAGTCAAACGGCCCCTTCGGATTCGACCGTAACAGTCCTCCCACTTACACGCTGGGAACCAATCTCAACAGTCAGATGTACGGGATCGCATCGTGCGTTTACACGCGAACGCTCTTTTCCGCGACCTCCGCCGAGGCCGCCTCTACCGAGCCGTTGCAACTCGTCCTCGATTACGACGACGGCATCATCGTCTACCTGAACGGGCGCGAGGTCGCGCGGCGCAATGTCGGCACGGAGAACACGATCACGCCGTACAACGCCTTGGCCGCAGCCGGCCACAGTGCGAGCGGCGACGGCGGTGTGGCTGAAGTACTGTCGCTCGGAGCGGCCAACACGCTTCTGTCTGGGGGGGATAATGTGCTGGCGCTGCAGATCTTCAATAATTCGCTGACCAGCTCTGACCTGATCGGCCGCGTCACACTGGCGACCACAGGAGCGAATGCCCGCACGCTGACTCGCCCGGAGGACCTGGGGCGTTTTTTTGTCGGCACGCGTGAGCCTCAGGTGTCCGGTTCTGAGGAGGAGGATGTTGATCTTGACGAGGACTCGCCTGACTCCGAGAGCGACTGGATCGAGCTGTACAACTCCGGCGGCGAGACGGTTAACCTGACAGGGTGGTCATTAACGGACGATTCTGGAAAACCGCGCAAATGGTATTTTCCTGCGGGCAGCAGCATTGCGGCTGGCGGTTATTTGATCGTCATGGCGACCGGTTTCGACGTTGGCCCCCTCAATGGCGCCACCTATCTGCACACGAACTTCAAGCTCGGCTCTGGCGGAGAATATCTCGGGCTCGTCAACGCCGCAGGCCAAGTGGTCAGCGAGATCGCGCCGGCCTATCCCCCGCAAGACGCCTTCCACTCGTATGGACGAAACATCTTCGGCGCGTACGTCTATTCCGACGCGGCTACGCCCGGCGCGGCGAACTCTCGCATGCTTTTCTCCGGCATCACCGAGCCGCCGGTCTTCAGCCACCTCGGCGGCTTCTACAGCGCCTCTTTTCCGTTGCAGCTCTCTTCGGCCGACCCTCTGGTCACAATCCGCTACACGGTTGACGGCACAGAGCCCACGGCGTTGACGGGGCTCGCATACAGCGCACCGATCACCATTTCATCCAACACGGCTTTCCGTGCACGGTGTTTCAAGGCGGGCAAGATCCCCTCGAAGACGGTGACGCAAACCTACCTCATCAACCAGTCGGCCGCCCGGCGCTCACTGGCCGCCATCTCGTTCACGGCCGACCCCGTCCTGGCGCTCTACGGGCCCAACGCCAGCGGCGGCCCCGCCAACGGCGAGGGAATTCTCGCCATCAAGGGCGGCAATTATTACACCAATTTTGATGCGGGGGGTAAGGTGACGCAGATAAACTGGTACAACAAAGGCGATATGAGCGCCTTCAACATGCCCTCTATTTACGGGCGCAGCGCCGAACGTGCAGCCGGCTTCGAATACTATCCCACCAACGGTGTGCCGCTGCGCACGGATCTCGGGCTTCGCATCTCCAGCAGCGGTTGGTCCCGACCTCAGTTGGTGTTGAGCGACAAGCCGACGAGCGCCTTTTCCATTTCTGCCACGCAAAAACCTTCTTTCAACATATTCTTCCGGGGCGAGTTGGGCGAATCACCGCAAGATTATGCCTTTTTTCCAGAGAGCAAGGTAACGAAATTCGAGGACATACGCATTCGTGCCGGTAAGAACGACATCAAGAACCCATTCATCATTGACGAAATGATGCGGCGGCTCTTCATCGGAACCGGACAACAAGGTTCCATCGGGACGTTCGTGTCCGTCTACATCAACGGGGTCTGGAAGGGCTATTTCAATTTCTGCGAGCATCTTCGCGAAGCGTTCATGCAGCAGCACCACGGCAGCATCGCCACGTGGGACGTCCAGCAGGTCAATGCGTTCGCGAGCGGGGATGCGATCCACTGGAAAAGCACCATCGCATTCCTGCGCACAAACAACCTCACGATTGTGGCCAACTATGTGAAGGCTCAAGACTACATCGACGTCGAAAATATCATCGACTATTTGACGGTCTACTCCTTTGCGGCCTGCGGAGACTGGCCCGGCAACAACTGGGTCGCAGCCCGCGAGCGCAGCGCGCAAGGCCGCTGGCGGTATTACATGTGGGACGCCGAAATGAGCTTTGGCTCTTCAACAGGTCGCGCGACCACTTACAACACCTTCACCAGCGATCTGATCATTGCAAACCCCCAAACATCGACGGTCTACATTCCTGTCATCTTCACCCTCTTGTACGCCTCGCCCGAATTCAAGCTACGCTTTGCCGATCGGATCCAGAAGCATTTCTTCAACGGCGGGTGCATGACAAAAAGCAACATGCAGTCCGTTTTCATCACCTTGCGGAATACAATCAACCCCATCATGCTAGAAACCACAGGCCAATCGCTGAACGAGACCTTTTACAACAACTGGATCGTCAACGACACCCGCCGGACCACCTACTTTACCCAACTGTCCTCGCTGGGACTTTGGCCCTCCACGCTTGCCCCGGAGTTCAGCCAGCATGGGGGCGAGACCGCCACCAATACCTGGATCACGGTCACAAACCCGAACGGCTCAGGCAGTATCTACTGGACCACCAACGGCGTGGACCCCCGCGCCCTTGGCGGCGCGGTCGCGGGCAGCCTTTACACCACCCCCCTCCGCTTCCCGGCCACGGCCACGCTCAAGGCGCGCGTACTCACCGGCGGCGAGTGGAGCCCGCTTCAAGAGGCGACGTTCGTCGTGCCGCTGCGGGTCCCCTATTTCCTGCCGCCCGGAAACGCGGACTGGACGGTCGACGCGAACTGGAGCACCGATCCGCTGCCGTATCCCGACGGCATCGGCGCGTCGGCCCTCATCGGCGCGCCGGCCTCCGCCAACCGCGAGGCCAATCTCCGCGCGCCCGTCACGATCGGTTCGCTGACTTTCAACATGGACGACACCTCCTACCGCAACAAGATCAGCGACAGCGGCTCCACCAATACGCTGACTTTCATGTCCACCAACGCCAACGCCGAGCTCACGGTCAACGGCTGCGGACCGGGATACGCCGAGTTGGAAGTCGACGCCGGCGTCATTCTCGGCACCAACCTGACGCTGACGGTCAACAACCCGACCGGCAACGTCAGCTATGGCGCCCTGCGCCTGAAAGAGAACTGGAGCGGTCCCGGGGGGGTGACGAAGGAGGGCGCGGGGCTGGCGGCCTTCACGGGCGATGGCGGGCTGACGTTCACGGGGCCGACCGTCATCAACAGGGGCGTGCTCCTGTTCGAACAGCCGAGTTCGCCGGTGCGGAGCGTCTCCGTAACCGTGAACCCCGGTGGCCAGCTGCGCATGACCACGCCGAGCACCGTGGGCGCGCCGTGCGTCTACGACTTCGGCGGCGACCTGACGCTGAACAGCCTCGGACGCGGCGGCGAACTCCCCGATGTGACCGGGCTCGGCGTCTCCGGCGCCCTGCGCTACGATCCGGTATCGAACGACAGCGTCGCGATCATCACCAACCGCATCGTTTTTGCGGGACCTTCCGCGATCCACGTCGAAAACGCCCGCAACACGCTCCAATTGTCCGGTCCGCTTTTGGGCACATACAGTTTCGCGAAAACCGGCGGCGGCAACCTGATCCTTCCCGCCATGAGCAGCAACTATTATGTGCCGGTCTGCGTCAGCAACGGCACGCTCACAGTCCACGGCAGAATCATCTCGCCCGTCGAGGTCGCCGCGAACGCCCAGCTCTCCGGCACCGGCATGGTGGGCCCTGTTCACGGCAGCGGCACGGTCGCGTTGGACGGCACCATCCTCAGCTCGCCCGCCGCCATCGGTCTCAACTACGCCTTTTCCTTCAACACCGGCACGCCAGACTACCGGCACGCCACCGGCAGCGGCAATTCGGTCTTGCGGTTGCTCTCGATCCGCCGCGGCGGCGCGGCCCCGATGATCGACGTCTATCTGGACCTGCCGGCGATCGCCGCGGGCGACTGCCTGCGCGGGGGGTTCTTCGTCGAGTGCGGAGACGACCTCTACGACTTCCTTGCCAGCGCCGTCATGCGCTTCTATGAACCCAGCGAAAGCGGCAGCCAGACGTTTGCGGGCAGGCTCTACGCGCCCTACAGCGGCATGCTGGCGCTCGCCGTGACCGCCATGCCGGAAACGGCCGACTTCGGCGACGGCCCGCGCCAGGGATACGTCATGGAAATCCGCGCGGCAGGTCAGCCCGTGAGCTTCAGCGAATGGCTGCAAGCCAACTTCCCGCCGCCGGCGAACCCGTCGGATCCTCAGATCACAGCACCGTTCGCCACGCCGTATGGCGGGCCTCTTCCAAACCTTTTCCGCTACGCGCTCAACATCGGCATCACCGAGCCGGTGGCGGACAAACTGCCGCGCCTCTCGCTCGTGCACGGCAATCCGCTTTACACATTCCGTTTCGACCCCGGCAAGCGCGACATCGTGTACCGCGTAGAAGCGTCCTCCTCCGTCACGGGCGATTGGACGCGCGTGCTTTTCGATTCGCGCACCGCCGAGCCCGCTCAGTGGAACTGGGACGGCCAATCGATCCTGCTGCTCGATGAGGCGTCCGGCCCCGCCCTCTTCCCCGCGCAATATTACCGCCTGCGCATCCAACTCGCAGAACCGTAAGTTCCGCGAATCATTCGGCTTTCAACTCCAGCGGCTCGACCGTCACGCCATCCGCGTTGTTCTTCACGATCTTCTCGATCTTTTTCTCGACCTCGTTCAATTTGGCCGTGCAGAACTTCACCAGCCGCTGGCCCTCCTCGAACGACGCGATCATGGTATCGAGATCGGTCTCCCCCGATTCCATCTGCTCCACAATCGCCTCCAGCCGCTTGAGCGCCGCCTCGAAACTCTCTTCTTTTTTCGCCATAAACTTCATCCTTTAGGCTGGGCTACCCCGGGAGGGGGCGCCCTCGTTCCCGGACTTGCCGATCGGCTCGTCCGCCGTAACCACGGACCTGATCATTCCGTCCTTCACGCGCGTGACCAATCCGGTGCCAGACGCCGCATCGTTCACAGACCGCACCAGTCGGCCGCCTTCCGTGCGCGTGAGGCTGTACCCCCGCTCCAAGACGGCCAGCGGGCTGAGCAGGTCCGCCTGCCGTGCCAGTGCCGCCACATGCGTTCGCAGCCGTTCGATCCGCAACCGGCACGCCTGGTCCAACCGACGTTCGTCCAAAGCCACGCGAGACGCGACCTGCCGCACCTGCCGTTCGCGCAGCAGAAACAGTCCGTTGATCGCCTGCTCAGCCCGCTGGCGCTCCGCCTGCACGTGTTGCCGCAGCACGTGATCGAGACGCATGCCCAGCGTGTCGACCCGTTGCGCCAAGCGCTCGGCCATCTGCTCCGGCTGCTTCAGGAAGCCGGCCGCCTGCACCGCAGCCAACCGGCCGCGCAACCCGGAAGTCCGCTGCTGCAAAACCTGCCGCAGCGCCCGCTCCAGCCGCGCCACCAGAGCCTCCAACTCGGCCTTGGGCGCCACCACCAGTTCCGCCGCCGCAGACGGCGTCGGCGCACGCAGATCCGCCGCGAAATCGCACAGTGAAAAATCCGTCTCATGGCCCACGGCCGAAATCACCGGGATCGCCGATCCGGCCACGGCCCGCGCAACGACCTCCTCGTTGAAGGCCCACAGGTCCTCAAGGCTGCCGCCGCCGCGCCCCACGATCAGCACATCCGCCGGCCAGTCGCTGTCCGGCCCGCACGTCCGGTTGAAGAGCGCCACCGCCGCCGCGATTTCATCCGCCGCCTCCAAACCCTGCACCTTGACCGGCGCCAAGCGGATCTGGAGATTGGGAAAGCGGCGCCCCAAAACATTCAGCATATCGTGAATCACCGCGCCGGTCGGCGAGGTCACAATGCCGATGCGTTGCGGCAACTTGGGCAGCGGACGTCTGCGGGCCGGTTCGAAGAGGCCCTCAGCCTCGAGCTTGCGCTTCAGCTCCTCGAAGCGCTGCATCAGCGCGCCAACGCCCGCCGGCTCGATCTTTCGCACCAGCATCTGATACTGGCCGCGGCTTTCGAACACGGTGATCTGGCCATACACGCGCACCCGCTGTCCGTCCTCGAGCCGCGTCTGAGGTGCGACGCCCTGCCGCGAGCCGGCGAACAAAACCGCGCTCAGCTGGGCATTCGCGTCTTTCAGGCTGAAATAGGCGTGGCCGGAGCCGTAGACCTTGAAGTTCGAGATCTCGCCTTCGACCCACACGTGGCCGACCTCGTCCTCCAGCGTCTGCTTGATCTGACGCGTCAGCTCCGAGACCGTGAACACTTTTCTGTCAACGGGGATCGCCATCGTAAGCCTCACCCGGCAACCGCGCCTTCCCGGTAGCGGTACGGCGTGATCGACACCGCCTTGCCGCTCTGCCGATCAACCTCCAGAATTGCGCCTTCCAGCACACATGGACCGCTGGCGACATCGAATTTGGCAGGGATGCCCGTCGTAAATTTCTTAAGCACCGGCGCGATCTCCCGCCCGATCACCGAGTTGAAGGGGCCGGTCATTCCGAGGTCGGTCATGTATGCCGTACCTTTCGGCAGCAGAACCGCGTCGCTGGTCTGCACATGGGTGTGCGTCCCGACGACGGCCGCCACGCGCCCGTCAAGATAGAACCCCATCGCGATCTTTTCGGACGTCGCCTCGGCGTGGAAATCGACGATGACCGGGGCATTGCACGGCACCGTTTTCAGCAACGTGTCCATCGCGCGGAAAGGGCATTCCATCGGGTTCATGAAGACGCGCCCCAGCAGGTTGACCACGGTGAACGGCCCGAGCGAAGTCTGCACCGTCACGTGGCCCTGACCCGGCGCGCCCGCCGGATAGTTGACAGGGCGCAGCAGCCGCTTCTCGCCACTGATCGTCGATTCCAGCTCTTTCTGCCCCCACACGTGATCGCCCAGCGTGATCACATCCGCGCCGGACTTGAGCAGCTCCTCCGCCAGCGCCAGCGTGATGCCGTTTCCAGCCGCTGCGTTCTCGCCGTTGACCACCACCGCGTGGACCGCGTTCTCATCGCGCAGCCGCTTGACCACATCCCGAAAGACGCGCCGTCCCGGGCCGCCGACCACATCGCCTACCAACAGTATTTTCATCGCTCAACACCTTCGCGCACGCGGCGCTTCTCCACATGACATGGCCATCCCGCGAGGGACCCGCCTACTTCGCATATTCGATGCAGCGCATCTCGCGCACCACGACCACCCGGATCTGGCCGGGGAACTGCATGTTGGCCGCGATCTGCTGGCTGATGTCCCGCGCCATCACCATCGCGTCGTTGTCGCTGACCTGCCCCGGGTCCACAATCACGCGCACCTCGCGTCCGGCCTGGACGGCAAACGTCTTCTTGACGCCCGGAAAGCTGTTGGCGATCGCCTCCAATTTCTCCAGGCGCTGCACATACACGCCCAACGTTTCGGCGCGCGCGCCGGGTCGCGAACTGGAGATCGCGTCGGC
>Ga0209098_1000606_pt1 | contig 38775 bp, 38 predicted proteins | sample AD_JPNHW1_MetaG_FD_184429 | JGI IMG/M metagenome (GOLD analysis project Ga0209098, IMG submission 184429) | Active sludge microbial communities of municipal wastewater-treating anaerobic digesters from Japan - AD_JPNHW1_MetaG (SPAdes) (version 2) | ecosystem: Engineered > Bioreactor > Anaerobic...
TTTATAACAACGTGAACATAATCTATACAGGCGCGAGGGTAGCCAAGCCAGGTCAACGGCGCCAGGTTCAGGGCCTGGTCTCGCAGGAGTTCTTGGGTTCGAATCCCATCCCTCGCATTCATCCCTCAAGGTCAAATCTCTTCTGCAAATGATTCGGGTTTTCTGAGAACGTTTAAGAATACCCGTGCGACTCAACGTAATGTGACGCAAGAAAAAACCGCACGGAATACGATCCCCCCGGACGCCGGTTTTCATCATATCAAGGCTGAATATGCCAGCAATTCTCTTCATTACGCGCTGGAAGGCGGGCGGATCACCGAAGATGATCGCACACTTATCGAACAACACGTTGCATGGGTTGGCGTAACCGCCAACATCAGTGTGGGACGGGCGAACAAGCTCACGTTCCATCTCGTCAAATGGCGCCGGTTCATACGGAAGCCATACCGGCAGGTTGCTCTCGAAGACATCTACACCGGCATAAAAAGCCTGAAAGATGCCCTCATCGATGGCCGCCACTATTCCCAGAACACGATCCGCGATGATATATCCGCGCTGAAAAAATTCTATCTCTGGATGATCAAGAAGGGATTTTCGTCGATTCCCCGAGAGGAGATCAAGGAGATCAAAGTACCGGGTGGCAATACCATGACGAAGGTTGCCGGCCAGATGCTCAGCGATGAGGAGATCCACGCCATGATCTCCGTATGCACGCGGTCAATCGACCGGGCGATTATCAGCGTCCTTTTCGAAGGCGGTCTCCGGATCAAGGAGCTGGCCATGCTGACATGGGATCAGGTCTCCTTCGAGAAGAAAAATGCCGTCCTGAACGTCAACGTCAAGACCGGCAAGCCCCGGCATATCCCGCTCTTCTTTGCCCGGCCCTATCTTGCCGCATGGAAAGCGGACTACCCGTTTACACCGGAAGGTGATGCGTTTGTCTTCATCGGGGAGATCAAGATGCAGCCGATGCGCTATCAGTCCTTATTCAAACGGATCCGGGTTATCGCAGAGCGCGCCGGTATCACTAAAAAAGTGACGCCGCACGTTTTCCGGCATTCCAGAATCAGTCAGTTGATGCGTCAGAAGGTCCGGGAATACAGTATCCGGGAGATCGGGTGGGGTAACCAGTCCACGAAAATGCTCGCAACGTACGCCCATCTGACAAACGCGGATATCGTATCGGAGCTTTCCGAGCTCAACGGGATCAAGCCGGAACAGGTTCCGGATAATCATGCACTCACGCCCCGGCAGTGCCCGCGCTGTGCGGTCATCAACGCGCCCACGGCCAGTTACTGCGCAAACTGCGGTGTTCCTCTAACGCCCAATGCCAAGGTAACGATTGACGAGCTGACAACGGAGATCGAGGCACATCCCCTGTACAAGATGATCATGGACCGGGTCGAGGAGTTCATTCTCACTCAGCCCCGGGACATCAGTATGATGATGCCCTTGCCTGTCAGGGATAAGGTAAATCCGGAAAGCCCCTGATCTTTCTTATTTTTGATTTTAAACTATCAATTTTGATTATATAGGAAAAAGAACCGTTTTCCGTTGAATTTTTTTAATGCTGTTGATCGCGGACATTGCTCCGCAAGCCGCAACGTGCGGCACGGTGCCGGATGCAAAAATGACGAGTGACAAGGGGACGGCAAAGATCGACGATCCTGCCCTGCATGGACAATAATGTTATATGGCGCGTTTTGAATTTTTTCTCGCATGTCTTTACAGGTTTTTATCAACTTGCCATCGCCGGTCAAAGGCAAGATTAAGCAGTATTCTTTCTTATTTTTAATTTCCGACTATAGAATATTTCAATAAAGGAAAAAGGGCCATGTTTCGCTGGTTTTTGCAGTATAAAACGACCACTAACGTATTATATGCCCAGCTTCATAATTTCGGCGTCCATACGGCAGTTGTTTGAAGGAACGCTGGCGTGTGAACACAGTAAAAGGTGAATACAATGGAAAAAGTTAAGAGGGTCGTCACTTCCGACCAAATAGCGTTGCTCCCATTGTTTCACCAACTAATCGCTCGTCAACTCATAGCATCTGGCGAGTGGGCCTACACCAGCCCAACTCCAACAACCGATCAGAAATCCTCTCGCAAGGAGGTGGACTGATTCATGTCCAAAGCTGTCCGTGGAGGTGGGGCACACAAGAAGCCCGTCCTTGACATGATCGAGAACGAGTTCGGCGACAGACCCTTCACACTCGCTGAGGTGAAGGAGACTCTGTACGAGATCTGCCAAGCACTCTTACCCGATCTGATAAGCAGCGGCGATGTGAAAGCGGTTAAAGTGGATGGTAGAACACAACACTACCCTAAGATGTATCAGTTGATTGGCAAAAACGACACCGTCGTAAAAAGACGGTAAAGTTTGGGGATACCTATACGGTATCCTTTTTCTTCCGGATAGGTTTCCATCCTTTTGGTACGTATTTGTCTTTTGTTTTGGCGGGCTCAGGTTCCTTCTTCTGATCGCACCGCATCAGGCACTCCATCATCGCGTCTTCTTCATCGACCGATGAGGTTTCCTTGGATGGCAGCGGGCATGAGTCCTCCTTCCCCGAACAAGGTGCCTCTGGTTGAGTGTCCCCAGTTTTTTCTGCCATTGACACGTTTGCTTTCGTTGCTGGCTCATCCGGATTGTCGGGTGTGTCATCGAGTACCCTAACTTTCTGGACACTGCATACCGGCACCTGTGCGCCGGTTTTTGTCCGGTCAAGCGTGCAGATCATCTGCATTTCGAACTTCATTATCTTGGGAACGGTCTTTTCGACAGACTCCCTTGTTGCTGAATCAGTTTTGTTCATAGGCTATCAGCCGAGGGTTTCTGGAACGTACTCATAAAGGCTCTCAGAATTGGAAGAATAACTGGCGATTCTATATATGAGGAAAAACTGGATTGGTGTGGATTATCCGAATAATATCGCAAAAAAATACATTAAAACCCCAATTAATATCGTTGAAATATGTGCAATTAGTCCATATTGGAAATATTTCGGGTCATTATAAGGCTCGCGCTCTCTTATCATTTCTTCGAGGAATTGTTGTTTTGCCTCCTTATGTTTTTCATCTGAATAATGTAGACCATCACGTTTTCCTTTTTCAAAAATTAGCCACTTATGGTGGTGGAAATGAAATTTCCACTCGATATTCCAAAATATAAACACTTTTACGATTATGTATATAGAAAATATAATTGACAATATCAATAGGCTAAAACCTATGACAAGTAGCATCCTTGAGATCCCTGAAAAGCATTTAAGATTTAGCCCAAACCATAACATCGCCCCTAATGCGAATGTGGTGGTCCACTTTAAAAAATCAAGAATATCGTTGAAATAATTTTGAGAATACTCATCAACTCTTTCTTTAACGTCAATTAGATCTTGATCAATGTCAACCATTTATCCACCGTCTAAAGACAAATGTCATTTAAAAGTCCATAAATATCATACATTTTCAATTTTATCATGTGCCTAAAAAAAAGTTAACACCAAGCCAAATTCAGGCGATTCCGAAGTTATACGAAGAAGAAAAACTCAGTTCGCAACAAATTGCAAAAAAGTTTGGAGTGTATGACAACACCATCCGCGTACATTTAAAAAAAGCTGGAGTAAAATTTCGAAGTAAAAGTGAAGCGGGTAAAAGGAAAGATTTCCCGGATATTGAGGAAATCCGTAAAAAATATGAAGTTGATGGAATTTCAACGTATAAACTTGGCAAGGAATATGGAATTCCGTCGACAACAATTTATGTTCGATTGAAAAACGCCGGCGTGAAAATGCGCAATCGAGAAGATGCGGAAAAAAATTTTATTGACAAACTGGGTTCAAATCCGGTATCTCGTGTCGCGCGTTCAGATCTCACGACTGAATCAATAATAAAGCCATTTTCCGAAGACCCTTCAGACAAGGAAAATGTCACGAATATCAAGGAGTATTCTATTGATAGAATTGTTTTTCTTGAACAATTTGAATTGTTCAAGGAAAAAATACTTGCAAATACCAGCCCTAAAGAATCATTTATTAATTTTCAGACTGGCTTACCCAAGGAATGGGAATTTTATAAGCTTTATATTTATTATGAGGCCCAAAAACGACTTGACGTTAAATCTTGGCGAGCAGAGGATGTCGGTACTGGGAAAATACTCAAGAATGTAATATCTGCAATTGAAATTAATGACCCTGAACACCGTGAGGGGAATGAATCCCTTCGAAATAATCTATTAGTCTGGGATAGTCGCTATGGCCAGGATGCCAATGACCACAGATCCCTTTTGGATGCTCTTCATGATGTTTCAAAAATTACTGCATTTGAAGGATTATTATATCGTTTTTACAAGGATCAAATTGAAATGAAGGCGGCATTTGAATCCTTTGTCGCATTAGCAGGAAAACGATATAGCTTCATTGCCTATCTCTTCTTTATCAAAAATCTAAACAATTATCTCCCAATCTCACCGTCAAATTTTGATAAAGCCTTTCAGATGCTCAAAATCCCATTAAAAACAAAGCAGAATTGTTCTTGGGAGAATTATCAATCCTATATCGGTGTAATCAGACAAATTCGAAGTTGTTTGATTGAAGTCGGTATTGACAATGCACAACTGCTTGATGCCCATTCCTTCTGCTGGATGTTGGTTCGGTTACCTCTTCCTGAAAATATCGATACTCGTGTCAATATACCGATACCTGAACCTCTTTCAATTGATATACTTCGTCCAAAAAAGGAGATAGGTGGGTTAAAGAACGGGGATAAAGATTCCGTAACTGAGACTGACTATGATCAGCGCAATAAAAATAATGCAGCCCTTGGTAAACTTGCTGAAACCATCGTATTACGTGCTGAACAAAAGAGATTACGGAAGGTTGGAAGAACCGATTTAGCAGAAAGAGTAGATCCTGATTATTCAAAAGATCCAAAATATGGATATGACATTCTGTCGTATGATGACGACGGTTCCCAACGCTATATTGAAGTGAAATCCGTTCAGGTAATCGGAGATTATTATTCGTTTATTATCTCTGACTACGAAGTGGAAAGAAGCAAATGTACGGAGAATTACTTCCTGTACTTCGTTGAAAAAGCACGATCACGAAATCCGATAATCAGGTATATTCCAAGCAAAGATCTCAAACAAGAGTATTTACACCCCTTAAATTACAGAGCGTTCGTTCCCATCTTAAAAATTGATAGATAATTTTTTACATATCGTATTCCCGTGTCTTTTTTCCAGCCCTAATCGGGATTCAGGAATTTTTTATAGTTATGAATTAATTTTAAACTAATGGAATTTGCCCTATCAGAAACTGGGGAGAGGATAAAAGCTACTAAACAAGCCAAAGGTTTCTGTGATTTATGCAAAAAGCCGCTTATTCCTCGATGTGGCTCTTTTAACAGGCCTCATTGGGCTCATAAAGCAGGTAAAGATTGTGATCCTTGGTGGGAAACTGAAACCGATTGGCATAGAGGTTGGAAAAACCTTGTCAGTGAAGATTTTAGAGAGAGAACGATTGAAAAAGCAGGAGTGAAACATCGGGCAGACATACGATTGTTGTCCGGAATTGTTGTAGAATTACAGCATTCTCCGCTATCTTATGATGAACGGTGCGAGCGAGAACAGTTCTATGAAAATATGATATGGATCATCCACCTCCCAAAAGCAAAAATTGAACATATCAATCACTGTTTTAAAAAAGACTTATTCGATGATCGGTATGTAAAAATATCAAATATCAATGAATGGATTTATCGACCTCCACATACGAGCCCTATCATATTAGACTTTGATGATAAGGACAATGTATTCCATATCACAGAGTTTGATGATTACTCTCCTAAAAAAAGGACAAGGTACATTTACGGTAACTATCTTGATAAAAAGAAGTTCATAAGATTATTAAAACCGACTTTCTTTGATTTTGACCTTACTCCTATTAAATTGTCAAAAAAACACCACGAGTTCTTTTTAGAGGAACAAGAAAAAAAAGAAAAAGAAAAACAATTGCGCGAAGAGATGATGAAAAAAGACCTTGAGGACTGGAAAAAGAAAAAAGAAGAGGAGTGGAGGATAGAACAGGAAGAAAAGAGACGTTTAAATCAAGAGAGAACCGACCCAAAAAAACGAGAGGAACGGAGAGTCATTGAAGATAATGAAAAATGGGGTTTATTAACTAGGTGAGATCCCGATGGAAGATATTCATCCAACGATAAATCCAGTGCGCTCCCAACAGAATCATGTAATAACTGAATTATGTGAATTGATTCGTCAAGAAAAGGTAGTATTATGGGTGGGTTCTGGATTCTCAAAATACGCTGGCTATCCAACGGGGACTGAATTAACTTCAATTATCCTCTCACAAACCGGAAAATCACTTCAAACGATATCAAATTCCGATTCAATCTCGTTGAATGAAGCTGCTGATATTTTTATCAACAATAAAGGTCGAGTTGAGCTAAATTCCTTATTGATCAATGAGTTTGGAAAAAAACCCTCTCGTTGTGACATCCATGAATCTTTAGCTCTTATTAACCGTGTCAAGTATATCATCACAACAAACTATGATCAATTATTCGAGAAGGCTTACGGCGAAAAAATCCAAGTTGTTTCACGAGATAAAGACCTTCCAGATTCCGCTGAAAATCCGGATAACGCAATATTACTAAAAATTCATGGAGATATCGCCCAACCAGATTCGATTATTATTACCTCTGAAGACTATGGTAAATTCAGATCAGATAGAATCGTCTGGAGCGATATTCGTTCTCTCCTTTCAAAATATGCGGTAGTTTTCATCGGATATTCACTTAATGATCCGCATGTTAAAACAATGCTTGACGATATTGATACTCGTCTCCAAGAAAAACGCCATCCTTGGTTTTTCATTAGTAAAAGTATAGATGAATCGACGCGATTAGATCTGGCTACTTACAATTTTCATTTTATTGAGATGGATGCAGTTGATGCAATCAAGGATATTGTTAGGAATACGATTCAATTTGCGTATCTTGATAGTTTACGAAACCCAGCACTTTTTCCAAAATCAGCTCAGATTTTTGAAAAAAAAGGATTGCGTGCGGACAGATCCTTTAACGGAGATATAATGTCTCGTGCATCTCTCATCCCCACTCACCCGATTAAACAACGAGATATTCAAATTACGATAACATCAAAAAAAGGCCCAGTTACACCTCAGATGCTAGCTCTTCAAAAACATGCAACTGGAGAGAGTTTTGAGGAGGTCATTGTTACTGAAGCAGAATGCGATATTTCGATTCGCGGGGGAGAGATGAATGGGATTTTTATGTTCGATCCATCTATCAAAAATTATCCGCAATTCTCTGTAAAACATGAACCCGATATTGACACCATAGACCTTCAATTACAGGGTACATCGACTCGGATAAGTAATCTTAATATGAAAATATTCAATTCTAATGCAATAGTAAAATTTGAAATCGAAGATCCGATTTTCATTCTCAAGTTCACCTTCCGTAAAGGACAACGTGCTTGGTCCTTCGATGTTTCCTTACGACGAGCAGTGCGAGATATTGAACGGAGTCGATTTATTTATGGTTTCTTTGACCGGTGGATACATGGTGAGACAATAGAACTACTGGATGAACGATTCACTCTACCGTTTATTATCCCCTCTCCACCTCCATCAGAGATACCTCAAAATTTCCCAGATGTTCACAAAATTCATCAATTCTACACTGACTTATCCGAAATCCAGCGCAACCTTAAAGTTAGAATTTCTATTCCAGATGAAATTACTTCAGAAGACCTAAAGAATATCCGGAATTTAGCATCATTCATATCGGGAGAAAAACTAAAACTTGCACGGTTCCGAACGTCAGTTAAAATTTATTCTGAACAGCCTCTTCGGTTAGTAGAAGGTGAAATAATACCCTTTGAAGGACCGACACTAGTTGGAAAATGGGAGTATCATATTTTTGGGAAAATATATGAAGTACCATATCGGGTTGAGGGTTCAGATTTCCTATTCGATGATGTCGAAACTGTCCAAAAACTAATAGATCAAGGGCTTAATGAATTTGATGCTGCAATAAAAAGCAAAACTGAAGACCTATTTGCAGTATATGACCCTCAAAAAAATTGATGTCGAAGAAATATATGAATGCCCCGACAATTACGGAGAATGAGACAGCGGTGTTTAGCTGAAATTGTTATGCCCGTATTTTTTGATTTTGTTAATACATAGCCAAACATCACTTTTTGTCTCTACCCTACTAGCGCGTTTTTCGCTCAAAACCGGCCCGCGAGAAGATATCGACTGAAAACTTTATTAACTCCGGGTGCAGAAATAGCTGCGTAAAATGGAGGTTTTGTCATGAAAGGCAAGGAAAACAGAGATTTGACCTCCAAAAAAGAGCACCCATCCCTCGCACTTTTCTGGTGGGTTATCGGTATCTTGTAAAATTTTGAACTCTTCTAGTAAACTCTCACTGTTCTGAAAAGTTGCTTGAATAGTGGTGCGCGTGTTTAAAATGAGTTTGATAAATTATTGGATGCGTGAAAAAGATTTAGATCTTAATCCAAAGAACATCTTTTCCATCATAAAGTAATTTCGAAGCTCCACCATCACCAACGTATTTTTCAAATTTTCTCTTCATCTGCATAGCCTCTAAAACATTTGAAAATTTATCCTTGTATTGATACACTTCTCCGGAATTTGTATACAATTTTAGAAGCCATTCGTTATTCTCTGATATGGTGTCTATCCTTCCACCATCTTTCATTTTATCCCCGATTACTGGCATCCTATGGTCCTCAAATAACTATTCACAGGAATAATTTGTTAAATCTGTCGTATTACATCTATCGAAAACTTGGTTGAGTGGCGGCATGCTCATTTTCAAAAATTAAAAACCCAATCTTTTCCGTCTTGCGCGCTGGATGTAATCGTCAGGAAAAAAAAATTTTTTGTTGTTTTTTGGCCTCAAGTAATTTATCATCATAAAAAGGAATTTGAGGAAATTGCCACTTTCCAATCTGAATCATTTCGAATAGTTGATGCAAAGTATAAACAAAAATACGATAATGCAATTCCTTTTTTAAAATGGTACAGGGGTAAATGATTGTAATCTGATTTGGAAGAACGAATACTCAGATCTCCAATTCCTCCTCCATTTTTAATTGATATTCGATATCTCTTCTTGCTGTTAGGGATAATTCCCGATAAAAATTCTCGGCAGGGGTATTTTTCGGATATTTTTGTGAAATTTCCTTTGCTGTATCCCTGATTTTAACATCTTGTGGGAATGGCTCCCCCTTAATCCCACGTTTTACATCTGAATATTGAATTGCATGTAGACTTGACAATACTTTTTCATAACAAGTTGCACTTTTTTGATATGATATCTCAAGGATTTTTGATATAACATCTGGTTTTTCAAGGAGAAGATCAGTAGATGCATTTTCAAATAAAACACCAGATTTTATAATTTTTTCTTCATCATCCGAATCAATCCACTCTGAGAGTACTAGGATGCTACTGTCACAGAAACCATTGGATAAATCCGCAAAGAATCGAGATACCCAATATTCATTCGTATACGACTGATTAATTAAAATTGAATCTCTGACAATGCGTAAAAATGTTAAATAATCTTTATTTTTAATGATTCCATCAAACTCTTCATGCAATCCGTCGAAGGGAAATGGCTCATATTCTTTATCGTCATTATCTTGTTTTGCTACCTTAATGGCAATTCGCTTTATAATCAAATCGATTACATCTCCAGAAATTCGAGCACTACATTCACGAATAAAAAGGTGAATGGAATACCCATTACCATGAGAATTCGAACCGATCTGTTTAATTGGGATTAGTTTTTGCAACAATTGTCGAAGTTGTGCGTCAGTAAAATTTGACGGTCTCATTCCAAAATTCGGATTAAGAACTTCGAATAAGCATTCAGCTAGGTGAGAATTATCCCCAATATCTACATCAAGTAAAAGATCGATTGCTTGATTCTTTAATCCATCAGGAGTAAAAAGAAAAGATCTTATCGCAAAAGCTCTGGTCTCAAGATCGGAGGATTCAAACAACGATCGAATGATCTTTAAATCTTCAGTTTGAATTTGAGAACCCCACCAATTATTACAATATCCAAGTGAAATTTGTTTATTTAGTTCAGTATTATTTTGTTCAATTGCAGCATTAATGAGGTTCAAACTTAAATTTCGATCATTTTGACGGATATTTGCGATAAATATCCATAGATATCTTGTTAAAATCGAAGTGGGGTTTTCAATAATTTTCTTGATAATTTTTTGTGCGATTTCAGAATTTTGAGATGCTAATTGATATAAAAATCCTGAAGGATCACTTTCAATTTTTAATTCGTTAAGGTCTGATAAATAGTTCTCCAGATTTGTATAAATTAAATCTACATCTTGGAATTTGTCGTAGAATTTTTGGGCTGTTTCTTTTATCGCAAGATCAATTTGTCGTCTTTTCTCTTCATAGTCAATCTTCCAATGGTGATCATATTTGTAACGTAATGCCCGAACTATTTGAATTTCCAGCGTATTCGGTATTGATTTTAAAATTATATTGGCTGCGTCAACCACGTCTCTTTCATATTCAACGGATTGTTGTTGCCATATGAATAACTGAAGACTAGAGGCAATTTCCATTAAAATAATGGGGTTGTCGGTACTTTTTACTACATTTTTAAGAATCTCCAGTATTGCGAATTGTTCGGGGATCCATTGAGCATAAATTTCCTTCGCTTTCGGAGATTCTTTTGATTTAAATGGTGGATTCAGTGCTGTAAAACAAGTTTTAAGTGCTCTTATAACGATTTTCGATGATTTTGATTGTGTTAAATTTTCAAGGATTGCAATTGCACGTTTACGCTCCGTTTCGACTGAGGAATATATCACATAATATCCAGTGATTGAAATTTTTCGGTTATTGTATGTGGAGGAATCTCCTTCTTTATTAAAAATTGGATCTAATACATCCAGGGGAGAATAACAATAAGTGAATGCGTTTGGATCTTTCAACCATTTTTCAATATAATCTAACATTACTCTTCGATAATCAGACGGCTTTTCATCGTTATAATCTAAAAATGACGATAAAATTTGAATGGGTTGATTCGTGTGTGATAAACGGGGGCCTTTTTTATCTTTCCCGATGTTCCACAAAATTTCAGCACACTGAGGGAAATACTCAAAATTGTAGCTAATATTTTTCAATATCTGAGGAATGCTCTGCTTCACATTCTCATGAGTAACCTGGGAAAGAATCCCCTCGTTCTTATCTGATGGATTACTTAATCCAAATTGGACAATTTCCAAAGATTGCTTGGGTGCGAAATAGGCTATTTTCTCAATAGTATTGAAAAAGGCAAGTCGTTCCAAATTCGAATACGTTTTGAAACCTTCAAGTTTTTTTTTCCAAATATGATCAAACAATCCCGAAGGAGTGTCTTCCTTTGATATTCTAGATTCTAATTTTGCGAGATTTAATAGTAAATTTTTAAGATATGCATCTCCGTATGCTTCCATTATTTTATCGGCATAACCCGTGGATCTTCCATGAGATGAAATACAGGCGTGGTCCAGAATAAAGTCTGATAAAATATCAGGCATTATGATCAGAGAATGTCCTCTCCTGATTAAAATCCCCGAATCTTCTAAAACACTTAATAGATCAATAAGTTGGTGTTTCTCATAGCCCAAAAATTTCGCTGTTTTCTCTTGGAAATCTCGATCATCTGGATGAATAGGAGATAAAATGGCCACAATTTTTAATATCTCTTGAATTTGATCGGAGGGATATTTTGGATTAAGATTTCCTAGAAGGATATCTTTGAATTTTGAGGAGAGAAACTGTCGAAATTCTTTATGTTGATGTAACATTGAGGGAGAAACCGATTTTTCGACAATGAATTTCGCTCCAATAACAAAGAATAGAGTAGAATCTCTTGTGACTTTTAAAAGGGGTTCAAGATACTCTTCATTCTCTTTTCCAAGAATCTCTATTCCTAGATGTTTCAGATCATTAATGTCAAGTTCTTTAACTTCAGGTAACGTTTCAACTCTTGTCAGATCTACATTAGTGGCTAGAATCTGCTCCTCAATGAGTTTTAATGCATAAGTCCGAGTTATGAATAAAAGTTTTACAGTATCTGAATATTTTTTTGCTAATTCTAAAAGTAAGCCTAAATCGCTCCTGATATGGGCATCATCGACGACGATGAGAATATTACTTCGTATAGGAATATGTCGAAATGATTCCTCATTAATACTAATATTATCTCGAACAAATTTTATTTTGCCTTTCGGAAATGCATCTTTAAATCGTTTACAATATTCAAATAGAATTTTACTTTTTCCGATGGTGGGTTGACCATATAAAATTGCTATCTGTTTGTCAGAATTAACAAAATCGTTAAGGTGTTGTATTATATCTTCTCTACCAACAAACGGGTGAAGGTGATGTAAAATATTTTGTGAATTCAAATAAGCTTTAAAGTACTCTTTTCCATCCAATATTGGCAAACATTTTGCACCGATTTCACCGTTATTTACCTCATAATTGTGCAGAGCAATTATTATTTCTTGAATCAGTTCTTGATCATTTGAGAATTTCCGTCGTCCTAGATCAGAATCTACCCTTTTTTTAAAATTATGTAACAATTCATCTTTTATTGGATCGCCATTGTTTGGTTCCCATTTTCCATTCTCATTCACTTGTATTATTGCAAAAACTGGAATTTTCAGGGATTTTGCGGTATTATACTCAACTTCCGTGAGACTGACTTTCTCTTCTTTATCTATTGAACCATACAAAAAACCTAAAATAAGAACCATCGCATCGGATTTTTGTACCTGGTCAATGCAATACTCTTTAGAAATCTCAGGAAAGGCTGGGAAATCTTCCATTGCAATGACAGTTGTATCTTCGAGTCGTCTCAAGGATTTGATTATCGCTTCTCTTTCGCTTTTCAGACCTTCTGCGGCAGAACTGATAAACAATTTTTTCATTGGGAATTCTCGAATACATTTAAAATGTCTTCATTGATGCATTAAAAAACATTCCTTTTGCATTGTTTGAGTTCACTATCAATCCATCTCATCAACCATTGATCCACATTTATCAACAAATTGATCCCACTGATCAAGGTGGGTCATCACCTGTTTTTGAAGGTAAAACGGCTGATCCACCACTACACTTTTCTTCATAAAATACAACGTCCCTTTGAAAAATCACATCTCTTCCATTTCCGCGTAAGGGATTTTCCTGATCTTTTCGCAGATGTCCACAGCATCCCGAAAGGTGCTCACATACTCTGGGGGGTAGATCACGGGTTGATTGCACCCCCGCATCTTCCATTATTTTTTTTGTCATTCTGGTTTTACTGGCATAAAGCCAATCACCAAATTGTCCATCCATTTTTCAGGTTATTCATAAAAGAACAGGGCAGGGAGAAAATTAAAGCGTAAAAACCCGATGTATTCAATATGCCGGGAATAACGACTATTCAGGTTTCCCAGGATACAAAATCGGACTTGGACAACATCAAAACCCGGGAGAATCTGCGTTCATACGATGAGGTAATCCGGTTCCTCCTCAAACGCAGGACGCGAAACATGCGTTCCCTTTACGGCAGTACGCCGGAGATAAACCCCTTTGTCCGGGAGGATGATGATCCTCATAGCAAACCTCCTTGATATGTTGGACAGGATAGTGTATTTTCAAGAGGGGAAAACGAGACTGCATCGTCATTAATCTATGAGAACGATGAGATATTATTGACTTCCGAGCATAACAAAAAAAACCTGCTTATAGTATTGAGAATTTCTATTAACCCGACTTGGATTTTTATTTTAGTACTCATACTAATCATCGAGCCGAGTACCTTTCAATCACATCCGTCACGTTCTCAAATATCGTATCAAAATCCGGGATATCACGAATCTGGTGACCAAGGGAAACCTGCCAGAGTGCAGCAAACGCTTCACGTCTTTCTTTGAGGATTCCAACATCTGCCGTGATCCCCTCGTATTCACACTTACGAGCGATAATTGATTTTACAACATTACCATCTACCCGGCTCGCCAGCTGCCCGATGTCGTAGAGATCGCGAGAGCGGGTCCGCTGGAAGATCGACCGGATTTTTTCTGCCATGATCTCTTCAAGCGTATACGAGGCCACGGACGTTTTAAGCCCGTCGGAATAGGAATGAAAGACCGGACGCTCGCTTGCGGGAAGAAGGATCTGTTCGCTGTCCGCCCCTGTCAGGTCCAGATCGATTTTAATCGGAGATATCGTCCCACGGTGCAGGATCCTGAACCGGGTAGTTGCTTTGAATCCGTTCTTTGTTTGCCTGAAACCGATCTCATCTTCAAACTGGATACCGGTTTCATCGCGGACCCAACCCATCGCATCAATCACTGCATCCCTTAATGTCCCGGCATCGGCTGGTCCCAACAAGGTAAAATCAAGGTCATCAGAGAACCGGTAGTTATCGATATACACTTTCCGGATCCCGGTCCCGCCTTTTAACGCCATATTAACCGGTCGTAGTGCAGCCAGGAACCAGTTCTGCACATAATCACGTTCGATGGTTGATGTGGGCACTCCGAATTCACGTGCCCGTTCCTTGATTTCGCGTTCGGGAATCATTCAAGAGACTCCGAAAGGAATGTATCGTGATTAATAATAAGCCGCCATTTTGGATCGTTCTTCCCATTTGCAGGCATTGTCGGATCCAGCAGCAGGTATTTTTTTGATGGAGGTAACGGGAGACTGATCGGGATTCCCAGCTGTTCGCAGAGGTATCCGAGTCTTCGGACGACGGCAAAATTATCGATTTTAAGCGCATAGCTTCTGAGCCGAGTGTAGTCAAGTGAACCTGTTTTCAGCGCTTTGGCTGCTTCGATGATACCCCCGGCATAGTGGGGTTTATCCAGACAATCGATGATCGTCTTTTCTTTATCCGTAATGCTGATCGGCATCTCTTCGATCCATTCTTTTCGAATACCGAAGAACTTCTTCTCCATCACCCGCACGATCTGGTAATTTACTCCGAAGATCTCCATCTGGTTTTTCTTTTTGCGTGTCGGGGTCTGGACAAAGACCGTGCCGGGGATTTGTTCGGTAAGTCCATAGTAGTGCAGGGCGCTCCAATAGGATATGGCAAAGGGTTCGACTAGATAGGATGCGATAACAAATTCATGGAGCGTGTATTTTCCTTTCTCGCTCCCAAGCGGGATGATCAGGTACTTGCCTTTCTCAATCCGCTCGATGAATCCCCTTTCTTCCATACGGAACAGGATGACCCGCAGGATCTCTTTTTTGATATGCGTCTTCTGGTACAATTGATCAAACGAAAAGATTTGATTGTCCTTTGCCATGGATTTCAGGATTTCAATTGTCATATGCAGCCCACCCCTGCTTTCCCCCTTAGATACACTAACGTTAACATTAATGTTAATTTTGGTGTACTCAAGGGGGAATTTGGGAAAAAACGATGAGTGACCAGTTTTAGAGTTCAAAAAGTAAAAGTTACTCGAGGGATTTCACTTCTTTACTTTATTTACGATTATCCTTCCGGGCTGCAACACCGTTGCAAAAAACGGCGCTAGGTTGAGGGCCTAGTCCCGTATGAATTCTTGGGTTCGAATCCCCTCCCAAATATCCGGTTTTGGATTAAAGGTATTCAAAAAATGCCATGTTTCTAATTCTTTATTGACGGTACTTGAAAAAAAACAGGATGCTGCGCATGGATTTATTTCATAAAACCTTAATCGGTTCGCAACCAGAATCTATCACAAATTGTTCAAATAACGAAATATCCCCGGGGGCTATTAATGAACAATTATAATGTCAGTCTCATCGGGTCAATCTTAAAAATCCTCTGCAGTCCGTGAAAACCCAACCCGTAAAAGGATGTCATACATCTGCTGGTTGTCCTGCGGCGTCTTATCGAATTCAAAAAATACTCCATGGATATCACTTCGCTCTCATCTCCTTTACAGGGATTGGGAATATTGACGTGCGGAAAGAGAAGTCATCGGCATGAAAAAGAACATGATTAGGATGGGTGGTTGAAATTATTGGTAAAATCAAAGAGGTTCCACTACGTGAAGTATGGAAACACGAAGCGCTGGACTTCACGAAATGGCTTGAAAACAATATTGATGTTGTTTCTGAGAAAATCGGTATACCCTTATCGAACGCAATTAGGGAGAGAAATGCCGGGGATTTTATTGCAGACCTTGTTGCTGAAGATGAAGATGGAAAACCGGTGATCATAGAAAACCAGTTAGAGAAAAGCAATCATGATCATCTTGGAAAAATCATTACCTACCTTGTTGCTGTCGATGCTAAAGCGGCAATATGGATAGTATCCGAACCCCGCCCGGAACATATTGCTGCAATCTCGTGGCTTAATGAATCTCGTTTGGCCTCCTTCTATCTTATTCAAGTTCAAGCGATAAAGATTGATGATTCGAAACCAGCACCTCTTTTGACGCTCATAGTCGGACCCACAGAGGAATCAAGGCAAATTGGTGAGCAGAAAAAAGAGATGGCTGAACGATATGCCATCCGTGAGAAATTTTGGACTCAGTTCCTTACTTATGCTCAGACCCAGACTAAGCTGCATGCTACAATCTCCCCCACCACAAGTAATTGGATCTCTGTAACGTCAGGATTGAGAGGACTGGGATATAACTATTCCATTACTCAGAGTGAGTCCTATGTGGAACTCTATATTGACAGGGGTAAAGATTCCGAAGAGGAAAATCTGAATTTTTTTCGGCAGTTATCAAATAATCGTGAAGAAATTGAAAAAATATTCGGCGAGCCCCTCATATGGGACGAGATGCCGGGTCGTCGGGCATGTAGGATCCGAAAAACCATTGAGGGGGGATACCGGTCACCAGATGCGGAGTGGCCGGATATCCAAAAAAAGATGGCTGATGCAATGATACGTTTAGAGAAGTCGTTGTCCCCATTCATTAAAAAATTGAATGCAGGGCATTGAATACGTCGGGACCCCACACCAATAAGTGCATTGTCTTTTTCACCGAGGACATCCCTCCTCATGGATATCATTAAGACCAAAAAAAGATAAACAGAACCGGTTAAGACACAAACGAGGTCAAAAAAATGCCAACGAGCAAGAAACAGCTGACAAAACTGAACCAGGCAAAGAAGGTCAAGGCAGAGGAACTCGCAAAGGAAGCAGCAGCCGGCAGCGAGAGCGCAAAAAAGAAACTCAAAAAGCTTGAGAAGAAAATTAAATAAACCGTCTCAAAAATTATCCGCTTTTTTATTTTCATTTGAGGGACTGACTCTCACAAAAATATTGTCAGGGATCCGTACTGCAGTATTTTCTGTCGGGCGGAGGTAACCAGCCTTACCTTTAACCCGAAGTTTGAAAAATACAATACGACGGTCCTGTCATGGGAGGCAAAAGCAGAGGAAGAAGAAGCAAAGGATCTTGCATCCCGTTTTGTTCAAAGGCAGGTGTGAACCGACAACCTGGATATCCAATAAAAAAGGCAGCGGGGGAATCCGGTTGGGGAACCGGATTACCCCCATTCTCGTATAATTTTTTAACGTATTGTTCCGGCACCGTTATTTTTCGTCAGAAAATATCTACAAAACCCCGATCGAACCAAGTTTTTGAGTAAAGATCCCGACCCCTTTTCTGATATCCTCCATATTGGTTCCGCCGGTCACTACGGTCTTTCCCGATGAAAAAAGCAGGAATACAATTTTTGGATCGGTAATCCGGCAGACAAGCCCGGGGAAACTTTCTGGTTCATATTCCACCCATTCGTGATCCATCAAGGCGGCCATGATCCTGACAAGGTTGCATTCATTTCCAAGATTATACGTGCACACAATATTTTTTACGCTGACACTCGGAGTGTCCATGCAGGTTATTCCGCTTTTTTTAAGCATATCAAGAAGGTTATGCAGCGATACGTCAATGTGCTCATGCCGGGTAACACCGGTAAGGACGATTCTTCCCGATGAAAAAATGAGTGCTACTGCTTTTGGGTCCTGCATGTAATATACAGCACCGGGAAACCTCTTTTTATCGAATTTACAGTCCGGGGAATTTTTTATAAGTAGATCGATGTCGATGGAATCCGCCACTGCCCCCGAACTGACAATATTTTCGATCCTTAATGAGCACTCACTGGTCGTTACCATATTTACCAGATTGAACGGAAGTACCTATTTATCTATAACTCATGAAAATGAAAACCGGAATAAGCACGTTTTTGTCATTTTAATAAATACTTTTGATGAAGCCGGCATTTCCGCGCATCGCGGGTAATGTGAATGCGATAAAACGTGCCCTGTGATGTAAAAGATAGGTCAATTATTGTATCGTATACAAAAAAGCGGTACGGGACAAAACAAAAAAAATCCAATAAAAAAGTGTGACCGGGTCACCGCTCATGCCGTTGCAGTACTATTTATGTACGGCCAGGCCACCACAAATTTCCATGATGTAAGAGGCGATACCTTAAAGTCAGCCTTGTAATGAATCCCGCCATCGTCGTATTCCACCCGGCCGGAATCACCTGAACGTATTGTTGTAATCGCTTTCCCAAACGATGTGTCCGGCCCGATTGTTGAGATATTCCGGGAGATCTGTCCCTTTTCTGAATGGATGGCAAATTTCCCTTCGGAATCAACCGCGTAGAACACAAACGGTTCAGGGATATCTTTACGGAGCGAATCTGTCAGGGAGTCGAGATATACTGACGCACCAAGGATACTTATTACCCTGCCGTCCTTCATGACAGGCACCGCAACAATCCCGGCATTTCTCCCGGTTGAAAAACTCACGACAACGGTGCCAACCGATTCTTTTCCGGCAAGCACACCCGGGAAATAGGACCGGTTTTTAAGGTTTGAAGTTGTCAGGCCATCCGCGACTGTGTAATAAGATCCATCCGGGTGGGCGTACCAGATCCATGCATCGTGTTTTTTACTTTCCAGTGTTGCAAGCAGCGGCCGGATTTTATTCCAGTCCCCGGATTGGACATCCGAAGAGATTGCAAGCACTTCAAATGGCAGGAGGATCGCATTCATCTGGCCTTCGGTTCCTGCAATCATGGTATTAAGTGCCTGGTCGGCCACAGCATCTGCGGATGCCGGAACTGGTACTGACAAGGGAGCAGTCATCCCGTAATGTCTCAGGATTTCTGCAAACGTGCCGTCACTCTTCATCGTGTCAAGTGCATTCTGCCACGCAGCAATCACACTGTCCGGAGTATCATTGGAAAACGCAATATATACCGGGACAGTCCTGACGTGGAAAACTGCTATTAAGTCAGACGAATTGACACCTTCTTTCTGGGCCGCATCACGTGCATTTGCGGTACTTCCAAGCCAGAGATCTGCCGATCCTGCCATCAGGTGCCGGATGCATTCGGTATCATTGCTGCATACATCGATATTGTCAAACCGGTTTTCAAGCAGGAACTGGTGGCGGAAATCATTCTTTACGACACAGATTCGCCCGGCTTTTTTTGCAGCCTCAAGACTGTTTATCTGTATATTTGTGCCGTTCTTTACGTAGATGATGTAGTCATAGGACGCGATTGGTCCGACCCACTTGAAAAGGTGCTCCCGTTCATCGGTCCGTGCGGTCGAATACAGTGCGACGCCGGGACCTTTCTCGGCAATACTGTATCCCTCGCTCCAGGGCATGAGGGTAATTTCAGCGGTCTGGTTCATGCGTGAAAGGATCCCCCGGACTACATCGGTTGCCTGCCCGGTTACCGCCCCATCTGCCCCGGCATAATTAAAAGGATATTGCTCTTCGGTGATAATTCGAAGGCCGGCATCGGTCGTTGTTCCCGTAGTAATATTTGTTTTCCCGTAATCTGCTGGCCCGGTTGTCGTACACCCGCATGTGACAGCAAAAACAAGGACTATAACAAACGCAGTCAGTACATGCCGATTAGTTCGCATAAAAAATCTCTCCTTCATTTTGTTACATACTCCTCATATTCATATAAAATCACGATTGCCAAAAAAATCTGTTCATGGTCCGGTAATAAAAAACCCGGCATCTCCGGGTCGTGAACACGAAGTGCCGGTAAAAAAATGAAGAAGCCCTGCAATCCAACAGTAAACGGGAAACAAAGACAGACGGGGCAATGGATCTCAGTCATATCATACAAAATTATCTTACCAGTAACCAGAAGGGAATGCAACAACCCAAAAGAATCCATAATTTTATAATAATGAAAAAAATAATAAGATTTCGACTCCCCGGGGAAATATTGCTCTGTCAGGTAAAGCACTGCCCTGAAACCTTGTGGTGGGTATTCCGCTCCTGTACAGGAGATCGAAGAGATTTCTCTTTTGTCTCCCGTGGCAGGAGAGGCCGGACAGTATTTTTATGAAAACAAAATGAAGGCCCGGGACAAGCGGTCCAATCCGGGGAAAGGTGCAGGGATGATCGGTAAGACTGGATTCCTTATCGTGCTCATTATGGCTGCACTTATCCTGCCAGCCGCTGCCATCGATGTCTCTGCGGGCGTGGAAGTCTTGACAAATACAAACGATATGCCCTTTGTTAAAGCAGGATGGGTGGAGGATCTCACAACGTCCCGTGAAGACGGTGACCCCACTCATGTGATAAACGGATCACAATTCCTGCCGCCTTGCGTATTCGGCGCTGCCAAACGGGTCCGGTACTATCTGGTGGTATCCGACGAGCAGGACAAAGGATATGTCAAGGAGGCCTTTGCAGAGATTTACAACCCTGACGGGACATATGCTTCGAAAACCACGCTGGTACGGCTTGCCGGATCAGACGAACCTGCCACGTTCCAGAGCGCCGTTGCGGCCGGGCTTGCTGCATTCAGGAGGGGCGAGGACCCGGTAACAGTCATTGATGACCTTTCTTCCGGCAGGGCAGCAATCTGGTATGGTGAAGGGGATCTCACGTACTGCCAGAGAGACGGTGATTATCCCATCAGGTACTATGCGTTCGATACAGACGATAACAGGGCAGATTTACTCCCCGGTATGTTGACTTACGTCCCTGTCGTCTGCGCTGAAACCGATTTTACGTCAATCAACTATGGAAGCGTCAGCCCAGGAGTACGCACGTGGAGAGCAGGGGATTTGGTCTTTGACCCGGGCGTCGGCCTGACACCGACCGTCCGTAACATCGGTAACACACAGGTCTATGTCACAATCCGACAGGATGACATGGGCTTTGGTAAGGATTACAACGGCAACTGGAAGGTCTCGTATGACGCCCGGCTTGGCACCAATGGGAGGGAAATCAATTACAACCCAAACGAGGAAGTGACCCTGCCGAATATTCTGGGTCGGTGCCGCCAAGAAGAACTCGATTACTCGATCCATGTAGTGAAAGGTCGTGGGAAGTATACTGGTAATATCACGATTGGTTTTAAGGAAGTCAAAAAAATCGTTAATATAACAGTTTATCCTCCCCCCAATCTTCGTCCTCCCCTGTAAAATACCATCAGCAGATATGCGGGGCGGATAAGCCCGGGTGCGGGACAAAACCAACTGCAAATATTCTGGAAGAAAAAAGAATGAATCAGGTAGTATTCTGCACGAGAAGGGACCGGGACACAAGATACTTTTCCTCTCCTGCCCGTGCCGGACCTTCCCATGCACTTACCGTTTCATTATAGAATGCGAATTTTTTATTGTAAACTATTCCCGTTGCACCGTCTTTTAACCCGACCACCTGTTCGCCGCCGGCAAATGTGCCGTTCAGCTCTTCAGCGATGCCAGAATAAACCGCCCGGTCCACACGTTTGACTGCGGAGGCAAGGACAAAATCAGGGCCAAGCGGCGACTGGTCGGAGTCAGTACCGATAAGATAGAGGCCGGTGGTATTTTTTGCAGCATCTATCGCCCCGGTATTGGAATATCCGGCGCACATATAGATCACATCAGTCCCGTTGCGGTGCATCGCTTCGGTAATCCGGCCCGCCTGTGCCGGGTCGACAAAACCGTCCCTGCTATGCTGCTGCACCCAGGCATGGTCAACAGTTATCGAAGAGTTGACGGAATGGACGCCGGCCGTGTAACCGTCAAGGAACGCTGTGAGTAGATCCGTTTCCATGCCAAGAATAATACCGACATGCCCGGTCTTTGTCGCCGATGCCGCAAGTACTCCGGCAAGGTAGCTGTCGCCATATGAGGTAATTTCGTACGTCCGGACATTGCCGGACGCGATCCCGGCCTGGTCAAAGGCAAGGAACCGGATATCCGGGTGTTCTTTCGCGAGCCGTTCGGTCAGGTTCGTGTACTGGAAACCGATTGTTATGACAAGTCCGGGTTTGTTTGCTCCTTCGGTGCGATTCAGGACTTCCGGAAGGGTTTCGCTCTCGTTGTACGTAAATTCCTTTGAGGTAAAGGACATGTCCCTGTGCGCTGCAAGCAGCCCTTCGTATGCGCTGTCGGTATACGAGAGGTCGCCTTTCTCCGATGCGTAGACAATATACACGGTTGTATCCGGTTGTGCCGGGGCATTTGTCGTTTTCGGACTTGTTATCGGCTCGGTACACCCGGAAACGACAAGCAAAAGGGCGAGAATAGCAGAAATTAAAAGGAGCACAAATCCCGGTTTCATGGTAACAGTATGGGCGATGAATGCTATTAAACGGGAATGATTTTTTATAGTGTAAATACGGAAAATCCACGGGTATTAATGCGGAACCATCCACTTATACACATGAAAAATTTTTCACTTTCAATCCTGATTGTGCTTGTTCTCGGCGTGTTTCTTATCACTGCCGGTTGTACGCAAAACCAGCAGGGGCTGACCTCTCAGACTCTGGTAACAACCCCGGTAACAACGTCCGCGCCAACAATGGGATCAACGGATTCAATTCCGGTCACAACACCGGTAAGTACTGAAACCCTGCAACAGGGGGCCCGGATTTCAAATGAAACGCTTGTTGCCTTCGTTGACAGTGCAGTTGCATATGCAAAAACAAACGGGAAGGAAAAAGCACTTGCAGAATTCTCGAATCCGAACGGTTCGTTTGTAAAAGGAGAACTTTACATCTATGCTTATGACTTCAACGGCACGACACTTGCCCACCCGTTCAACCCGGAAAAAATTGGTGTAAACCGCATGAATGAAACCGACGCGAATGTCGGTATTTTTCTTACCGAAGTGCGGAATATGGCGCAGCAGAACGGGAAAGGATTTGTCAGGTTCTATTACGTAAACCCGGCCCATAACCGTACTACTGAATCAAAACTCGGGTACGTTGAGAAGGTAGACGATGACTGGTGGCTTGGCTCCGGAATATATACCGGGCCGGTAAATAACACCTGAAAACTTAGGGGTTGGTTGTTCCAAAAACAGGCAATCTCACAAAATTTAAAATAAAAATCCTGTTTTTTACACGAATCCGTTTTTTTAAAAATCAGATGGTGTTCAATGTTCTTTGAGGATTTCAACGGGGCCGTTTAATACGAAAATCCGCGGGTATTAATGCAGAACCATCCATTAATACACATGAAAAATTTTTCACTTTCAATCCTGATTGTGCTTGTTCTCGGCATGTTTCTTATCACTGCCGGTTGCACGCAAAACCAGCCGGCTCTGACATCTCAGACTCCGGTTACAACTCCAGAAACAACGTCAGCGCTAACAACGGGATCAACGATGGTCTCAACCACGGTTATAACACCGGTAAGTACCGGGACCCTGCAACAAAGGACTCAGACTTCAAATGAAACGCTTGTGGCATTTGTTGACAGTGCAGTTGCATATGCAAAAACAAACGGCCGGGAAAAAGCCCTTGCGGAATTCTCAAATCCTAACGGTTCGTTTGTAAAAGGAGAACTCTACATCTACTCCTATGACTTCAACGGCACGACACTTGCCCACCCGCTCAACCCGGAAAAAATTGGTGTAAACCGGCTGAATGAAACCGATGCGATGGGTGGCCTTTTCATCACCGATCTGCGGAATATGGCGCAGCAGAACGGGAACGGGTTTGTCAGGTTCTCTTACATCAACCCGGCCCATAACCGGACCGTTGAAGCAAAACTCGGGTACGTTGAGAAGGTGGACGATGACTGGTGGCTTGGTTCCGGAATATACACCGGGCCGGTAAACAAGACCTGAAAACCTAAAGGTTGGTTGTTTTAAAAACAGGCAATCTTACATAATTCAGAAAGATTTTTTATTTTTTTCCCGAATCTGTTTTTTTCAAAAAATAAAAAAAATTAACCGGGCTTCATAATCCAGCGGGTGAAGTTCTGAGCCGGGAAGGGTGGAATTCTCGTATTGATGATACCAATGATAAATTCTGTAATGTTCTTCCGCTGGGTCGTTTTGATCATATTGAGTTCATTTCCCGGTGTCGTATAGACGGTCATATTCACGTAGGCAAGACCGACAACATGCTGGAGCTCGTCATATTCGTATATCCGGGGACCATACTGGTATCCAACATCCTCCAGCCATTCGTCAGGATAACCGGGCAGGGAAGTCGTGTCATTTGCAAAGTCGTTTACCATCATGTTGCTGTATTTTGTAACAAGATTGTCGGATAGTTTCCACCAGTCATTGAGATTTGCCTCTGCATTTGACGAACTGTAGGTAGTCAGGTACTTTCGGGCAGCATCTTCATTTTCTGAATAATAGATCGTTTTTGCGTTTTCTTCGACAACCGGTTGATCGGTAAACTGTCGCTGCTCAATTGCCTGCTGCCGGGTTTTGATATCGCCAATCATGGCACGATAATTGAGCGTCGCCCAGTTGGTTACGTAGTTGAATGCCCACCATGCATAATCATGGCTGAACGTGGACCGATCGTTATATGACCATTGGGCAGGAACGCTTGTTACTCCGTCATAGAACGGGATATAGACAGTCTCTGCCGGCGGGGCAAATCCGAACCAGACAATTCCCCCGATCGGATCGGGCAGCCATTTCCGGCCTTGCGTAATATAACTGTATCCACAGAATATTTCGGAAACTGCACGGGGCCATGCACCCGGTTTTACTTCGCCGGCAACAAACGCGTTATGATCATCGTACGGTCCCCGCCAGCGGTAGGGATTCCCGAACGGGCCGGCAGCAAGGCCGGTTGTCAAATCATAGACTGTCCCTTCGTAGTGATCCCTGAAAAGGGCAAATGCATCGGCGGTGGAAAGTTTCTTGTCCGGTACAACAGAGAAGGGGTATTCTGTAGAGTACGTATCGGTTATGTAGGGAGAAAAATTCCGGGAGGGGGCAATCCTGTGGTAAAGGCTCCAGACCCGGGCAAGAGAATAGTACGGGTGAGCATATTCTCCATTGCTGACCGTCTTTAACCAGTCGAGTTTACCTTGCGATTCATTCCACCACCCGTTGTGTTCTGCAACCCGGTAGAGATTCGCCGAATACATCTGGTTGGAATTCCCGGGAATTATCTCCCGGATACGGAACGTGTTTGCCGTCACAAAAATTTCGCCGTTTGGAACTTTCTGTGCAGCCCAGAGCCCACCGGTGCCATCGGGAGTTCCGCCGGCCATTTCAATTACCCATGCTTCGTTGGGGTCGGCAAAGAGCAGCGTTTCACCCGTTCCATAAAAACCATACTGGTCAATGAGCTGGCCGACAAGAATTACAGCATCTTTTGCAGTGCGGCACCGTTCGAGTGCAATATTTGAAAGTTCGGAACTGTAGAAGATCCGCTTATCCGGATCGGCGTCCGGCTGAATTTTTGCATCATCGGTAACTTCTCCGGCCATCAGCTGGTGTTCATTCATAATTCCATAGCTGCCGGTAAAATACCCATACGTGTGTTTAACTTCCGGAATGTATGCAAGGGGTTTTGCTTGTCCTTCCTTCTCACTTGCGGGTTCGTCGGAGCCGGATGTGGGGTCAAACCAAACCGCACGCAACGCACCAGCGGGATGATCAGCCGCCGGCACATAGGCCAGCACGGTACTCTCGTTTACAAATTCATGACCGACAACACCGGATCCAAAGCCATCATTGGTGTGCCCGACATACATCGAACCATCCGCAGATGCTCCAGGTGTAATAATGAAACTTGTGCAGGCAAGGGACGGTGTGCAGAGAAAAATCAACATCAGGATCAACGCAAAAAACCGGATTTTACGCAAAAGTGCCATGTGTCGAATTTTATTTAATTATTATATATAGAACTTACGCGGTTGAATCCTATCAAGACGAAGTGCAACTGTCACATCCCCCCATAGAAATGATGCACCTTTAATGCTAGTGATGACAGAACGAGAGAAGAAGCCAAACGATGAATTGATCGTTTCGATTCGTATTAGCTAAAAACCTGTATTCAAACGATGAGATTCGAGACGAAGAAAAGTTTGCAACGAAAGAAAAATACGTCATCGCCGGACTACCTTTTTTCTGTCCAGACTTCTCCCCAATATAGGATTTGTTGATGCTTGTCTGTATACCGGGGGATTCTTTTAAAAAAACATATCAGAGCCCGGATACGATATACCTGCACACATGAGCGGTACATCGCGATATCCCGAGATCGATCTTATCCGGGGTATTGCTATTGTGATGATGGTTATCTTCCATTTTGTTTTTGACCTCAGTTTCCTTGGGATTGCCCCAATCGAGATCTCCACCGGGTTCTGGAGGTATTTTGCATACGCGACGGCATCGCTTTTTCTTTTAATTGCCGGAGTTTCACTGACGATCAGCCATGCCCGGGCAATGCTTCACTTTGACAGGAAGGAGATTCTACAAAAATACTTCTTCAGGGGTGCAGGGATCTTCTGCTGCGGGCTTCTTGTGACAATCGTAACGTGGGTATACGTGCCGGAGGGATTTGTCATCTTTGGGATCCTGCACCTGATCGGGGTCGCGGTCATGCTCTCCCCGCTCTTTTTCCGGTTCCGTTACTGGAATGCAGTTATCGGGATTGTCTTTATCCTTACCGGCTGGATTCTTGCCACCATTCCCGGTCCGCTTTGGCTACTTGCCTTTGGCATCCACCCGCTCACGTTCTGGAGCGTTGACTATACCCCGGTCTTCCCGTGGATGGGACTTGTGCTGATCGGGATGGCAACCGGAGAATTTGCATATCCCGGGGGAAAACCCCGGTGGGTATTGCCGCATCTTCCAGAACGGGCAATCGTACCGCTTGTTTTTCTTGGCCGGCACTCACTTGTGATCTACCTGGTGCACCAGCCGCTCCTCTTTCTGGTTCTGTACCTTGTAACTGGTGCACCAGTTTTGTGATTTGGGGGTGATCCTGTAAGTGGGACTGGAATACACACGATCCAAATTTTCACGATTTTTTCAAAATTATACTTGCATTTTTGAGAAAAGTCCCAAAAATTATATCAAAAACTCTCAATTTTGCACAAAAATGTTGAAAATACATAACATTTCACAACAAAATGGAAGGATTTATAAACTATGGTAGGAAAGTTCCTCTAGTTTGAGGACCGTTCTCAAACTTTGGTAAGGTCAATCTATTTACGCTCATCCGGGCGTATCCAATCATCAACAATATCATCCACTCTTTATGTGAGGATTGAGTTCATGAGCAATTTAAGACAACCCAATGCAAATGAAGCAACAGGTACCGTCAACCGGTCGCGGAGCGTCGTTCCGTGTTCCGGTATTTGTACCCGGTGTATGGATGGCTGTAAAGGCAGTTGTGAAATCTGGCTTGCATCATTCAGGGGCAGGGAAGTCCTGTACCCCGGCCCGTTTGGCGGGATCACAGCAGGAGCGGACAAGAACTACCCCATTGACTACTCCCACCTGAATATCCAGGGATACGCTCAGGGTGCAAAAGGCCTGCCCGAAGGCACTGAAATTGGTCCGGACTCAGCGGTCTTCTCAACTGTGGATACCGAAACCGAGTACGGCTGGGACAAGAAAGTCAAGATGAGCCTCCCGATCTTTACCGGGGCACTCGGATCAACGGAGATCGCACGGGCCAACTGGGAGCACTTCGCCGTAGGTGCTGCAATCTCAGGCATCACGCTCGTCTGCGGTGAGAACGTCTGCGGTATCGACCCGGGCTTAAAGAGGGATGCAAAAGGCAAGGTCATTGAATCGCCCGAAATGGACAGGCGGATCAACACCTACCGGAAATTCCAGAAGGGCTACGGGGAAATTCTCGTCCAGATGAATGTCGAAGACACCCGGCTTGGAACTGCAGAGTACGTCTCGAGCAAGCACAACCTGGACACCATCGAGCTCAAGTGGGGACAGGGTGCGAAATGCATTGGCGGCGAGATCAAAGTCACCTCGCTTGAACGGGCTATCGAGCTCAAGAAGCGGGGCTACATCGTCCTCCCCGACCCGACCTTAAAGGAGAACCAGGCAGCATTCAAGGCCGGCGCAATCAAGGAATTCGAGCGCCACTCGCGCCTCGGCTTTGTCACAAAGGAAGGATTTTTGGAAGAGATCGACCGGCTCCACGACATCGGTTTCAAGCGTGTCACCTTAAAGACCGGCGCGTACTCCATGGTCGAACTCGCGATGGCACTGCGCTACTGCTCGGAAGCAAAGATTGACCTCCTCACCATTGACGGCGCACCGGGCGGGACCGGTATGAGCCCGTGGCCGATGATGAACGAATGGGGTATCCCAACATTCTACCTGCAGTCACTCGCGTACGAGTTCTGCCAGAAGCTGGAAAAGAAAGGCATGCGGGTACCTGACCTCGCAATTGCCGGCGGGTTCTCGGACGAGCCCGGTGTGTTTAAGGCACTTGCAATGGGCAGCCCGTACTTCAAGGCAGTCTGCATGGGCAGGGGCCTTATGATCCCCGGCATGGTCGGCAAGAACATTGAGAAGTGGATCCAGGCCGGCGACCTGCCGAAATCCGTCTCCAAGTATGGCAGCACGGTCGAGGAAATCTTTGTCTGTTACGAAGAACTCAAGGAGAAATACGGTTCACAGATAAAAGAAATCCCCATGGGTGCAATCGGTATCTACTCCTACGCCCAGAAATTCAGGACCGGGCTCCAGCAGATCATGGCAGGCAGCCGCAACTTCCGGCTCTCAACCATGTCACGCGACGACCTGATGGCATTAACCGAGGACGCATCCGCTGTCTCAGGTATCCCGTACGTCATGGAAGCCCGTTACGACGAGGCTATGGGCGCACTGCTGGACTAAGCAAGAGAGCATAAAACACACAAAACTGCCATAAAATTTTTTGTTGCAGGAAAATTCCGGGCACAAAACCCGGACTTTTCTTTATTTTTTTGGCAGGTCTTTTATTGAAAACGTTTTCAGGATATCAAGAGAAAGTTTTGTCCCAAGGGAGGGCATGAGGGATTCAATCCACAAAAAGAATCCCACGCGGGACGGTGTCGGCCGCTCGAAGCGGAAATGGCCTTCTTTTGTCTGCACCATCTTGAGGTACTCATTTTTCTGCCGTGACCTCAGGTAAATGATCAGTTCAAACCCGGGGAGATCCATCGCAATAATCGCTTTTGAGAAATAGTTAAAAAACTCCGCGTATTCGATACGTTTACCCTTGACAACAAGACCGTACTGTTCGCAGACAGCTTTAATCGCGTGCGGATAAAGCGCCCCGTAAAGGATCTTTTTTACAAGCCCTTCCGCATCGGTTGCCGGCACTGCATTCTTCTTTCCCCGGCCGTGCGTGATCTCGGAAAAGAGCCGGCTCCGGAACTCGTCGTGATATTTTCGGTAATCGATCGGATGCCTGACAGGGATATCAGTGGCCCGGATCAGTTTGGGATGGTTTACCGGTTTTGTATACAAAATTCTTGGCCGGTAGTGTTTCACCAGCCCTTTGATCTCCTCGCAGGAACTGGTGTGGATAATGGCATTGTCCGGATCCTTTGCCAGTCTTTTTACAACGGAGTAATTCGAGATATCAAAGGAAGACACCAAAAGGAACGAGACATGTTCCTGGCCATACAGGTACCCGAGCAGCCTTTTTTTAAACGCAATCTCGATCTCGAATTCTTTTAAGTCCGCAGGTGACGTCACGACTTCCCCAAATGCCACATGATTGTCGGAATCGACAAGGATCAAATCAAATTCTGCAAGGTCCTGCCCGTTTCCCCGGAACGTGATGTCACCGTATTTGGAATAATAAATCCCGTTCTGGCCAAGACATGACTGGGCACTTGCCCGTGGTGCATCCGCCCCTTTCCTGGCGATGAACCGGATTGTATCTGATTTTAAGGAGATATCCAGAAACATTTCGTAGACAATTGCCTCGAACCAGCGGCCTTCTGCGGTCCGCATGGGCTCGATATCAGGAGAAAACAGTTTTTTGCGTTCCGCTGTATTCATGTGCCGCGTGGCGTTGAGCGCGATGGCAGCGGTTGGTTTAAATTTTTTAAAATTTGAATTCAGCCACGGGATCATTTTTACTTATTTAGTTTTTAACGGTACGGGTAAATAACAATCTGTATGGGACAGGCCTACTAATGCCCCATAATCCATATAAATAATTATATATATTTAGGAAACATATTTCCTTCCGGCCTGCGGTTTACGGGAACCGCAAGGTAACAACAGGAGGGAGGGAAAAAGGAAATGCTCGTAAGGGACGCGGGATCTATTGCCAAAGGTCCACTGCCTTGGTATGCCGTACCAGACCAATCCGAACCAGAATACGAAGCGATCCTTGAACAGGTCCAGGACCAGCGAAAGTCGATGATCGGTTCATCGTTCTATTATATCCGGGCCAAAGAGAAAGAAGAACTCTGCCTGTGCAGGATCGTTCCGTCAGCAGGAAGGATCTTTTTCCATGAAATCGTCGATCACCAGAAGTACGGAATATCAGATGACGATCTGGATGATGCAAGAAGACACGACATCGGGGTTTTTACCATGCCGGATCATTTCCATATCTCGGTACTGATCGAAAAGAAACTGCGTGTACTCCTGGATGCAGAATAAAACGGGATCTATCTTTTTTATGGGCAGAGGTTTGGTTTTATGTCAGTGCATCAGAGTGAAACCCCTTTTGTAAATTCGCAAGGGATCCATTTTTACTCAAGATAATTCTCCTGACAATATCTCCCATTGCCTCGTTTGCAGGAAATCATATAATACCCGATTTGCTGTCTGCCAAATCGGATAATAAAGGCCCGGTTTTACCGGGCAAACCTGTCAGACTGGTTGAAACGTTTTTGTGCGAATGAGGTATTGCTTTTTTTACAAGGCGATGTTTTTTTCCGGGAGGATTTTTTTACTGATACTTTGTTTAAGACTCCATATCACCGGTCCGGATCCGGATGGATTTTTCAACCGGCATAATGAAGATCTTTCCGTCGCCGATTTTACCGGTACGGGCTGCCTCGACAATGGTTGTGACAAGATCATCGACATCTGCATCCCGGGTTACAATCTCAATCCTGATTTTGGGCAGAAGGTCAACTACCATCCTGCCGCCGCGGTACTCAAGGGAGATCCCTTTCTGTTCTCCACGGCCATTTACCTCCGCGACAGTCATGCCGGTATAGCCTTTGTCTTCCAGCGCTTTTTTTACGAATTCAAACCGTTCCGGTTTTATGATTGCAATTACCATTTTCATTTTTGTCGCTCCGAAAAATTGTTCAGGTCCTCTCCCCGTGCTGGGAAATGTCAAGCCCGACATATTCCTCTTCTTCCGTTACCCGCAGCCCGATGGTTTTGTCAACGATAACCGCAAGGATATACGTGGCTACAAACGCGTACACGACTGATGCTCCTGCACCAAGGATCTGGGAAATGAACTGGTTGACATTTCCTTCAATCAGGCCGGAGACACCGTTTACTGATGCGACGGCAAAGATACCGGTCGCCAGTGCACCCCATAGTCCGCCCATGCCATGTATTGCCCATGCATCGAGGCTTTCATCAATGCCCCGGCCCTGCCTCCAGAGCATGATGCCATAACAGAGCGCCCCGGCGACGACACCGATCACGATCGAAGCCATCGGGGTTACAAATCCCGCAGCCGGTGTGATTGCAACAAGACCTGCGACAGCACCGGACACAAATCCGAGCGAACTCGGTTTGCCGCCATGTGCCCATGAGACAAGCAGCCAGGTCATCGCAGCCGCTGCTGCTGCCGTGTTTGTCGTCACAAAGGCATTAACCGCAAGACCGTTTGCAGCAACCGCACTCCCCGCGTTGAAACCGAACCAGCCAAACCAGAGCAGGACTGCGCCAAGGATCGACCACGGGATGTTCGCCGGCTCCATCGCGTACTTCCCATAGCCGACACGGTTACCAATCACAAGGGCAAGCGCAAGTGCAGCAAAACCCGAACTTATATGGACGACCGTGCCCCCGGCAAAATCCACAGCGCCAAACTGTGCAGTCCAGCCGCCGCCCCAGACCCAGTGCGCAAGCGGGTCATAAACAATTGTCGTCCAGAGCAATGCAAAGACCAGGTATGCACTGAACTTGATCCGCTCTGCAAAACCGGATGTGACAATTGCCATCGTAACCGTGGCAAACACAAGCTGGAAGACCACATAGAGCATGCCCGGTATCAGCGTACTATACTGGCCGGGTTCCATCCCCACACCGTTTAAGCCCATGTACTGCAGGTTGCCGATAAAGCCGCCAACATCCGGACCAAACGCAAGGCTGTACCCAATCACGACCCATTGGATACTGACAAGTGCAAATGCCACAAACGAGAGCGTGATCATATCAATGAAATTTTTCTTTCGTACAAGACCGCCATAGAAGAACCCGACTGCCGGTGTCATGATCATCACAAGAACCGTAGAGACAAGTATCCAGGCAATCGCTCCCGAATCCATAACCATTCTATTCACCCGTTAATTTCTCATCGGTTTTTTTAAACCCAAGATAATGCCACTATAGATACTTCCAGAAACTGGATATCCCGTATTACCAGGCGCATTCATCAACGAAACAATAAAGCTCCGGACTTTTGATCCGGTTCTTTGGTTCAACGATTGTGAGGTTATTTACCTGCATTTTTGGCACTCCGTTTTTGTTATGTAATTTATTGTAGGAAGGAAATAAGCTTCCTAGATTTAAAAATTTTACCATTGAGAGAAATATATAGTACAAAATCCGGGCCCTCGACTCAAAAGCAAAAAAAAACCGAGTACTTAAGGACCGGAATTTGCCTGGTCAAAACATAAACAACCGTAATTTTGGGCAGACATGAAAAAAAAATTCGCGGACTTTTCATAGCAGGCCTTCAAAAGATTCCAGAAAAACACCGAAGACTTTTCTCACGCATGCCTGCGTGAAAAACTCCATTGGAGTGATGATGCACCACCTGCATTTTTTATGACGCCATCATATAGTATCGGATCGTACACCGGAAAAATGCCAACCCGGGAACGGGTAGAAATAATTTACAAAAAACTGGTTTTTACAAAAAAAGATTTCCGGGAAATACATGAAGCGTTTGAAAAATTTCTAAAAAAAATGGATACGATTAGTAGGTAGCAAGGTACCGGTCCAGTTCCCAGGGGTGAACTGCGAGACGGAACGCATCCGTTTCTGCTTCTGTGATATTTGTTAAAGTATCGACAATGTGGGGACCGAGGGCGTCGCAGAGCACCTTATCCTTTAACAGGTACTGGTGTGCCTCTGCAAGACTACCCGGCAGCATATCGATCTTCATCTTCTTGCGCTCTTTTGCGTTCAGGTGATAGATATTGACATTGGTGGGCTCGGGGGGCATGACCTTGTTCTTCACACCATCAAGACCCGCAGCGAGCATACAGGCAAATGTAAGGTACGGGTTGCACATTGGATCGGGGCTGCGGAACTCTGCACGGGTGCTGTTGCCACGGGCAGCCGGTACCCGGATAAGTGCAGACCGGTTCGATGTACTCCACGAAATGTAGCAGGGTGCTTCGTATCCCGGTACGAGACGCTTGTAGGAGTTGATCGTCGGATTTGCGACACGGGTAATCGCCTTTGCGTGTTTTAAGAGACCGCCGATATAGTAGAGTGCTGTGTCAGAAAGGCCGTCGGGTGCATTTGCATCATAAAATGAATTCTTACCGTTCTTTGAAAGCGACCCATGGGTGTGCATACCGCTCCCATTGATACCACCAATAGGCTTTGCCATGAACGAAGCGTGCAGGCCGTACTTGAGCGCGATGGCCTTTGTCGCAAACTTGAATGTCATGACCCGGTCTGCTGTTGTGAGCGCATCCGCGTACTTGAAATCAATTTCGTGCTGGCTCGCGGCGACTTCATGATGGGACATCTCGATTTCAAAACCCAAATCGGTGAGTGCGAGTACGATATCGCGGCGGACGTCTTCTGCCTTGTCCTGGGGGGCCAGATCGAAATAACAGCCCTGGTCGATGAACTGCGTAGTTGGCTTGCCATCAACCTGATTGAAAAGGAAAAACTCCAGTTCAGGACCGGTGTTGAAGGTATATCCCATCTTTGCCGCATCGGCCTCGACCTTCTTTAGCACATACCTTGGATCACCCTCAAAGGGTTTGTTCCCGTACGTGAACACGTCGCACATGAACCGGGCGACCTTGCTTTCCTGTGGCCGCCATGGCAGGACTGTATATGATGCCGGGTCTGCCTTGAGGAGCATATCCGACTCCTCAATCCGGGTGAAACCTTCAATGGACGAGCCGTCGAACCAAGTTCCGTCCGTCAGGGCTTTCTCTGCCTGTGCAACCGGAATTGCAACATTCTTTGACATACCGGGTACATCGGTGAACTGGAGCCGGATGAATTTGATATTATCGGCCTCAATTTTCTTTAGCAACTTGGATACGTCCGCTGACATAATGGAAATAAGTTTCCAACCAATTACATTTATATTTTATGAAGCAACTTTCTTAAAGCAGCTCGAACACGGTTCAGGTAAATGAGGAGCAGCAATCAGTCCAGGATATAATACATCACAAAAATTCCTGATGGAGACAGATATGTGCGGAATTATCGGGGTCATCGATAAACGCCGGAAAACCATGGACGGCAGCAGGATACGGGAGGCACTCGCATCAATGGACGAACGGGGAAGCGGTGAAGGTGCCGGGTATGCAGCTTACGGTATTTACCCTGAGTTCAAAGACGCTTACGCTCTCCACGTTTTTTTTGATAATGTCCGGGAAAATAAACCGGAACTTGTAAAAGAACTCGAAGGATGGGGAAGAATTGTCCATTGCGAACCGATCCCGGTTTATGAAGCCGGGATCAGGAAAGTCCATACTCCATGGCGGTTTTTTTTCAAACCGGATATCACCCGTGCCCAGGAACCACTTACAACCGCTGACGATATTGTCATGCGCCTGGTCATGAATGTAAACTCCGCACACAAGGGCAGTCTCATCTTCTCATCCGGAAAGAACATGGGCGTTTTCAAGGCTGCGGGATGGCCTGAACAGGTTGCCGACATGTACCAGATCCAGGACTATGAGGGATACCTCTGGCTTGCCCACAACCGGTACCCGACAAATACACCCGGCTGGTGGGGAGGGGCGCACCCCTTCAACCTTCTTGACTGGAGCGTTGTCCATAACGGGGAAATCACGTCATACGGGACAAACCGGCGCTACATCGAAAGTTACGGGTATGACTGCACGATGTATACCGATACAGAAGTCGTCGCATACCTGGTAGACCTGCTTGCAAGAAAGCACGGACTCTCCGAAAAACTTGCAGTCCGGGCACTTGCCCCGCCGTTTTGGGACGAGATCGATGCAATGCCAGAAAAAGAACGGGAACTTAACCGTGCACTCCGGCTCACGTACGGCCCGGCACTCATGAACGGTCCTTTTGCCATCTGCGTTGCAACTGCGGATACCCTTGTAGGATTTACTGACCGTATCAAGCTCCGCCCGCTCGTTGCCGGGGAGTACAACGACCGGCTTTTCATTTCAAGCGAAGAAGCGGCAATCCGGCGCATCGAACCTGATATCGAAGACGTCAGTATGCCAAAAGCCGGAGAGCCTGTCATCGGGAGGGTCATCGGATGAGTATCGGCAGCGTTCCGCTCAGGTTTAAAGTGGAACTTGATACCGAGCGGTGCATGAACTGCGGCCGCTGTGTCGAAAACTGCTCGTACGGTGTTTTCAGGAAAGACAACAACAGGATTATCGCAAACTCCCGCGCCTGTGTCGCATGCCACCGCTGTATCGCCTTCTGTCCCCGCGATGCGATCAGTATTTACGAAAAACCAACGGATTACCGGAGCCACCCTGTCTGGACGCGGGAAGTCCGGGAAGCGGTGTTTAACCAGGCAAAGACCGGAAAGATCATTGTTGCCGGCATGGGTAACGTCCAGCCCTACCCGGTAATTTTCGATCAGCTCGTGCTGGATGCCTGCCAGGTCACCAATCCCTCCATCGACCCGCTCCGGGAGCCCATGGAACTGCGGACATACCTTGGGAAAAAACCTGCGTCACTGTCCGTCAAAGAGCACACGAACGGCGATACGGAACTCCTGACAAAACTGTCGCCGAATCTCATGATCGAGACCCCCATAATGATCGGTCATATGAGTTACGGTGCGATCAGCCTCAACGCCCAGACCGCTCTTGCAAAAGCGGTGACAAAGATGGGGACATTCATGGGAACCGGGGAAGGAGGGTTACACGAATCGCTCTACCCGTACCAGGACCATATGATCGTGCAGGTCGCTTCAGGGCGGTTTGGCGTTGATATTAATTATCTCGAACGCGGGGCTGCAATCGAGATCAAGATCGGGCAGGGCGCAAAACCCGGTATCGGGGGACACCTTCCGGGCGAGAAAGTCTGCGCCGATGTGTCATGCACCCGGATGATTCCGGAAGGAAGTGACGCGATCAGCCCGGCACCTCACCATGACATCTACAGTATCGAGGACTTAAAGCAGCTTGTCCACAGCCTTAAGGAAGCAACCGAGTGGAAAAAACCGGTCTTTGTAAAGATCGCCGCAGTACACAACTCGGCAGCAATAGCAGCCGGCATCGCACGATCGGGTGCAGATGCGGTTGTCGTTGACGGTTTCCGGGGAGGCACTGGCGCAGCACCACGGGTCTTCCGCGACCACGTAGGCATTCCGGTTGAGGCTGCGGTTGCAAGTGTTGATGCAAAGCTCCGCAAACAGGGGATCAGAAATGAGGTCTCAATTATCGCAAGCGGCGGGATCCGGCAGAGTGCCGATATCGCGAAAATAATCTGTCTTGGGGCTGATGCGGTTTACATCGGGACATCGGCGCTTGTCGCGATGGGTTGCCGTGTCTGCGGTACCTGCAACCGGGGCATCTGTGCATGGGGAATTGCAACACAGCGGCCAGACCTGACCGCACGGCTTGATCCGGAAACAAATGCCGTACAGGTAGCAAACCTGATCCACGCGTGGACAGACGAGATCGCAGAACTCATGGGTGCAGCAGGCATCAACAGCATTGAGAGCCTTCGGGGCAACCGCGACCGTCTCCGGGGTTACATGCTTGACGAAGGGCTGCTCAATGTTCTCGATGTAAAAACGGTGGGAGCGTAACATGGCAGCAGTACACATCGATGCAAAAGACCTGCACTATACCCCGCTCAACCAGCAGGTCCGAAAAGCAATCTCTGATGGCGTAAAAGAGATTGTGATCGACAACGTGCTCGGCCAGCGTTTTATCGGCGATGGGATCCGGGGAGACGATGTGACAATCACAGTAAACGGCGTTCCGGGCGGAGATCTTGCCATGTTTATGAGCGGTCCGACCCTGATTGTCAACGGGAACGCAGACCATGCGCCGGGAAACACCATGAACCAGGGCAACGTGATCATCCACGGTAGTGCCGGTGATGCGACTGCTCACAGCATGCGGGGCGGCCGGGTCTATGTCCGGGACAACATCGGCTACCGGGGGGGCATCCACATGAAGCAGTACATGGAAAAGCGGCCGATCCTTGTCGTTGGCGGTTTTGCCCGTGCATTCCTCGGGGAGTACATGGCCGGGGGCCTTTTGATTGTCCTTGGCATGAACGGGCAGGAACCTGTTGCCGAACGCGGTGTCGGAAGCGGCATTCACGGCGGCGAAATTTTTGTCCGGGGAAAAGTGGATGAAAAATATCTTGGGGTTGGGGCACAGCAGCAGCCTGCGACAGCAGAACAGATGAAAACGATAAAACCCATCATTGAGGATTTTGCAAAGGCCTTCGGGATCGATCCAGTACCCCTCCTGTCGGAGAAATATTCGCGGATTGCAGCTGCGAATGCACGGCCGTTTGCAAACAAATACACTCCGGAGTGAGGGTAATGGCAGAAAAAAGTTATCTCGATTTGAAAAGCGGGGTCTGGGACGCGAAGAAATGCTCGGGATGCGGCGCTTGTGTTGCGGTCTGCCCGGCCGATGCCCTCTCTTTTGCTGAAGGCGAAATGGTTGCATGCCCGAAAAGCAACGGCTACTGTAAGCAGGCGACTGATAACGTTCCCTGCGGGGCATGCTATGCGGTCTGTCCCCGGACCGGCAGCCAGCCGGATGAGACGCTCGGCACGTACCTTGACCTGCTTTCCGCAAAAGCAGCCTTCGAGATCCCGCACCGGCAGAGCGGTGGGGCAGTCACGGCAATTCTTGCAAATGCCCTTGATGAAGGGCTGATTGATGCTGTTGTTACCGTGACTGAAGATCCGTGGACACTGAAACCCTCATCAGCAGTTATTACAAAATCCGAAGTGCTGGTAAGGCAAGCCGGCAGCCGGTACAGCTGGTGGGTGCCGCTCCTTGCAGCACTCAAGGAAGCTGTTGTCACCCGCAAGTACACAAATATTGCCGTTGTCGGTGTGCCCTGTGTTGTTCAGGCAATTGCACG
>Ga0209098_1000615_pt1 | contig 38419 bp, 29 predicted proteins | sample AD_JPNHW1_MetaG_FD_184429 | JGI IMG/M metagenome (GOLD analysis project Ga0209098, IMG submission 184429) | Active sludge microbial communities of municipal wastewater-treating anaerobic digesters from Japan - AD_JPNHW1_MetaG (SPAdes) (version 2) | ecosystem: Engineered > Bioreactor > Anaerobic...
TCTTCTTCATCATCATCTTTAGGCAGAATGTCCATCGGATCGGGACTCGTTTCCTCCACGCCATTGGTGAGGATCGATTTCAGTTCTTCTTTTACCGAATTATAGGTGATCCCTAACTGTTCAAAATTTTTTGTTACGAGGTTGTTCTCATCTTTCAAAATAGCCAATAAAAGATGCTCTGTTCCAATCAGGTCGCAATTGAATAATTTGGCTTCCAGATAAGTAATTTTAAGCGCACGTTCCGATTGTTTGATCAGGGGAAGTTGTTCGGTGCTCGCGGGTCGTTCCTTATGACTTGCTACTGCCATTTCGATCTTTTTCCTCAGTTCTGACAGGTTGACTCCAAGGTTTCTCATGATCTTCACTGCCAGACATTCGTTCTCTCGGACTATGCCCAATAATAAATGTTCCAGACCGATATAATCATTGCCCAGTCGCTGGGCTTCTTCACGGCTATATATCAACACATCTTTGACGTGCTGTGAAAATTTTGCCTCCATAATTCGCTGCTTTTCACTTTAAAATCAGGTTACCACAAAAACCGAACCACAAAACAAAACGGAAATCTTGTCAACTGCTCCAAAAGTACGATCGAATTGCTGAAGTGAATCGTAAATCGCTTGAATTTATTAACATTTCCATGTTAGTAACCAGTGAAATTTTCAAGGTGATAATCCATGGTTTATCGGTGGAATTTTGCTATCTTCGTTGTTTGTTTTAACAGTTTTTATCTGCTTGATAATTAACTCAATAACATATCTATAACTACCTATGGCGACAGAAGAAAAAATTGTTCAGGTCAATATTGAAAACCAAATGAAAACGGCCTACATCGATTACTCGATGTCGGTGATTGTGCAGCGGGCATTACCGGATGTAAGGGATGGTTTTAAACCTGTCCACCGGCGCGTACTCTTCGGAATGTACGAGTTAGGCATTCTGTCAAACCGGTCTTATAAAAAATCAGCCAGAATTGTTGGTGAGGTTCTTGGTAAATATCACCCCCACGGAGATACTTCCGTGTACGATGCCATGGTCCGGTTAGCACAGGATTGGAGCTTGCGATATCCGCTGGTTGACGGTCAGGGAAATTTCGGATCGATGGACGGTGACAGCGCTGCTGCCATGCGTTATACTGAAGCCAGGATGCAGAAGATAGCGGAAGAGATGGTGGCAGACCTCGAAAAGGATACGGTGGATATGCAATTGAATTTTGATGATTCTTTGAAAGAGCCGATGGTGATGCCTTCTAAAATACCGAACCTGCTGATCAACGGGAGCAGCGGCATTGCTGTTGGCATGGCCACCAACATGGCTCCTCATAACCTGCGGGAGGTAGTCGACGGGATCATTGCCTATATCGATCATCGCGACATCACGATTCCCGAATTGATGAAATATATTAAAGCGCCCGATTTTCCTACCGGAGGGATCATTTATGGCTATGAAGGGGTAAAGGAAGCCTTTGAAACCGGCCGGGGCCGAATCATTATCAGGGGAGAATCAACCATTGAACAGGACAAACACGGCCGGGATATGATCGTGGTTACCTCCATTCCTTACCAGGTGAACAAGGCTGACATGATCAAGAAAACCGCTGATCTGGTCAATGAAAAGAAACTGGAAGGAATCAGCGACATCCGGGATGAATCAGACCGGAACGGGGTTCGGATCGTTTATGAACTCAAGCGCGAAGCCATCACCAACGTGGTGCTGAACAAGTTGTACCAAATGACACCGCTCCAGACATCCTTCAATGTCAACAATATAGCATTGGTTAAAGGGCGACCGATGACCCTCAACCTGAAGGACCTGATCTATCATTATGTCGAACACCGGCATGAAGTGGTCACCCGCCGTACCCGCTTCGAACTGGCTGAAGCTGAGAAACGCGCTCATATCCTCCTTGGTCTGCTCATTGCGCTGGACCACCTGGATGAAGTCATTGCACTGATCCGCGCTTCACAAACTCCGGAGGATGCAAAAACCGGATTGATGACCACCTTTGCTTTGTCGGAAATACAAGCCAAAGCCATCCTTGATATGCGACTGCAAAGGCTCACCGGACTGGAACGGGAAAAAGTAAGGGAAGAGTACGAGGAGTTGATGAAGCTCATTGAGCATTTAAAGGAAATTTTAGGCAACGAACACCTGCGCATGGAGATCATCAAGAGCGAACTGCTTGAGATGAAAGAGAAATATGGTGATGAATCCAGAACCCAGATCGTTTACGCTGCTTCCGATTTCAAGATCGAAGATACCATTGCCGATGAAAATGTGGTAATCACCATTTCCCATCTGGGTTACATCAAACGGACTCCCCTCACCGAGTACCGGCGCCAGAACAGGGGTGGGAGAGGAGTGAAGGGAAGCGATATCCGGGATGATGATTTCCTGGAACATCTTTTTGTGGCTACCAACCATAACTACCTTTTGCTCTTTACTGAAAAAGGTAAATGTTTGTGGATCAGGGTTTTTGAAATTCCCGAAGGAGGTAAAAACTCCAAAGGTCGCGCTATTCAAAACCTGGTGAACATTACCCCGGATGACAAGGTCAGGGCTTTTATCAATGTCAAAGACCTCAAGGATGAAACTTACATCGCCAACAACTACATCATTCTTGCCACCCGTCAGGGAACCATTAAAAAGACCAGTCTTGAAGCCTATTCCCGTCCCCGGCAGAATGGTATCAACGCGATTACCATTCATGAGGGCGATCAATTACTCGAAGCCCGGTTGACTCAGGGAAACAATGAAATCCTCATAGCACTTCGTTCAGGAAGAGCTATTCGTTTCAACGAGCAGAAAGTGCGGCCCATGGGGCGCAACGCAGCCGGTGTCAGAGGGGTCACCCTGGCAGGAAATGAAGATGAAGTTATTGGCATGATTTGTGTGGTACCGGAGAAAAAAGCTGACGTATTGGTAGTTTCTGAAAAAGGCTATGGAAAACGTTCTGATCTGGATGATTACAGGATTACCAACAGGGGAGGAAAAGGGGTGAAAACACTGAACATCACCGATAAAACGGGTCAATTGATTGCCATTAAAGACGTTACGGATACTGATGACCTGATGATCATCAACAAATCCGGAGTCATTATCCGGATGGCTGTTTCTGATTTACGAGTGATGGGAAGGGCTACCCAGGGCGTGCGGTTGATCAAGATCGATAACGGTGATGCCATTGCAGCCGTCGCCAAAGTGGATATTGAAGAGGGGGCAGCCAACGGTGAAGAGGAGATCACTGAGGAAACAGACGAAATGGGAGTCACAGGTGGTACCTCCGAAGAACCTGTTAATGATTTCACAGAAGGGGAGTCAGTTGAAAATTAATTTAATTTAGCGTAGCAATCAATCACCGAGGTTTTTATATCTTTGCCCGCTGAAAAGGAGAGTAATAATAACATACTAACAATCAACACAATGAAAAAAATTGCATTGACTTTATTTGTGGTTTTTGCCATGACCATGGCTTTTGGCCAGAAAAACGTCCGGCAATCTGCTTCCAACTATCTCAAAGATGGTAAATTAGATAAGGCAATGGAAGCCATCAATCAATGTATTCTGGATCCGAGTACAGCACAGGATGCAAGAGCTTGGTTTATCCGGGGAAACATTTACCTGGAAATTGCCAATACCCAGGACGAGAAATTCAAGGCATTGGATTCTGATCCCATGACAAAATCAATTGATTCATATAAGAAGGCGGTAGAATTCGATCCGAAAAAAGAATATTTCGATGATATCCTTGCGAAATTGAACTGGCAAAGAAACAACTATTACAATGCCGCAGTAGAAGCATACAACAAGCGTGAATACAAGGATGCCATGTCGAATTTTGCCAAAGGAGCAGAAGTGATCGAAGCTTCCGGAATCGCCGACACCTTATCCCTGCTCAACGCCGCTACCTGTGCTTCGCTGGCCAACGAAAAAGCAGCCGCAAAGGATTATTACCTGAAACTGATCAAGGGGAACTATAAATCCCTGAATTTATATGTGGCTTTATCTGACATATACCGTCAGGAACAAGATTCTGCCAATGCCTTAAAATATGTCCGCATGGGTCAGAAAGAGTACCAGAATGATCTTCGTTTATTGTTGACGGAAACCAATATTTACCTGACCTTCAACGATACAAAAAAAGCGTTAACCAACCTTGAAATCGCCCGGAAAAAGGATTCTTCCAATTATTCAGTCTATTTTGCACTTGGAACCATCTATGACAATTTATCCAATGATTCTACCAAATCTGAAGCTGTCAGATCAGACGCCTTTGACCAGGCTATCAGAACATACAAAGAAGCATTGCGACTCAATCCTGAATATTTTGAAGCAAATTATAACCTGGGAGCAATGTTTGTGAACAAGGCAGCCGGTATCAACGATGAAGCAAACCGTTTACCACTGGATGCAACGGCCCAATTTGATAAATTAAAGAAGGAGGCAGACAGCTATCTGGAAAAAGCATTACCTTACCTCGAAAAGGCATCCGTGTTACAACCGGATGATCTGAATACGTTGTATTCTTTAAAACAGATCTACGCCAGGACGAACCACAATGACAAGCTCAAGGACATCCAGGATAAGATCAACGAGGCACAGCAGAAGAAATAAAGGTTATACTTTATAGAAAAGGAGAGTCTTCCACAGGAAATTCTCCTTTCTTATAAAAGCTGCTAATTAACATAATATTAATTATAAGAAATATTGAATGGTAACAACTAATAGCTGATTCTGTTTCTCCAGGACAGTCCCGGCAGGCTATTTCACCGGAAAAACAATATCGGTTTGCCACTTCAGGCTGTCTTTCTCCTGCATGGGATCGGTCACGTAAATTTCCCATGGGCCTCCGGTAATCTCCAGTTTACTCTCCTTACAATAGGTATCTAAAGCGTAATAGGCATCAGCAGTCTTTGAATAAGGGCCGAAATAAATGGCTTTGACTGCTTTCTGTTCAGGATAACAAACCACTTCAATCCTGCCTTTCCCTTTATTAGCAAATTCAACAGGGATCCCAATATCCATTACCGAAAACATGGTCGTTGAATCCCACCGGATATATACCGCAAAAGGATATCCTTTTACTTTGAGCCGTGAAGCATGAATGAATTCGGTAATTTCACCATACGCTTTGCCCATAATCTGGCTGTACGTTGCAGGTCCGGCAGAATCCCTGACCACAAGGGCCAACTGTGCCGGCAACCGAGTCATCTCAATCCGTGGCCATTTGTTTCTTGTCTCTGCCAACTCCTTCAGTTTTAAAAGTCCTTTTTCAAAATCCGGTCCCATCATCCGATCCATGAATAACCCCATGTACCGGTTCAATGGATTGTTTCCCAGGTCTCCTTCATCCGACCAGATTACCTTACAGGAATCCTCCTCTATTATGGCAATCTTCCCCTTTGACCGGTACTTGCCCTGTGCAAAAGAAAGATCATAAGCTACTAACTGGTCAGGAACCAATTCTGTAGCAACCATCTCTCCCTGGCCCATTTTCTTTCCTTCCCATTTCCACGTCGCACCCGGTTGACCGACAGGACCTGAAATTTCAAAGATCGCTGTTGTGTCTTCTTCCTTGGTCCATGGAACCCAAAGTGTCCATTTATCAAAATTAGATGTTAAATTGTATATCAATGTTTTATCAGCCTTTATATAAATAATTCGTTCAACTGAATATTTCCTTGGGAGCAGGTAGGCTACGACCAATAAAACAGCGACTATACCAAGAAGCCAATAAATGATTTTTATCAGAATTTTCATGGTGGCGGACTTTAAGTTACAGTTGTAAAAATACTACATATATCGGCAAAAGGAAACTGTTGCATAGAATTATTGCTAATTTTGCGCACTAACTTCACTCATGCAGGATGAAAATTGCTATTACAGGCGCCAGTGGCCATGTCGGGATCAATCTATGCAACACGCTGCTACAAGCCGGTCACCAGGTTAAAGCTTTATACCATCGAAACGACCAGGAACTAAAAAAGATTCCGGTTCAACTTATCAAAGGGGATGTTTTAGACAAAACTTCTATCCGTTTGTTACTGGAGGATGTCGAAGTAGTATATCACCTGGCCGCGAAAATATCTATTGTCGGTGATAAAGACGGGATGGTACATCGTACCAACAGCGAAGGCACCGGCAATCTGCTTGATATCGCTCTTGAAAAAGGCATCAGGCGCTTCATCCATTTCAGTTCTATCCACGCTTTTCAACAGCACCCCCTAAATGAGCGGTTGGATGAAAGCCGTCCGTTGGTCCAGGACAAAGGATTTGCTTACGATTGCTCCAAAGCTTCCGGCGAGAGGGCTGTCAGGGAGGCTGTTAGCAAAGGTCTTGACGCAGTGATTCTGAGCCCGACGGCCATCATTGGTCCGGCTGATCCTGAACCATCATTGACCGGGAAAGCGATTGTAGATCTTATCAACCATAAAATCCCTTCGCTGGTGCCGGGTGGTTATGACTGGGTTGATGTCAGGGATGTCGTAGATGCTGCTGTCGCTGCCATTGATAAAGGCAGGTGCGGTGAAAAGTACCTGTTATCGGGTCATTGGCACAGCCTCACTGACCTTGCATCCATTTTGGAAAAGGAGTCGGGAAGGAAGATCGTAAAGACGGTCCTGCCTTTCTGGTTAGCCAGGGTTGGATTGCCCTTTATCAGTCTCTACAGCGCACTTAGCAAGAAAGAACCCCTCTACACAAAGGAATCGCTGGTTATCATCAGTGAAGGCAGTCGGCTGACTGATCATTCCAAAGCTCAGAAAGAACTTGGGTTTCAGCCACGTCCTTTCACGGAAACCATCCGCGATATGGTAGCCTGGCTGAAGCATAACCATTATATTCAATAATTTCCTGATGAAAGAATCGACTTTTTACCTCCTTGTTTATACCTGGATTGCTATTGCAATCTTTGTTTTTCCGGTGATCATCAGGATTGTAGCGCCTTATGGAAGACATTCCAGTAAAAAATGGGGTGCGGTGATCGACAACCGTCTGGGATGGATACTGATGGAATTGCCTGCATTGCTGGTATTCGCCTGTTTTTTCCTTTTCGGGACCGGAAATCGTCCCGCGGTAACCTGGATCTTTTTTTCTTTATGGCTGCTCCATTATTTGAACCGGACCCTGGTCTTCCCTTTCCGGTTAAGGACGAAAGGGAAAAAGATGCCGCTGGCTATCGTGTTGATGGGCAACGGTTTTAATTTCATGAATGGTTTCATCAACGGGTATTTCCTGGGAACCCTGGCTACCCCGGATCAATATCCTTTGGGTTATTTTTTGGATATGCGATTTATCGCAGGGATTTTAATCTTCTTCGCGGGGATGTTCATCAACTGGCAGGCCGATACCATACTGATCCATTTGCGTAAACCTGGCGAGACCGGCTATGTGATTCCTCAAAAGGGATTTTTCAGGTTCGTTTCGTGTCCCAACCACTTTGGTGAAATCCTGGAATGGACTGGTTTTGCGGTGATGACCTGGAGTTTGCCTGGACTTTCATTTGCTGTATGGACTGTGGTCAATCTTCTTCCGCGGGCTTTACACCACCATAAATGGTACAAAGCGACCTTTCCCGATTACCCGGCAGAGAGGAAAGCGGTTTTCCCGTTTTTTCTTTGAGTCCCCTCCCCTATGGACTTCATGGAAACGATGCTCGTTTTGGAAGAACGGTTGAAAAAGCCGCTCCCGGGCCGTACAGCCCAGTTAAAGATGGCATCCATGGCGAGGTTACAAAGTCTGATGAATTTTATTCAGCCTGACAATGCTATTCCAAGCAGTGTACTGATCCTCCTGTATCCGATGGATGGAGAGATCGGTCTCGTACTGGAACAACGACCTAAATATAAAGGAATCCATTCTGACCAGGTCAGTCTTCCCGGTGGAAAATCTGAGGATGATGACCAGAGCCTTATCTATACTGCTTTAAGAGAGGCAGCAGAGGAAACAGGGATTGATCCGCTCCAGGTTCAGATCATCGGGCAATTGACTGAATTGTATATTCCTCCCAGCAATTTCCTGGTCACTCCCATTGTAGGTTATATGGCGACCCGCCCGCGGTTTGTTGCTGATCCCAAAGAGGTCGCGACGCTTATTGAAATACCTTTGCGTGCCTTGCTTGATTCGGGCAATGTCAGGCAGCAAAAAATAAAGTTACGGAGAGGTTTTTCCTTAAAAGTACCGGCCTATGTCATCAGCGGGCATACCATCTGGGGTGCTACAGCTATGATGCTGAGTGAGTTTTGTTCAATCCTCGAAGAGTCGAACCTTTAACTGACCCGGTACAATGGTCAATCATTGTGTTAATGGGGTAAAGCAAAAGCTGCCCGGAATGCGTCCCACCGTAAACTGGCGGATCAAAACACCGTTTGGGTCATACTGATAGACCACGCCATTCTGAACATAATCCAGGGCATCACTAACAAACACAGTCCTGTTTACCGGATGGACAGAGAGTCCGTATAGCAAACGACCGTTGGAAGGAATCCAAGGGTTTGCCGGTATGGTCTCAGATTGGATGGGCATCCGGAAAATCCCGCCGTTCAAAAAGTAGAGGGTATCACCGGCCGTGTTAATGGTGAGTTTTCCGGGAACTCTCTGGCTGGCCTGAAAGGGGATCACTTCCTCGATGGCTCTGTTCGAAGGATTGATCCGCATAAGCGAAGGTCTTTCGTAGAAATCGTAGCCCCCGGAACATAAGACCCAGATCTTGTTGTTTTTATCCATTACCATGCCAATGGGTTCTTTTCCACAGGGCAGGGTATCGACCACCTGATCTGATTCTGTATCCAATACGGCAATCCACTGGTGTCTTTTCGAGCTCGGTTCCCTGTACTCTCCGATACAGGTGACAAACATGAATTTGTCGCAGAGCACCAGGTTTTCGGTCCACCCTTCGATGAGAATGGTACCAGTAATCTCATTGGTAACCAGGTTAAGGATGGAAATTCCTTTCTTCAGGTTAGAGACATAAGCTTTTTTGGAGTTGATGACCCCGATATGCCTGGGACTTGGGAATCCTTTGATGGTCTGAATCGATTTAAAAGTTTGTATATCAACAATTTCAATAATATAAGAATTATTGACCACGATGTAACCTTTACCGTTGATGATTTTCATTGACTGGGCTACGTCCCCCAGATTTCTGCCATTTTCTTTGGTGAATATATTCTGGGTAGCGATACCTGTGGTATAATCGACAAACGTGACGGAAGCGTTGCCCCAGTTGTAATTGCCTTCATTGATCACAAAAACCCCTTTGCCATATTCGGCAGGTTTGGTGGTTGTATCATAAGGGTCGACTGTAATTTCCCGAATGGGATCTTTAGAACAAGAGATCAGAAAAATACAAGACAGGAGTATAAGAAACCGGGACAAGTGTGTGACGAGGCTCATTTTCCTGAAGGTTTGTCGAAGGTAATTTTCAGGGTCAAACGGTAATTAATGCCAGGCATCGGGCGGTTGGTCACAGATTGGTAATCGAGGTTAAAAAGGTTGTCAATTTCACCTTGTAAAGATAAGACAATATCACGGTAATTAAAGTTTTTCCCGGCCAAAATGTCCGACAGGGTATATCCCGGCATCATGGAGAGGTTGTCTTTCCCAGTATAACGTGCACTGATGTAAGAGAAATTGTACTGTATAAAAAATCTCCATTTTTCCAGCGTCAGAGCGCTGTTCAGGTTATGGACAGGGACATAGATCAGTTGCTTACCAATTTTATTGTCATATTCTGAACCGGCTTTTTCGTATGTTGAGCGTGTAAAGGCATAGCGACTGGTCCAATCCATCAGGATGCCCCATTGTTCGACATGAAGATCCAGTCCGGTTTCGATTCCGCGTGCCCGAACTTCGTCGATATTTTCAGGTTTCCACAGACTGCTGCCTTCGACGGGCGACCAGGTAATCATATCGTAAATCCATGTATAATAGCCACTTAAAGATGGTTCAACACTGAATTTCCCGTTTTTTGACCGATGGTTCCACAGGGTTCCGAATTCCAGGGAATAGTTGTTCTCCGGTTTCAAATCCGGGTTACCAGTAATGGACCAGTAGAGGTCGTTGAGAGTGGGATAACGATAATTTCGGGCTGCATTGAAAGTTATCTTCCAATCAACATTTGTAACAGGTTGATATTCTACACCAAGGGCGGGTATGATGGGTAGGAATTTATCATCGATCACCTCCTGGCGGATCACCAGGGAGCTACTCAGTTTATGGCTGATGTTCCAATTGAATTCGGCAAAGAGGCTGGTTGTGTTTCGGGTTTTTATACCGTCGTAAGCATCGGAGCGTACCCAGTCGCGTGTGAAATCAATGCCGGGTTTGATGGTCAGGTTTTTTATTCCGAACCAGGAAAACCGGACTCTGTTGATCCAGGAATAGTATTGATGGGTATTGTCGATTGTTGAATCGAGGCGATAGTTCATCCATTCGTCAACCAGGCATGTTTTGACCATGAGGTTATATTTGCGGTCGACGTATTTGTATTCCAGGACAGCCCGAAGCGCCTCTTCTTTTTGTTTTTCCTGATGATCCAGATCGTAGTCGGTCACAGTGGGTGGAAGGTTCCGGTCAGAAAAGTTGTACCAGAATTTTCCGGAAATCAGGTGATGGTCTTTGATCTTCCAGAACAATTCCTGGGTAAGTCCTGCCTGTAGAAAAGATGCATTTTGTTGACGAACATTACTTTTCAGGTAATCGTTATAATAAAGAAAGTCGTTCAGGCTGGTTGAGTATTCACCTTTTGTTTGAGACTGGAAGGATTGGTTTCCTGCAAGTACAGAAAGGTTGGTGGTATAGGTATCAAAGCTTCCAATAGTTTGAGAGAGTTTGATTTTCAATCGTTTGTTCCAATCAGGTTGGGTCGTCAGGTTGATCACTCCTCCAAAAGCGCCGCTGGTTCTGGATATTCCTGTCGCGCCATATAAAATTTCAATTTCATCAAATTGGGAAACAGGAATTTGCGACAGGTCGATTTGTCCTAACATGGGCGAATTGAGGTTGATTCCGTTCCATTCCACCTGTGTATGTTGGGCGGTTGTACCCCTGAACGATGGTGAAGCCAGGCTCCCATTACCATAAGATTTGATAAAGATGAGTGAATTCTTGGAAAGAATGTCCGACAGGTTGGCTTCAGGATGTTTAAGGAGGAGGAGGGAGTCGAATTTTTCTCTTTTAAAACCCTGATTACCTGATATATAGCCTGATTTTACTTCGAACTCCGGTAATTTCAGGGTATCAGAGAGGTTTTGTGTAAAGGCTGTGAATCCCCATCCCAAAGGCAGGAATATAAACAGGAAATATCGCAAGGGGATGAAAAAGGGTTTATTCTTTAACAACTTTTCTGGTTAAGGTAGTACCATCTTTCCAGCGAAGGCGGGCGATATAGATACCGGTGGGAAGGGATGAGCAGTCCAGCGAGGTCCGGTGTTCAAATTGTTGTTGAAAAAGAATTCTGCCGTCGGCTGAAGTAAACAGTAAATAACAACTTCCGGGGCTGTTGGACAGGAAAGTCAGTTTGTTCTTAAACGGGTTTGGGTAGCTGAGAATCCAGGTCGATAAAGGGGCATCATCGATGCCCTGGGCGAAGTTATGGATCACGCCCACTGCATCCAAATCGAATCCGCCGGTATCGAAAGGAGTAGGCCAGGGATCATTGATTACATTGCCGGCTGCGTCACTACTGGTATAGTTGTCAAGGATGGCGCCTCCCACGTCGACAATTTTTACATAATTGATATCATTCAGGTCGATTCCGGTACTGTCCATCAGATCCTGAAGATCGAAGGGGGTTCCGTAGAGTGCCTGGTATTTTCCGGCTAAGTTATTGATTTTTCGCGCATCAATCGTGTCGAAAGTGCCCACCTGGGAGAAAGTCTCCGTGAGAGAAATTGAGGGAAATCTGACGAAACGTCGTCCGTCGGAGCTCACTTCGACGAAAGCCAATTCAAGGAATGTGTGGTTGAAGGCATTTTCAAAGACGGTGAAATCGGCTCCCGGGCCGTTGACAATCGGGCTGGCGAAGGATAAAACGGCTTGTCCGTGGTCACCCAGGCTGACAACCATGTCATCGGCCGGACCTGTAGCATAAAGGGGAGTTCCGTAGGTGGCTTTGTTAAAACCGTTATAGGTAATGGTGGTATCGGCGATGTTAATATAGCCACGGGTGACTTGACAGGTGGTGGCCCAGGCAACGATGGATGAACTGTCTCTGCGCACCGCGGATGATCCGGGTTGACCTGCAGGTGGGGCAAATTGACCCCAGCTTGTCTGGAAAGTCGCAAGGAATAATAACAAAAGGAACTTTTTCAAACTGAATGTGGTTTAAAATTCTCCACTGTTACAATACAAAGATAAAAAGAAATTGAAATGTATCGCGTACTAAGGTGTAATTTTGTTCAGGAATAAAATAAATGTCTTATTCGATGTTTTTAAGGAACAACTATTTAACCCGATTTTTCTTGTTTATCTTCTTTCTGACAGGATTGAATTCCTGTTATGTTGCCCGCTACGTCGGTTGGAATTTTGCCGATATCAACGACAGTGAAAAGTTTCCGGCCGACTCCATAGCTGCTTCTTCGCATCCGGTCACTTTTTCGAAAGCAAAGAACATGGGATTGATCGGGAATGAGGTCTATTCTTTTACTGAAGGTTTATCCCTTTCCGTTTTTCTGGAGAATCATCAAACGGCAGCTTTTCTGATCATTCGGGATGACACCCTGGTTTATGAACAATATTTTGGTAAGTACGGCCGGGAATCGGTTTTTCCCTCCTTTTCAATAGCCAAATCGTTTGTTTCAGCACTGGTCGGCATTGCTCTTAGTGAGGGGAAGTTCCGATCGTTGGAGCAACCCATTACCGATTTCCTCCCCGAATTGAAGGATACACTTTTCCGGCATGTCACCTTGCTTAATTTGTTGGAGATGCGATCAGGAATAAGGTTTTCAGAGAGTTATGGAAATCCCTTCGGTTTGACGGCCAAGTTTTATTATGGGTTGAATTTAAAAAAATATACCCTGTCACTGACCATGGAGGAGTTGCCTGGTGTGCGGTACAATTACCAGAGCGCCAATACCGAGTTATTGGCGATAGCGTTAGAGCGGGCGACCGGTACTTCTTTATCGGAATATTTACAGGAGCAAATCTGGGATCCTATGGGGGCTGGTTTCCCGGCTACCTGGAGTGTCGATAGTCGTCGTCACAGGCAGATCAAAGCCTTTTGCTGTATCAATGGAAGATCCGAGGATTTTGCCCGTTTTGGTCAGCTTTACCTCGATAACGGGATGGTTAACGGGGATACAGTGATTCCCCTTTCCTGGATTAAAGAATCACTCACCCTGCGCAATGATTCGAAGGACTCACAGGGATATCCTTATACTTACCATTGGAGGGTGACCCAGGAAGGGGATTTTTTTGCAAAAGGAATCTTGGGACAATATCTTTATGTGTCCCCCTCCAAAAGGGTTGTTATTTACAGGGCCGGAAAAAAATCAGACAGGGTAATCTGGCCTCAGTTTTTCAGGGATCTGATAGGCAGGTTGTGATCATTTGAGTTTCCCGTCCTTGTATTTACTGACTTTTGTCACTTTCCCCGATTCGTCATACTCCATCCAGGTGCCCGTCTGCAGTCCCTTTGAATAATTCCCTTCAATTTTGGTCTTCCCGTTGGGAAAACACTCACGGAAAAGTCCATCGGGTTCATTATTCCGGTAATTCATCACGGATTGGAGAGTATCGGTTGCATAGAATACTTTTTGGGGGCCTTCGAATAATCCGTTTTTGTAGTGGTACTCCGCCACGAGGTGACCATCTTTGTTGTTGAACTTTGAGATGCTGTCTTTTTTATCATCAAGGTAAAAGGATTCTTCCTGGAGTTTCCCGTTTTCGTAAAATTGGCGGTAAAAGCCGTTTTTCTTTCCGTTAACGTAGTTTGTTTCCGTGGCCGGACCGTCGTTGTACTGACTGTAAACAATGTTGAACCCGTGGCGCAGTCCGTTTTTATAATTTTCGGACATGGTGATCCTGCCTCTTTTATCGATGTAAATTGTAGCCCCCTCTTTCTTCCCCATGTTGTAGGCTTCAATGGATGAGACGATTTTATTGGGATAAGTACCCACCCAATTGCCATGTTTCAGGTTCTTGACATAGGTTCCGCGGAAGGTTATCTCTCCAATGGTTTCGACCCATGAACCGGTTTTATTTCCCTGGGCATCCATTTGGTTGAGGGTGTCTGTAGCCTTGGAAGCAATGCTGGTTATTTGGGCGGAGATGGTACCCGAAAGAAGCCAGAGAGGGAGAAAAAGAAGTGTAAGAAGCCTTTTCATGTTTTTTTTACAAATTTATTTTAATTCAGCGAACAAATCAAAAGCATCGGCGGCGGTGATTGTCACATTGGCAAAGATTCCGGGTTTCAGTGGTTTATTCCCGGCAGGGATCAGTACTTCATTATCAACCTCGGGAGAGTCGCCCGAGGTGCGGGCGATGAAATAATCTCCTTCCCGTCGGTCGATAATCACCCTGACGTCTGTCCCGATTTTTTCGCTGTTGAGTTCACCAGAAATATTTTCCTGGATTGTCATCAGTTCTGCAGCTCTTTGTTTCTTACTTTTTTCAGAAACAGAGTCTTTTAACCGGAAGGCCGGAGTATCTTCTTCACGGGAATAAGTAAAGACTCCCAGTCTATCGAAGCGTGCCTCCTCCACAAAGCGTTTCAATTCCCCGAATTCTGCTTCGGTTTCGCCCGGGTAGCCTACGATCAGTGTTGTACGAAGGGTAACACCGGGAATGGTTTCGCGGATGGTCCGGACCAGTCTTCGCGTCGCGTCGGAAGAGATGTTTCGATGCATTGACCGGAGAATCCTGTCGCTGATATGTTGGAGTGGAATATCAACATAATTACAGATGTTGGGATGGTCGCGGATCACTTGCAGCAGTTCGACAGGGAAACCATCGGGATAGGTGTAATGGAGCCGTATCCATTCCAATCCTTCTACCTTTGCGAGGTTTGTCATCAGGGCAGGTAACCGGCGTTCCTTATAAAGATCCAGTCCGTAGTAGGTAGTATCCTGTGAAATAACGTTGAGTTCTCTCACTCCTTGTCCGGCTAATTTTTCAGCTTCAAGAAGCACTTCCTCCATGGGTCGGGATATATGTTTTCCCCGGATCATTGGAATGGCGCAAAAGGAGCATTTCCGGTCGCAACCTTCTGCAATTTTGAGGTAAGAATAATGAGAAGGCGTGGTTAGCTTTCGTTCTCCGATAAGTTCATTTTTCCAAAAACCACCCAGGTGTCTGACAATTTTTTCCAGGTCATTGACACCAAAGAAAGCATCGGTTTCAGGAATTTCTTTTTGAAGTTGATCTTTATATCGTTCAGACAAACAACCCATTACATAAAGATTGCTGAGTTTCCCGGCTTTCCGGGCTTCAGCAAAACGAAGGATGGTATCGATGGATTCCTGTTTGGCGTCGTTGATAAATCCGCAGGTATTGATGATGGCAGTGTCGATCTGGGAAAGGTCTTCAGGATCAAAGATCAGGGTATAGTTGGCGGCTTCAAGTTGCCGCATGAGTTTTTCAGAATCGACCAGGTTTTTTGCGCAGCCCAGTGATACCAAGCCGATCCGGTGCGATCGTTTTTTTGTTCTCAAGGGTGTGAATCGGTAAAGAGGCTGTCAACAAATTCGAAGCGGTTGAACGGTTGGAGGTCTTCCATGGTCTCTCCTACACCAATGTATTTGACCGGAATTTTAAATTGGTCAGATATCCCGATCACAACGCCGCCTTTAGCGGTGCCGTCGAGTTTAGTCAGGGCGAGGGCGTTGACTTCGGTGGCAGCAGTAAACTGTTTGGCCTGTTCGAAGGCATTTTGTCCGGTAGAAGCATCGAGGATCAGGAGAACTTCATGCGGCGCTTCGGGAATGAGTTTCTGAACAACTTTGCGTATTTTGGAAAGTTCGTTCATCAGGTTTATTTTGTTATGGAGCCTGCCGGCAGTATCGATGATCACAACATCCGAGTTCCTGGCAATGGCTGATTTAACAGTGTCATATGCCACGGAAGCAGGGTCGGCGCCCATGCCCTGGGTGATGATGGGAACTCCTACCCTTTCGGCCCAGATGGTCAGTTGGTCGACGGCTGCTGCACGGAAAGTATCGGCAGCACCTAACAAAACAGATTTTCCTGCTTTGCGAAACTGATGGGCCAGTTTACCAATGGTTGTTGTTTTACCGACCCCGTTCACACCGACTACCATTATTACGTAAGGTTTCGGACTTCCGGTGAGAGAAAAATCAGCCGTGTCACCCACGTTGTTTTCCTGGAGTAAAAAGGCAATCTCTTCTTTAAGAATAGAATTCAGTTCACTGGTTCCAAGATATTTATCCTTTGCCACCCGCTTTTGAATACGGTCAATGATCCGCAGGGTGGTCTCCACCCCCACGTCGGAGGTGACTAAAACCTCTTCCAGGTTATCCAAAACTTCATCATCAACGGTTGATTTCCCGACGACAGCTTTCGAGAGACGGGTAAACAGTGATGTTTTGGTCTTTTCCAGGCCCTGGTCCAACCGTTCCTTCTTCTCACGAGAGAAGAGATTCAATAGTCCCATTGTTCGACTTTTAGATATAAAAAAAGCCTTTTTCCGAAGAAAAAAGCTTTTCGGTTCTTATGAACAGGAGATTAGTTTTCTTTTTGTGAAAGAAAGTCTTTCAACATGTCATTGGGAACAATATTTTCCTTGAACACATAAGCACCTGTTTTGGGTGATTTCACCATTCGAATCACTTTGGTAAAATCTTTACCGGAAGATGCTTTAAACGACGCAACTACTTTCTTTGCCATGGTGTTGACTATTTAATTTCCTTGTGAACAGTAACTTTTTTCAGGTAGGGATTGTATTTTTTCAGCTCAATCCTTTCAGGTGTATTTTTTTTGTTTTTAGTGGTAATGTATCGGGAGATACCAGGGACACCGCTGGTTTTTTGTTCTGTACATTCAAGGATCACCTGAATACGCTGGTCTTTGCTCTTTTTTGCCATTGTACGCCTTCTTTTTTCGGACTGCAAAAGTAATGCTAATCTCGGAAAAAACAAAAATTTTTTCTACTTTTATCCCCTATTCGTTTAATTTCAGCAGGACAAACAGTTCAACGTTGGGCATCTGGCAATCTTATATCAATGGTTTCGCGGCTTATCTAAGGCTGGAAAGATCGCTATCGGAGAACTCAGTCAATGCTTATCTTCACGATGTTAAGAAGCTTGCTGAGTATTTTGCATGTCATGAACCGAACCCCGGGCCGCTCAAGGTGACCCTGGACCAGTTGAAAGATTTTTTGCGGTGGATCAATGAACTGAGCATCACCGCAGGTTCCCAAGCCCGGATCATTTCAGGAATTAAGGCTTTTTACCGGTACCTTTTGATAGAGCATCCGAATGCCATGGATCCGACTTTGCTGTTGGAATCTCCCACGATAGGCCGTAAGCTCCCGACGGTGCTGAGTGTGGAGGAAATTGATCAGATGTTTTCACGGATCGATCTCAGCAGGGAAGATGGCAAACGCAACAAAGCCATCCTGGAAACCCTTTACGGATGTGGTTTAAGGGTTTCCGAATTGACAAATCTTAAGATCTCAAACCTTCATTTCGTGGAGGGTTTTATTAAAGTCACCGGAAAGGGAGATAAAGAGCGTTTGGTTCCTGTTGGAAACACCGCCATGCAGGAGATCAATTATTACCTGAAGTACATCCGGAGCCATTTACCTGTTAACAAAGTGGCTGAAGATGTTGTTTTCCTCAACAGGCGCGGTAAAGCCTTGTCACGGGTAATGATTTTTAACATTGTCAAAGACCTCGCGCAAAGGGCCGGAATCCATAAAAGGATCAGTCCTCATACCTTCCGTCACTCCTTTGCAACCCATCTGGTCGAAGGAGGAGCAGATTTGAGAGCGGTACAGGAGATGTTGGGGCATGAATCGATTACGACTACTGAAATTTACACCCATCTTGATCGCGAATACCTCCGGACCGAACTGCTTCGTTTTCATCCACGAAACATGTGAAAAAAATTGGTAGCGTTATCTGCCTTTATTTAAAAGGTGAGTCGGGTTCCTTGGCCATGTGATTATAAACCATTTTATCCATGAACCGGGGGAAAAATTTGTTCAGAAGAACTGTCATCCTGCCCTGGGTTGTCAAGATGATTCGCTCTTTTCTTTTGGTGATGGCTTTTACAATACTGACTGCAACTTTTTCTGCAGGCATCAGCTTGCTTTCATCCAGGGGTGTTTCTCCCTGGGAAGAGCCGTTTTTTGAAAGTGCCACGTTGCGGATGTTCGAGGTTGTAAAACCAGGGCATGCGATGAGGACATGGAGTCCTTTTTTCATGTTCTCGATTCTGAGCACATCCAAAAACCCCTGTATGGCAAATTTGGAAGCAGAATAGCCTGTTCGGCCGGGCAATCCCTTGTAACCGGCAACCGAGGATATACCAACCAGTGAGCCTTGGGATTCGAGCAAATATGGAAGTGCAAATTTGGTGCAATAGACAGTTCCCCAGAAGTTCGTATCCATCACCTTCCGGATCACTTCCAGATCCAGTTCATCGAATAATGCACGCATAGAAATACCGGCATTGTTGACGAGTACATCAATTTTGCCAAACCTGTCAATGGTTTTTTTGATCAATTCTTTACAATCAACTTCGCGGGTCACATCGGTCTGACAGAAGAGCGCATCGGGGGCGAGGGATGCGAGGAGCGGATCAGCGATGACAGATCTTGAAGCCAGCGCCAGTTTAGCCCCATGGCGGGCACACTCCAAGGCCAGGGCTTTTCCGATTCCGGAAGAGGCTCCGGTGATAATGACGACCTTATTTTTCATAGCGGGTGCGAAATCAAGTGAAGCAAAGATAGAATTTAAAACTTTCACTCCATTTACTATCTTCGCCGCGAAATTCATGAATGATGACAAAACGGGAGCAGTTTTACAGGTATCTTGGGTTACCTTCATTCAACCCCTTGGAATTAGATATTGTCAAGGCTGAAGGTGTTTATCTTTGGGATCGTGACGGGAAAGAGTACATTGACCTGGTGGCCGGGATCACGGTTTCCAATATCGGCCACCGCCATCCGGCAGTCCTGGATGCGATCAGGAAACAATTGGATCAATACCTTCATCTCAATGTTTACGGGGAATTCATCCAGGCACCTCAGGTTCAGTTGGCCGTTAAGTTGGTTTCCCTTTTGCCTTCCCCCCTGGAAGCAGTTTATTTTGTCAACTCGGGGAGTGAAGCGATGGAAGGTGCATTGAAGTTAGCAAAACGTTTTACCGGTCGTACAGAGATCATCTCCTTTCGTAATGCTTATCACGGCAGTACGCATGGCAGCCTGAGCATCACAGGCCATGAATCCCTGAAAAACGCTTTCAGACCGTTGTTACCTGATGTGGCAATGGCTACTTTCAATAACGGCCGTGACCTGGAGATGATCTCTTCCCGAACAGCCTGTGTTGTGATCGAATTGGTCCAGGCAGAAGCCGGGATTGTCCGGGCAGAGGAAAACTACATCCGGGAGTTGAAAAAGATCTGTGACCGTGAAGGTGTACTGATCATCCTTGATGATGTACAGATGGGAATGGGAAGAACCGGTAAACTGTTCAGTTTTGAGCATTATGATTTCGTTCCGGATATTTTGGTACTTGCCAAAGCGCTGGGCGCCGGAATGCCACTGGGCGCATTTATTGCTTCCAGAAACGTAATGGATACACTGGCATCCAAACCCGAATTAGGGCACATCACCACTTTTGGCGGGCACCCGGTGAGTTGTGCTGCTGCAATGGCAGGGCTTGAGGTTTTGACAGAAGGAGAACTGATTGCTGAAGCAGAGATGAAAGGTCGGATCTTTTCCGAAAAGTTGGCCGGACATCCTGCTGTATCAGCGGTACGCAGGGTCGGTCTTGCGTTGGGTATCGATCTCTCTCAAGTCGGAAAAAGGAATGATTTCCAGCAATTTTCGCTGGAAGAGGGATTTGTAATTGATTGGTATATGTTCCGGCCAGCCACTTTTCGCTTAGCGCCACCTCTTACCATCACAATGGAAGAGATAGATAAAGCCATTAACAAAGTCCTTGCAGCATTAGACCGGCTTCTTTAAGCCCATCCTGCGACTGTTTCGGATCGTTTTACAACCCCATTTTTTTGCGGAGCTCTTCGGGGATGCTGTTTTTATTGACAAGGATATCGATGGTTTTCAGTTTGACATAAGCTTCTGAAGCATAGATGTATCCATTGTAAGGGTTGCCCTCAGTACCCCAGGAATTTTTAACAATATAGTATTTATTCCCTTTCTGGTCGTTAGCGATCCCGATAATGTGCATTCCATGGTCATCCGTCGTCTGATAATTATCAAATTCCAATTGGCGCATTTCCTGCGTAATTTCCTTTTCAGGGACGATCTTCTCAAATTTATAAAGTGCTTTTTCTTTTTCCGAATCGCTCAGGCGGGTCCAGCGTTCTTTATCGCTGCCGGCCATTTCGGTTGAATTTTTATCGGGAACAATGGCCACAGCGTTTTTCCAGGAAAAGCCCTTTTCGCTGATATCTGTACCCCAGGCAATTGTATAGCCTTTCATGATGGAATAGTCGATGATGTGGATCAAATCTTCCATGGTCACATTGTAAACTTCTTCAAGCGCCCAGTTATCGGGTATTTCAATGATGAATTTGGAATAGAAGGGATGATGGGTGTAGCTGGTGACAGCTACATAATCGCTCAGGTTGAGCCCCAGGGCATCTGCAAAAGTTTTGGGTGTATATTCCAGGCCTTTGTATGAGAATTTTTCAGGGATGGTACCCAGATAGGCATCGACCAATCCGTTAAAACCTTTCATCCAGACAGGGGACAATTTTTTGTTGGGGTTTTTGATCACTGCTTCCACGTCGGCTTCGAGTACGGCATCCATCTCCCCGTGTACCGGATTGACCTCTCCGATCACATGTCCGGAATAAGCTGATTCTGGCGTTATCCCGTATTTGCGGATCATATTGATCACATCGTGGGCTGCACCTCCGGGGCCGAAGTTATGTTTACCATTAAAGCGAATGTACATCTCTGCTTTCTCGGGATAGGCTTTGTGGACGGGAAACATATCCGAAAGATCGAAGGTGTCTTTTCCCATACGGAGCAACTCTGATTCGAGGAAAGAGATGGTAGAATAACTCCAGCAGGTACTCGACCTGTACTGGTTTTTTACCGATGTTGCCGGCAATATTTTTACGGTAGTAAAAGTGTAAACGGAATCGGATTTTTTTTCCTGTGGCTGTGCAGAAGCGCTACCGGCCATCAGGATGCTAAAAGCAAAAATCAGGAGTAAGTATCTGTTCATAGGTTTGGTTTTGGGTTCTCTTCAGGAGTGGCAAAGGTAAGAAATTGTCTCCAATAATTGATGATATTGAAGTGCGGATCATGCCTGTAGTTCACCGTCAAAAGGATGATCCCGGTCAAAATCGGGCCTATAATGGAAGGAGCTATCGAAATCTTGTATCCATCCGCGTTCCATTCCCAGTTTTTCCATCTCTTCTGTTACTTTCAGGTATTCTTCCGGGGCAAGGGTCCTTCCAAGCAATGGATGGTCTGCGACATTAGGAGTCGGATAGTATTGTGACATCAATGAAAGATGGATCCTCGGTGACAATTCGCGGGCAATAAAACGGAGGATTTTCAGGCTGTTATCAATTTGCCCGGGCAATACCAAGTGGCGGATTATCAATCCCGATTCAACGCCCCCCTGTTCATCGGTCAGAAGGGTCGAGCCTTTCTGCCGGAACATTTCGCGAAGGGCGGCTGTGGCTACTTCAGGATAATTCTCTGCACCCGACCAGCTGCGTGCCAAGGGAGCATCCATGTATTTGAAATCGGGGAGCCAGACATCGATCCATCCTTCTAACAACCGGATGGTTTCCGGTTTATCATACCCATTTGTATTGTATACCCAAACCGGTTGGTAACCCGAAGAGCGGACAGCCTGGATGATGCTTTTTACCTGGGGAATGCAATGTGAAGGAGAGACCAAACCTACCCGGCGAACACCCTGATCCAGAAAAGTTATGATCTTATGCGTGACCTCTTCCAAAGTAAAGCGCGTCATGCTCCCGGGAATCCGGTTATCGCTGATCTGATAATTCTGACAATAGATGCATTGGAGGTTGCAGTGGGTAAAGAATACATTACAGATACCCTCTTTGCCGCTCACAGGCGGTTCTTCCCCATGATGCAAACAAACAGCGGCGATGTTGTAGGTATCGTCGCCCTTGCAATAACCCCTGTTTCCGTTGATACGGTCAACCTGACATTCTCTGGGACAAAGTGTACAAGAGGCAAAATCTTGTAAGGGATCATATTTGACGATCGTATCCATCCGCCGGTCGGTAATTTTGTTACTTTTGAAAGGACAAAACTACGAAAACGATGGTTAATCTGATCAAATACTCATTCATCGTATGGGACTGGAACGGTACTTTACTTGATGATGCCTGGTTGTGTGTGGATGTAATGAACAGAATGTTAAAGGAGCGTGGAATGCCGCTCAAAACACTGGAAGAATACCGCGACCTGTTTGATTTTCCTGTGAAAGATTACTATTCCAAGCTGGGATATGATTTTAATAGTGATCCCTTCGATGAGATAGGAATGGAATTCATTATCAGGTACAATAAACGGCAGCATGAAGCACCGTTGCATCCCGGAGTCCTTGAGACCCTGGTTCATCTTAAGACCAAAGGATTCAGAATGGCCATTCTTTCTGCCCGCGAGCAAAATGAGCTGATTGCCGAAACCCATCGGTTGGGTGTCAACAGTTTTTTTGAGTCTGTCTATGGCCTCGATGATCATTTTGCCCACGGAAAGACTGAAGTCGGGAAAAGGCTGGTCACGGATCTGGGTATTCCTGTAAGTGAAATTCTCTTCGTCGGGGATACCCGGCATGATGCAGAAGTTGCTATGAACCTCGGTGTGGATTGTATTCTCATCGCCGGTGGACATCACACCATGGATCGTTTGAAGAAAACCGGTTGTCCGGTAATCTCTTCCATCAAAGAAATCATGAACCACCATGAACTGTAAGAAAACGTTATTCCTGATTCTGGCATTGATGGTTGTTATACAACCTGTCAACAGTCAGTCGGTCAAAGGAAAATCAATGCGGTTGCATTCAATTCCGCTCTCAAAAAATAAAAACATTACATCAGATACACTTCAGAAGCAAACCGTTGCTTTTCTGAGCCTGCTACCTTATGAACAGGCAGATACAAGCCTGCGGAGCGCTTTTAACGCAATGAAATCCCTGAGAAAGGACTCCATCGTTTTCATCACTTATAAGAAGGCTCTGAAAAATCCGGCAAGTTTGGAAGAATACGCTGTAGTATGGATACACCGACCTGATACCTCTCCTTTTTCGGAAGATGAGCGATGCGAAAAGTTGCTGAAAGTGATTCAATCCTATACTGAAAAGGGAGGAACACTTTTATTAACCCAGCAGGCCGTGCACTATCTTAACTGGTTGGGATTTGAGCGAAATCCGTTGAAAGACAGCACAAAAAGTGTCATCGATGAAGGGTATGGCCGCAAACTGGGGTATCACGCTTTCAGGAAACACTCTTTATTTGATGGACTGAATGGAGGTGCTTACCTCCTCCGGCCTGTTTCTGACATGACCACCCGTGTGGCAGGATTTTTTGGCAAGGAGCTTCCCTATGATGGAAAAGTGATTGCCGTGGATTGGGATTATATTTTCCTTCGCGAAGACACAAAGATCGTACTTGAATACACTCCCGGCAAAGGAAAAGTAATTGCAGCCGGTGGTTATATCGATTTCGTGACACCCAATTTGAACCGGCAGCACCTGGACCTTTTCATAACGAACTGCCTGGATTATTTACAGGGAAACAAAAGAAATGCGAAGGATTATTATTGGGATTATTCGGAGAGTCAGGTTATCGATTGCCCTCCATCCCTGGAAAACTTTAACTGGAGCGGACCGGTGGACACAGTGAGAGCATGGAAACTCCGGGAGACGGAGCTTACATTGGGCCAACGTTTCGCGACAGAGAATTTCTGGGATGTGGCTGGTGAGCGGATGGTGATCATGGGCAATGAAAATGGCGGGATTGAGGAGATCTGGGCTCATCCTTTTATGGCTATCCGGGATTATGAAGTCGGAATCCGGTTTGCTTATCGTGATACAATTTTCTGGCTCTCTGAAGAAAGACCTGAAATTCATGTGGATCCTGCATATTTTTCACGGACCTACCAGTTTCCCCGCGCTTTTCTGAAGGAGGTGATCGCCTGTGATCCCTGTGATCCGGCGGGTGTCGTTCATTACGAGTACCGTGGAGTCTATCCTGCCAACCTGATCATCCGGTTCAAATCCAACCTACGGTGGATGTGGCCCTATTCGGAAAACGTGACGGGTTCCATCTGTCATTCGTGGAACAACGAAACAGGCGCGGTCACTTTCCGGGATAAATCGGGAGATCTCGTGGTGATGGCTGGAGGAAACCGCAAAGCACGGAAGCATTGCCATGGTCGGTTTGATGGTTTTGAATGGAATCGAAGCGACAGTAGTTTTCTCGGGGTCCCGACGACAAAATTCCAGGCAGCGGCATTGCTCCAATATGATTTGGCGATGAATGATAATTTGGATATCGTGATCGTTGCCACTGCAGAAGGATATCAAGCGGCCCTTAAGATGTTTGACCAAGCCATCCATAGTACTGAAACACTTATAAAAAATCAGCTTCAGGAAGTGAAATCACTGTATGACAACAGTCTTTCAATTACAACACCTGATCCGGTCTTTAACCAGGGATACCGTTGGGCCCTGAACGCCACCAACAGGTTCTTTGTAAACACCCCCGGATTGGGGAAAGCCCTGGTAGCCGGCTATTCGACAACACGAAAGGGATGGAACGGAGAGCATAAGGTGAATGGAAGGCCAGGTTACGCGTGGTATTTTGGCCGGGATTCCGAATGGAGCGGGTTGGCTTTACTGGATTACGGAGATTTCGATAAAGTAAGGTCCCAACTTGATTTTTTGGGGAAATATCAGGACCTTTCGGGGAAAATCTTTCATGAAGTCAGCACCTCCGGTTTCATCCATTATGATGCTTCCGATGCAACGCCTTTGTATGTTGTATTGGCAGGAAAATATTTCCGTCATTCCGGCGATACCGCTTTTCTGCGAAAGTCATGGCCCCATATCAGAAAAGCCATTGACTTCTGTTTTTCGACAGATACCGATGGCGACCATCTCATAGAAAACACCAATGTCGGTCATGGTTGGGTGGAAGGTGGTGAATTGTACGGCTCCCATGCTACCTTGTACCTGGCTGGGTGTTGGAGTGCAGCCTTGAATGAAGCAGCCAACATGGCTTCATTTCTTGGGAAAGTTGAATCGGAAAGTTACCGCCTGGAAGCGGCAGAGATCAGGAAGATCATCGACCGTGATTTTTGGAACCCTGACACGCAGTATTTTGCTTATGGTATCAACAGGAATGGGACCTTCCGGACTGAACCGACCGTTTTACCTGCAGTCCCAATGTACTTTAAAATGGCTGACCGCAACAAAGCAAGGGTCACGCTCCGGCAATATGCCGGCAATGCTTTCACTACCAACTGGGGTGTAAGGATCGTCAGGGACGATAGCAAATTGTTTAAGCCCACCGGTTATCATTATGGGAGTGTCTGGCCACTTTTCACCGGTTGGCTTTCCCTGGCCGAATACAACAACGGGAATTACCTGCAAGGCTATTCACACCTGATGAATAATTTGAACGTGTATCGTTCATGGGGTTTGGGATTTGTGGAAGAGGTACTGAACGGTGCTGTTTATGAACCATCAGGCGTTTGCGCACACCAATGCTGGTCAGAGACGATGGTACTCCAACCTGCCATTGAGGGTTTACTGGGGCTCGAAGTCAATGCGACAGAACGAACTATCACCCTGGCTCCTCACCTCCCGGCACACTGGGATTCTCTCGTTGTCGAAAACATCCGTATGGGCAAACAGCGATTGGGATTTCGATATCTCAGAAAAGATAGTCTTGCTGCTTATAATTTTATACCCATTCCCGGAGAAAAATGGACCATCGGGTTTATGCCTGCCTATGCTGCAGGAGCGCATGTTTTACGGGTGACTCTTGATGGAAAGGACATTCCTTTTACCACTTTTTCTGAACGCGACGGGATGGTACTATATGTTAAATTCACTGTGGATCGACCCTCCCGGATGGTTGTTGAAACCCGGGGAGGAATAGCCGCTCTTCCTGCTGTAATGGAACCCAAGCGGGGTTATTCATCCGAAGGGTTTCGGATCCTGGAGAACCGGTTGACAGGTAAAATTTATTCTGCTGATGTTCAAGGAGCTGAGGGAACCAGCAGCATCCTGGAAATATGGGCCTCCTCACCCCCGAAAAATGTCACTGGAGCAGAATTCATTGGGCAAACTGACAGAACTTTCAGGTATCGGGTTGATTTTGAGAATTCCCGGGAGAAATATATTACAAAGACTGTTTCGGTAACCATTCAATAAACCAACAGGTTATGAAGATCAAACAAATGGTCGCTCTCTTTTTCACGCTGGTATTAGCGGAAACCAGTCCGGGACAGTTTTTGAGTCACCTGAATGCCACAAAAGAGGATGCACTTTTTACCACCTATGCAGCGCCACCTGAACGCAGTCGTTATCCCCTGGATCAGGGTTACCAATTACTTTGGAATGACCCTGAATCCGGTGCGGATTTTATTTCCGGGAACGGCCCCGGCTTTGGTTTGGCGTTCAGCTGCAACGGGCAGAATCGTTACAGGATCAGTGAACTGTATCGTGAACCTGTCATCACCCATTCGTACAGTGATCTGGTAAAGTATTTTTTCTATCCCTTCCCGGAAATTCGTTCCGAAGTTTTTTTCGTGGTTTACAATTCCACGACCGCATTAGCCGAAATCAGTATGTACAATGAAGGACACTTCAACCGGGAGGTGACCCTTTTCCCCTGGCTTTGTTATCCGGCTACAGACAGTCTCTCTCAGCCGGTTCATCAGAACATCGGGGACAACTACCGTTTTAACCTCTCAAAGCCAAGGGATGGCTGGATGAAAGAACATGAAATTCCCTTGATGGAAAAGATGGAAGGGTATTTTACAGGGAACATCCGGTTCGACAGCGTAATGACCTTTTCTTTCAGTCCTTCAAATGTTAAATTATTGAAAAAGAAAGGATTAATCATCGACCTTAAAAAGACCTTTTACAACAGGAACCGTAATTCTCGTTATATCAGCGGATTGATCGCTGCACGAACCTTCCGTTTACAACCCGGTGATCGGACACGGTTGCGGGTAATCATTCATTTACAACCTGCAGGTGCCGGCCATCTCGAGATAAATCCCCGGGTGGTCGATTGGCCATGTATTAAAGCATCTTCTGATTTAATGAAACTCAACAGGATCGATTTGGAAATGTTAATAAAGGCAGATGAGCGCGCCTATGAAAAGATTCCACGGTTGAAATTCTCCGGTCCGGACAAGGAGATGCTTTACTGGAGCGCTTTCTCGCTGTTGAGGCAATGCATGATGCCACCGGAAGGCCGTTGCAGTTACAATTACTACGTTTTCTCACGTGAACCGAAATGGGGATGGGGATATGGAGGACAAGTCTTCCATGAAAGTCTTTCGATGGCAGCTTATGCGTACATGGATCCGGAGGGAGCGATGAATTCGCAAAGGGTCTATTTTGAAAGGCAGCATCCTGATGGCTATATCAATTACAGGACCGGTCCTTATCTTGATGAAACCATCATGACAGATGGGGAAAAGACTACTTCTGCCCCCTGGTTCAACTATGAAAACCTGGAGATTTATCAAATTACCCGGGACAAAACTTTTCTGAAGCAGGCGTATGAATCCGGAAGCAGGTTTTACCGCTATTTTGTGGTTCACCGCGATAAAGACAAAAACGGATTGTGTTCCTGGGGAGGCGCTGGTGAATTGGAATCGGTAAGGGATGCACGCGTTGCTGTTTGGGATAAGGTGGGTCCGGCTTCCAACTTTGAAGGGCCGGATATCAATTCAATGTTGGTCGTGGAAGCACGATCGCTTGAAAAGATGGCGACTATTCTGAAAATGAAACAAGCTGCATCTCAGTGGAAAAAAGAGGCTGATGAGCGGAGTGACCTGATCAATAAAAGATTGTGGGATCCGCAAACCGGATTCTATTACAACATCAATAAAACGGATCAGCGTTTTACCTTTAAGCATGAAAATGACCTAAAGATCAAGGAAATCATTGGATTTTTACCATTATGGGCAGGAGTTGCAAACCAGGATCAGATAAAATTGCTGGTAAGAACTTTGACAGATACCACTGAATTTTGGCGTCGGTACGGAGTGCCAACTTTATCAGCAAAGGAGGATTATTATTGTCCCATCGGGTATTGGAACGGACCGGTCTGGGTTCAATGGGAGTATTTGTTATACAGAGGATTACAGGATTACGGGTATCAGAAAATTGCTGATGAGCTGGCTGACAGGGTGTCGCAAAATATGATCCTCCATTTAAAGAAAGACCATGTTTTCTGGGAATTTTACAGCGCTGATGATGCCCAGGCCGGATGGAATAAAACCTATATCTGGGCAGGATTGGCTGTCCGATTTTTATTATGAAAAAAAAGATCGTTTTCTTCTTGTTATATTTATTGACCCCCGTTGCTTTTTCGCAGGATTTCAAGTCGATAGAGGAATACCTTCGCATAGACGCTTCGGCAAAGGATCCTTTGTACACCACTTATGCTGCAGCGATGCCGAGGTCGAAATTGTATGCTGACAAGGCCTACAAGATGGATTATTATTCAGGATGCAGACCGGTCAGCTACTCCAGTGATCAGGCCGGGGTGATGTTTGCCATTTGGAAAGTTGACCAGGTTGTGGTTATGAACAGCGCAGAATATTTTCGTCAACCGGTTGTTCTCTTTTCCTTTCCGGATATGGCCATTCTGGAGTATGAGCCTTTTCGCGGTATCATTGTGAAGGAAACTTTTTTCGTTTATAGTTCCGGGATCGCCATGGTTGACCTGGCCATCACCAATCGGGATTTCCACTCCCATGATATCACCCTCTACCCTGTTTTCCAGACCGGGAATGATTCACTGGAGGTCGAAGGGTATGACACCTTACTTAAGGGATATCGAACCCTCCGTTACGAAACCCCCTACCGTTTGATCAGTAGTCTCAGGACAGATTATGGTTATCCGACGAAGGTGAGGGATTTCTTTGTTTGTGATCCACCTGCAGTAACTTATGGCGCTTACAACGGAACGATGGAAGATTTCTACAATGTAGTCAAAACCGATTTTTACTCGGAAAGAAGGAGTGATTCACTGAATATGAAGCCGGCCGGCTGTAGTGATTACGTTGCGCTACAGATGAGAAAGCGGTTAAAACCCGGAGAACGGTTTAACTGCAGGTATTTAAGGGGGGCTGCACCAAGGATCGAGGATCCGTTGATAATGACACAAAGCATCGATTCGGTGAAACGCCTGATGTTAAAGACCTTTTATGAGGATAACCTCATCCTTTTTTCAAAAATTCCGCGGATCAATTTTAAAACCCGAAATGAAAAATTCGCTTATCTGAGCGCTTTTAACCTGGTCAGAGGTTGTATGTACCCGCCTTCAGGGAAGAGCGATTACAATTTTTACGTTTTTTCAAGAAATCCGTTGTGGGGATGGGGTCACGGACATCAGGTACTCCATGAATCGTTGAGTATGATGGCCTACGCCTACATGGATCCGAAATCTGCCCAAGGATCGCAGCGGGTTTATATTTCGCAGCAACGCGAGGACGGGTTGATTGCCTACCGGCATGGCCCAAGGGGTTTACAGGATTATCCTCACAAGGGGATGTCGACTACCTCAGCCCCGTTTTTCAACTGGATTAACCTTGAGATCTACAAAGTAAGCCGCGATCTTCAGTTTCTGGAAGAGGCTTATGAATCGGGCAGCCGGTACATGCAATGGATCATTGAGAATCGTGACACTGACAAAGACGGAACCTTTGAATGGGGACCTTATGGAATCATTGAGAATGTACGGGATTGGTACAACGCAGTGTTTCAGGTTTCAGCGGAACGTTACCTGGATGTCGACAAGGAAGATATATCCGATGAACTGGAATGTCTTGATCTGACCCTGATGGTAATCAAAGAGGAACGAAGCCTGGCAAGGATCGCAACCATTCTTGGGAAACGGTCTGAATCGGAAAAATGGTTGAAATTGGCGGAACAAACCACCCGGTTGGTCAATGAACGGATGTGGGATGATTCAACAGGATTTTATTATTCAGTCAACAAGACTGACCACTCCTTCCGGTTTATGACACGCGATTTACGACGGCAGGAGATTATCGGTTTTCTGGCATTATGGGCAGAAGCAGCTCCGAGAGAACGGGCTGCCCGACTGGTCCGGACGTTGACTGATACCACAAAGTTCTGGAGAAGGTATGGGGTGCCTACCCTTGCCGCAGATGATCCATGGTATAGTCCTTACGTGGATTACTGCTGCAAATGGAACGGACCGGTATGGCTTCTGTGGGATTACATGGTTTACGATGGCTTAAAGCATTATGGATACCATCAGATTGCCACTGATCTTGCCAGAAAAATGCTTTCCGCGATCACCATTCAGCTTTCGAAAAATCATCAATATTGGGAGTCGTACAGTCCTGACAATGAGATATTAAATTGCCCTCCAAACTATATATGGGATGCCATTATCGCAAAAATGCTGGTTGAAGAGTATCAGAAGTAGTACCTTTGCTCCGTAAAATGTTCGGCATGAAAAGGTTTATCACCGGTAAATTCAATTGGATCGTATGGATCTTGCTCTTTACTACTTCCTGTAATACCGGTAACCTTACTGATATTCAGCGATTGCTCTCTCCTGCTGCCCTCCCCTACCTGAAAAACAGCAGGTTAATACAGGTATCAAGTTATAACGCTTCGGGGTTAAATAATGACCGGATCCTTGTACCGGCCGGAAGGAAAGTGACGATATTGGACGTTGACGGCCCGGGTTTGATCTCAAGGATTTGGATGACTGTGGAATCAAAAGATCCTGACTTTCAACGGAGAATTGTGATCAGGATGTTTTGGGATAACGAAACCCAACCATCTGTGGAAGTTCCTTTGGGCGATTTTTTTGGAAATGGGTTTAACTACACACCCTACATTTCTCAGTATCTGGGAATGACCAATGGTGGTTATGTTTGTTATTTTCCAATGCCATTTGAAAGTCATGCCAGAATAGAAATTTCCAATGAGACGCGGCAGGATATCATCGGTCTCTTTTACCAGATCAACTACCAGAAATTTGAGGGAGCCCTGGAGTTGGATGTTGCTTATTTTCATGCTTTTTGGAATCGCAGTGTGAAAACAGATTACGACAGCAATTACCGCCTTTTGGAAGCAGAAGGGCGCGGTCATATTATCGGTGCCAACATGAGTCTTCAGGCCTATGATCAAAGTTTTGGTTACCTTGGTGGCGATGAAATGTTTTTTGTGGATGGGGAGAAAAACCCATCCATCCGTGGTACCGGAACGGAAGATTTCTTTTCCGGGGGAATGGATTTCACGAATAACAGATTTGCAGGACCATACAGCGGATTAATTCTTAAGAACGATTCGTTGGGAACCATTGCCGCTTACAGACTTTTTATCCCTGACCCTATCCCTTTCAAAAAGAATATCATTATGACTATCGAACATGGTCCTTCCAATAAAATAGTGGCAGATTACAGTTCTACGGTCTATTGGTATCAGATGGAACCTCATAAACCTTTTGGGCGATTGCTTCCACCGGGTCAGCGTATTCCTATGAGAATGGTAAAGCCTTTGGACATGGTACAAGCAGAAAAACTTCATTTCCTCACGGCTAATCTTCCCGTTACCGTAGAAGAGATGGCTGATTACGGAGCAGACTGGAGTGGCAACAAACAAATGGTGATCCATGCTACCGAATCGGCAGGCTTCAATTTATTATTGGATGGTTTGAAAGATCGCACCTATGATTTGGTTCTTTATTATACCAAGGGACCGGATTATGGAAATGCAACCATTTTATCAGGACAACGGGAAATCGGAGAGATCAAAGGGTATTCATCTTTTCCTGTTCCAACCGGAATGGTGGTACTGAAAGGCCTTCAACCTTCAGCCGGAACCCTTTCGATCAGGTTTGCTGTCATAGGAAAGGATTTTGCTTCTACAGGATTTCTTTTCGGATTCGACGGAATCCGAATGGTACCTGTTCATTCTACAAAAGAAAATCAATGAGGTACAAAAAGGGAATTTTCTTTCTTTATCTGCTCCTCTCGTGCTCCCTGTTGACAGGAGCCTTTTCGCCCCTTTTTGGTCAGCGCGGTCCAAAAAATACCAAAAAAATTCCAGCATCTTTTTGCCTCACCGAGGCTGAAATGCAGTTGTACCAAATGGTGACAGAATACCGGAAATCAAAGGGTCTTCCATCCATACCACTCTCCAAGTCATTGTGTTACGTTGCCAGGCTTCATCTTAAAGATCTTTTCCTTCATCCTCCCGATGAAGAGGGTTCCTGTAACTTTCACTCCTGGTCATCATCCGGAAACTGGAAACCCTTTTGTTACCCGGCTGATGAAAATAAAAAGAACAGTGTGTGGGATAAACCAAAGGAAATCACAAGTTACCCGGGAAAAGGATACGAGATCATTTACTGGGAAAACAGTCCGGTATTAGCCGACACGATCCTTGCAGTGTGGAAAACAGAACCCTATTTTAACGGTTTTTTGACCAATTCGGGAAAATGGCAGGGTGTTAAGTGGAATGCCTTGGGATTGGCCATTTATGAAAACTGGGCCTGTGCCTGGTTTGGGGAGTTCCCTGATCCGGAGGAAAAGGTTTTTATGTGCGGCAATCCTACTGCCCCGGTAGTTGCCAAAACACCAAAAGTCAAAACGCCTCCGGAAAAAATAGAGAAGAAAACCACTCCTGCTACCATCGATTCAGTACCCAATGCTTATACTTTTTACATCATAGTCCTTACCAATATCAGCAAAGAAAACGCATTGAAACTGGTGGAGAAGTTTAAGCAGGAAGGTTATCCCGGCGCAGAATTCCTTGACCGGGACGGAAAGTCGAGGGTCAGTGTGCTTCATTCAACTGACCGTGCTGAAGTCATGGCCAAGCTCCGTGAAGTTAAAAAGACTTATAAAGATGCCTGGATTTATAAAGTAAGTCCTTGAAAAGCAGATCTTACTTTTTATGGATTTGTTCTGCATCCATCACACAGCGGAAACCAACTGTTCCATTTCGATTCAATGACGGAGCCATAAGCAGCAACATTTCCGGATGATCGACCGGTAAGGGTCCACCGGTTACATACCAGATGCTTTGTGTCGGATGATAATAGCTTCCACCCCGGATTATTGTGAAATAGTAGGCTTCATTTTCATATTGATCTGCTGTTAATTGCCATACATTCCCAATCATATCTTCTACCCCGAACGGACTTGCACCGGAAGGAAATGCATTTACAGGTGTCGGATGGTTGAGGCGGGTATTGCACCGGGTGGAATCAAACGTGTTGCCCCACGGATATCTCCTGAAATCGTTACCCTGCGCAGCATATTGCCATTCCTGTTCAGTAGGTAAACGTTTGCCCTTCCACGTTGCATAAGCTGAAGCATCACCCTGGCTGACAAACACCACGGGAAATTTTTCTTCTCCGGGAATTGGTTTCCCCATTTTCCAATGCCTTAGAAATGCAGTTGTATCCTTGGGTTGATAGCCTGTACTTATAATAAAATTGTAAAATTCCTCATTGGTCACCGGATACCTGTCCATGAAAAAGTGGGGCATGTGAAGCAAGGTTGTATCAGAAAAATCGGGAAAAGGGATGAAGGGCTCCAGGGTCGACGGATCCCGATGAGCAGAGAAGCGAAATTCACCACCCGGTATTTCAACCATTCCGCCGGGAGGACTGCCGGCCAGAGAGGTTTTGACAGGGCGTGTAATTAATCGTGGAAAACGGTTTCCAGGAAATAAAACCACCTCGTCAAGCAGCTCATTTTCATTGAAAAGCTGTATGACCACTTTTCTTACAGGAGCATGGAATAGCTTCTCGAGCTTTACCGTCTGTTTTGAAACCAGAAAAACATGAAATGGTGTTTTGTAGTCCGGATTATCTCCTGTAATGATGATTTTAGTTCCCGTGGTTGCATCAAACGTGATGCCTGCAGATGTCAGATCGGCTTCCAGTTGTTTTTTAACAATGATAAGGCACCCTGCGTTTCCTTCCCGGCGGGTATTGAGCCAGGTGCGGTTGAAAGGATCCAGAGGAACAGACAAGACCATTTTTCCATCCTTTTCCGTTACCCCGGCATCGGTGTGGTTCCATAGGTCAATAAACCGAAGTCGCTGATAATTATCACCAAATTTTCTCCGAAGTGATGCTTTATCGATTTCAAACAGCGGTTTCTGATACCCTTCAGGCTTGAGAGAAAGAATGGTATAAAGGAGCTTATTATCAGATTCCCAGCGATTTACATAGATTGAATCAGACAGTGTACTGATCAGGGGAAAAAAGAAATCATTGTGAAACACGGCATCATTTTCGCGAAGGATCTTTGTGGTTTTTCCAAGGAATTCAAATTCTTCTTCAATCCAGTCGGGTCTTCCAGGACGCATTGTATTGATTTCCACGCCATAGCCGTTGAAAAAGGAGCAAACCAATTCGCGATGGAGGCGGTCGTCGGCAAGTTGAAGTACTCTGAAGATTGCAAAATCGGGTTTAATAAATTTGTTGAGGTTCAAGGGGGGTGGGTTGACCAATGCGTCATGAACCCTTCCGCTGACGATCCCCGGCATATCTCTGGGAATGGCCATTCCTTCGCTGTACATGATAATGCCTGGTTTGATTGCGTCTGCTGCGGCCTGCAAAGCTTTGGAAGAGGCACCCCTGGTATCAAGAACCACACCATCGGCACCCGTTTCCTTCAACAAGATCGTCATTCCACCTAACTGATCTTCCTTGTGTGTCCCTTCATCCCATGGGTTGTAAGAGATGAAATACTTTTTCCCGTGAGAATGGATAAAATCCACTTGTTTTTTCAATTCAGACAATCCGCCGGGGAGGTCACGGTACATATCCCATTGGTTTCGCTGATCGAGCCCAAGCCGGGGCCAGGTGGGCCATAAGGTGAAAATATCAATTCCTCCGAGCAGGGCATCGTATTCAAAAAGATGGGAGTAAAACTTGTATTGATCCTCCTTGTAGTTATAAAAGGTTTTATCCCAGGCAAACTGAAGTTCCATGATGTATTGACTTCGCATCCATTTCAGGTCAGGGCGATTGAAAAGCGAAGTGTCGAAATCCATCAGATCATACAACCATCGGTCTTGAAACATCATCTTCAGTCCCTCATGCCAATCCCCTATATGGATGTCAGCAAAAAGGTTGTATTCGATCCATCCGCCGGGCTTCAGGGTAACACTCCAACGATCGATCGAGGTTCGTACAGTATCCCGCGCACTACGACGGGTAAGGGCGGTCAGGGAGATGGAATCATTGACACGAAAATCGGCAAATCCAAGATGCCAGACATTGTCGGGAAGGACGACACCGACCGGCCCATATCCCGGTCTGTATAATTTCGATCTGCAAAGGTATTGTGGCCACTCTTTGGTGCCATCTGCCGTTATGTACACTTTATCACTGCTTTCTCCGAGCGGGACGAGGTTTTCGACACGATGGTCTCCCTTGCCCATGTTTCTCAAGCGGATCACGTATTTCAAGCCGGGTGAAAAATTCATGATCGGGAGCACCCAACCGGTAATGGAATCGGCCAGGGTGAACAAAAGAGTATCTCCGTTGAACCGGCGTTCAGAACAGTAGGACTGATAAAAGTTGTCATCAACTATTATGGAGTAAAGCGGTATTCCATAAGGAAACGGGACGACTGAGTTCTCCTTCAGTTTCAAGCCGGTTATGGAGAAAGATCCTGCCGGATCAAACTGCAATGATACCGTTGAATTTTGTGCTGTAACCGATTGCAGGAAGGAGAGCGGGATGATCAGGGCCAGAGCAGAAAACCTCATAAAGGAGTCAGGCTTTCGTGTAAAAAAGGTCTCTTTGAGCAAAGGCATGTTCATGTTCGAGAAGCCATTTTTTGCGCCACAGCCTTCCCCCATATCCGACCAGTTTTCCATCCTGCCCGACTACCCGGTGGCAGGGTACAATCACCGATACCGGGTTTCTTCCACTGGCTCCTCCTACTGCCCTGGATGCTTTCCCGTTTCCGGTTCTGAGGGCCAGTTCATGATAGGAGATGACTGCCCCATAGGGGATTTTTTGCATCTCAGTCCAGACTTTCATTTGGAAAGGGGTACCAATAAGGTCGAGGGGTATCTCGAAAAACTGGCGGTTACCTGCAAAATATTCCTCTAACTGGTTGATACAGGGATGAAGTGTGAAAGGCACCCGGTGAATTTTTACCTTGAAATTCAGAAAATTGAGTGTTCTGATCCCATTTTCTGAACCGGTCACCTCTATATAGCCGACCGGAGTTCGTAAAAAAGCCCGCTGAATGGCGTTCATATCATGGTTTTTTGGATTTTTGAGTCCGGTAAGCAAAGATCAGCATAATTATCCCAAAAAGCAACATTCCCAACCCTGAATAAAGATTGATGTTGATTCCGAGTGAACGGTGGTAAAGTTCCGTATTGCCGCTTGTGAACAATCCAAAAATGGTTAAAAGGAGACCTAAGATCGAGAACATCAATCCTATCGGAAGTTTAATATCGATACCCATGGAAATTTAGTATAATAATTTATTGACAAATAATACGATACATTGAATTACCAGAACAAAATCGTGAGGATGACGGCAATGACCAATACGATCGTTGCAAGGGTTGTTGACTTAGAGTACCAGGCAACATGTTCTTCTTTATATTTAGGGGTCAGGGCATAAACCAGTCCTTTGAGTTCATTGTCCGATTTTTTCTGAGCAGTCATCAGAGAGATGAACACGGTGATGAGGGTAGCGGAAGTCCAGGCAAAGATGGCGGTCCAGAAGTTCTGAGCCATTTCTACCGGGTATGTAAACACGGTCGTGATCCAGCCTCCTTTTACAAGTGTTTCAGCGCCTGCGGGAGCGGTCAGCCCATGATGAAGAAGGGCAATGGTAAATCCTGCCAGTAAACCGGTAAAAGCACCATGACCTGTGGTTCTTTTCCAAAACATCCCGAGGAAGATCACTGCAAAGAGGGGTGCATTGATCATGGAGAAGATGGTTTGGAGAAAGTCCATGATATTCCCGAAAAGGCTTGCCAGATAAGCAGCAGCAATGCTTACAACAACGCCGAAGATGGTAGCCATCCGGCCTACGAAGAGATAGTGCTTGTCATCCGATTCTTTGTTTCCTGTAGCAGGACGGATATAACTCTGGTAAATGTCGTAGGTCCAAACAGTGTTGAAGGCAGAGACATTGCCGGCCATTCCCGACATGAAAGAGGCTAACAACGCGGTTATGCCCAGTCCGAGAACCCCTGCGGGCAGATATTGCTTCAGAAGGGCAATAATGGTATAATCGTAATTGTAGTGACCGGGTGATATTTCAGGAAGTGAAAATCCCGATCCGGGTTGATTGAGTAGTACAAGGGCTGCAATACCCGGGACGATGATCAAAAAGGGGATGAACATTTTGGGAATCGCACCAATGAGTGGCGTATTCCTGGCCGCGGTTGGCGATTCAGCTGCCATGGCACGCTGCACGATCAGGAAGTTCGTACACCAGTAACCAAAGGACAGAACGAAACCCAGTCCGGCAAAAATGCCGTACCATTCCACCCCCAACGGATTAGTGGCTGCCGAACCGGTGTATTTCCAAGTGGTAGTCCAGGTATCAGGAGCATAACCCTTGGCCGTTACAATAGGAGCCAATTGTTCTTTCATTCCCGACCAACCCCCGAGGTCCTGAAGGCTCAGTAATACAATGGGCAATAAGCCGATCACGATGATGAAAAACTGAAGTACTTCGTTGTAAATGGCCGAGGAGAGGCCACCGAGATAGGTATATCCCAATACGATCGCTGCAGAAAGCAGCAGGCTCACGTGAAAATTCCATCCCAAAACCCGTTCCATGAGAATTGCCAGCGCGTACATGGAGATTCCTGATGCCAAAATGGTCATGACTGCAAAAAGGATCGCGTTCAGTCCACGGGTTTTTTCATCAAAACGCAATTTCAGGTATTCAGGCACCGATCTGGCTTTTGATCCATAGTAAAATGGCATCATGAAGAGTGCCAGAAATACCATGGCGGGAATGGCACCTACCCAGTAAAAATGA
>Ga0209098_1000617_pt1 | contig 38388 bp, 38 predicted proteins | sample AD_JPNHW1_MetaG_FD_184429 | JGI IMG/M metagenome (GOLD analysis project Ga0209098, IMG submission 184429) | Active sludge microbial communities of municipal wastewater-treating anaerobic digesters from Japan - AD_JPNHW1_MetaG (SPAdes) (version 2) | ecosystem: Engineered > Bioreactor > Anaerobic...
TCTCGCCGCATGGCCCTCTCCGACATCGATGAGCTCAAGAAGCTCGTCGTGGCCGGAGACAGCAAGCCCCTCTCGGGTAGCAACTATGCCTTCCCGATCCAGGCCGCCGCCCAGGGCTACAAGGACTCAGGCAAGGCCAAGCCTTCAGCCTGGACGGCCCAGGCCATCCTTGCGGGCTTTGACAGCGAGAAAGATGCCTACGATGCCATCGAGACCCTCTACAGGAAGCACGTCCTCGGTCTCAAGACCCTCCATGGCAACGCCCTCCAGCTCGGCCTCGACCTCTCGGGCGGCATGAGCGTCATCATCCAGGCCGACCTCGACTCCCTCGGCAAGAAGCTCGGACATACCCTTTCCACCTCCGAGCGCGTCGAGGCCATGAAGAGCGCGATCGACGTCCTCTCGACCCGCATCGATACCTTCGGTCTTTCCGAGCCCGTCATCAGGCAGCAGGGCGAGGACCAGATCTACGTCGAGATCCCCGGCACGGCCGATCCCGAGCGCATCAACTCGATCATCATGGGCAAGGGCCGCCTCGCCTTCCATATCGTCAACAGCGAAGCCACCCAGGCCCTCGCCAGCTATCTCGCCCAGAACCCCCTCGGCATCGACGAGAAGACGATGAAGTGCGCCGACCCGAGCATCGTTCCCGCCGGCTTCGTGATCCGCAAGGAATACAAGAAGGACAGCTACGGCCTCGACGAGTTCACCGGCACCTACATCGTCATCGACGAGGTTCCCGGTCTCGACGGCACCCACATCCAGAGCGCCCAGGTTTCCACGGACTCCATCACCGGGGCCCCCGAAACCACCTTCACCCTCGACAAGGAGGGTGGCGAGCTCTTCTACAAGCTGACGAGCGCCAACGTGAACAAGGCCATGGCCGTCGTCCTCGACGACCGCGTCAAGGCCCACGCCACCATCCAGGAACCCATCCGCGACCAGGTCCGCATGTCGGGCTTCGGCCAGGACGAGGCCCAGAACCTGGCCGTCCTTCTCCGCACCGCGGCCCTCCCCGTAGAGCTCAATGTGCAGAGCCAGCAGGCCATCGGAGCCTCCCTTGGCGACGACGCCATAGCCCAGGGAAAGAACGCCATCCTCTACGGCCTCCTCGGCGTCTTCCTCTTCATGTTCCTCTACTACAAGGGCGCCGGCGTCAACGCCACGGTCGCACAGGTGCTGAACATCTTCATCACGATCTCCATCCTGACGGCCTTCAAGTTCACCCTTACGCTCTCCTCCATCGCCGGTCTCGTCCTCAACGTCGGCATGGCGGTCGACGCCAACGTCGTCATTTTCGAACGCATGAAGGAAGAACTCAGGGCTGGCAAGAGCCGCAAGGCGGCCATCGAGGCCGGCTTCCACCGCGCCTTCTGGGCCATCGTCGACTCCAACGTGACCACGATCATTGCCGCCCTCTTCCTGGCCCAGCTCGGCACGGGAACCATCCAGGGCTTCGCGATCTCCCTGGCCATCGGCAACATCATCTCGCTCTTCACGGCACTCTTCGTGTCCAAGCTCATCTTCGACTTCGAGACTGACGTGCTCAAGATGAAGCATGTGTCCATCAGCTGGGGGATCAAATGAAGCGCGTCATCCAGTTCAGCAAGGGCTACATCCCTGCCGCCATCTTCTCCACGGTCCTCATCGTAGCCGGGATAGTCGGCTATGCGGTGAAGGGCTTCAACCTGGGCGTCGATTTCCAGGCCGGTATCAACCAGACCGTCCAGCTCGCCTATCCCGCCCTTGACCTGACCTACGCGGGCCAGGGCAACGTCGAGCTCACTGTCGAAGCCGCGAAGGCGACCATCGTCTTCTCCGGCTCCGAGGTCGAGAACAGGACCCTCGTCTTCAACTTCGCCGACGCGCCGACCATCGACGCCTTCGCCTCAGCCCTCAACGCGGTGCCCGATCTCCATGCCGAGGTCCGCGAGGGCCAGGGCGGGATCGCCACGAGCCTCCTCGTCCCGACCTTCCAGGGCAACACGAAGCTCGGCACGACGCCCGTCCTCATGCACCGCGCCCCCGCCAACGAGGGCGAGAGCTTCGCCGATACCGAGAAGGTCCGCGCCGCGGTCACCGGCCTCGGCGACATCTCCGTCCAGATCGTGAAGCCCGCCAACCTCCAGCGCTTCCTCATCCGCGCCCAGGACGAGGGCAAGGACCCGGCCTTCTCCAAGACCGCCCCCGCGAAGATCACCGCCGGCCTCGAGCAGACCTTCGGCGCCGGCCGCGTGGTCGTCATGAAGACGGACTACGTCGGCGCTGCCTATTCCGCCAGCCTCGGCAAGACCGCCTTCATCCTCGTCCTCGCCACGGTCCTCGTCATCCTCGTCTACGCGACGATCCGTTTCAGGTTCCAGTACGGCATCGGCGCCGTCCTCGCGACGGTGCACGACATGCTCATCATGATCTGCTTCATCGTGTGGACGCGGATGGAGTTCAACGCCTCGTCGATAGCGGCCATCCTCACCATCCTCGGCTACTCGATCAACGACACGATCGTCCAGTTCGACCGCGTGCGCGAGGAAAGGCGCCTGTCGCCCAACGAGCCCTTCAGGGACGTCCTCAACCGCGCCCTCACCCTGACCCTCGGACGCACGGTCATCACGACCTTGGCCACGATGATCACGGTCCTCTCGCTCTTCTTCTTCACGGAAGGCAGCCTCAAGGACTTCAGCCTCGCCCTCTTCGTCGGCATGGTCTCCGGTACCTACTCGACGATCTTCATCGCGAGCGCCTTCGTCCTCGCCTGGGAAGACATCGCGGCCAAGAAGAAGGCCAAGGCCCTCGCGGCCCCCGCCGCCGTTCCCGCCGGCAAAAAACCGGCTCCCGTGAAGAAGGACGAGCAGGGCAAGAAGCCCGCGGCCAAGAAGGCGTAAGCAGACCATTGTATACGATCCCCGGCACAAGGCATGAGGGATCGGAGCAGGCCACAGGTCTCCTCAAAGGAGACCTGTGGCCCTTTTTCTGTATCACTCCGAGGGCGATGGAAGCATGGAAGACCGGGAACATGACAACAGCTGGATGAACGATCCGGCGCGCAATGAAAACCGCTACGCCCAGCTCATCGAGGGCAGCCTGTTCCCGCCCTGGACCCTCTTCAGGGAATCCTTCAGGGAGGACCACAAGCTCCTCCTGCCGCGGATGATCTTCCTCTCCATGCGGACGGCCCGTCAGATACCCGGGGCGGTCATGATGAAGGCCGGCAAGGGACGAGACGCAGTCGTATATCGCGTCCTCCGGAGCTGGGGAAAACGCATCTGCCGGCTCGGACAGGTACGCCTTTCGGTCCTCGGCGCCGAAAAACTCGACCACAACGCCACCTACCTCTTCGCGGTGAACCATATGTCGCCCATGGACATACCGGCCATCTACGCGGCCCTGCCCGTGAAGGCCGCCTTCGTCGCGAACTCGATATTCCGCAAGATACCCGTCTTCTCCTACTGGATGCGCAAGAGCGGCGCCGTCTTCGTCGAGCAGGGCAATCCCGAGCTGGAGATGCAGGCCTTCAAGGATATGCTGAAGCGTCTCAAGAAAAAGAGGAGCCTCATCCTCTTCCCTGAGGGCTATATCTTCCAGGGCGAGGGGCTTGCGGACTTCAAGCGCGGCGGCCTCCATGCAGCTGTCCTCACCGACACTCCCATCATCCCCCTCTGCATCTACGGAACCCAGCATGTCATCCGCGCCGGCAGCCTCCATATCGTGCCGCGGAGCCGCGTGGTCATCGAATTCGGAGATCCTGTCCTGCCTTCCTCCCTCGATCGAGCCTCGCGGAAGGACATCGAGCGAGTCGTCCATGACAGGCTCGCGGCCATGAAAGCGCGCCACGCCTCCGACTGGTATGGCTCCAGGCATCGATAGTCGGCTTGTCACCGCTTTACAAAGGATTGCCTTTTCTGTATATTCTTCCCGTTACGTGGATTGATGGCGCCGTGCGTCCCTGTGGGTCGCGCGGCGAGAGGAAAAAATCGTAGTATTCGCTATCGCGAATGGCGCCGTACCCAAGTGGGAAGGGAGAGGTCTGCAAAACCTTCATGAATCGGTTCGACTCCGATCGGCGCCTTTTTTATTTCTTTCCTAGTTAAGGCTTTATACAGGCTACCTGCAAACAGGCGCTTGTCCAATTCTTTCCACTATGAGAAGCGGATAATGAGAATCCGCTTTTCTAGGGAGGCGGGCAATGCGCCGTTTTTATTTACACAAGCGCGGCGGAATCTTTTACGCGGAGTTAGTCGACCCCGCTACAGGCCGCAAACTATCGGCACGAAGTACGCGGACGACCAATAGGGACGATGCGCTTCTAGTTGTCTTCGACTGGATTAAAAACGGCTTTCCTTCCACTTCATCCCACAAAGCCCGCCCCGTCGATGAAGCCTTTTGCCTCGCCACGGTGCTGGAGGGTTTACGTTCCCTTCCACTAGAATCGAAGGACGCGGAGAAGATCGTCGATATCCTCAGGGGCAAGGGTTTGCTTCTATCCGCTGTTATTGCCGGAGGGGCAGGGGCGGAGCTTTTCGAGGATTATGTCCGTCGTTTTTGGACGTACGACAAAAGCCCCTATGTCACCGACAAACACGCGCACGAGCAAAGAATGGGCAAGACTCATTGCTTCGAATCCTTAGGGCGCGCGGAAAAATACTGGATACCCTATTTCAAGGGGAAGCATCTAGCCGAAGTGACACGGGCAGATATCAAGGCCTTTTCGCTGTCCCTCGCGGCTCCTGAGTTGAAGATAAAGCCAATAACTCGCAATCGTATCTTGACAGTAGGGACTACTGCGCTGAGATGGGCCTACGAAAACGACTTAATAGCGGAGGACCCTACGGCTGGCGTGTCGAGTTATTCGGCTCAGGTAAAGAGGCGTGGCGTACTCACGCCCGAGGAAGCGACAGCCCTTTTCAAGCTCGAATGGCCGGACGAGCGTGTAAAGCTAGGCAACCTTGTCGCCATGACAACGGGACTACGGCAAGCCGAAATAATCGCGTTAAAACGCGAAGACATTGCCGAGGCCTGGCTGGATGTTCGCCACTCGTATTCACGTAGAGACAAGTTGAAAACGACGAAAACCGCCACGGGGAGGCGCGTTCCCCTCCTTCCAGAGATTCGGAAGGCTCTCCTCGGGCTAGCGGAAAAAAGTCCCTATGGCCCCGATGGCTTCATTTTCTGGGGCGATAGCGTCGATGAACCAATGAAACAAGGGCTTTTGCTGGACGGCCTACAAGATGCGCTTCTTCACCTATCGCTCGGAAATAAGTACGTGACAGCGAGCGATGAAGCCAAAGCAAAGGCAATCGACGGATGGAAAACGCGGAACATAGTTTTTCATTCATGGAGACACTTTTACGCGGCGCGAATGGCGGATAAGCTCGAAGCTCGAAAAATAATGCTGGCGACAGGGCACAAGACGGAAAGCGTTTTCGATGCCTATGCGGACCACGCCCTTGATAGTGACCTCGCGGAAGTTGGCAGAGTTGCCGGTGAAGTCTTCGAGAACATAATCCCGTTCACAAAGGCGGCGACAGCGTGAAGCCCCTCGACATTCTTGCGCCCATTCAAGATATTCTCGCGCTACAGGTCGAAATTGCGACGGAAATGCTAGACGCGGAGCCCGGAGATTTTGCCAATGGCTATCGTGCGGGCATCCTCGAATGTCTCGGCCTCGTCAATGAGCTGGCGAATCGAACGACCGCGAAGCAGGGGATAGGGAACTAATCCCCACTCCTTCGACTCCCTCGCGCGCGGAAGATACTGGCGCATTTGCGTCGATTTTTGGACGGGCTAAGTCTAACTTAGGGCGACTCTGCAAGATTGCGGGCCGCCTTTTTTCATCTTCACGCCTCTCATGCCCGACCTCACCATGCCACGCCTTGGGACCTTAGCGGCCCTTTGGGCATACCCTCGTAGATTTATCAAAACAACGTAAAAGCCTCATGGCGGCCCGATTTTCCGCCTTCCCGGCCATTTTGGGGGCTTACTTCTCAGATGCGCGGGGGGCCTCGCTGTCCATGTTTTCAACGTTCCATTTTGAACGTTGATACTTATTAGCCGTTCTCGCATATACCACAATTCATACCAATTCTGTCAAGTGTAGGGCAAGAATCCGGCTTCCCGCGTTGTAGATATCCGTGACAACCAGTATCACCTAATATTTTTCAAAATCTTCTTATATATATAATGTGTAGTCCTTGCGAGGATTCTACATATAACTATAACAAAAACGTGTCAAGTGGCGAGTATGGTACAATCTGGTTATGTGAGGATATGAATGAAATTCACCTGCGACGCAATGACAGTTTTTGATATTTCTCGACATTTTGGTATAATAGGTAGTGTAAAGTATTGGTACGATATAGTACCAAATAACAACAAAACATTATTTCTTGTCAAGGAGAAAAACAATGCAAAGGTTTTTGAAATCGGAAGAGGCCAGAGCAATTTATGGCGTTTCGAAGGCGACCTTCTACCGTGATGTGAAGGCCAAGAGGATACCGACAGTCCGCGTCGGACGAGCGTTGCTTGTGCCTGCTAGCTTTTTTGATAATCTAGAAGCCCAGGCCTTCGGGAAGGAGGCCTAGTCATGGCGGCCACCGAAAACGCGGACGCCCGGACTGCCCGGCTCGAAAAAGCCATCCGGCCATATTTGCTCCAGCTTCTCCGCGATGCACCGGAGTACGGTTCCATATCAATCTCGTGCGCCCTACACTCCGGGGAAGTCGGGCGAGTATCCCTCGGCGCTGAAATTACAAAGCAGATTGCCCCGCGTTCCGATCGCTAGGAAAAATAAAATGACAGCATATCAAAACTCAATAAAAAACCTAGAGATACAACGTGCCCGGACCGCTGTATATGATGCCCTCCGCGCGGGGCGGATGGTTAAGCCTTGCGCCTGTGAATCATGCGGGACCGAAACGACAGACCTTGAGGCCCATCATTCCGAGTATTCAAAGCCCCTTGACGTCATATGGCTTTGCACACAATGCCATGCGAACGTCCACAAAGAGATGCGCGCGCAAGCGTGGAAGGAGCTCGGCGGGAAGTATAAACGGATGGTGAAGGCCGAGGCCGTGGGGGGCGGCCATGAGTGACCCCGCGCTAGTATTCGCTGAACGATTGCCCTTGCATCCATGGGCCACAATGGACCCGCACTATGGCCAGCGACCATACCCGCGTGAGATTGCGAAAGGCTTCGATCTAATCCAATACAACGCCCCGGCATCCGTTTCGTGGCTTGGCTATGACATTGACCGGGAATTGGCCGCGATTGACTGGGAGGACCGCCACGCCCCAGCGCCGAATCTCATAATGATAAACGAGGCTAATGGCCATGCGCATTTATTGTACGGACTCGGCGTTCCCGTCCACGATTACCTCGCCGCCCGACCTGGCCCATTGCGCTATCTCGCGTCGATTGACTGCGGACTATCTGCAAAACTCGAAGCCGACCCATCGTACAATCAGCGCCTAGTCAAGAATCCTTTAGTTCCTACTTGGCTTGTAATAGAACCGCGCCCTAGTCTTTACGATCTCGCGGAGCTTGCGGACTTCATTGATATAGATAAATATGCCCGCCGAAGCCTACCGACTGCCGGGCTAGGCAGGAACTGTACTCTATTCGAGGAGCTTCGCAGGTGGGCTTATTCTGCTAGACGCGAAACGTGGTTTTCCGCCGAGGCCTTCGCCCATGCCGTCCTCACTCAAGCCCAAAAAATCAATTCGAGTTTTCCCGTGCCTCTTCCAGCCTCAGAGATTCGCGCGACCTCTCGTAGCGTGTCCCGATGGGTATGGGAGAATATGTCCCGGCGTAGTTTTATAGCCCTACAAGCCGCAAGGGGGCGTCAATCGGGCATAGCTCGAAGGGAAAAAGTCGCCGAAAGGAATAGCGCAATTCTGGAAACGATTCTGCGCAATCCTGAACTAACGCATAATGAAGTCGCGGATATGTTTGAAGTATCGCGTAGCACAATCATACGAGTTGTCAAGAGTGTGTCACGAACCATATCAGATAATACTCTTAATTGTGACTGTATTGTGCCGTTGGATGGTCTATTGAATGAGGGAAATAGCCATTTTGACTGTGAAAAACAAAAAAACGCCGCGCGGCTGGAGGCGATAGCATGAAGCTCGACCGAATCATCCGCCCCGGCGTGGGCCTCGTCTTATTTATTCTGCAATGTGCTTGCGCGGTTGCCTTCTTCGCATCGCTCGGGGCCAATGCTCTCGATTCTGCCATCCTCGCGGGCGTAGGGGCATTGCTGGAGATTGTGAAACGGATCGCATGGAGTGACCTTCGGGCAGGGCAGGGAAAGGCCGTGGCTCTAGTCCTCGGAGTAAGCCTAGCGGCTCTCTCAGCCGTTGCGACTTTGGGCTTTGAAATGGGGGCCATGGATTCGGCAACTTCATCGACGGAAGCGCAAGCGGAAGCTCGGGCCAGGCTCGGGGCTTCAATCAATGCCCTCGATATGGAAGCGGCATCCATCCGTGTAAAGCTGGAAGGATTGCCTGCGAACTACGTCACGTTGTCGCTTCGATATTCGGCTCGCCTCGACGAGCTTGCGGCACGGAAAGCGGAGCTATCTGCAAAGGTCGATAGCATTTCATCGAGTGACACTGGCCGGGGAGTCTCGACGCTTGCAAAGCTCTCCGGGCGTGTAGGGCTGGAGGCGGAGGCCGTATCGCTTGTCTTCTTTACGGCCCTGTCCATCCTCTTGGAGCTAGCTGTCTTTACCACTACGGGCCGAAGCATGAAGCAAAGACGCAAGGGAAGCAAAGCTCCATCCGTGACGCCGGAGCGCAAGGCCATCCTCGAAGCCCTCGCCGATAAGCCTTCAAGGCCGAAGGACCTGGCCGACCTACTCGGCAAGAATCCATCGACGACGCGCGTAGAGCTTCGCGCCATGCTCGCCGCTGGACTTGTGCGCCGTGACGACTCGACAGGACTTTACTCCATTGCTTGCGCCGCGTAAACGCCCCTAAACGCTATAAAAAACACAATTAAGAAGGAATAAAACAATGGCAGAAAATGAATTATGCAATGAGGCCCCATCCGTGGGCAGACCGCGCGGCTCTAGCCTCAATGACCTCGGGAGCGTTCGCAGAAAGCTGGCGGGGCTTATCCGTGACTTTGAAAAAGTAGAGGCCGTTGACAAGCTCTTAATCGACCGACTCCGGGCATTAACCTACGCCTACGGAACATTGGCCGGAATCGTCAAGGATGCTGAACTAGACGACCTCCTCGCCCGTGTTGAAGCGCTTGAAGCGAAGAAGGCGACTCCATGAAACTAGCGGAACGCCTTGCAAAGCTCGAAGCTCCCGACATGAGCGGATGGCCCATCCTCGTTCACGCCGACGACGCAGAAGAAATGGCAAGGACCGAGGAACGGGCAAAGCAATGTCCGGAATATAGACCCGTGAAGATTATTTTTGACGATGGCATGGAGGCCACAAAGTGACGACAAACGACTTGAAAAAAAGACTTGCAGCGATTGAAGCCGAAAAGCCGAATAATGCTGAGATAGAAAGACTGGCCTCGATTCATGCCGCTCTTGCGGATGATGAATACAAGTCGGCTCTTTGTGCGGCATACGTTAAGCAGGCATACGGCCCGATAGATGGATGGCCGATTGAGGGAGTAGACGCGAGACATGCAAAAGCGCGCGCGAAGATGGACAATCTCGTATCCTCGCTCGAAGCGTTGACTGAAGCTATCGGCATGGAACTAACGCCAGAGACTTGTAGGAAGTTTTCCCCCGAAGTTAAGGAGAAGGCCGTCCAGGGCCACGAGGCCGGGCCAGGCTCGACCGCATGGCAAGAGGCCCTAGATGCAATCATGGAGGCCGCGCAATGACAAAAGAAGAACTAGCCGAGGTTATGCCCTTAGCTAACTACAACGAAGCGTCGATGCTTCGCGAGCTGGCGAAGGCTGAGGAGCTAGACAGTCCCCTTGCCGATGCCATAGCAGAGCGAATACGCAAAGCCGCAAAGATAAACGATCTTTCCGCAATCGTGAATCGCGGGAATGCCGTGGAATGTGCGCTCGGAAGGGAGCTTTTCGAGCGTGGCGAGCGGAGCGGGGAAGTTTTCCTCCTCCTCGCGGAACGGATCGAAAAAAGGAAGGCAAGGCAATGACGGCGCAAAAGATCGCCCACCGGCTGGCGAACTTGGAGGCGCGGACGACGGAAGCAGGGGCCGTATGGATACCGCAAAGCCCCGAGGAGTTCGATGCTTGGATCGCATCTATCGCGAAACGTGGGGAGCGGGCAAAGAAAGAAACAGGCGAGGACGAGGACTTCCTCGATTCATGGTATCAAGCGCAAAGAAGGAGAAAATAAAATGGAAACAATTCGAATTGTTGAAAAGGCGACCGACGCACTAACGCGAGAAGAGCGACAGAGATTCAAGTACCGATGCGCTAGCATTGGCCTCACCGACTACATGGGAGAGCGTGCTCTCGACGAGCTGAATGAGACGCAAGCGCGAAAGGCCCTCGGCGCGAAAGACTTCGCGGCCTTCCTCATGAAGGCTGGCGCACTAGATGGCGAGCGGAGTACGGAAGACGAAATATGCTACAGGGTCAAAGGTTTTCGAGGCTATGGCGAAATGACGAAAAGGAGTAACTAGATGAAGATTACATTCTCGACGACGACCGAACGAGCGAAGGCGATAGCGTGGCTTTGCCGCTCTCTACATTGCGATGAATCGGAGCTCTTCAATGTCTTAATTTCCGACCACTTCGAAGAGTTGGCAAATAACACGCGCGGATCATTCGCGTACTTCATCGATCGCGACAAGATTTTTCAAAAGCGAGAGGAAGCTGGCGACGTGGTATTTTTCGAGCCCGGAGACGGCCGAGGCTTCTTTGACAGTACGCACTACGGTGAGCTGAAAGTGACGATCACGACGCCCGGCGAAATGGTGAAGAAGACAGGACACTACGCCTTGCAGTTCATTGAAGATTGATAGGCCATTTTCCATTGCTCCCTGCCCCCAGCGATGGGGGCTTTTTCATATCTACGCTATGAGAAGGCAAAATGAGAAAACCATAAAAAAGCATAGAAAATCACTGGCTATCACTATTGACGGCTTTTCTTGCCGGATATATAAATACTGATAGGACAAGCCCTTAGCGTAGTTCTGCAAAACCTTCATGAATCGGTTCGACTCCGATCGGCGCCTTAAAAGAAAAGACCGGCTTTGGCCGGTCTTTTCTTTTAAGGCGCAGGACTGCAAGGAAATTGATTGTATATCGTCGCCTTCGGCGACGTGCGTGATGGCGCGATGCGCGGACTAGATCTCGAAGAGGTCGAGGGCTTCGGACAGGCCGCGGATGATGAGGGTGCCGGCGACCGAATTGCCGTGCGCGTCGAGGGCGGGACCGTAGGTCGCGATGCCATAGCGGCCCTTGGCCGCGGCCGCAATGCCGCCGCCCACGCCGCTCTTTGCGGGTATTCCCGTCTCGACGCAGAAGCTGCCCGACCCGTCATAGAGGCCGCAGCTCATCATGAGGGCCTTCGTGACTCGGGCCGCGCGCGGCGTCATCATGCGCCTGCCCGAGGCAGTCTCGATGCCGTCGAAGGCAAGGATGGCGGCGAAGCGCGCAAGCGAAGCGGCATCGACGAGGGTGGCGCACTGGCGGAAGTAGGCGTCCAGGGTCACGTCCACCGGCGAGTCGAGGAGACCGAGTTCCTTGAGGAACCAGGCTATCGAGCGGTTCCGGTTTGCCGTCGCCGCCTCGGATGAACTGACTTCGGTATCCTCGGCGAGCTCGTCGAGGCCGAGGAGGGGAGCGGCCCAGGCCCTGAATCCCTCAACCTTCTCGGCCCCCGTCCTCCCGGGCATGAGGCTCGTCACCACGATGGCGCCGGCGTTGATCATCGGGTTGTAGGGCTTGCGAAGGCTCGAGGCCTCGAGCCGGATGATCGAATTGAAGGGATCTCCCGTCGGTTCGCGCCCGACACGGGAAAAGACCGCTTCCTCTCCGATGGTATCGATGACATAGGGAAGGGCTATCGCCTTGGAGACGCTCTGGAGGGTGAAGGCCACGCGCGAATCGCCCGATTCGAGGATGCGACCGCCTGCATCGACGATGGCCGCCCCGACCCGCCTGCCATCGACCCTGGCGAGGGCCGGGATGTAATCGGCGACCCGCCCTTCCTGGGCGGCTTCGCGGCCGCGGGCTACAAGATTATCGAGCATGCCGGCCAAAACCGCCGCCCTGCCCGGATCGCGGCTCCGGGATTCCGTATCGTCTTTACTGCGCTCGTTCATCGCAGACCAGCCTTGCGTTCGAATGACGGGCAGTGCCGGCCCGTTGCTGCGAATACCTCGTACGAGGGCAGGTTACGGCATTTGACGCCGAAGAGATCGCAGGCGCGCGGAAATGACGGCTCCCAGGTGATGCGGAAGTGGATGCATTTAAGGCAATCCGGGGCGCGCTCGTTCATCTCATCTACCCTGTCCGAGGATAGCACCCGAGGCCCGATGGCTTCTAGTGGCGCAGTTCCCTGGCGCGCGTCGCTTTGGGCCCGTACCTATGCCGCCGCGACCCTTCTCCTGCCGCTTGTCCTAAAGGCCGCTTTCCCGTATTTTTATGGCATGCGCAGCAACTCGCTCATTCGACGGCCCTTCCGCTACTCGAACCACAATGTCTCCCTCTACCTCATAGCCGCGAATGTCGTCGTCTTCGCCCTCTGCTATGTGATGCCAGGCCTCACAACCTATCTGGCCCTCAATCCCGTCAATTTCCTCGGCGGCATGTTCTGGCAGCCCCTCTCCTACATGTTCGCCCACGGCAGCCTCGACCACCTCCTCTTCAACATGCTCGGTCTCCTCTTCTTCGCGCCGCAGATCGAACGCGAGTTCGGAAGCAAGGAGTTCCTGCTCTTCTACCTGCTCACGGGAGTCCTGTCGGGCCTTGCATCCCTTGGCATCTATCTCGCGACAGGAGCGATGTACACCTTCCTCCTCGGCGCGTCGGGCGCCGTATACGCCATCCTCCTCGCCTATGCCGTCCTCTTCCCCGAATCCGATATCTATGTCTTCGGCATCCTGCCCGTGAGGGCACCCATCCTCGTGGGTATCTACGCCCTCATGGAAGTGGCAGACCAGGTCTTCGGCTTCCAGAGCTCGGTGGCCCACCTCACCCACCTTTCGGGACTCCTCTTCGCCTGGCTCTACTTCCCCATCCGCTTCGGCGTGAGCCCCTGGCGCAGGCTCTTCCCGAAACGGTAGGGGCCCATGAAGGAAGGCGTTGTGCGATTCAGGTCGATCGCAGCAGCCTGGCTCATCATTGCCGCCGCGTTCGCGGCTCCTGCGGCCCCCGCGGCGGCGCAAGCCTCCTTCCCGCCTCCCGGAGCCCTCCGTGCCGAGTTCTGGACCGATCTCGATGGCGTGCCGCAGTCGGGCGATCCCTGGCCCCTGCCCCTGGCCGTGGCCGCGGGCCGGCTCGCCGACGAGGCGGCCTGGGTCTTCGCGGGCCAGGTATGGGGCTTCGATTTCGAATGGACGCCTCTCGACCGCACGAGGCAGATCGCGGAGTCCTTCAGCATGAAGGCATCGGGTTCCATACCGAGGGGCGATCCGCGGTTCGCGCCGGAGGACTCCCACGTGGACGGCCAGCGCCTCATGGCCTATGTTTCGTATAACCCGACTTCCTCCGAAGCCGGCCTCATCGCGTCCTATGCCCGCTCGCCATGGAAGAGCGCCCAGGGCACGGGCCTCGGGGACTATCTCCGTGGCTATCAGGGGAGGAGGCTCGCCTACGAGGATGCCGCGCGCGCGGCCATCCGCGACCTCCTCAGGGGCCTCGAGCCGAACAAGCCGCGGAGGGTGAGGGGACACATCGTCTTCGCCTCGACGCCGCGCATCGCGGTGGCGGATGGCGCCTACAAGGTCGAGGCGAGGTTCCGCATCGAGGTTACCGAGGTGGAGGAGTACGGGCTGTATTGATAGCCGGGTAGGGGAGGGACCGCCAGGCCGGGCGCCGTCGTGGCCGCTCAACGCGGCCGGCCCTCGCTAGAGGCGGGTCTTCTCGACCTCTTCGTGCATGCGCTCGAGGATGTCCATGAGGCCGTCCACGGTGGCCTGTTTCTTGTCCTCGCGATGCTTGTGTTCCTTCTTCATGCGATCGCGGAATTCCTGGCAATCGATCACGGGGCTCACGTCGTAGATCACGCGGTCCTGGCAGACCAGGTCTTCCTCCATCTCGCCGTCCGGATTGAGCCTCAGGATGTTCCCGTTGATCGAAACGAGGCACATCTTTCCGAAGGTCTTGATGTAGGAATCGATTTCGCGGACGCCCCGCTTGGACGAGGGATCCCAGGGCCTGAAGCGCGTGCCCGCCGGGAAGACGAGGACGAGCCTGCCCTGCGTCTTGAGGGCGGCGAGTGCCTTGAGCGAAGCGCGGTTCACGGTCGTGGAGCGCATGACTTCCGCCACAAGCTCCTTCGGGTCCTTGAGGTTGCGCTTGATGATCTCGATGGAACGGCTAGGGTAGATGACGAGGCGCGAATACGCCTCGGTGAAGGCGAGGACAACCGGATTGCTCTCGTTGAGCTTGATGCCGGCTATCGCGAGCAGGGCCCGGACCGCCTCGATGCCCTGCGGACCTTCCTGCCTGAGAAGGTAGTGGAAGACCGGGAGGTCGAAGTTCGAGTAGTGCTCGAGGAGGAGGAGGCAAGGCTCTCCCGATTTGGCCGCGTCGAGGAGCTCGACGAGCCGTTCGAAATGCCTGATGCCCGAGCCCGGGAGGAGGTTCTCGGCCACGACGCCATCGATGAAGGGCAGAAGGCCATCGTTCCCCGGCTGGTAGACGTTGTCTTCCGAGACATGCGATTCGCCCCGGGACAGCGCCATCATCTTGAGGATGCGATCCCGGTACTTATGGCTTATCGGCTCCATGTCTTCCCCCTCTTCCGGCGAGGAGTATATGCCCCCATTCCGAGAGGTGTCAACGACGACTGGTGCGCCATGGTGTCACGCATCAATAGCCGTCGGACATCGAACGGTTCACATCCTTCTGATAGAGCTCCTGGTAGACGTAGCTGCGCAACTTGAGCTTGTCCTTTATCTCCCTGGAGAAGGGCACGAAGCGCCAGAAGATCGCGCGCACTTCCTTGTCGAGCTTCTGGATTCCCTCGCTCTCCTTGGTGATCCAGACGAGGTAATCCTGCATGAAGAATTCCTTCACGTCGCCGCGTATCTTGCGCGCCGTGAACCATTGGTAATAGTTGCCGGTGAGACCTTCCTCCATCCAGTAGAAGGAGGCCTTCTCCTTTGCGACCTGCCAGCGGAGGTCAGCGACCGCCATGATGACGGCGTTCTGGAGGCTCTTTGGATACATCGGTATGGCCACGCGTCCGCGGCTCGAGGCGCGGTTGTAGCGGTCGAAGGGCTCCCAGCAGATGCCGGAATCGCCATAGCAGGGGACGAGGAGTATGAAGGGCACGATGCGGTGGAGGGTCGTCTTGTAGGGGCGGCAGAAGGCCTCACAATCGATGCTCTCGATCCACGCGAGCATGCGGACGACGTTCTCCCGCGTTCCGATGTCGCGGATGCCGCCATGGAAGTATTCCCTCGAGAGGAGGGGAAAGTGATTGCCCTGCCGACCTATGCAGAGCTTGGTCATCTGCTTGACCGTCTCATATTCCTGGGCGAGGGTCTGGAGGTCGGCCTTGAGCTCCTGAGGTCCCGAGCCAGCCTTCTCCTGCGCAGTCTCGAGTTCCTGTCCCGCCTTGGAGAAATCCTGGATGCTCTGCGCGAGTTCCTTGTCCACGGCAAGAAGGCGCCGCGTGATCTCGAAGAACTCGCTCGTCATCTTCTTCTGGGGCTCGCTGTAGGGCGAGGGCACGTGGAGGAGGCCAGGCTGGTTGTCGTGATGGCAGAAGGTCTCGACCTTGTCCTTGAGGAGGGCTTCGAGGCTCCGACGCTCCTCGATCTTGGCTTTCATGATGCCTTCGGCCGCGTCACGCTTGCCCTGGGCCTTCTGGAGCATCGCCGTGAACCGCGACTTGTCGTCGCGGTTCTTTGGCTTTATCTCGTCCGTGGCGCTCGGGTTGACCTGGCCGGTTGCTACCGCGCGTATCCACTCGTCGACATAATAGACAGGCTCATCAAGCTGCTTGTCGAAAACGATGCGGCCGAAATCCTCCCGCATCTCGGGGGAAATTATGTTCGGAAGGAGGGCCGCATAGCGGACGAGGAGGCGCTTCGGGAGGAGTACCTGGGTACCTGCGGTGCGCAGGGCCACCTTGGCGGCGAGGTACCAGTAATTCGCTATAAGCTGCTGGCGGTAGATGCCCTTGTCCTTGGGGTCGGTCGCCTTGAGGTACTTCGAGAGGATGTCGTGGAATTTCTGGGCTTCGTCGCCCTCGTTGCTGAGCGCTTTCTTGTAGAAATCGGGATCGGAGAAATAATCGGTCGAGCTTTCCTCTTCGGCCTTGGTTATCGGAGCGAAGGATTTGCGTGAAAGGTCGACGTCGAATTCGTGCTTGTCCTTGACCTCTGCATCGACGTTGAGTTCGCCGAAAAGCGTCCCGAAATCCGGTGGAAGGGGCCCTCCCGCCGCTTTCCCTCCCGCGCCCGGACGGCCGGCGACGGCACCGGGGCCTGAGGTCTGCGGCGCCGATTGCGGCCTGCCAGGAGTACCTGATTTATACTCCTCAACGTTTCCGCCAATGAGCGCTGCAATCTCGGGGTCTATCTCGTCGGACACGGGGGCACTCCCTGGGAAATTGATGCCGGCATTTTCCCGCCTGAACCAAACCGGTTAGGAATATTGTACCCCTCGCCCGACCCCTCTTCAAGGGCAAGGTCCGCGCGGCGCTCAGACCCTTCAATCCTGATCACCTCGCCAAGCGTAAAAAAAAACGGCCTCGATCACTGATCGAAGCCGCTTTCTTCGTGGAGGTGATCAGAATTGAACTGACGACCTCTTGAATGCCATTCAAGCGCTCTAGCCAACTGAGCTACACCCCCGAAGCAAGGCGATATTACCGGCTCGGGCAGGGGAATGTCAAGCGGTCAAGTGATGCGGAAAGACGGAAAGGCCGGCTCAGGCGACATTGCGGCCTCTCCTATTGCATGTCCTGCCGCTGCCGGGCGATACTGACCTGATGGAACGATCCCTTCGCGCTTTCGCGCTCTGCGCCATCGGCCTTGAAAAGGTCCTGGCCAACGAGCTTTCCCGTATCGGCCTCCCGGTCTCCTCGCGGAGCCCCGGCAGGGTCTTCTTCGAGACCGACGTGGCAGGCCTTTTCCGTGCCAACCTCTGTCTGAGGACAGCCGAGCGCGTCCTCATCGAGGCTGCCCGCTTCCCCGCCCCCGATTTCGACGCCCTCTTCGAAGGTGTCCGCTCGGTCCGATGGGAAGACTTTTTCGCCGAGGAAGACCGACTCGTCATCGAGCGGGTGCGGATCCGCGACTCGCAGCTCTCGGCCCAGACCTCGGTGCAGTCCGTGGTCCATAAGGCCGTCTATGAGCGCCTCGGGAAGGCCTATGGCATCCAGCGCCTCCCCGAGACGGGAAGGGAAGGGTCGGCCAGGGTCTACCTCGAGAGCGACGAGTGCCTCATCGGCCTTGATACCTCCGGCGAGGCCCTCCACAAGCGCGGCTACCGCCGATCCACGGTCGAGGCTCCCCTCAAGGAAACCCTCGCCGCAGGCTGCCTCCTCCTTTCCGGCTGGAACCGGCGCATCCCCCTCCTCGACCCCTTCTGCGGCTCCGGTACCATCCTGATCGAAGCCGCCCTTTTCGCCCTCGACATCGCGCCGGGGCTAGGACGGAGCTTTGCCCTCGAAGACATGCCCCTTGTCGACGCGGCCGCCTTCAAGGCCGAGCGCGAGGCCGCCAAGGCCCGCGTGCGTACCGACGAGGAGCTCTCCCTTGCGGGCTCGGACATCGACGAATCCGCCCTGGCCGCGGCCAGGGCGAACGCGGAGCGGGCTGGAGTGGGAGCGCACATCGCGTGGAAGCGCGGCAAGGCCGAGGACTCGCAGCCTTCCGCTCCTTCGGGCTACCTCCTCTGCAACCCGCCTTACGGCAATCGCCTTGGCAGCGAAGAGGAGGCCGAGGCCCTGTACAAGCGCCTCGGAGAGCTTGCTCCGACCTTCAAGGGCTGGGGCCTCGGCTTCGTGACAAACCGGCCGGACTTCGGCAACTTCTTCGGAAGGCGGGCCACGGCCGAGCACAAGATGGTGAACGGTGCCGAGGAGCAGTGGCTCCACTGGTTCCCGCCAGGATACGAGGAGACCGAGCCGCGCAAGACGCCGCCGCCCGAATGGCAGGGCAGGGAAGGCAAGGAGAAAGGCCCGAAGCAGGGCGCAACTCCCGGCCGCGACCGGCCCTTCCCCCGCCGGCGCGAAGGCGAGGGCGAAGGCCGCTACGGCCGGTCTCGCGATGAGCGATACCAGAGGCCCGGCGACCGTCCCGGCTGGCGCGGCCAGCCCCGCAGCGACCGGCCCCGCGATGACCGGCCCCGCGACGACCGGCCCCGCGACGACCGCGCGGGCCGCTACGACCGCCACGGCCCGCGGCGCGAAGGCGGCTTCGGGCAAGCTGGCAGGTACGAGGGCGGCCATCGCGAAGGCGGGCACGAAGACTACAGCTACCGTGGCGACCGCAGCACCTGGGGTGGTTTCGGCCACAGGAACGAATCGGGCAGCCGGCCTCCGGAGCATGGTCCTCGCCCGCGCCCTCCCTATGGCGCGGATCGGGACTCCCGTCCTGACACCGGACGCGATGACCGCTACCGGCCGTCGCCGCGCCGCGATGGAGACCGGGGCGACCGCGGTCAGGGCTGGAACCGTGGCAGCGACAGGGAGCGCGGCGGAGCCCGGGAACGCGGAGGAGCCCGCGAGGGCGGCCGCGACCAGGGCCGGGACCGCGAAAACGATCGCGGCTATCGCGGAAGTCCCCAGGGGCATGATGCCCCCCAGGGGCGCCGGGAAGGCTACAACCGCGGACCTCGGAGCGGATCGCCGCGTCCGGCCGGAAACCGGTATCCGCCGCGCCATGACGGCCCGCCGAGGCGCGATGGTGCTCCGCGCCATGACGGCCCGCCAAGAGGCGGCGATGGCGCGCGGCGCAGGCCTCCCCGCGAGAACGGCGACTCCCATGGCGGCAACCGCGGCGGGGATGACTGAAAGCTGACATGCGATTTACACGGCAGGAATATGCGAAGGCCCGGGCTGCATGCCCGGGCCTTTCTCTTGTTGGTTGCCCGGTTTTGTCCTGCTTTTCTCCATATCGCCGCGGTCGGCCGTCGATTGCGGAGTCGCTTTGGACCGCGACGAGCCGAAGCAAGCCCTAGCGGTCCAGCACCCGCGCGAGGAACTCCCTTGCCCTCGGAGTCCTCGGTTCCGTGAAGAAGTCGGCGGGGGCCGCCTCCTCGGCGATGCGGCCAGAGTCCATGAAGAGGACCCGGTCCGCGGCGTCGCGCGCGAAGCGCATCTCGTGCGTCACCACCACCATGGTCATTCCTTCCTCGGCGAGGCCCCTCATGACGGCGAGGACCTCGCCCACCATCTCGGGATCGAGGGCGCTCGTGGGTTCGTCGAAGAGGAGGGCTTCGGGCTTCATGGCGAAGGCCCGCACGATGGCTATGCGCTGCTTCTGGCCGCCAGAAAGCTGGGCGGGGAAGGCCGCGGCCTTGTCCTCGAGGCCGACGCGGGAAAGGAGGGCCATGGCCCGGTCCCTCGCCTCCTCACGGGAGAGGCCGAGGACCTTCATGGGCGCGAGGGTAAGGTTGTCCGACACCGTGAGGTGGGGAAAGAGGTTGAAGTGCTGGAAGACCATCCCGAGCCTGCGCCGCAGTGCGTCCTCGTCGGCAGCCGCGGGGAAGACCTCCCCGCCATGGAAGCGCAAGCTTCCGCCCGAGGGCCTCTCGAGGAGGTTGAGGCAGCGTAGGTAGGTGCTCTTGCCAGAGCCCGAGGGGCCCACGATGGCTACGGTCTCGCCGGCCTCGATGCGCGAATCGATGCCTTTGAGGACCTCCAGTTTTCCGAAGGCCTTCAGGAGGCCTTGCGTCTCAATAAGCGTCACTTCTGAGCCTCCGTTCGATTGTCCCGAGGAGCTTGGAGAGGGGGAAGGTCATGAGGAAGTAGACACCCGCCGCAAGGATGAGGGGCTCGAAGGGCCTGAAGGTGATGCCACGTATCGTGTCCGCCTTGTACATGAGCTCCGCGATGCCGATGATCGAGACGATGGAAGACTCCTTTATAACTACGACGAATTCGTTGCCGAGGGCGGGGAGGATGTTCCTCAGGGCCTGGGGCAGGACGACGAGCCGGAGGGAGTCGCCGTAGCGCAGTCCGAGGGACCTCGCCGCCTCGGCCTGGCCGCGGTCCACGGCCTGGATGCCGGCACGGGAGATCTCGCAGACATAGGCGCCCGAATTGATGGCGAGGGTCAGGGCTCCCGCGAGGAAGTCCGGCACGCTCACGCCGAGGAGGCGTCCGAGGGCCGGCCACTCGGGGAAAGCGAGGCCGGCTTTCTGCAGGCCATAATAGATCACGAAGAGCTGCACGAGGACGGGCGTGCCCCTGATGAACTCGACATAGGCCGTGGCGGCCGCCCGGAGCGGCGCGCGCCGCGATATACGGCCCACCGCGAGGAGGGTCCCGATGAGGACGCCCCCGGCCACCGCGAGGACGGCGAGGATGAGGGTGTTCTTGGCGCCGACAAGGTAGTAGCGCCAGTATCTGCCCAGGAAGCTGAAATCCATGGACATTCTCCTTGGCGGACGATATGGGAAACCGGGGGGCGGCGCTGCGCCGCGCCCCCAGGACGGGGGGCCTGACTTGGAGCCGCCAGTGAACTGCCGCGGATGACGGGATACCCTCCGGGACGCCGGCGGCCTACGGCCTAGAGCTTGTCCATCTCTTCCTTGGCCGCGGTCACGAAGCCGGGGATGAGGCCTTCGGACCCGAGGCGGTTGAGGGTGGCGTTCACCACATCGACCAGGGCCTGGTTGCCCTTCTTGATAGCGACGGCCGAGCCGCCCTCGCTGTCGGGGAAGACGAAGGGCGCTACGGCGAGGTCGGGATTGGCTGCGACATAGGCCTTGGCAACCTCGGTCTCGACGATGACCGCGTCGATCTTGCCGTTCTTGAGCTCGAGGACGAGGTCCGCCACCTTGGGCAGCTCCTTGACCTGGGGATTGTCAGCGGTCTCGTCGCTCATGCCCTTGACCTGCTTCTTCGCGATGCCCACCTGGATGGCGCCCTTCTGCGCGCCGACCATCGCGTCCCTGAGGGAGGTCGCGTCGGGATACTTCGCGAGGTCGGCGGCCCTGACGATGACGCCCTGCTCCGCTCGGTAGTAGATGCCCGAGAAGTCAGTCGACTCCTTCCTCTGGTCGGTGGGCGTCATGCCTGCGATGACGATGTCCACGTTGCCCGAGTCGAGGGCTGCGAGGAGGCCGTCGAACTTCATGTCCTTGATCTCGAGGGTCACTCCGAGATCCCTGGCTATCTCCTGGGCTATGGCGATGTCGAAGCCGACGATGGTGTCGGTCCCGTTGACCTGGCTATGAAATTCGTAGGGGGGAAAGTCTGCGGAGGTGCCGATGACGAGCTTGCCCGCCTTCTTGATGGCATCGAGGGAAGAAGCCGGGGTCTTGGCGGCGCAGGACATGGTCGAAAGGATGACGCCGGCCGCCAGAAGTGCGATGCAGAAGCTGTAGACCCGTTTCATGTAGACTCCTTGAAAGTAGGTTGATGTATAAAAATACAAACAATATGCATAAGTCAAGGGAGATCAGTGCCATCGTGGTATAAAAATGCGAAAATGGCTAAATATATGCACGCTTTATGCAATTGACAGGGAAGGGAATGCGCAGTACAAGCGATTCGGGCCCTGAAATGGCCCCTGTAAAAGGAGAGAGCATGAACGAAAGCGTCGATATCGCCGTCCGCAAGGGCCTCGTGACTTCCCTCATCAGCCTCTATGGAGAGGCCGAGAGGACGCGCATAGAAAAGGGCGTGGCCGCGGCAGCCGCCCTCTGGAGGGCGGAAGACGGCGACGCTTCGGCTTTCAAGGCTTTCTGCGAGGAGGAATTTGCGCCGAAGGGTTCCCGGCTCGACGCCCTCTATGGCCGCCTCGCCGCCATCTTCGAGGAAGTCTTCGGCTCGGGGCACCGCATGTCGAGGGCGGCCTCCTGGGCTGCCCATGTCGATGGAGGGGAGCTACTCCCCCTGGACGACATCCTCTCGGCCTGGGATCCCCTCGCCCATCTCCAGGACGACTGGTTCGCGAACAAGCTCCTCTTCGCCGTGAGGCTCAACTTTCCGCGGCCCACTCTGGCCGAGAAGCTGGCGGAAGGCGCACACTGGTCACGGCGCGTCTGGGCCGAGGCCCGCCTCGGAGAATCCGCCTCCGAGCGCGTGCCGGCAGCCGCCCAGCTGGCGGCCTCGGCTGCCCTCGCCAAGGCGGAAGCGTACATCGCGGGTTACAACATCCATACGGCCTGCCTGGTCGATGACGAAGGTCCCATCTATGACGGGGACAAGAAGCTCCTCATGCACTGGAATGTCCGCGACGAGATCAAGGCCCTCTACGGCCAGCCCGGCTGCGAGCGCAGGCAACGCGCCCTCTTCAAGGTCATGGAGCGGGCCATCGACGGTTCGATACCCGCCGCGGCTATCGATGGCCAGGGCTTTGTCTGGAATCCCCGGAGCAACGCCATCTCGGTTCCCGCAGCCGGCGCGGCTGCCGGCGTGGCTGGCGCCACGAGCATCGCCGCAGGCGCCGTCGCGCCCTCGGCCACCCCCGACGGCGCCCGCCGCTATGCCCTCATGCTCGACATAGCCGAGGCGATGCGCGGCATCGATGCCTGGAGCCCCGACTCGCCGACCCTCATCGCCCGACGCTTCGACGACTCGCGCGAGCTCTCCATGGAGCAGGTGACGGGCCTCCTCGAGTCCCTCTTCGAGGGCGATACCTACGCGCGCGCGGCGGCCAGGGTGAAGGCGGCTCTCGGCCGCCCCCTCGAGGCCTTCGACATCTGGTATCGCGAGTCGGGCGGCACTGACCGACCCGGCGAGGCAGCCCTCGACGCGGTGACGAAGCGCCTCTATCCGACCGCGGCCGCCTTCGAGGCCGACATCCCGCGGATCCTCCGCGCCCTCGGCTTCGGCGAGAAAGACGCGGACTGGCTCTCCTCGAACATTGCCGTGGATCCCGCGCGGGGCTCGGGCCATGCCATGCCCGCGGCCATGCGTTCGGACAAGGTGAGGCTCCGCACGAGGGTGGGCTCCGGCGGCATGGACTACAAGGGCTACAACATCGCCTGCCACGAGCTCGGCCATAACGTCGAGCAGGTCTTCAGCCTCCATGGCATCGACGAGTACTTCCTCGCGGGCGTCCCCAACACGGCCTTCACCGAGGCCTTCGCCTTCGTCTTCCAGGCGCGCGACCTCGAGGTCCTCCCGCCCGAGGCGAAGCTGAGCCTGGGCCTGGCCGGGGGCGGGACCAAGGGTGCGGGGGCAGGCCCCGCGGCGGGCGCCGCCGGAGCCGGACAACGCGCCGCCGCGCTTGCCGCAGGCCCCGCCGGCGCAGTCCTCGCCGACTACTGGCAGGCCTGCGAGATAGCGGGCGTCGGCCTCGTCGACATGGCGGTCTGGCGCTGGCTCTACGCCCATCCCGGCGCGCGGCCCGAAGAGCTGCGCGCTGCGGTCCTCGACATCGCCCGCTCGACCTGGAACCGGCTCTTCGCTCCCGCCTTCGGCTTCCGCGACTCGACGATCCTCGCCGTCTACTCGCACATGATCGAGAATCCCCTCTACCTCTGCGACTATCCGATGGGTCACCTCATCTCCTTCCAGATCGAGGACTACCTCAAGGGCAAGGTCCTGGGCGAGGAGATGGGCCGGATGTGCCGTCTCGGCCGCCTGACCCCCAACGAGTGGATGCGGGAAGCCCTGGGCGGGGAGCTCTCGGCTGCGCCCCTCCTCTCGGCCGTGAGGAAGGAGTTGTCTCGAGACGATGCCTGATCCGCGGGCCTGTCGCTTCCCCTGAAATGGCGCTACCATACAGGACATGGAAAAACCAGGAAATGACCGGGACGGGACGTTGGCTGCGACCGATGTCCTGTCCGGCACCCCCCTTTTCTCTTCCTTTTCCCGTGAGGAGCTGGAAGCCCTCGCGGGAAAATCGGAGATGCTCGACCTCGAGGACGGAGGCATGGTCTTCGATGCCGGCGATCCCGGCGACCGCCTCTACGTCGTCGCGTCGGGGACGGTCGTCATCCGGTCGCCTGATGGGGGACAGGTCCTGGCCGAGTACGTGGCAGGGGATTCCTTCGGCGAACTCGACTTCCTCACGAAGGCGAAGCGCAATGCCCGCGCCGTCGCCGAAGGCGCTGTCCGTGTCCTCGCCTTTCCGGCAGGCGGCCTTGGCCTGTCCGCCGCCCTGGCCGAGAGGCCAGGGATAGCAGCGCGGATCCTCCGCTCCTTCCTCCTCGTCGTGGCAGGCCGTACGCGCAAGGCCAACTCCCTCGTCAGGGAGAACTCCCCCCTCGTGCGGGAGCTCAAGCGCCAGGCCTATGGCGACAAGCTCACCGGCCTCCTCAACAAGTCCTGGCTCGAGGAGAACCTTCCCTCGATGCTTCCCGGGCCCCTCGCACTCATCATGCTGAAGCCGGACAACTTCAAGGAGATCAACGATACCTGCGGCCATGAGGCGGGCGACTCGGTCCTTGCCGCCCTGGCGGGAGAGCTCTCCCGCGCCGTGGGCAGGGAAGCGACGGCGGTCCGCTACCTGGGCAACGAGCTCGCCGTCGTCCTCCGGGGCGCCGACCGCAACAAGGCCCTCGAGCTCGCGACCGCCCTCAATGCCCGGCTATCGGCCCTCGACATCACGAAGCTGACGGGAGGAGCTGGGCCCGCCCTCAGCTTCAGCTTCGGCATCGCCCTCTGCCCCGATCATGGCAAGGACGCAGAGACCCTCATCAAGTCGGCGGCAGGCCTTCCCCTCGTCGGCAGGGCCAGGGGCGGTTCCCTCATCCTGTTCCCGGAGGACGAAGCATGAGCCGAAAAGGAAGCGGCGCTGGCGCCGAGGTTGCCGTCCTTTCCGGCATCGACATCTTCTCCGGCCTCGGGCCCCGGGATCTCGCGGCCCTCGCAGGCAAGATGCGCCATAGGGCCTTTGCGCCGGGAGAAGCCGTCTTCCGGGAGGGCGAGGAAGGGGAGGAGCTTTTCGTGGTGGCCTCGGGCCTCGTCGCCGTCTCGGTCCGTTCAGGGGACGATGAGGAAATCGAGCTCTCCCGCCTGGGTCCTGGTGCCTTCTTCGGCGAGATGGCCATCCTCGAGCGCGCAACCCGTTCAGCCACCTGTACCGCGATCGAGACGACGGATTGCCTCATCCTGGGCGCCGTCGATTTCGAGGCCCTCCTCGCCGAAGCTCCGAGCGCCGCCGTGGGCGTCCTCGAGCGGATGCTCGGCATAGCCGCCGGACGCCTCGTCCGGACGGGCGCCTTCCTCTCGCAGATGGTCCAGTGGGGCGATGCCGCGCGCAAGCGGGCCATCACCGACGCCGCGACCGGCCTCTTCAACCGGCGCTACCTCGACGATTCCATCGAGGGCTTCGCGGAAGGGGCGAGGCGGGAGGGCTCAGGCTTCTCCTTCGCCATGTTCGATCTCGACCACTTCGGTTCGCTCAACGCGGCCTGGGGAGCGGAATTCTGCGACCGCCTGATCCTGGCCGTCGCCGCGGCCTTCCGCAAGGTCTTCGGCGAGGAGGACGTCCTCGTCCGCTATGGCGGCGACGAATTCTGCTTCATCATGCCCGGCGGGGAAGGCGAGGCCGAGGGAAAGTGCGAGGCCGTCTGCGCGGACCTGCGGAGCCTGCGCTTCCCGGATCACCCCTCGCTCAGGATCAGCTGCTCGATCGGCCTGGCCCATGCGGCCGCGGCAGGGCCCGGCGTGGCGGAGCTTAGGGAAAGGGCGGACAAGGCCCTCTACATGGCCAAGGAGGCGGGACGCGACCGTGCCGTGGCCTGGCCGGGACGGACTGTCGAGGGCCCCAAGCGCGATATCCCCTCGCTCGCGCGGAAGAACCAGGTCATCGCGAACATCTCGCGCGCCCTCGAGGAGAGGGATTCCTTCCTCATCGTCGGCCACAAGGACCCCGACGAGGACTGCGTCTCCTCTATGGTCGCCTTTGCCCTCCTCGTCGGGAAGCTCAACAGGAAGGCAACCATCGTGCTCGGCCCCAGGGTCGGGGGGAACTTCGACTATCTCCTCAACATCTGCCGGTACAACTCGATCGCCGTCGCGCAGGGGCATGACCTCCCTGCAGCGTCGGCCATCGTGCTCGTCGATACGCCAAAGCCGGAGATGATCGACCAGGGCGAGCTCGTCGCGCCGCTGGCTGCCGACCCTTCCGTCCTCAGGATAGAGCTGGACCACCATCTGGCGGCGGACAGCCGCTGCTTCGGCGATCCGGACTACCGCCTCGTCTACGAGGCCTCGAGCACCTGCGAGATCATCGGCTTCCTCGCGATGAAGCTCGAAGCGGACAAGGCCCTCATGGCCAGGCACGAGGTCGGGGAGTTCCTCTCCCGAAACCTGGTCCTGTCTGTCCTCTCCGGGATGATAGGCGACTCGCAGATGGGCCGCTACTTCAAGACCCGCCGGGAGCGCTGGTTCTACGAGCGGCTCAGCATGCACTTCGAGAGGATGCTCGTCCGCAAGACGAGGTCGGGCAGCGGCAACTTCTCCACGCGCGAGCAGGTCTTCGAAGCCCTGGCCGCCCTGTCCACGGCCGAGGACGAGTGTTACCGCTACATGGCGGCCAGGGCGGTCACGGTCGGCCGCGTCCGTTACGTCGCCCTCGACGCCGAGTCCTCGCGCCACCTCTTCGAACGCTATGGCAACGATACCCTCGTCGCCGTTTCCAAGGCCCTCGTGGACAGGCTGGCCGAGGAAAGCGGCAGCCTCGGCCTCGTGGCCTACAGCGACGCCCCTTCCGTCTCGCCCTTCGTCCAGTTCCGTCTCCGTCGCAGCCAGGCCTTCACGGCCATCGACCTGCGGGAAGCCATCGTCCGGCTCGGCGTGGCCAACGGCGGCGGCCATCCCGGCGCCGTCGGTCTCCGGATCGAGCGCGATGCGGTGCCGGACCTGGCGGCCAAGACCCTGTCCTTCGCCGAAATGCTCAACACGATGATCGGGGAAAGCGGGGGCTGAGGCTCCGACCGTCACATGAAAAAGCGGCCGTCCCGGCGTACCGGGACGGCCATATCGTTTCTGGGGAAGCGATATCCTGAGGCTATGGGTATCAGGTTTCCGCGATGAGGAGGGTCTTCGCGTCGAGCTTGATCTTGAGGTCCTGGGGATTCATGCGGTCGGCTTCCTTGACCACGGTGAAGTGGATGTACTCGGCCTTGGGCTCGAGGAGGATGAGGACGCCGATGTCATTGATGTACTCGCGGAGGATGACGGGGACGTTGTTCTTGTCGACGAGGGGCTCCTCGCCGAAGAGGGTGCAGGAGTACCAGACCTCGATGCCCATCTCCATGGCGAAGGCCTTCACCTTGCCGAGCTCGGCCTTGGTGGTGCGGGAGAAGTCGTAGCCGTCGACGATGAGGGTCTTGGCCTTGAAGGAGCCGTCCACGATCATCGCCTTGAGAGAGCGGAGGATGTCGTCGATGGTCACGCCGCCCTGGGCGAAATTCATGATGACGCGGTTGCGGACAAGGCTCTCGCGGACTTCGTCCATCTTCTCGAGGCCCTTGCGCTTGGCCAGTTCGGCGAAGATGTTTTCATACCAGGCAATGACATAGCTCGTGTGAGCGGTGAAGGATACATGGATGACCTTCTCCCCCTGGAGGAGACGGTCGAGGGCGAGCTGGACGAGGACACTCGTCTTGCCTATGCCCTTGCGGCTCGCGATGACTCCGATGTTTCCGGCCATCAGGCCGCCCTCGATGGAGCGCTCGAGGATCCTGAGCGGACTCTTGGCGATGAGCTCCTCTTTCAGCATGTGGACTCCTTTGCTGCGTGACGGTGGGTTTCCGGAGAGGTATACGCTTCTGGACAATCTCTGGAGAGGCGCAAGTTCAAAGTGCCTCCTGCCATTTCGTACTCAGTATAATCCAAAACAAGGCAGCCGGCAAAAAGAAACGGCCTCGCGGCGCCTTGGTCAAAAAAAACCACACAGAGCCACGGAGTCACAGAGGGAAGGTCGGAGAGGGGAAGGAAAAAGGCCCGGCGAACCGAGGGTGATGGACGCGGGATTCCGCGTTACCCCTTTTCCCTTCCTTTTGTCCTCTCTTTCTCGCTTCTGTGTCTCTGTGACTCTGTGTGCTTCTATCCGCCGAGGCCTAGCGGCCCTGCTCGGCCTTCCTCTTCTCGAGGTAGGCCTTGCGGAGCTCCTCGGAGACATTGACCGGCACCTTGCCGTACTTCATGAACTCCATGGTAAACTCGGCCTTGCCCTGGGTGAGGGAGCGGATGACCGTGGAGTAGCCGAACATCTCGGAGAGCGGAACCTCGGCCTCGACGCGGCAGAAGGTGCCATCCTCGGTACTCGCCATGATGATGCCGCGGCGCTGGTTGATCGAAGCGAAGACGTTGCCCTGGAACTCGGTCGGGCCCTCGACGCTCACCTTCATGATGGGCTCGAGGATGACCGGCTTGGCCTTCTCGTAGGCCTCGCGGAAGGCGCCGATGGCGGCGAGCTGGAAGGCGATGTCCGAGGAGTCGACGGGGTGGGACTGGCCGTCGTTGATCACGCAGCGGGTGTTCACGACGGGGAAGCCGAGGAGGCTGCCCTTCTCGGTTGCGGCCTTGAAACCCTTCTCGCAGCTCGGGATGAACTCGTTGGGGATGGCCGCGCCCTTGATCATGTCCACGAAGTCGAAGTTCTTTTCCTCGCAGGGCTCGATGTAACCGGCGATCTTTCCGTACTGGCCGGAACCGCCCGTCTGTTTCTTGTGCGTATAGCTGAACTCGGCGCGCTGGGTGATGGCCTCGCGGTAGGCGACCTGGGGCATGCCGGTCTCGACCTCGCAATTGTACTCGCGCCTCATGCGCTCGATGTAGACATCGAGATGGAGCTCGCCCATGCCGCGGATGATGGTCTGGTTGGACTCGGGATCGACGTGGCAGCGGAAGGTGGGATCTTCCTTGGTGAACCTGTTGAGGGCCTTGCCCATCTGGTCCGAGGACTTCTTGTCCTTGGGGTTGATGGCGAGGGAGATGACGGGCTCGGGCACGTACATCGAGGTCATCGCGTAGTTGAGGCTCGAGGAGCAGAAGGTGTCGCCCGAGGCGCAGTCGATACCGAAGAGGGCCACGATGTCGCCGCAGACGCCCTCGTTGATGTCTTCCATGTTGTTCGCATGCATGCGGACGAGGCGGCCGACCTTGAAGCGCTTGCGGGCGCGGGTGTTGAGGAGCTCGTCGCCCTTCTTGATCGAGCCCTGGTAGATGCGCACATAGGTGAGCTGGCCGTACTTGCCGTCCTCGAGCTTGAAGCCGAGGGCGACGGTGGGCGCGTCGTTGTCGGCCTTGAGGACGACCTCGGACTCGTTCTTGTCAAGGTCGAGGGCGATGTTCCTGACCTCGGTGGGATCGGGGAGGTAGCGCTCGACGCCGTCGAGGAGGATCTGCACGCCTTTGTTCTTGTAGGCGGAGCCCACGAAGACGGGGACGAGCTGCTCGGCGATGCAGCCCTTGCGGACGGCGGCCATGATCTGCTCGACCGTGGCGTTGCCCTCGAGGGCGGCTTCCATGAGGACATCGTCGAACATCGACGCGGCCTCGATGAGCTCCTCGCGGTACCTCTCGGCGTCGGCCTTGAGGTGGGCGGGGATCTCGGCGTAACGGAGGTCCACGCCGCCGTCGCCGTCGAAGTAGACGGCCTTCATCTCGAGGAGGTCGATGACGCCCTCGAGCTTGTCCTCGAGACCGATGGGGAGGGTCATGAAGACCGGGTTGAGGCCGAGCTTCTCGGTGAGCTGGGCCTTGACCTTGAAGGGGTTGGCGCCCGTGCGGTCGCACTTGTTGATGAAGGCGACGCGGGGAACATGGTAGCGCTTGAGCTGGCGGTCGACGGTGATCGACTGGGACTGGACGCCGCCGACCGCGCAGAGGACGAGGATAGCCCCGTCGAGGACGCGGAGGGAACGCTCGACTTCGATGGTGAAGTCGACGTGGCCGGGGGTGTCGATCAGGTTGATCGTGATATCCTTCCAGGTCACGTTGGTCGCGGCGGACTGGATGGTGATGCCGCGCTCGCGCTCGAGATCCATGGAATCCATGGTGGCGCCGACGCCATCCTTGCCGTGGACCTCGTGGATCGCGTGTATCTTATTGCAGTAGAACAGGATGCGTTCGGAAAGCGTCGTCTTGCCGGAATCGATGTGGGCGCTGATTCCGATGTTCCGCATCTTGGTAATGTCGGTGGCCATCTCTCTTACTACCTCTCCCGTCGTGGTTTCATTGGCCGGGGCCTATGCCTGTCTCCTTGAGGGAGAAGGCGAAGGCCCGAATCGTGCCGGTTACGGAGCTGTACCAGGGGGCTGGGGCAAGCCATACAGACTCGACCCTTGGAAACTTCTGCGGTTTTTCCCTTTTTGATGGAAAAACTTCCGTACTCATCGCAGTATAGAGAAAAGGCTGAAAAGGTTCAAGTAGTTGACACTTGGCGAGGGGCGTGCAAGGGCAGATATGATATCGAGTTTTCCGAAGCGCGCAAGATCTTTTTGCAGCAATACGGCGGACGAGAGCAAGGACGATCGGGCCTCGGTCCAGGTTGCGCGACGGCCGCCCTTGCGGGCGGCCGTCCATAGGGCAAGCGAATGCCGAAGGCTAGAGCTTGAAAACAAGCCCCATGCCCGCCTCGATATCGAAATCAAAAAGGCTATAGGACGTGGGAGCCGCGGCTTTGTCGTCGGCGTCTTTGGCGCTGGGCAGGCCGTATCCGGCGAGGAGCCAGGGACGAAGGATGACCTGGCGCGAAAGCGGGAAATCGGCCGAGACTCCCGCCTTGAGGACGAGTCTGCTGTAATAGGCAAAGCCGGCGTCGTTGCCGTCGGCATCCGTGATATCGGAGGCCGCGAGGACGGTGCCTGAGGCAGTGATCGCCCCTACGCAGAAGTCATATTCAGCCCCGATCATCGGGGTGAGCCTGAGCCCTCCCGAACGCAGGGGAATCCTGAAGAGTCCCTCGATAGCGACGAAGCTCAGGGATCTTTTATCGGGATCCTGATTCGTCTTGTTTTTGCTTGATCCTGAGCTGATTTCGGTATAGCCACCCTTGTCTCCCGTCTTGAAATAGTCGATTCCAAGCTGGAACCAGGGGAATGGCATCGCGACAAGTCCAAAGCGGAAGTCGAGGTCTTGCCGGTTGACTTCGGTCGTAACGGTCGAGCTGAAGACAGTGAGGGTCGTCGTGGTCGTATGGGTATCGAACCTGCCGCCGGCATCGATGCCCAGATCCAAGGCAAAGGCACCGACTGCCATTAGGCAGAGCATGAGGAGTACGGAAAGCCTTTTCATTGCATTCTCCCTTCCATCAGGTGGCGAATTAGTTCTTCTGAAGGATAATAGCGCAGTATTTAGAGGTTTTGTTGGCTAAATGAGTGGTCGCTCATTTTTTTCTTCTCGACATCGAACGCGACGTATAGTAAGAAAGAACCCGGAGCGGGAATTCCCGCCGGAACAAGGAGGCATGACCATGGATTATTCCGCCGTGTACGAGGAGGCTGCTGCCATCCTTTCCGGAACCGGTACGCCGGTTGAGAGGCTTCAGAAACTCTGCGACTGCCTCAAGGGGACCGTCGCCCACTATGACTGGTTCGGATTCTACGTGTCGGAACGTTCGAAGCCCGAGCTCTTCCTAGGTCCCTTTGCCGGGGAACCGACCGAACATACCCGCATCCCCTTCGGTTCAGGCATCTGCGGCCAAGCCGCCTCGACCAAGGCGGCTTTTGTCGTACCGGATGTCTCCGCGGCCTCGAATTACCTCGCCTGCAGCATCAAGGTGAAAAGCGAGATCGTCATTCCCGTCTTCGCGCCAGGCAGCTTCGACTATGACCGCGGCAAGGGAGCGGGCGAGGTCATCGGCGAGATCGACATCGACTCGCACACGAAGGACGCCTTCACCGAGGAGGACCGGGACTTCCTCGAAAGCCTCGCGATCCTCGTGGCGTCTGACGTGGAAGCCCTGCGTTAGCCCCGAGGGACTTTCTGTCAGCCTGTCCGGCTCTCTTCCTCGGGTCAGGCAAAAAAAGGCGCCATGGAGCTTCCGCCCCATAGCGCCTTCTTCTATTTCGACGACCGTCCGGCCCTGTCCGGTACGGCTAGAACGCGACCACGGCGAACACGATGACAGCCGCGATGACCGCGACGAGGCTCAGTATGCCGAAGGCCAGGGCGACCTTGTTGCTCCGTTTCATGCTCATGCTCCTTTCCTTTGCCTGAAGAGGCCGTAGCGCTCGGAGATCTCTTCGGGGGTGGCGCCTATCTCGTCCATCATCCTGAAGATCCTCGGCAGCTCCTCCTCGAAGAACATCCGCTTGCGCTCGTCCCGCGCGAGGTCAGCGCCGCCGTCGGCGACGAAGTAGCCCATGCCCCGCTCCATCCGGGCCACGCCCGAATCCTGGAGGGCCTGGAGGGCCCGCGCCGCCGTGTTGGGGTTCACCTCGAGCGAGGCCGCGAGCTCCCTCGCCGAGGGAAGCCTCGCGCCCGCCGCGAGCTTGCCCGAGAGCACGTCGGCCAGGAGGAGGTCGGCGATCTGGGCGAAGATCGGCCGCTCGTTATTGAACCTCATCGCGGGCCTCCTTCTCGAAGACCCTGAAGTAGCCATAGACAAGGGAAAAAACCGGCAGGACGACGAACCAGGCGATGCGGCCGACCCAGAGGGTGATGTCTTCGATGGACTTCGGTATGTCCTCGGTCTCGAAGTTGAAGTTCTCGAAATGGAAGCCCGCGTCGATGTTGCCGTGGGAGCGTACGACGATCCAGGCGCCCAGGGTGAGGAGGATGCCGAGGACGAAGATGTAGGCCATGGCCATGGCCGAGGTCTTGAGGAAGGGAATCTTCCTGAAGCTCGCGGAGCCCGCGATGAAGACCGTGGCGGCGACCGCGTAGAAGGCCCAGGCCTTGAGGACCTCGACGTTCCAGAAGGTCCAGATCGGGCCGGGGATCTTGCCCGCGGCCTGCTCGATGACATGGAAGAGGGCGGAGAGGCCGGTGGCGACGAGGGCTGCGGCTACCGGGAAGATGATCACGTAATCGAGAACGGCGGCGGTGAATTTCTCGAGAGGGCTCGCCGGGAGGAGGAGCCAGTCGGTGCCGGCCTTGCCGTCGTGCATGGCCTTGAAGGCCTGGGCGCAGAGGAGGAGGCCGGAGATCACGATGGCGAAGGCCCACATGGCGCCGTTGTCATGGTTGAAGACGAAGGTCCGCGATGCGAGGAAGGTGAGGGCGTTTACTCCCACCACCACGGCGAGACCGATGCCGAGGCTCGGCGCCTCCTCCATGATGCGGTTCCTGAGGACGAGGGCTGCGCGCTCGAAGCTGAAGCCGCTGCCCTGGATGTTGGCGTTCATCGGTTTGCCTCCTTGGCAATGAGGTGCTCCTCGGGGACGTAGGCCGGGAGGGAGGCCCCGCTCAGGGCGGCCGTGAGGTGATCGGGAGCCGCTATGGCCGCGTCGAAGACGAGCTCGAGGTCGGGCGAGGCGCCTTCTTCGGCTTCGCTGTCCTTTCCGGGCTCGCGGGCGAGGAGAACGGACCAGCCCACGGCATCGCGTTCGGCGTAGACGACGGGCTTGCCCTCGAGGCTCGAGAGATGGGCGCTGCAGAGGCTCCTGCCGAGTTCCTCGTTCGAGAGGGTGAAGAGGATCCTGCCGCCGTGGACGATGACGATGGGATCGATGAGGTGCTCGAGGTCGCGCACCTGGTGGGTCGAGACCACGACCACGCGTCCCGGCTCCGCGGCGGCCGCGAGTATGCGGCGCAGCTGGGCCTTGCTCGGGATGTCGAGGCCGTTCGTGGGCTCGTCGAGGAGGAGTGTGCGCGCGCCGCTCGCCATGGCCGCGGACAGGGCGAACTTCTTGCGCTGGCCGTAGCTGTACTTGGTGAGGAGCTTGTCCTTGTCCAGGGCGAGCTCGTCCATGAGTGCCATGAAACGGCCACGGTCGAAGAGGGGTCTGAAGGCCGCGTAGCGGTCGAGCCAGCCCTCGGGCTTGATGGCGGGAAGCCAGGGATCCTCGGGCACGAAGACCATGTCCGCGAGGAGGTCGGCCCTGCGCAGGCCGGGATCCTTGCCGAAAACTTCGATGCTGCCTTCCTGGGGCCTCAGGGCTCCGGCCATCAGCTTGAGGAGGCTCGTCTTGCCTGCTCCGTTGAGCCCGAGGAGGCCGTAGACGCTTCCCGGCTCGAGGTTGAGGTCGAGGCCAGAGAAGAGGTTCTTCTTCCCGTAGCCAAAGCTCATTGATCGGAACTCGATCATCTCCTTGCTCCTTTAGTGTATTAGTATAGTGATACACTAATAACGTAGAACATCAATGTCAAGTGCTTTTGAAAAAAAAGCTTCGGCACCGCGAGAAGACCCCGGTGTTTGCATCGAGGGGCCCCAAGGCGCGAAAGTTGAAGTGAAGGAGGACTAACATGAACCAACCGTATTCGATAGAAGAGCGGAAGTTTCCCGAGATGACGGTCCTCTCCGTACGAACGACCGACACACTCAGGGCCATGGGGTCCTATATAAAGGGACTTTACGAACAGGCGGTGAGGCGCGGCTTGAGGCCAGCGGGACCAATCTTCACGGTGTACTTCGAGAAGCCGGGCGAAAAGCCCGAACTCGATTACGAGCTGAACCTTCCCGTGGAAGGTCTTCCAGAAGAACTCGAGCAGCTCGCCGACATCGGCGGCGAGCCCTGTCTCTACCTCAGGGTGAAGGGAAGCTATGCGCAGTTCGGCGCGGCCTACGGGGCGCTGACCGAATACGCCGCCAGGAACGGCTATGAGCTGGCCGGTCCACCGCGGGAGGTCTACATCCGGGGACCCCTTCTTGGCTTCCTCACCTTCATACCGACCATGGTCACGGACATCTACTTCCCGGTCATCGCCTTCTCGAAGAAGGAAGACATCGGCAAGGCGGGATACTGAACGAAGTCCTTTCCGTTTCCTGCGGCCATGAAAAAGCCGGGGAGGCTTTCCCCGGCTGGCTCCGTACGCTGCGCATTGAACCCGCGAAGTCAGTCCTGCGGCTTCCAGGTGTTCCGGACCGAGGTGCCCGAGAGCCTGTCGGCGAGGCCCCGCTTGTCGGGCGCAGTCGCCGAGCCGATGGCGTGGATGGCGAGGAAAGCGAGCCACGCGAGGATGAGGATGCCGGTCGCCACGTCGAAGCGGCCGCCGCGGGGCAGGAGGTTCACGCCGAGGTAGGCGAGGGCAGGCGCGAGCCAGAGGCTCGACTGCCTCGCGAGGATGCGCAAGGTCCCGGCCCTGCCGCCAGTGCGGCCCTCGATGCGGGTCAGGGTGAGGCTATGGCCTATGCCTGAGCCTCCCGTGATGGCCGGGACGAGGATGAAGACGAGGATGGCCGAACCCGAGGCTATTATCGAGTGGCCGGGGTCAAGCCGGACATGGACGAGGTCCAAGAGGCTCACGAGGAAGACCGCGATGGCACCGTAGGCGAAGAGGTCGGCGAGGAGGGCGAAGCCCCTCCGCAGGGGGCCGACCCAGGGCGTCTGCGGGCCAGCGAGGTCGGCCAACGCGGGAAGTTTCCGATGACTGACAAGGACGGCGGCAATCCATACGCCTGCGAGGCAGCCGAGGCTGTTCATGAGGATGTCGCCCGTATCGAAGAGACGGTAGGGGCCCGGGTAGATGCCGAAGTCCCCGGTGAGCTGGCAGATCTCCATGAGGAAGCTCGCGCCTGCCCCGATGAGGATGGCCTGCCAGGCTTTCCGCCCGAAACCGTAGACGAGGTAGATGCCGAGGGGCAGGAAGAGGAGGCCGTTGAAGATGGCCTGGAAGAGGGCCCTGATCATCTTTGCCGCGTTGGGCGCGCGAGCTATGTCCAGGAAAATGACAATTGGGTTGAACTCTGGGTGGCGGTATTTGCCGTAGAGGGCCTCCCAGGCCGCGGGATCGGCGCCATGGCTGGGCAGCTTCGGCAAGGGGAAGATGACGAGAAAAACCACCACGATCGCGTAGAAGACGAAGCTGTAGCCAAGGAGGGCCCTGAAAGGGTGGAGTCTCCCGTGGCGGCGGTAGTGCCATAGGGCGAAGGGGAGGGCGAAGAGGCAGGCGACAAAGGGGAAATAGAGGGCAGCCTTGCCTATCGGGCCCATGAAAGGCGCGAAGATCGATTCAAGTGACATGATGCGACAGTATCAGCGAGAGGCCGAGGGGGCGTCAAGCGAGGCCACGCATGGGGCAAGAAAAAGGAGGCTCCTTGCGGAGCCCCCTGCATTGACAGCCAATGTCGGCGCGATCGACGAGCCCTATTTCCTGATCTCCACCTGGCTTCCGTTCGGTGTGCTTACTATCGTGATCGACAGTTCCTTCAACTGCTTCTCGTCCACCTCGTTGGGCGACTCATCCATGGGGCTGATGGCGAAGGAGTTCTTCGGGAAGGCGATTACTTCCTTGATCGAGGTCTCGCCGGCCATGAGCATGACGAGGCGGTCGAGGCCCGGAGCGATGCCGCCGTGGGGTGGCGGGCCATACTTGAAGGCCTCGGTGAGGAAGCCGAACTTCTTCTGGCCCTCCTCCTCGGAGAAGCCGACCATCCTGAAGATGCGCTTCTGGAGCTCGGGGTCGTGGATCCTGATGGAGCCCGAGGCGATCTCGAAGCCGTTCATGACGAGGTCGTAGAGGTCGCCCTTGACGGCGCCGGGATCGGACTCGAGGGTCGCGTGGTACTTCTCCTGGGGCATGGTGAACATGTGGTGGGCGGTGTCCCACTTGTTCTCCTCCTCGTTCCACTCGAACATCGGGAAGTCGATGATCCAGGCGAACTCGAACTTCGAGGGATCGCACAACCCGAGGTCCTTGCCGAGCTTCGAGCGCACCGCGCCGAGGGACTGGCAGGCCACGCGCTTCTTCGCGTCCGCGACCATGAGGATGAGGTCGCCGGGCTTCGCGCCGAGGGTCGAGATGACCTCGGCCTCCAGGCCTGCGGGCGCGGCTTCACCTGCGCCACCTGCGGTGGCGGCAAAGAACTTGGAGGCGCCACCCTCGAGCTTGCCCTCGGCACTCACCTTCATCCAGGCCATGCCCTTGGCGCGGTAGACCTTGGCCGCCGCCTCGAGCTCCTCGATCTGTTTGCGCGAGTAGTCGGCCTTGCCGGGCACGACGAGGGCCTTCACGGCGCCGCCGTCGATGGTGATGCCCTTCTGAGCCGCGGCCGCCTTGGCTGCCGCGCCGTCGGCGATGGCATCCTTGAAGGCCTGGAAGCCGGACTTTGCGGCGAGGCCGCCCGCGTCCTGCATCTTCATCCCGAAGCGGAGGTCGGGCTTGTCGGTGCCGTAGAGGTCGATGGAGTCGTCATAGGCGATGCGGGTGAACTTCGCGGGGAGCTTCGCCTTGAGGGTCTTGTCGAAGACGTAGCCCATCATGCCCTCGACGAGGTCGAGGATGTCGTCGCGCTTCACGAAGGACATCTCGATGTCCACCTGGGTGAACTCGGGCTGGCGGTCGCCGCGGGCGTCCTCGTCGCGGTAGCAGCGCGCGAGCTGGAAATACTTGTCCATGCCCGACACCATGAGGAGCTGCTTGTAGAGCTGGGGCGACTGGGGGAGGGCGTAGAACTTGCCGGGATAGAGGCGCGAGGGCACGAGATAGTCGCGCGCTCCCTCGGGGGTGGAGCGGATGAAGGTCGGGGTCTCGATCTCGTAGAAGCCCTGGCCGGAGAGGTATTCGCGCACGGCGAAGGCGACCTCGTGGCGCAGGCGGATCTTGCGCTGCATCGAGAGCGAGCGGAGGTCGAGGTAGCGGTACTTGAGGCGGAGGTCTTCCTTCGCGTCCGACTTCTCGTCGACCATGAAGGGGAGGGTCTCGCAGCGCGAGAGGATCTGGATCTCGCTGGCGACGACCTCCACGGCTCCCGTTTCCATGTCGGGATTGACCATGGTGTCGGGGCGGGCGCGGACAGCGCCCTTCACCGCGATGCAGTATTCGTACTTGAGTTCGGCTGCGGCGGCCTTGAGGGCCGCTGCGGCGTCGGCTTCCACGACCACCTGCGTGATCCCGTAGCGGTCGCGGAGATTGACGAAGGTGATGGGGCCGTGCTCGCGCTTGCGATGGACCCAGCCGTTGAGGACGACGGCCTTGCCGGCGTCCGAGGCGCGAAGCTCCCCGCAGGTGACGCTGCGCTTCATGTATTCCATGGTGACCTCCAGAATAGACAAGCCCCTCGTTTTTTGCGGACGAGGGGCTC
>Ga0209098_1000619_pt1 | contig 38318 bp, 41 predicted proteins | sample AD_JPNHW1_MetaG_FD_184429 | JGI IMG/M metagenome (GOLD analysis project Ga0209098, IMG submission 184429) | Active sludge microbial communities of municipal wastewater-treating anaerobic digesters from Japan - AD_JPNHW1_MetaG (SPAdes) (version 2) | ecosystem: Engineered > Bioreactor > Anaerobic...
TGTGCTGGCGGAGCGTGGCGATGAGCTCGGAGATCGTGGCCGCCATGACGGGGTCGAGCTCGGAGGTGGGCTCGTCGAAGAGGATGAGCTGGGGCTCCATGACGAGGGCGCGGGCGACGGCGACGCGCTTCCTCATGCCGCCGGAGAGCTCGGAGGGGAACTTGTGCAGCGCGCTTTCGAGTGAGAGGACCTTGAGGGCGCGCATGACGCGGTCGCGGATCTCGTTCTTCGGGCAGAGGCGGTGCTCGAGGGGGTAGAGCGCGAGGTTGTCGTAGACGGTGAGGGAGTTGAAGAGCGCGCCGGCCTGGAAGACGAGGGCGAGGGCGTAGCGGTCGCGGGTGTCGGGGTCGGCGGGGTCGTGGCCGTCGACGCGCACGGTGCCGGCGGTGGGGAGGTCGAGGCCGGCGATCTGGCGCAGAAGGACGCTCTTGCCGGAGCCGCTGGGGCCCATGATGGCGAAGATCTCGCCGGGCTTCACGGCGAGGTTGATGTCGTTGAGGACGTGCTGGAGGCCGAAGGTCTTGGCCAGGCCCTTGACCTCGACGGAGACGGGCTGGCGGTCGGAGCTGCGGGCGATGTGATGAGTGGTGGTTTTCATCGAGCGTGCTCCGGGTCAGGCGAGGACCTTGGTGATGAAGTAGTCGAGGCTGAGGATGAGGATGAGCGAGATGACGACGGAGCGGGTGACGGAGGCGCCGATCTCGCGCGGGCCGCCGCGGGTGCGCAGGCCGGTGTTGCAGGCGGTGAGGACGACGACGAAGCCGAAGATCTCGGACTTGATCAGGCCGTGGGTGAGGTCGGTCGTGCTGAGGTACTGGTGGAGACTGCGGAAGTAGATCTCTGGCGAGACGTTGATGATCTGCACGTAGTGGCAGACGACCGCGCCGCCGATCCAGCCGATGACGATGCCGACCATGGAGAGGAACGGCATGAAGAGCAGCACGGCGAGCAGGCGCGGGAGGACGAGGAAGCGCTCGGGGGGGATGTTCATCGTCTCCAGTGCATCCACTTCCTGGTAGACCTTCATCGAGGCGAGTTCGGCGGTGGTGGCGGAGCCGACGCGGCCGGCGAGGATGATCGCAACCATCACGGGGCCGAGCTCGCGTGTCATCGACTCGCCGACGAGTGTGCCGATCATGTTCTGCATGCTGATGTCGGCCATGGTGATGCCGGCCTGGAGGGCGAGGACGGCGCCGATGAAGAAGCTGAGGATGCCGACGATGGGCAGGGAGGTGTAGCTGCCGAGGTAGGCCTGCTCGACGACGCGCTTGATGATGCGCGGTGCGGTGGGCAGGGAGGCGAAGGCGCGCCAGGCGAGGGTGACCGCGCTGCCGATGCCGTCGCAGGTTTCTGGAATGATGCGTTTCATGGTTGGCCGGCGGCGGGGGCCGGAGCGGAGGCGTTGGCGAAAACGGGTTGGCGGCGTGCGAAGAGCGCCGGGAGGACGGAGAAACGGGTGCGGCCGGCGTCGCGCGAGAGGCGGCAGAGCGGGCCGAGATCGATGTCCCACGCGGCGGCTTCGCGGCGGTACGTTACGCAGTCGAAGAGGAAGCCGGTGCGGACCGACTCGGGTGAGCGGCGGTCGAAACGGTAGAGGGCGAAGAGGGGAGACCAGAGGAGGCGGACCTCGTTGTCGTGCTGGTAGAAGACTTCGAAGGGGCTGAGCGCCTGCACCTGGCGGCGGCCGGCGCCGTTGTCCCAGGCGCTGAAGAGGGGCCAGAGGTGGGTCTTGCGGGCGTGCGGTGCGGCGGGGCGGAGCGGGTCGCGCTGGTCGAGGTGCCAGTAGACGAAATACAGGAACTGGGTTTTGGTCTGCGCGAGGCCGGCGTCGGTCCAGTTTTCCTCACGGAAGAGCGGCCAGAGCACCCAAGTCTTGTCGTCGCCGCTTGGCTTCACGGAGTGGGCGTAGAACGGGGCCCAGCGGTTCTTGATGCGGCCGTCAGCGCCGTGGCCTTGCACAAAGAGCGGCCAGAAGTAGCGGGTCTCGTCGTAGGCGACGGGCTCGGTCTGGTGGAGGGATCCGAAGAACAGCCACATGTCGTCGCGCAGGCCGGGAGCGCGGCGGGTGGAGAAGAAGGGGAACGAGGCGCGGAGGGTGTCGGTGCCGCCCTCGACGACGCGGTCGCGCTCGAGCCAGAACGGCCAGAGGACGAAGCGGGAGCGGGCGGGATTGTTGCCGGTCTTCTGGCGCTCGCCGTAGAGGGGCCAGAGAGCCCAGCCCTCCTCGCCGCCGCCGTGGATCTCGCGGTAGAAGGGCCAGACAAGATCGGTTTCGACGCGTTCGCCCTTCTGCCAGCGGCTGTAGAGCGGGAAGAGGGTGAAGTCGATGCGGTCGTCGCCGAAACGGTGCCGGATCGTGCCGTGGAGCGGGAGGAACGCGCGGTAGCTTGTCTCCGGTTTTCCGGTGCTGCGGGAGAAGTAGAACGGCCAGACATCGAACCCGCGCCAGTCGGCCGGCTCGTCGGCGGTGGCGGTGCGGCGATCGGAGTTGATCAGCGAGAAGAAGCTCCAGCGGGTGTCGCCGCCCTGCGAGTTGCTGTAGAAGAAGGGAAAGAGGAGGTAGTCCTGCGTGCGGTCGATCGCGGTGTAGGTGCGGTGCAGGAACAGCGGCCGCAGGCCCCACTCGCGGCGGTCCGGCTGCGAGTAGTCGAATAGAAGCGGGCCGGCGGCATCGGTGCGGGAGACCGCGCCGGCGGCCGCTTCGCGGGTGACGGACACAGGCCAGAGGTTCTCGTCGGCTGCCGGCGAAAACGTCGGCGCCGCGAGGCAAAGCAGCGCCATCAGCCACCGGTGCCCGGGCAGTTTCATCGAGGAACTCACGTAGTTTGTTGATCCGTGAAGGCTGGAGCGGTTCCGGTGTCGGGCCGGAACAGACGTGCCAAAACGGGTGATTAGTGGGCTAACGAGGTGGAGCGGGGATGCAATCGCGATGTTGATCCTTCGGAGACGGCGGTTTCTCGGGATGACGAGCGGCTGATTTGGCGGGCTGAGGGGCGTGTCGCGGGTGAGAACGCTGACGAAAGTGGGCGTGCGCGGACTTGCGCCGCGGGGGCGGGGCGGGTTTTGCTCGGGCATGCGCATCACCGGAGGCAATGCCCGCGGCATCCCGTTGCGCGTCCCGAAAGGCGACGCGACCCGACCTGCCATGGACCGGCTGCGCCAGGCGGTCTTCTCCAGTCTGGGCGCGCTGGTCGTCGAGGTGCGCTTCGTCGACCTCTTCGCCGGTAGTGGCGCATACGGGCTGGAGGCCGGAGCCGCGGCGCGAGCGGCGGGGCGTTCGTCGAACAGGGGCGTGAGGCGCTGGAGTGCCTGCGCACGAACCTCTCGGCCGTGGCGAAAAGCCTGCGGGCCGACGAACGCGCCTGTGCTGTGAGCAAGGCCGACGCGCTCACGTGGACGCCGACCGACGGCGCGCGCGCCGGACTCGTGTTCTGCGATCCGCCGTACGCGATGATCCGCGAATCGGCGGTGCGGATCTTCGCCCAGTTTGACCGGTTGCTCCAGCCTGGCCGCGAGGGGCTGGCGGTATTCGAGATGCCGGGTGAGTTGCAGCTCGCCGAGCCCGGTTGGGAATGCGTGAAACGCCTCGGCGGCGGACCGCGCGAGGCGACGGCGTGCTTCTACCGGCGAGCGGCTCCAGCGGCGACTCCGCAGGCGACGGCGTGAGGCCGGCGGAGGCTGCGGGAGCGACGTCGGTTGTCAGACCTTCTTGGCGAGTGCTTGGCGGATGGATTCGGCGAGCGGTGTCGTCGGCCGGCCGATGAGGCCGCTGAGCTGATGGCCGTCGTCGAAGAGCGCGCCGTGCGAGGCGCCCACATCCCAGTTCGCCAGACCGGAGGCCAGCGGCTCCGGCAGCCCGGCGTTGAGCAACGCGGCGCGGTAGTCGGCCTGGGGGAGATTGTGGTACGGGATCGTCTTGCCGGTCTGGCGCGAGATCTCTGCGGCGAGTTCGGCGAGTGTGTAGGCGCTGTCGCCGGCGAGCTCGAGTGTGCGGCCGGCGGGTACGGCGCCGGCGAGCGCCCGGGCTGCCGCGGCGGCGAAATCGGCGCGGGCGGCGGAGGAGATGCGGCCCTCGCCGGCGCTGCCGTAGAACGCGCCGAGCGCGAGCGCCGCGGGCACGGAGGCGGTGTAGTTTTCGGTGTACCAGCCATTGCGGAGGATCACGTACGGCAGACCGGAGGCTTTGAGGAACTGCTCGGTTTCGCGGTACTCGGGGGCGAGGTCGAGCGGCGAGGTGTCGGCGTGGAGCAGGCTGGTGAAGACGACGAGCTGCACCCGCTGGCGGCGGGCGGCCTCGATGACGTTGCGGTGTTGCGCGAAGCGCCGGCCGATCTCGCTGGAGGCGATCAGCAGCAGCTTCTCGACACCGTCGAGCGCGGCATCGAGCAGGGCGAGCTTGTCGTAGTCGGCGGTGCGGACGTGCACGCCGCGCGCGGCGATGTCCGCGGCCTTGGCCGGCTGGCGCACGAGCGCGGCGACGGACGCGGCCGGCGTGCCGGCGGCGAGAAGCGAGTCGAGGGTGAGGTGGCCGAGCTGGCCGGTGGCTCCGGTGAGGGCGATCATGGTCTTAAGTGTTGTGTTGCGGTTCAGGATTGGCTCCTGGTTCCGAAAGAATACCAAAGAACGTCGCCGCCTCCAAGAGAGGTGCCGAAAGTAACCTGGTTACCGCGCGGTAACCGCCCTCGCTCCACCGCCATGAACCTGAAGTTTCCGCCCGTCCAACCCGGCACCGACCAGGCCACGCGCTGCCCGATCCGCGATGTGCTCGACTGCATCGGCGACCGTTGGAGCCTGCTGGCGCTCGTCACCCTCGCTGGCGGCACGCTTCGCTTCACCGAACTTAAGCGTGCCATCGGCGACATTTCCCAGCGCATGCTGGCGCAGACGCTGCGCGGGCTCGAACGCGACGGCTACGTGACGCGCACGGTGTACCCGACGGTGCCGCCGAAGGTCGAATACACGCTCACGCCGCTGGGACGGTCGCTGCTCAAGAAGATCGGGCCGCTGATCGAGTGGGCCGACTCGAACCACGAGCGTGTGCGCGAATCCCGCAAGGCGTACGTGCCGCCGGCGGCGATCACGGCGTTGTAGTGGCGCCGGCCGCGGGCGGGCGTTCCGCCGGCCGCAGCGGAAACCCCGCGACGAGGTGGCCGGCCTGCCAGCGGCCGCGGCGCAGCTGGAGACGATGCACGGCGACACGATCGCCGACCACATCGACGAGGTAGGCGCCGAGCGGGCCGGTGAGCGCTCCGGTGTTGACGATCGTCAGCGGGCCGCGTTGCCAGACTTTTGGATAGTGCACATGACCGGTCACGATGACCTGGGCGCGGGGGAACCAACGGGGCGCCACCGCGGCGACGCGGTCCGGCAGCGAGCGCCAGGCGTGGAGCATCGCGAGGGGCTGGCGCGGTGGCCAGAACTCCGTGACAAGCCGGCGCAAGCGATGAAGGTGGCTCGCGTTCTCCGGATCGCACTCGCGCGGCAGCCCGGTGCAGGCGATCCGGTTCAGGGCGAGCCGACCGTCGAGGGTATTGTCGTCGAGTCCTGGGTGGGTAGACATCGCGGCTCGGATGCGCGCGGCGAGCACGCTGCATTGCCGACTCCAAGGGACGGCGCTTTCGAAAAAGGCATCGCCGTGCGTCGCGCAGAGCCGTCCGTCGGGAGTGGCGCACCAGTGGTCGGTCGAGATGTCGGGGTCGTGGTTGCCGGTGAGGAAATGGACGGTGGCCACCCGCGCGCGGAAGAAGCTGCGGATTGCCTCAATCTCCGCGGCGGACATTCCGGTCTGGTTGTCGCAGGTGTCGCCGTTGAGCCAGAGCTCGTCGACGCCCTCGAGCAACGGTTCGAGGTCCTCAAGCCGGCGGAGGCGCGAGGCGGCGTCGCGGAAATGCAGATCGGAGAGGATGCGCAGCATGGACTGCCAGCGAAGAAATGGAGAATCGAGCGCGGGCCAAACACGAAGCAGGCAGGACGGCCTGCCTCCGCCCGATGCGGGCCTACAGCCAGCCGAGCCGCGCCTTGAGGATGGCGACGGCGGCGACGGTGGCTGTCTCCGCGCGCAGGACACGCGGGCCGAGATGCACGAGCGTGAAGCCGGCGGCGCGCAGCGCGGCGCGGTCGGAGGCGTCCCAGCCGCGTTCGGGGCCGAGGGCGAGCACGGCGGCCGCGGGCGTGGCGGGCAGGGCGACGTCGGCCAAGCCGGCGGTGGCCTCGTAGTTGTCGAGCGCGAGGCGGAGGGTGCTGGCGGGAAGATCGGCGAGCGCATCGGCGAGTGTGCGGCCGGAGGTGACGGCGGGGAGGCGGGTGCAGAACGCCTGTTGCGCGCCCTCGACGAGGTGCTCGCGCCACTCGCCCGAGGACCAGAGCGTGCTCTGCGCGTAGTTCGGATCGGCGCGGCCGGTGGCGACGAAGTGCAGCGCACCGACGCCGAGCGCGGTGCATTCCTGGAGGATCTTGCGGGCGGTCTGCGGTCGTGGAAGTCCGAGCACGAGTTGCAGCGGAGTCAGTGGCGGCGGCTCGGCACCGAGCGCGGCCGTGAATTGCACGGAGCCGTCGGCCGGGAGGGCGGTGACGCGGCCCTTGCCGCGCGGGCCGTCGATCACGCCGAGGTCGAACTCCTCGCCCACGGCGCGCCGCAGGACGGTGCGCAGGTGTTTCGCGCGCGGGTCGGTGGCGGGCAGCGGGCGGTCGAGTTCGGCGCGGGTGAAAAGGAGGAGGTTCACAGAGAAAGTAGTGAGTAGCGGGTAGTGAGTAGCGAGGAGGCGGGGCGCTGGGGTCCATTTCGCCGAAGGGAACGGCGAAGTCCATCGCGGGATTAGGGCGGATGGCGCGTGCGGGTGGATCGCGGCTGGCTGAACCGGTGCCCGGTTCAGCCACGATGGGAGAAACGCGGTCTCTTGCCGGCGGCGGGGTGGGCGGCACAGTGGCAGGTTCCATGCGTCCGAAGATCGACTGGTTCCTGCTTGGGATGATGGCCGCGGTCGGCCTGGCGTTCGCGTTTCCCTCTCCGGGTGCGCGGGGCGGCTGGTTGCAGCCGGAGCTGCTCAACAAGCTCGGCGTGGCGGTGATCTTCTTCCTGCACGGGGCGGGGCTGCCGTTCGCGGCGCTGAAGGCAGGCACGCTGCGCTGGCCGTTACACCTGGTGGTGCAGGCGAGCACGTACGTCATCTTCCCGCTGCTCGGGCTCGCGCTGTTGCTGGTGGCCGGTCGCTGGATACCGGCGGACCTGCAGCTGGGGTTCTTCTACCTGTGTGTGCTGCCGTCGACGGTGTCGTCGTCGGTGGCGATGACGGTGCTGGCGCGGGGCAACTATTCGGCTGCGGTCTTTAACGCGACGCTGTCCGGGCTGCTCGGGGTGTTCCTCACGCCGTTGTGGGTGAGCTGGCGGCTGCACGCGGCGGGGCGGCCGATGCCGGTGGGCGAGGTGATCCTGGATCTGGTGTGCTGGCTGGTCGTGCCGCTGGCGCTGGGGCAGCTCTCGCGGCCGTGGCTGGCGGAGTGGGTGACGAAGCATCGCAAGCTGGTGAACCGCGTGGACCGCGGGACGATTCTGCTGCTGGTCTACACCTCGTTCTGCGACTCGGTGGTCTGGGGCGTGTGGGCGGGGCGGGGGACGGCGCTGGTGGTGGCGACGTTGGCGGGCTGCCTGGTGCTGTTCTGGCTCCTGTTCCTGGTGACGAATGCGCTCGGGCGCGCCTGCGGTTTCCCGATCGAGGACCGGATCACGGCGGTGTTCTGCGGCTCGAAGAAGACGTTGGCGTCGGGCGTGCCGATGGCGCAGCTGATCTTCGCGGGACATCCCGGGCTGAGCTTCATCCTGCTGCCGATCCTGATCTACCACCCGATGCAGCTGCTGATCTGCGGTTGGCAGGCGGCGCGCTGGGCGCGGCGGCCCGAGTAGACTGCGGGGACAAAAGGAATCCGCCGGCTTCCGGAGCGGCCGACGGCTGGGAGTCCGCTTTCGCGGCTCAGGCCTTGGTGTCGAGCAGCGTGCCGAGCATCTCGTCGGCCGTCTTGAGCACGGCGGCGTTCATCTCGTAGGTCCGCTGGCCTTCGATCTGCCCGACGACGTTGCCCGGATCGAGGTTGCCCTGGGCGACGGCCTCGGCGGCGGTGCTGAACCGCGCGTACCCGCGGCGCATGCCTTCCTGGGCTGAGGCGATGGGACTGGGCAGGCTGGATGATGAAACGGAGGAGATCACGGCGATGGGCGAACGATACGACAGGGGGCGTGGTTACGCCAGAGGGAGGAAAGCCTCAATTGGGCTGTGGCCGAGCGGGCCTGTGGCGCATGTGTGGCATAGGGGAAACCACCTGCTGGCTTCGGGGCTGCGGTTGCTGCGGCGGAGCCGCCCAGGGAAAGAGATCAATAACTTGGCGCGAGGTTCGATAGGAAGGGCGACCCTGGGCCTAGCGCATGCGGCCATAACGGCCGCATCACCCTTCGCGGTCATCCCTGTTTCCGAAAATGAAGCCCAACTGCATCTGGACCGCATTCGTTACCCTCTCGGCCGTGCTCCTCCCTTGTGCGCAAGGCTCGGCAGAATTCGACCAGTTCATCGCCTTCGGGGACAGCACCCTTGATACCGGCTACTTCCGCTACAATCCGACCGGCATTCCGGCCATGGATCAGGCGGTCGCCGCCGCCGTCGCCGCCGGCGCCAAGGGCGGTTTCGCCGGAAATGGCGTGATGAACACGACCATGCTGGCGGGGCGTTTCGGACTCGACGCCGACGCGGTGGGCAACGGCGGGACCAACTTTGCCAACGGCGGCGCCCACACCGTGACCGACGTCCTCCCCAACGTCGCCACCGTCATGCAGATCGGGAACTACCTGCGCTCTGTTGACGGCGTCGCCAATCCCCGGGGACTCTACGTGATCGGCACCGGCAGCAACGACCTGCTCTACGTGAGCCGCCAGAGCGCCGGCTGGGTCGTCGCGCACCCCACCTACATGCTCGATCTCATCGCCACGCTGTCGACCGAGGTCGCGACGCTTCAGGCCGCCGGCGCGCGCACCATCCTCGTCCCCAATCCCTACACCAGCGCCGTGTATGCCGGCCCCGGCGGTGTCGTCCCCGATGCGCTCGCTGGCGTGTACGCGCAGTCGGTCGCGTTCGGGCCGGCGCTGTGGTCGGGCCTGACCGCGGCGGGCGTGCGCTACATCCCCGCCGACATCAACGGCGTGCTCCGTTATGTGGTGACGCATCCCACGGCGTTCGGATTCACCGCCGATTCCGTGCTCTCCACCAACCCCGCGTCCCCCGTCAACGCCCTGTTATCCGTCGTTGCCCCGGCGCAGATGCAGAGCCACCTGTTCCTCGACGGACTGCACTTCACCACGGCGGGCCAAACGATCAAAGCCGACTACTACTACAGCCTGCTCACCGCCCCGAGTCTGGTCTCCCTGGTCGCGGAGAGCGCGGTGCAAGGCGGCTTGGCGCGCACGGCTTCGCTCCAGTCGCAGATCAAGTACTCCATGCCGGAGCGTGGTCCGCGGACCGCCAGTGCGTGGTTCTCGGCGGGTGCCAACACCCTGCGCCTCAAGAACGCCCCGGGATATGCGCGGCTCTCCGCCAACCCGTTTGGCGGCACCGTCGGCTTCGACTACGCGACCGCCGGCGGCACGCTTCTCGGCACCGCGCTCAGCGTCGGCGGCCAGCACCAGCGCTTCTCCACCGGCGGCCACTGCAACCAGCTCGACGAAGCGATCAGCCTCTACGTCGCCACACAGCTCGGACACTGGTGGGGCGATGCCGTCGCGACCGCCGGCCTGTTGCAGGATCGCATCGAGCGCCCGGTGCCGCTCGGGCTCTTCGCCGATCGCAACCGCGCCGACACCGATGGCCAGACTCTCGCCATCGCCGTGCGCGGCGGGCGCGATTTCCGCGTCGGGGTGGTCACCACCGGGCCGGTGGTGGGCCTGCTTCTCCAGCGGGTTCATCTCGACGGCTTCACCGAGACCGGCACCAGCGGCGTAACCGCCCTCGCATTCGGCAGCCAGACTCGCAACGCGGCCATCGGCCAGCTCGGCTGGCGCGCCGCGGTGGAGCTCGGCAACTGGCGGCTCTCGGCCGACGCCGCTTGGCAGCACGACTGGGCCGGGCGTTACCGCGAGGTGACGGCCTCGCTCACCACGATCACAACCGCGCCATTTGTCGCCGACGCCACGCCGGTATCCGCCGATTGGGCTTCCGCCACGCTCGGTGCCGCCTACCGCCTCGGTTCGCGGGCCGCGCTCCACGCCACCGGCTCGGTGGCGATCGGCAACCCGCAGGTGACCAGTTATGGCGGCAATCTGAGTTTGCGCATTCGTTTCTAGAACCGATGGCGATTTCGGAGTGGAATCGCTCCCGGTGAATTCGCGCCCTGCACGATGAGAACGCTCAAGCCCGTTGCCCTCCTGCTCCTCGCCGCCGCGGCCCTTTTGCGGCCTACGCCCGCGCAGGCCGACTGGAATGCCGATCTCGCCGGCATCGACGCGCAGATCCTCGCCGCGAGTGGCGCGGCATGGCAGCACGGCAATGCGGTGAATGTCCTGCCCGGCGTCACCGCCATGCTGCTGGAGCAGAAGCGTCGCATCCTCATCGATGCCGGTTTCACCTGGTTCGCCCCGGCGAACTCCGCCGGCGGCTACGACTACGGCAACTTCTATTCGTTCACCGGAGCGGCGGGGCGGACCGACACGCAGTTGCGCATTGTCGAGACGACGGAGGCGACTCTGCTCTATCGCCGCGGCTACCCCAACGAGCCCTCGCGCCGGCTCGGCGCCTGGTGGGGTTCGAGCTATCTCTCGCCCGAGGGCACCCGCGACGAGCTCGCGGTGCTCGATGCCTGGGGTAATCCGCTCACGGGCATCTACGTCGTCTCCGTGCCGGCCGGCACGCGGATGATCGCCGGACTCACCTCGCCCATGCTGGCAGGCGACGAGTTCCGCGCCGGCGGTGCCGGCCAGTATTGGCTCAACTCCCGCGACAACGACTGGCTCGTCTACGCGCTCTACGCGCCGGATTACCTCGGCAGCTACGTCCTCGCCATCACCGGCGCCCAGAAACTCGGTCGCGATGCGCTCGACAGTTTCACCTCCCAGCTCCGCGACTTCGCCACGCGCGACGATCGCGGCGAGGTCGGTGCTGGAAGCGGGCTCGAGAGCTGGTTCCGTGTTTCGACCGGTGATACCGATTATCGGGCGGTCTCCGGCGGCGAGATCGGCGCCCGCGGGGAAGGCTTTCTGCTGGGCTGCGGGAAGACGCTGGTTGGCTCGGCGGCGACGGCGCGGTTGCATGCCGGCGTGGTGCTCGGGCGTTCCTCGCTCCGCCAGACCGACGAGAGCAGCGGCGTCGAGGGACGCATCGATGGCAACTTCGGCGGTTTCTACGCGGTCTATCGCCGTCCGTCCGCCGAGCGCTATCCGTGGTACGTCAGCGGCTCGGTGCTCTACGGCCGGCTGTGGTTCGACAATACCGTGCCCGGCTGGCTCGGACGCGGCTTGAGGCAGCGCTATCGTGGCCGTGAGCTTTCCGGTGCTCTGGAGGCCGGCGTGCCGCTAGCGCTCGGGGCCGGCTGGACCGTCACTCCGCACGCGCAGCTGGCGGGAAGCCGGCTCGGCCTGGCCGCGGTTCGCGACGAGCTCGGCGCCGCGGTTTCCACGGAGCGCGGACACTCGCTCTGGACGCAGCTGGGAACGGAGATCGCGAAGTCGGTTTTCCGAAGCGAGGGGCGGAGCCTTTCGCTTTGGGCGTGCGGTACGGTGGTGCGGGAGTTCGCTGGTGGGACCACGGTCGTTGTGGCTGGAGAGTCGGTCACAGGGCGCCGGATCGGTACGCAGTACCAGATCGATACCGGGCTGCGGTTGGCGTGGGCCGGCCGTTATCGGCTACAGGGAGCGATCGGCCGGGTCGCCGATGGCGAACGCGGGTACCGCGGTAGCGCTTCGTTCGACATTGCCTGGTGAGGGCGGGAGTCCGATCGGTGTGTCGGGGGCCCTGTCGTCCGGTCGTGACGTATGAGTAACGTGGGCCGACTCCTGCCACGAAGGTGGAGATGGTGCGGGCGGAGGGAATCGAACCCTTTATGCAACTTCCTCTAGTCGCGCATCTTCATGGGGTTGCGATGCTGGTTTGTCTTGCTATGTGTGGCGCTGTGTCGTTTCGTTTGTCTGAGATTGTATGAAGGAGGACGCAAAGTTGGCGAGAGGGACCAAACGCAAGAACCGCCGTGGCCCGTTCAAAGAGATCCGCGCGGGTTCGGTGACGGTGCCCATTTATAAACTACGCCATCGGCATGCTGCTGGCGGGTTTGTCTATGCGATTGCCTGGCATCTGGGCAGGGCGCGAAAAATGCGCCAGTTCACCGATCTGGCCGAGGCAATCGCTGAGGCGAAGCTCAAAGCGGAGCAATTGGCTGCCGGCAAGATGGAGGCATCGGCACTCACGGCTGATGATGCCAACACGCTGGCCGAGATGCGGCGTCTCGCCGCTGAGACGCCTCTTGCCGTTGCAATGCAAGAGTGGCGGAAAGCACGCGATCTTGTCGGCACCGATCTTCTCCAGGCCTGCGAGTATTGGGCGCAGCGACACGGCCGCGAGCTGCCGAAGAAGACTGTCGCTGATGCCGTCACTGAGTTCATCGCGGCGAAGAAGCGACAGGGCGTCGACACATCTGCGAGCTATGATCGATCGCTCCCGGCATTCAAAGAAGCGTTTGCGACTGCTCAACTGCGCAACCTTTCGGCCTCGGTGATGCAGGCGTGGCTGGACAGCACTTACGCTCATCCAGTCAGCCGGAATACGGTTCGCTCACGCATCGTCACCCTGTTCCGTTGGGCGCGGAAACAGGGTTTCCTGCCCCGAGACATGCAGACCGAAGCGGAGCGGACTGAACAGGCTCGCGAGGCTCCAATGGAGATTGGGATCATTACCCCCGAGATTTTCAGGGCAACGTTGCGCCTGATCCAGGCCAAGTCGCCCAGCTACATCCCTGCGCTTGTTGTGGCATGCTTCTGTGGGCTCCGTCGTGCCGAAGTACACGGCCAAGATTGGCGCGACATCGAACTCGAGCGCAAGTTTGTGCGCGTCACGAGGGCCAAGAAAGGCACGCCGGCTCGACGCCTCGTGCCGCTGCCGGATGCGGCTATCGAGTGGCTCATGAAGCATCGCAAGGCGGAAGGCCCGATCTGCAAGAATCTAGCCATCGATCGCATCCGTGACATCGCCCGAACGGCGGGGCTCGATCTTCCCGATAACTGCTTCCGTCATTCGTTCATCACCTATCGCGTTGCAGCGACAGGGAACATTCCCGCAACGAGTATGGAGGCCGGAAACTCAGTGGGCATGATCCATGCGCATTATCGTGAGTTGGCGACCAAGATGGAGGCGGAGGCTTGGTTTAGTGCCCTTCCAATGGCTGCGGCTGAACAGCAAGGTGCGTCGGAAAAAACTGCCTGATTCCTCCGATGAAACGCAATCATCAGCGGAAAGAGACATCGTTGGCGCGGCCATTAGCGGCACCGCTGCAATCCATACAGCTCGGCGTAATAGTCCATCGCAACGGCCTTGAACTTCCCGAAAATCTGACGCCGGAGCAGTGGCACGGCGTTGGCGAGATGCTGGCGAAGGCGACGGCCGGCGTGCAGTTCATGTGGGGCGACTTTCTCGCCTATACCGATAAGTTTCGAACTACGAAGACCCGTGGGAATGGCACGCCGATCCTGGCCGATGGGGTCTATGAGACATGGGCGGCCGTCTCTGGCTTTGATCCGAACACTCTCCGCGATGCGAAGTATGTGTGTCAGTCTGTACCCATATCGCGCCGGCGCGATATGGTGTCATTCAGCCACCTGCGCGAGATCGTTGGGTGCGTCTCAGATACGCAGATCGACTATTGGCAGGATCGCGTCGTTCGAGAGAAGCTCTCCCGCAAGGATCTCCGTTTCGCGCTGAAGACGGCCAACGCGAAGTATCACGATGCCCCGGTTACTCCGGTGAAGACCTTCCTTCTGGATGCTCAATTGTTTGTGGCAGCCTATCGCAACAGGAGCGCTTCGTGGGCTCCGGCATTCAAGGCAGAGGTCGCAAAGATGCTGGCTCCTGTCGTCGAGGATCTCATGTGCTCCGATCCCAACACGGCGTTGCGATTTCTCGCTGTTTGCGGGCGGTCTTTCGATTCGTTGGCACCCACAGAGCGGTGTGAAGTGCGGCGGCGGATCAGCGAACTGACTCAACGGCTGGGAGGCTAATGGCTGGGGGGGGCGGTCGCGGCGCCGGGATCGGATGGCTGCGGCTCTCCCGACGTCGGGAGAGGTTAACTGATACTTGTCGCGATGTCGCGACAGGTTAACGGCTGGAAACGACAGGGCACGTTGCCGCCATTGGTGTGCTTTAGTTGACAATCGTGCGCCGGCATATGTCACACGAAACAGACAAGCGCCTTCTTGGGCCTGACGAAGCGGCGGATCTTCTTCAGGTGCCACGTCCATCCGCCTCCGACCGTGCGCGAGCCCGCTTTTGGCGTGCGATCACTCAGTGGAATGTTCCTCGCTACCGCCTTGGTCCCAAGACGGTGCGCTTTTCGAAGGAGGACATTGTTGCATGGCTCGAAAGCCGTCGCGTTGGGGGCGCCTTCGCGCGATGACACCAAACGAAATCCGCGCGGCACTGCGGGCCCTCCCCGAATCGGAGCGCCAGCGCATCGCTCGTGCGCTCCGACGCCATCCCGAACCGCACCCGCTGTACGCTGTCGCCATTCTGGAGGGAGACGCTGTGGTTAACCCTGCGGAGGAGTCGGCGGACCAACGAAGCGGCGAAGAGGCGGCGGCCGCGCTTCTTGGGGCACGGCGTGTGCTCGATGCGTTGCTCGGTGCGGAACTGAGCAGTTGGGTGTGGGCTGCGCTCCTTGGCCAGAATGGGCGCCCGCCGCCACATCTCCGCCGTCCAGCGGCGCGCGCCGTGGCGAAGCTTCGCCGCGCACTGTTCGCAACGAACGGGGAAGGACCGTGCCGATGAAAACGAGCCGAAGATGGAACCGCCTGCCCGGATCGACGCACCGCAAGGGCTTGCTGATCGTTGCACGCTGGCGCGCCCGTGAACGTCGCAAGCTCCGCACGTTAGCCGATGTGCTTGCTGCGATTGATCGGTGCCAGTCGCTGAAGGGAGGACGTGATGCAGCCGCGTTTTGACTACGAATTCCTCGAGGATCTCGACAGCGAAGTGCCTCCGCATCCTGCATTCTGCCAGACGGCCACGTCGGCTCCACTTGCCTGCCCGTACCCGCCGATCGCTGCATCCGCAGACGCGTCGCACCGCGGAGAGGAGGCGAGCGATGCCGAGGACTGACCCCGCTATCTCGACGCTGCGCCGACGGATCGCCGACCAACGCGTGCAGATCGCAAACATCGATCGACACATTGCCGGCCTCAAGGAGGCCCGCGAACGCCGACTCAAGAATCTTCAGCGGCTCCATGCCCAACTCGCCCAGAGCGAGCCGGCGGATGCCCAGACGCCCAATGCCTAAATGGATCTTCGTGCATTCAGACCTTGATGATGCTCAGCTCTCCGCAGCCTCGTTCCGCGTGCTCGCACACTTGGCGCGGAGGGCAGACGGAAGCGGGGTGGCATTCCCGGGAGTCAAAAGCATCGGGAAGGTCTGCCGTCTCAACAAAGATACCGTCGCGGACAGCCTCAAGTCGCTTGAGTCGCAGGGCTGGATTGCGCGTATCAAACGTCCCGGGTGTACGTCCGGCTACGAACTCGTGCAGCTCCCACCTATCCGAAACCAGGGGGCAGGGGCTATCCGAAAAGGAGGTGTAGGAGCTATCCGAAACGAGGGGATGACCAGATCGGAGGGGTATCCCTCGGTTTCGGCTGAACCTACCCGAAACGAGGGTCGACACCTATCCGAAACCAAGGCCCCTAAGGTTATCCTAGAAGGAGATCCAGTAAGGGAATCCAGCGACGACGCACCCGGTGACGGTGTAACGATCGCTTCTTTTCCTCCGGCCTTTCGAACGGCGAGTTTTAGCACCGCTTGGGATAATTGGAAGGGTCACCTGACGCGGCACGACCGGTGGCACCGGCCACCAACGCCCCAGACGCTCCGCGAACACCGGAAGCGGCTGATCCAGATCGGGTCAGTGAGAGCAGAGGAGGCGATTGGGAACGCTATTTCTAAGGCTCTTCCGGAGCCATCGCTCCCGTTCCCCCGCACTTCGCAGGAATCCAAGCGTCCACCGCCACAGGAGAAGGTTCCATGCAACGACAACACCCAATAGCATTATGGCTTTGAACAACGAACAGATCCTCGCCCTGAAGACCGTCGCGGAAGTTCGCGGCGAGATGTCCAGATGGCGCGAGGACATGGCGCACTTGCGCAAGCTCGCGGCTTCTGCGGAGAACACCGCCGTTGTCCAACTGATCGATGACGCGGTTGCCTCTGTCGAGGTGCACATGGCAGCCGTTGAGGCCGAAACCCACGCGGAAGACGACCGTCTCCTCGACGGAGGCGATCCTTCGCAGCCGAGCCCCCAGCTTGCCGAAGCAGTCGCCAGGCTCATGGAAGCGCGGGACGATCTGGGCAAGGTAATCGACTCTCTTGTCACGAGCTCCGAAGCCGGAGGAGGCGCAGATGTCGAATCCAACTGAATTCAAGGTCGGTCGAGACGATGCTTTGCTGGCGATCTGCCGAGAGATCGATCTAGCGAGAGACAAGATGCGTACTTACGCCGAGCTATGCCAGATGGCGGATCTTCGGCTTGAGCGAGAGCGGAATGCAGCGCGGGAGGCTGTTGAATCCCTTGTTGGCGCTGTCTGGTCCACAGGGTGCTTGGTCAACTACCTCAGCATTGTGCAATGGGTTCCCGGTATCCGGCGGCTCATGCTATGGGTCACTTGCGAGCGCGCTGTCGAACACCGGATTCGCGAGGCCGACGCCGACGTTCGGCTCGAAGAGTTGCGAGAGGCGATCAATCGCTACACAGCGAAGGACTGACGGGGATTGAGCGAAAAGAACCCACCGCGTGGAGAGGGAACCTCTTTCCCCAAGTGCAAAAAACCCGCAGGTACGCACCCCGGACTCTCTCTCTGTTTGGGGTTTTCGGGAGATTGGGTCTCATTCGACGGTTTGCGCCAGTTCGCTTGGGGAGAAATGCATGGAAACTTATCACTTGGGAATGGCTTCCATGCTTCTGCAAACGCCAGCGATACAACGAGAAGCAATGATGAATGGCAAATCGGGGCCATTTTCGTGCACTAAGTATGAGCCTTGAAACTGTTTCGCGGGCCGCTGGTTCGTGCATCGAACGCGGCCAAACCGTATCGTTGGGGGGAGACAACAAAGTCTATCCCTCTGGCAGTGAAGCGATGCCAACAGACACCTTCCTGCATGGCGACCTCGGCATCGCCGGTGCGTCTGTTGCCAAGGGCGAGTTCGTCGCCGTCGAGCTGATGGGCGGGCGGCATGAAACCCAAGCACTTGTCAGCGCAGACACAGTGGCCGTGGTTCCTGGCATCGGCCTGTTCGCATCCGAAGGGGTGATGAAGCCACTGCCTGAGGGCAGCGGTGTTGGCGGTGGCGCGTATTCGTCGCACGCCTTTGCGGCCGAAGCCGTCCAGCTCGGCCAAACCAAACTTGCGAGGGTCTTCGCATGAGCGCGCAACCTGACAAAAAGTTCGCGTGCCCCCAACTCGACCGCCTCCGTGCGAACGTCGCCGAAGTCGATGCGACCATTGCGCGCGCCAGCGGGTTTGCCCAAGTCGCCAAATCGGCCCGCGAGGAGGCGGACATTGCGGGCAAGCGATTTGCTCAAAGCCTGAGCGATCAGGATGCGGTCGAGTTCCTTCGCCTGCGCGACGTAGCCGCGGATCAAGAATCACTCGCGAGAGTTGCCGCGTCGGACCTTGCGGCGCGCAGGAAGGCTACGCTTGATGTCCCCGCGAACTACGCGCTAGTAGCCGACGGATACGCCGCGAAATCGGCAGAGCTCCGCGCGCTCCTAAGCACTGCACGTGTTGCACTTGGCGATCTGCTCCGCGCGGAGGCGGTTCGGGGAGGGAGCGATCCGACACAAGCCGCGGCGATCCAGCGCGTGCGCTCTGCGATCTCACACGTCGAAAACGTGTTGCGAGAGGCCGACGTGAGTCAGAATGCGGCTCGGAGCCGAATCGATTGGATCGCTCGGGGGCGCCCGGTGCTTGCGGGGTGTGTTTACCATGAGCGAAGCGTCGAAGCGTTCATGCGCTTGCTGGCAGGTGCACTTCCTGAGGTCCCTGGCGTCAGTGCACCGATCGCGACACTCGACATCGTTGATGATGATGGGGTGGCCGTGACGGTTCCGACGGCGCCGGCTCTGCTGGAATGCGCGCCGGTCGAACAGCCGGCGATGACGTTCGAGTCTGAACCTGCACTTGAAGACACGGACGAGAACAAGGAGGACGACGATGAGCCGTGATACTGACTTGGCCGCGCTCGCGAAGGCGAAAGCGGCGATTCGCGCCCTGACGCGTCGTGTCACGGAGCTCGAGGTGAAGCAGGATGAACGACGGCGCATGGCGCGAATCGAGCTCGCGCTTTTGATGCCCGTGCGTCCGGTCGACGGCGGCGTGTCAGCGAAGCGGGATCAATTTGGGCGATTCGCCTGGGGCGGTGTCGTGACAACGCCGACGGGAATGCGGCGGGCATACGGAGTTGGCGGGGCACAGGTCGCGGCGGCCTCCGCTGCGCCGACGCCGCAGAAGAATGCGCTCATCAAAGCGCTCCTTCGCGACAAGCCAGCGAAGAAAGGCCTAGTATGAACCAAGCACTTCGGACCATTCACACACGGCTTGCCGAGCTGGCAGCCACAGTACGCGACGTCGAAGAGCGGCGGCGCTCGACTGGTTGGGCGGGTGTTGGCGGCGTTGCTGGCGCAGCGGCCGGGCTTGCATCGGCGCGCGGGCGCCGCATTGCCACCAACTCGACGCTTCGCATCGGCGATGTTGTTGCTCGCCCGATCCTCGGCGGGCTTGCCGAGCACCGCGGTGTTCTTGTGCCAGGGCTGAATGGCGGGTTGGACGTGATCCACTCGCAGCGAGTCGGCGCCGGTCAGCAGATCGCACGGCAGTCGCTGAAGGACTTCCGCCCCTCCACGTTGCACGCAATCGCATCGCCGGATGTCCGCCAATCTGCGGCACAGCGGGCAGCTGCTTCTGTAGGCGGCCCGGCGACGCGGTATAACACCCTGACGCGGAATTCCGACGGCGCACTTCGCCGCGCCACGGGAGGACTTCCGATCGCTTCGCAGGCAGGGCGCGCTATCGCTGGCGCGGCCGTTGGAGCTGGGGCCGGATACGGGCTTGCCAAGCTCCGTGCGCGTTGGGTCCGCAAGAAGGACGAACAGCTCCGCAGTACCAAACAGGCTCTCAGCAGTATCCGCCAAAGGATCATTCAACTTTCAACCCCGCTTCAAATGCCTCCCCCATCCAAGACACTCGCCATCGCACTCAGCACACGCGTCCCCGTCCGCAGGGCAATCAGTCTTTCCTCCGTAGCCAAGCGGCCGACGGTCAGCCTTGGGATGCTCGACGGGCGCGTCATGGCCGCCCTCAAGCAAATCCCCGTGAGCTCTGTTGTTGCCGGTGGCTCCGGCTTGGCCGCGGGTGCGGCGCTTGGCCGGTTGTCGCGCTCACCAAATCCGTCGCAGACCGATGACGAGCGCAGGAAGTCGTTGTTTCGCCGTGCCGCGTTCGTTGGCGGTGGTGCGGTTGCCGGTTCCGCTCTCGCCAACACAGGGCTCGCTCGTGGCGTACTTGGGCCGCTTGCAGCGAAGGGCGGCATCGTAGGCGCGCTTGCGCGGAATCCTAGGATTACGGGCGGTGTTCTTGGAGGGCTTGCCGGCAGCATGCTTGAGGCCCAGGAGCAACGAACGATCGAGCTCTTCGACGCTGCGCTACCCACTAATGCCGAGCTCACTGACGCTGAGCTGAAGCAGATCGCGGAGCTCATCGGCCTAAACCTTGATCGAAATGCCGATGTCATCCGGCCGCGGCCATACACGATTTCGACAATCGCCAGCAGAGCGCTGATGCCAGAGGCAGACGTTCAGCGGGCCATCGAAGAGGGTATTCTGCGCCCTGTGGAGAGCCAGGGCACGAAGTACCCGATGTTCGCCCCTTCCGCCGTTGAGAAGCTACGCGCTGAATCGCTGCGACAAGTCTGTCTGAAGGCGATCGCTGATAATGCCGTTTCCCCGACAAAGACGAAGCCATTCATAGCAGCTCGAGCCGCACTTATCGGAGCGATACGAGCGCCAAAACAGCTTCCTGCCGCACATGATTCGGCGGGTTCAGGGTAAGTATGGCATCGATAGGAAACCGCCGCGCCCGGCCGGCGTAATTCAGCCGGGCGCCATTTCTCAGTGAGGTAGTCGGAGCAGCCACCCCACTGGGGATTGTTACAGAGATCATCCCGCCCCGGCCGGAGCTCCAAAGCCGGGATTTTGCCAGAGGAGTTAGTTGTCATCCGCCGCGCCCGGCCGGCGTTAACGCCGGGCATTTTCATGCGCAGTGCATAGCAGCGCGCGTAACTAATTAACGAGCACGAAAGGGGAAGATGCCTGAGAAGATCAACGAACGCCTGAAGGACCTGCTCGAGGCCGGGCAGGGGACCGCGACAAACATGGCAACGGGAATGAGCTTTCCGCGGGCGGCGTTCGCCTCCGCCGGCGACATGATGCTCACCAAGGTACTCGGCCCGGCCGCCGGAGTTGCCGGCGTCTTCTTGGCCGTCAGCCGGACGCTTGGGCGCATCATTCAGCAGACCGACATGTGGGGGAAGGGCATGGAACAGATGCGCCGCATCGAACAGTGGGAGTCGAAGTTCGAGACGATTCTGCGAAGCGCGACGCTCGCGAAGGAGCGCATGAAGGACTTGTCATCGATGTCAGTCCGCACGCCGTTCAACTTGAACGAACTCGCTGCGGCATCGCGCAATCTCGAGGTACTCACGAAGGGAGCCTATTCGTCGCGAGATGCCTTGTCGGCTGTTGGCGATGCTGCGGCGGCAACCGGGACGAACATCGAAGACGTCTCGTTCACGATCGGTAAGCTCTACAACTTCCTCGAGTCCGGCCGATCGGTTCAGAACCTCGCGTTCCACCTGCAAAGCATGGGCGTCATCTCCGGCGAGTTGCAGAACAGGCTCGAGCTGATGCAAGCGAGCGGCGCCGGCTTCACTCAGATGTGGGGTGTGGTCACGAACGAGATCAATCGAACCCGCGGCGCGATGGCCGCGGAGATGGAGACGATTGGTGGCCTCACCGCCCGTTTGGCGGCAGCACGTGACCTGATGGCGAAGGGCTACGGCGAGAGCTTTGTCGAACAGGAGAAGAACACGATTTACGCCTCCCTCAAGGTCACGGAAACCTTGTCTCCGGCGTTGAAGCTGATCGGGCGGGATGTGGCGGCGGTGACGGGTGTTTGGCGCGGATGGACTTCGGCGCTCAAGGGTTCGATCTTTGACACGCTCGGGGCGTCGAGAGCATTGGAAATGCTGTGGCGCGGATTCACGATTGTTGGTGCCGGGGTAGGGGGCACGGTCGCTGCGAGCGTTGGCAAATTCATCGGAGGGCTCGGGAAGCAGCGGGCGCAGATCAAGAGCAACATTGCTGCCGGTTTGAGCACCGACGGCACGCGTGATTGGCTGCGTAGCCGCGCCCGTCAACAGGAGGCGGCGAGCAAGTCCTTCGAGAATGCTCGCGGATATTTCGAAAATGGGGCGTTTGCCCAAGCCGGCGTCAGCCTGGCAATGGGAGCAGTCAATCGTGGCCGGGCCTACGTCTCACGGTTGGTCGCGGCCGGGTCTGCCGCGGCTGCCGGTGCGCGTGAGGCGCTCACAGCGACGACAGTAGCCACTGGGCAGAAGCTTGAGGAGGCCATGCTCCGGCGCACTGCGGCGGCGGCAGCGGCAAAGGCCGTGGCGATGACCGCTGTCGGCGATGCGGTCGGCGTTGCCGTGTCGAAGGGCAAGTTACTCGTTGGAATGCTCACAGGGATGGTAAAGGCCATCCCCGGTTATGGCTGGGCAGCGGCCGGCATTGCAGCTGCCACCACTGGATTGATCGTCTGGATTCGCTACACGCGTGATGCACGGAACCGTCTGAACGACCTGACGAACTCGCTGAACGCCTCGCGTGATGCGTTCCTCCGCCAGGCGCAGGCGATTACGACGGCCGAGCAGCGGAGTGCCGCCCTCACGAAAGCATTCGAGAACCTGAGGAATGCACAGACGGCGAAGGCCAACGCAAAGAACAAGGACGAGATCGCCGTCGCCAGCGATGCTATCGCACTGGCGAAGAGCGATATTGTGAAGACTCAGCGGCGGTTGGTGGGCCGCTCTCGTAGCGAGGAAGACATTCAGGGCATGGCGGACCGGAAATACTACGAGAGGTACGAGCGCCCGGTAGCTGAGCTAGAGATCCAGGCCGAAGGTGCTTCGCCAGCGCGGCGCGCAGCTATCGCGGAACAGATCGCCGGCATCCGGCGCGCGCAGCGGGACGAAGCGGAGAAACGTATCGAAGAACAGACGGCATTCGCAAACAGCGACCGCGGGCATGAGTATGAGGGACTGATTCATCAGCGCGACTCGATCGCCGGAGCGAAGGACGCCGCGGACGTCATCGCCGACCTTAGGGACGTGGTAGAACGAAACAAGTTCACGGTGGATTTCCGCGGGATGGAGTATGACAAGACCGTCATCGGAGGACACCGGAGGGGAACCCCAGAGGGGCGTGCAGCTGAGGCTCGCTCGATCGCAGCAAGAGACGAGATCGCCAGACTTCGGGCCTACGAGAAGCCGGAGAACGCCAAGCAGTTCGAACAATACAAGCAGGTGCGTATTGAAGAGATGAACAAGCGGATTGACGCCCTGTCTCCGGATTCGGAGACGACTGGGCGTGTGCGCGCACTGACAAAGGAGTCCGAAGACAATCCCAACCTCAGCGATTCGCAGCGCATTGCCAAAGTACAGGAGGCTCAGGAACTCCAGGCTGAGCTTCAGGCGAGAAACCAGAATGCCCAACGATTCAAGGGGGCCGGCGGAGCCGAATCAGTCGATGCAGCCGAGCGCGCTGCCCGTATCGCAGACATCGAGCTACGCGCTTTCCGGGAGCGCATGAACCTCGAGTATGCCCTCCTCAACATCAAGGAGACCGGCTGGGAAGCGACCAAGCAAGAGATGGATGCGCGGATCAACAGCGCGAAGCGCGAACTCGATCTTGTCCGGCAACTCGCCCGCGAACGCGGGCAGGCCGATCATGGGGCAGAGCAGGAAGCGAAGAACCGTGTGGCCTCCCTCGTTCGCGATAGGGCGTTGGCTGGGGCGCAGCACAAAGAGGCTCGGCGCCAGGCCGAGGCGCCGCTGAAGGAGATGGAGGCGCGTAATGCGATCGGCGTCGCGATGCTCAAGGGTGACACAGGGCAGGTTGCCTACTTGCAGGACGAGGAGCGGCGGCGGCAGCTCACGGAGCGCCTCTACAATGCCCGCGTGCAGGGCATCCAGAGCGGTCTTGGCGGCGATGAAGCCGTGGAGATGGAGCGTCGGAAGATCGGCGCCGAGCAGGAATCGGAGTTCCTTTCGCAGTACCGCGCGGAGCAGGAGCAAGCGCTCGCCAACGAAACGGACCCGGGCGAGCGCAAGCGCATCGAGCGCGGTCTCGCCTTCCGCAACCGGATCGGCGAGCTCACCGCCGGAGGCATGGAGGCGAACGCCGCACGCTCGAAGGCAGAGGGTGAGTTTGGCGGCTACTCTTCCGACCTCAGCGCGGCCGACAGCGCCGCCGGATTCTACCTCGCTGGCCGTGGGAACGTAGAGAGCCGGCTGGCGACCGACATGGCGAGCTTCAACACCAACGTCATCTCGCCGGCGGCCACCGCGGAGGAACAGGCGAAGAGGTCGACCCCGTTGACGGAGGTGCTGAAGTCGCTCGATCAGAAGATCAAGGAGGCGAGCGCCGTGCTTGTGATGAAGGAAGGTGGCCGATGAGCCTGTCGCGATGGCCTCACTGTATTCCAAAATTTGGAGCTCCATTGTAAACGCTCGGAGCTTGCGACGTTGGGATGCTGGTATCTTGCTCCTTTTGGGCCGTAGGAAGCCCAATCAGTAAAAGATGCCAGTTGCCCCGGCGGGGCGCTCGGAGGCGGTTCCATCTGATCCGCCAATTCCTACCCGACGTTTCGCCGGGGTTTCACCCTGCCAAGCTGCGGCCGTAGGAAGCCTACGCTTGGCGCAGAAAGGAAAATCAGATCATGCAGGGGAAACGTGCTAAGCCCTTCCGGTTGTCGTATCTGCTCCGGAAGGAATGGTCAGTTGGGTTTGGAGTGTCGGCCAAGGTTGTGTGCAAGAACCGTGGCTCTGCCGACGAGTGCTGTGAGAGCCTCGCGGGGCCGGAGGCACTGAGGAATGATGCTCTCTACGTTGTGAAATCAGTGGATACTGAAACATGCCGCATTCATCTTGTTGGCGTAACAAGCCGCATGCGTGCCGATGGCACAGAGGAGGGCTGGAACCCGACAGCGTTCATCTCCCTGCCGTTGTTGAAAGAATGGAACGCCTATCGGCACGCACTGGAAGAGAAGCGGGCGCTCCGGCGGCGACCTCGAGACGATGGAGGCGAATGGGGGAATGATCCAGATTGGTGGAGAAGGGAGCGTTAATCGCTTCCTGAAAGTAAGCAGAAAAGGAATACAAATATAGCTTGCGGCGGTGCTTATTCTTGGCGTAGGCGGATACCCCGAAATGGGGCGCCTACGAAAGAACGTTGTCGAAGCACGCCCCGTCCGGCTTGGTTCCGGGCGGGTTGTGTTCTACGTGTATGGTCACATCCTCGGGAAACGCATTCGCCGACGGTTCCCGACCCTATCCGACGCTGAGGCGTTTGTGGGCGAGATGCGCGCAGCAGTGGCCCCGGTGGTTCAGTGTGCGCGCCCAGTAGTTACCACACTCGCCGTCGAACAGATCGCCGACGCCCAACGGGCTCGCGTGCTTTTGCCGGCCTGGGCGTCGCTCACCGATGCCGCCAAGTTCTTCTCCCAGCACTACAAGCCTGTAGTCTCGCATCCGCTCGATGATACGATTGCCGAATACGTCGACGAGAAAACCAACCGAGCGAAGAACCGGCCGTACACCGTCAGCCAGATCGAGATAATCCTGAAGGCGTTCGCGCGCACGTTGGAGATCGCCTCAACCAGCGAGATCTCCACCGCGGTCGCATGCCGCTGGGTCTTTGATGAGCAGGCGGGCAAGGAGGGGCGTGCGCCGGTCTCGGCGCGCACCCAGCGTGATCGCTACGATCACCTCGCCCGCTTCTGCCGATGGCTTATCAAGCCGAAGAAGTGGCTGCTGGACAACCCGCTCGAGGATGTGCCGCGACCGAAGGTCGAAAACGTCCCTCCGGCTATTCTCTCCGTCGAGCAGGTGCAGAAGATCCTCAACACCGCTTGGACCGACCCGGCCGGCCCGGTGATGCTCCCGTTTTTCGCCATCTGTCTGCTCTCCGGCGCCCGCCCCTTCGAAGTCCGCCGCGCCAAGGAGGAGCACTTCTTCACCGAGAAAGACCAAGGCGATCCCATCTTCGAGGTCTGGGAGTCGAAGACGCCGTGGCGCACGGTCGACATCCAGGAGCCACTCCTCGGCATCCTGCGCCACTGCAAGGATCATGGGGTGAACCTGGCCTACTTCTCCAAGCGCATCTTCGACCGCATCCGCCGCGACGCCGGCGTGTACGACGAGTGGGCCAACGACATTCAGCGCCACACCTACGCCAGCTACCACTACGCGAAACATCACGACATCAAGTGGCTTGAAAAGAACCTTGGCACTTCGGAGCGAGTGTTGTTTAGGCACTACATTCGCCGCACGGTCCGCCGCTCCGATGCCGAGGCCTTCGAGCAGCTCACCGTCGACTGGAACGCCGAGCGCCGGCCCGTCCCTGCTACTCCAGAGCCTCGAACCATCAGCTCACGATGACACCTACGAAACTCTTCCTCGTTGTCTTTGCCGCCATCCTCGCCGCCGCGGGCGCGATCTATGGCATCCGCCAAGCCTCCGCGGCCCATGAGCGCGCGCAGTACGTGAAGAGTATTCACCGCGACGCCATCACGGATGCCGACCGCCGGCTGAACCAAATCTCCGAGATGCGTTGGCAGGTCAGTTCGGTTCCCGAAAAGAGGGAGCTCCTCGCCCTTCTCTGGCAGTTCAAGCGCGAAGCCGAATCCGAACTCGCGTTCTACCGCCCGGGCTCCGGACATGATGAGGAGCGGAAATTCTGGACGGGGATGCTCGCGAAGATCGAAGAGCTCGACAAGCAGATCGCCGAGCTCAAGACCAGCTACGCCTACTGAGCGCTCGTCTTGCCCGGCCCGTGTTTGATGTCCGATAGCGTCAGGGCGATCCCAACGAGGGTGTTCAGAGGTGCGGGCGGCAGGTCAGCCTCGCGTTTGGCCGCTGCCGCCACCTAGTCAGCTTCACCGCTCGTCTGTTCTCCAGGCCCCCTAGTTCCCACAACCGGGGGCTTTCGTGCCCTCGTAAAGACGGGCCAAGCCGTGCCACTCGATCTCTGGCTCACCAGCCGCAAGTGGTGCGCGGGGTACTGAGATTATTGTGTGAGAAGTGTATGACATGCGCTCCTCTCCTCGGAAAGTGGTGCGGGCGGAGGGAATCGAACCCTCGCAGCCAGCTTGGAAGGCTGGCGTTCTACCACTGAACTACGCCCGCGGGCGCCGTATGAGGCGAGGGAAGGGCAGCGGCGTTTGTCGGGAGCGTCAAGCCCGTTGCGGCGCGTGGCAGCGGTTCGCGGGCGACGCAATGCGAGCTACTGCGAGTTGATGCCGCCGGTGCCGCCTTTGGCGCTGGTGGAGCGGGCGGCCTCCTTGGTGGTGGTCGCGTTGTCGAGATTGGTGTCGCGAAGCACCTCGCGGAATTCGCGTGCTTCGTCCTTGTCCAGCATCGCGACCATGCGGTTGAGACGGGAGAACCGCTCCTGGGCCTCGGCGTTCTTCTTGGCGAGGTAGGACTCGCGGGCTCGCGTTTCCTTGCTCACGCCAACGAACGGGATGGTGAACCGGTTGAGAAAGCAGCGGTCGAACTCGGAGAGTTCGCGTCGTACCAGCTCCTGATCGAAGGCTCCTTTGCGGTAGAGCGAGTCCTGCTCCATGCGGCGCATGGTCTTCTCGATCACTGTCATTGGCGGGAGAATGACGAGGTCGGGATCCGTCTCGGCCGCGGCCGTGGCCTCGGCGGCGGCGCGGTCCTCGGCCTCCTTCTCGGCGACGGCGCGGGCGTGCGCCTCGGATGAGTACTTAGGGAGTCGGGAGCGTGGCTCTTCCTGGGCGGTGGGGACAGAGTCCTCGGCGGCTAGCGGCTGAGCCAGCAACAGGAGGCTGGGCAGGAAAAGAAGGCGCTTCATCGTGATGTTCCGGGACTTCGTATCCGAATGCAGGTGCGACCTGCCGGGTGGCGGATGGTTCCGCGCGCCTGCGGCGGAGGCAAGGCCTCAGAACATCGAGAGCGCCTGCGCGCTCTCGATCACAACCCAGGCGAAACCGGCGACCGCCGCCCAGGTGAACACCGCCATGGCAAAGCGGCGACGGCGCAGCGATCGCTCGTAGAGGTCGAGGTTGACCCGGCGGAACCCGCTGCCGTGGAGGAAGCTGAGAAACTGGCTGTTCTGCGTGCGCGTGCCCTGCCCCCGCTTGTACAGGCGGGGGTCCGCGCGAAACGCGGGACGGTGCAGCACGGTTGACAGCCAACGCATCATTGCCCTTCTGGTTTCGTCTTTTTGGGCCGTTTCTCAAGGGAAATCTAGGACCCGATCCGAGCTTTAACCTGCTTTTCGAAAACGCGATGCATCTGTTCAAGTACGCCGGCAATGCCCTTCACTGCGAATCCGTGGATCTGGCTGCGGTCGCCCAGTTGCATGGGACGCCGACCTATGTCTACAGCGCTGGCACGATGGAGGCCAACTACCGGCGGCTGCTTGCCGCGTTGCCCGGACTGGACGTGCGGCTGTGCTACGCGATGAAGGCCAACTCCAACCTCGCGGTCCTACGGCACTTCAGCCGGCTCGGGGCGGGCTTCGACCTTGTAAGCGGCGGCGAGCTGCGGCGGGTGCTGGCGGCCGGGTGCGATGCCTCGGGCAGCGTGTTCGCTGGAGTGGGCAAGACCGATTCCGAGATCCGACTGGCGCTGGAGGCGGGCATCTACGGTTTCCATGTCGAGAGCGAGCCCGAGCTGGCGCGGATCAACCACATCGCCGGTCTGCTCGGGCGGAAGGCGCCGATCGCGTTCCGGGTGAATCCTGATGTCGATGCGGGCACGCATGCGAAGATCACCACTGGCAAGAGCGAGAACAAGTTTGGCGTGCCGCTCCAGTTCGCCGCGCAGGCCTACGAGGCCGCTGCGCGCTTCAAGAACATCGAGATCCGTGGCGTGCAGATGCATCTCGGCTCGCAGATCGCCACTGTGGCACCGTTCGCCGAGGCGGTGGAGCGCATCGCGCCCTTGGCCGCGCAACTGCGCGACCGCCATGGCATCCAATACTTCAGCTTGGGCGGCGGCATCGGCGCGGTCTATCGCGACGCGTTGGCCAGCGGGGCGCAGGCATGGTGGGAGGGCCTGCCCACGCCCGAGCGTCCGCTCACCCCGGAGCTCTACGGCGCCACGCTCGCTCCGGCCCTGCGCGGTCTCGGGCTCAAGGTCCTCCTGGAGCCCGGCCGTTTCATGGTGGCCAATGCCGGCGTGTTGCTGACCCGTGTCGAGTATCTGAAGCGTGGGCATGGCCGCAACTTCCTCGTCGTCGACGCCGGCTTCAACGACCTCGTCCGGCCCGCGATGTACGACGCCTACCACGAGATCGTGCCCCTCTCGCGGGATCCTTCGCGCCCCGCCCTCACCGCCGACATCGTCGGCCCGATCTGCGAGAGCGGAGACACCTTCGCGAAGGATCGCGCGATCCAGCAGGTGGGCGAGGGCGAGCTGCTGGCGTTCATGAGCGCCGGTGCCTACGGCTTCTCCATGGCCAGCCGCTACAACTCCCGTCCGCTCCCCGCCGAGGTGATGGTGCGCGGCACCAGCTTCGAGCTGGTGACGGCCCGCGAGACTTTCGAGCAGGCCGTCGCCAACGAGAGGATTCCCTCGTTTCTGAAGTGAGCGCCGGCGCTGCGCGTCGGAAACACGACGAGCGACCTGGGCGCCGCCCCGGTCGCTCGCATGTCGCCGATCCGCGGGTGCGCGGCTCTATTTGAACGGCGTGACGACGATCTCGACGTTGGTCGGGTTGCCGCGGGTGAGCACCGGGACAGGCTGTTGCGAGGTGAAGAGGATGCGGCCTGCGGCCACGACCTTGGCATCCATGGCATAGGCTTGGCGGCTCTCGATGAGACCGGGCTGGTAGGGCAGCCAGAATTCCAGCGGCATGGAGGAGGGCTTCGCGAGGGAGTCGGAGGCGAGCACGGCCTCGATGTTGCCGTCGCGGTCGAGCCGGAGCAGGCGGATCTCGAACATCGCCGTGTCGGGCAGCTTTGTATTGGTGATGTAGATCACCGTGCCGCCGATGCCCGGGCCGTTGTGCCGGACGGCCTTGCCGGCGTGGCCGCATCCGGCGGCGAACACCGCGGAGAGGAGAAGAAGGGAGGTGAGGATGGAGCGGAGCGAAAGCATGGGCGCGAGCGTGCAACTTCGCGCGCCCTAGGCAAACGGGAAGAGCCTGGATCGGGGGATTCCTGGCCCGGTATCCGCTATTCCCGGGTCTTCTGCCGCCCTCCGCCCCGCACAAAGGACGTTTCGTCCCGGGAAACGGAGATGCTGCCTAGTCGGGAGAATTTGGGCTGGCCTGCGGGATCGCGGGGTTCACAGTCTGCCGGTTCCGGTGGCCCCACACGCCGATCTATCTCGGCAACCTGAACACAGAAATGATTTCTATGAACGGATGGATGTGGGACGTTCGCACCCCTAGGCGCCGTCACGGCTGCGAGGCCGCAGTGCGTTTTGTGGAGGTGCTTCCATGAGCCGGATCCTGGAGACGTTAGCGCGTGCGCTACGACTGGGCGACGGGCCCCGACGCCCAAGTCGCCCGGCGACGGAGTGCATGGTGTTTGCGCGCATCGAGGACCCGCTCATGCCGCTCCAGCGCGGGCAGAAGTACGAGGATCCGCTCAACCGCGCCCTGACCCAAGCCGGGCTGGGCCGTGTGACCGGTGGTGGTTCGGTGCAGGGGATCGACGGCACGATCGAGTGGATCAGCCTCGATATCCAGCTCGTCGATCTCGGCCCCGCCCTGGATTTCCTGTGCGCCAGACTGCTCGAGCTCGGTGCTCCGGAGAACACCGTGCTCAAGTTCCGCAAGGAAGGCTCGGTCGTGGCGATCCAGATCAGGTAGGTGTGATTCGCGCTGCATTACCCTGCCGAGCCCGGAGGTGAAACGGTCTTCGCAGTTAATGCACTTCGCGGGCGCTGGACTTGTGCCCTGTGCGGGCGGGTCGTATCCGACAGCCCGCCCCATGAACGATGTCTACTGTTTCGGCCATGTCAGCACCGGCGTGATCCTGCGCCTGAAGGACCGCTTCCCCAAGCCCGACGGCTATGGCGAGGTGGTGGAGACCTTGGAGAACCACTCGGGCGAGGCCACCGGCAGCGCGCTGGTGCTCGCACGGCTCGGCGCCAGCGTGGCGCTCGAGGGCAATTGGATCGGCGACACGCAGCAGTGCCGGCGCACGCTGGAGTTTCTGAGCTCCCGCGGGATCGACTGCTCCGGGCTCGTCGTGAAACCGGGCTATCATGGCGTGAACGAGATCGTCGTCTCGGACGGCGAGTCTCGCACGGTGTTCGGGCGGTACTGCGACCTGCTGTTCACCACGCCGCAGTGGGAGACCCCGAGCGCCGAGCGCATCCGCGCCGCGAGGATTGTGTGTGTCGATCCGGCTTTCGGCGACACGACGCTGTTCGTCGCGCGCACGGCCAAGGCACTCGGGAAAGCGCTCGTCACCTGCGACGCCCGCGCCGACTCCGAGTTGGCGCGGCTGGCGGACGTCGTCGCCGTGTCCGGCGAGATGCTGGCGCGCGAGTACCCTGCGGCGATGGACGACCCGGCCGCACGGGCGCGACTTTTCGGCGAGTATCTGGAGCGTTGCGCCGGGCTCGTCGTTTTCACGGCGGGCTCGCGTCCGCTGTGGTATGGCCGAGGGCGAGGCTCGGAGTCGAAGCCGGGACGGACGGCGCCTGGTGTGCGGTGCGAGCTGGCGCCGTTCACCGTCGAGGTGCTCGACAGCGCCGGCGCGGGTGACAGTTTCCGCGGCGGGCTCATCTACGGCATGCTGCGCGGTTGGAGCGACGAGGATACGGTGCGCTTCGCCAGCGCCGTGGCGGCGTTGATCTGCATGACGGCCCCGGGCTGCGTGAATCCTCCGGCGCTGGATCAAGTTCGGGGCTTCCTTTCCGGGCGAGGTGCGTTGCTGCCGGAGGGCTTGTGAGACTGATACGGCTCGGCGTCTCTCCGAGTTTCATCGAGGTGCGTTCTGCGCTGGCGCCGATGCTCGGGGCGGTTTTGCTCGGCGGCGCATGCTGGCCGAGCTTTTCCGCTACTTCACCCTGCGTTGTCCACCCTGGGCCCGGTTGCTCGGGCTGGCGCACGAGCATGTCGCCATCACCTATCGTCACCGGCGTACGCAGGCGGCATGGACACCGCACCTCGACGCGAGCAAGGCCGCGATCCTCGAGGGAGCGGAGCGGTGCACCCAGCGGCGGCGGGCGCTGGTGATCGGCGCGGGCGACTGCCGCGATGTGCCTGTGGCGGAGCTGGCGGCGCGGTTCGACGAGGTGGTTCTGACGGATGTCGTGATCGGGCCGGAGCTGCGGCGGCTCGCCCGGCGCAGCGGCGGCAAGGTGCGCGCCGAGGTGTGGGATGCGACAGGCGTGCTCACCGAACTGGCACGCGGCTGGCGGAGCCTGACCTGCACCCAAGTCGAGTCGTTGTTCGCCAGAAGCGATCCGGGTGTGCCGCCCGGCGGCGAGCCGGACTTGGTCGTTTCCGCCAACTGCATCTCGCAGATCGGCATCGTGCCGGTGGACCGTTTCCCCGGCGCGGGTGCCGACGGGAAATTTCAGGATCGCTGCGGTGCGACGGCGGCGCGGCGGCATCGGCAATGGCTGGCGGCGCGCCCCGGTGTGCGCGTGCTGCTTGGCGACCGCGCGAGGCTCGACATCGCCCCTGGCGGGCGCGAACTCCGGCGCGAGTCCGTGCCGGGCATGGAGAGCATGCGCAAGCCCGACCGGACCTGGCGCTGGCTGCTCGCGCCGATCCCGGAGTGGTGCCCGGACTTCGACCGTGTCCACGAAGTGGGCGCGTGGATCGACGGTCCGGGGCGGCGTTGAGTGGTGCGCCCCGGGCGGTTGAATCCCACCTTAGCCCGAGGCGATGCTCCGGGCCGAGGCTCGGGACAACCGGTCCTGCCGACAGGATCTCGGAAACCGCTCCGGCTCTCGAAAATGCCGCCGCGTTGCTCTTGCCGGCACCGTTCCTCCAGCGGATTGATGGTCCCCGGTTTGACAGCCCGGCAGACGTTTGTCGCAGGGGGCGGTGCGTCCGTTGGCTTTTCTTTCCGGTTGGCACATTGCCCTTGAGTTTGGTCCCCGTGGGAAGAGAGTAGCCGTCGATGTCAGCGCTTCCTGCGTACCTGCCGGTCCTCCTCCAGATCGTCCTCGCGGCGGCCCTGGGCGTGGTGATCCTTGTAGCCAGCCATCTTTTCGGCCACCGGATGCGGCGCAATCCGATCAAGGACAGCGCCTACGAGTGCGGTGTACCGGCGACGGGGAAGGCTCATCCGCGGTTCTCGGTGAAGTTCTTCCTCACGGCGTTGCTGTTCATCCTTTTCGACATCGAGGTCGTGTTCCTGCTGCCGTGGACCTTCATCTACCGGGAATTTCTCTCCTTCGGGCTTCCGGTGCTCCTGCCGGCGGGGTTTTTCATCGGGCTGCTGGCCTTCGGCTTCCTCTACGAGTGGCGGAAGGGCGCCCTAGACTGGGAGCGCTGAGCGCTAACCGGTCACGGAAGGCACCATGGCAGTCAAACGACTCGATCGTTTCATCAACCGGAAACGCGTTGTCGAGTTGCAGAGCACCGATCTGACGGGTGCGCTGCGCGAACTGCTCGACGCTGCCGCGAAGCCGTTCCGCGAGCTCAACCGCGACGCGCTGCTCAAGAGCCTGCTCCAGCGCGAGAACACGATGACGACGTACCTCGGGTACGGCGTCGCTCTCCCGCACGTGCGCGCTCGCATGAACCGCCGCTATCTGCTCGCCGTCGGGCGCAGCGCCACCGGCATCCGCTACGACGGGTTGATGGAGGACGAGAACATCAAGCTCATCATCCTCCTGCTGGCCGACGAGCGCGCTCGCGACTACCTGCAGATGTTGGCGAGCATCGCGCGGCTGTTGAAGGACCGGGAGTATGTCGAGCGGCTCGTTTTCGCGCCTACCGTCGACGACGTCTACCGACAGCTCAACGTCGGCTTCGGCGGCATCGCGGCCGAGGCCGTGCCGGTGCAACACAGCCGCGTCAACCGCACGGTGCTCCGCCATGCCGAACGCATCGCTCGTGGCACGAACTGCCAGGGCGTCGTCGTGATCGGCGACACCTGCACGAGCACCGCGGCGCTCTCCAAGCCGTTCCCGAACATCCCGACGACGCTGGTTACCAGCGATGCTGTGGAGGCCAATCTGCTCCAGGAGAAGTTCACCCACATCATCCAGGTGAAGGCCTACTCGAGCGGGCGATTTGCCCAGCTGCGCAGCGCGATGCTCGTGGGGCTTTCCCGCGGCTGGTTCAAATTCAACGACCGCCTGTGCTGCGTGGGCGGCATCGCCGACAGCAACCAGTTCGACACGATCTCGGTCGTCGACGTGGAGCGCGAGTTCCAGTCGCTGCTTTCGGGTCAGTCCGAGCTGCTCCCCTCCGATGTGAAGCCGGAGGTGCTCGAGCGCGTGCTCGCCATCGCCACCGAGCTCTCCGCCGAGGGGCGCGAGGGCCGGCCGGTCGGCTGCCTGTTCGTCCTGGGCGACACCGCGAAGGTCGAGCGCATGAGCAAGCCGCTCGTGATGAACCCATTCTTCGGCTACAAGGATGAGGACAAGAACATCCTCAGCCCGTTCATGGATGAGACGGTGAAGGAGTTCTCCTCGCTCGACGGCGCGTTCATCATCCGCGGCGATGGTGTGGTCCGTTCGGCGGGCACGCTCCTGCAGGCCGCCGACAAGGATCACCCGCTGCCCAGCGGGCTGGGCGCGCGACACGCTGCAGCGGCGGCCATCTCGGTGGAGACGGACTGCGTCTCGATCGTGGTCTCCTCCAGCACGGGGCAGGTGACTCTGTTCCGCCGCGGGGTCATGCTGCCTCTGATCGAGCGCAAGGTCGGCGTCCGGGAGACCTGAGGGTCGCGCAGCCGATTTTCGGAGCTGAGCAGAATTATCTTGCCGGAGGTCGGGCGGCTCACGTTCCTTGGCCCCTCAACAAATTTCACCATGTCGCAAGAACTCGTCACTCTGGAGTGCACCGAAGCCCGTAAAGAGGGCAAGCCGGTCTCTCGTTACCTCACGTTCCGCAACAAGAAGACCGTCACCGAGCGCATCGAGAAGAAGAAGTACAATCCCTTCCTCAAGCGCCACACGCTCCACAAGGAGATCAAGTAAGCGCGGGTAACTCCCCCTTTTGCCACGAAGGCCGTCCTCTTGCAGGACGGCCTTCGTGTTTATGCGCGTGCCGCGTGTGCACCGCGGAGATGGAAGCAGGGGGCTGGCGGCTCAGAACTCGACGTCGCGGCAGTGCAGCTCGAGTTCGCGGCAGATCTTCTCGATCTGCTGTGGCTCGAGGAGAGTTTCCTTCGGGTCGGTCGCGGCCGTGAGCACCTGCTTGTGGTTGACGACTCCGACCAGCCCGTGGCCGGTGGCGTTTACCCACCAGCCGGGGATGGTCAGCAGCGGGTTGACGTGGATGTTGTAGCCCGTGGTCTGGAGCACCCACTTGTTGAAGCTGACCGCTTCGCCTTCGATGGTGGCGACGGTGTCCCGGTCGGCCCCTGAAGGCCACAGGAGCGTCTTGCCGTCGAAGGTCACCTCGTGGTCGCGCTGGGCGTCCTTGGCGGTGCTGCGCTGGCGTGTCTCGCACTCGATGATGGTCACGCCGTTGGGGCCGACGAGGACGTGGTCGAGGTCGACGTTGGATTCGACGCCGTGGATGGCGACGTCGTGGAAGAGCCGGTATCCTTGCGCGAGCAACGGTGTGAGCTCCTCGGCCACGGCGCGCTCGCCGAGGTAGCGCAGTTCGAACGTCCGCCGTTTCTCCAGCTGGCGGTGGATGAACAGCCCGGCGTAGTAGAGCAGCGCCAGCTCCGCCAGCCAGCCGGCCAAGGCCGCTAGGAAGTAGAGCATGCCTTCCAGTTGCGGCACGCACAGGAACAGCACTAGGCTGAGCAGGATCGGCAGCAGGACCGCCCCGAGCAGCAGGAGCGGCAACCACGCCTCGATCCGGCGCAGTGCGCGCAGGGAGAGCTCGCCCGGCGCGCGCAACAGCCTGAACTCGATCGGTGGACGCCGGCGTTTCGAGCGCAGTTGCCAGTGGAACAACGCCGCGCTCGCCGAGGCGAGCAGCAGGCAGAAGAGAAACAGTCCCGTGAAATGCGAGGTTTGCATCCGTGTTGCCGTGTTGGACTGGCGGAGAGCGTCGCGGACGGCCGTGCGCGCAGGCAAACACTCAGGGACGGCGCCGGGCAACCAAACGGATTTTTTCGGCCGCGCCGCGGCGTTCAGGGGACCGCGCCGACGACATCTCCCAGCGAAATCACATCCTCGATACTCACGATGGGCTGCCCGCGCCAGAGGGATTTCCGGGGCAGGGGATCGGCACCGGTCGCGCGCGTCCACGCCTGCCAGATCAACTCCGTGCAGTAGACGCGGTCCGGCGTGGCCAGGGAGAAACCGGTGTCGAACGGGATGCGATCGCGGACGGCGCCGCGCAGCATCGCAACGAATCGCCCGAGCTGGACGGCCTCCAGCCGAGGACGGCGTATCTCGAAAGCGGAAGCGTCGCGCAGGAATGCGCCGAGGGGCTCGGTGGCGGCGCCGCCCACTCCGGTGAGGTCCTCGGCGCTGGCGTGGGCGACCTGCCAGGAGCCGCCGGCCCTGAGCAGCACGCCGACATGGGAGAATCGGCGGTCGTGCGCCGAGGCTTCGGCGAAGACCTCCGACCAGAGCCCCTGCCCGCGCCGGAAGACCAGGTCGCCTTCGCGCAGCGCGGTGGCGGTTGAGCAGCGGGCCGGAAACGGGGGGCGGGCAGGCGGCCGCGCCGGGCGGAAATGCAGGACGATGCCGGCCGCCAGCGCAGCGAGCAGCAGGCTACTTGCGAATCTCCACCTGCCAGCGGCCATCGATCTTCACCAGGTCGAGTTTTTGATCGCGGCCCTTCTCGTCCTTGAAGTGGACGGTGGCGCGGTTGCCGTCGATCTCCTGCTTGGTCATGACGAACTTGAAGTCGGGCTGGGCCGGAGCGGCGCCCATCGAGGCGGCGAAGTCGAGCATCTGGGCGGTCGACTGCGTGCAGTATTTCTTGGCGGTAGTCACGTCGCCCTTGGCGAGGGCTACGGTGAATTTCTCGGCGGCCGCGGAGGGCGCCGGGCTGCAGCCGGCCAGCCCGAGGAGCGCGAGGGCGAGAAGCGAGACGGAGAGTAGACGTTTCATCATTGGACGGGATCTTGTCTGGTTTGGGCGGGGTGGGACAGAGCAAATCGTCCGGCGCCGGCGCCTGCAATAGTGGAGACAGGATCAGCCCTTGCGCTGCCGGTGCGGGGGCTGCACAACCGGCCGTTTCTCCCATGAACTGGATCCTGGCCAGCCTGGTTGCGGCGCTCTTCCTCGGTTTTTACGAACTGTGCACCAAGCACTCGGTGCGCGAGAACGCCGTGCTGCCCGTGCTATTCCTGAGCTCGGTCTGCTCGGCGACGGTCTGGACCGGGCTGATGCTCGTGGGCTCGCTGGCGCCCGGCGCGCTGCCGGCGGCGCTCACGACCTCCCCCTTGGATGGGTGGGGCCATCTGCAGCTGGCGGGGAAATCCGCGCTGGTGGCCACGTCGTGGATGTTCACCTACTTCGCGATGAAGCACCTGCCCGTGTCGATCACCTCGCCGATCCGCGCCACGGGGCCGGTCTGGACGATCTTCGGGGCGGTGGCCGTGCTGGGCGAGCGGCTCAATGTGTGGGAGTGGCTTGGGATCGCCACGACGCTGGCCTCGTTCGTGGGGCTGTCGTTCGCCGGGCGGGGGGAGGGGATCCGTTTCCATCGCGATCGCAGCATCGCTTACATGATCGCCGGCACGCTGCTGGGCGCGGTGAGCGCACTCTACGACAAGTATCTGCTCGGCGCGGCGGGCTTCTCGGTGCCCACGGTGCAGGCGTGGTTCTCCGTCTATCTCGCGGTCTTCTTTCTGCCGTTGGCGATCGGGTGGAAGCGGCGCTGGTGGCCGCGCAACGACTTCCACTGGCGCTGGAGCATCCCCGGGATCGCGGCGATGCTGCTGATCTCCGACTACATCTATTTCGGGGCGTTGCAGAATCCGGAAGCGAGGGTCGCCCTCGTCTCGAGCCTGCGGCGGGGAAGCACGCTCGTGGCGTTCTCGGGCGGCTTGTGGCTCTTCGGGGAGAAGAACGGGCTGAGGAAGCTTCCGGCTGTGCTTGGAGTCCTCGCCGGGATCGTGCTCACGGTACTCAAGCACCAGCGCTGAGCCGGGGCGCCCTCCGCACTTCCCCGTGTCTGTATCGGAACATATATACGCCGGTGCAGGGCAATTTTCGCCATGCTGCACAGCGGTGTTGACATCGGCCGGGGAGGGCTGTCTTTCTGCCCGCTTCCATTTTTCCGAACACATCGCCCGCTTCAGCTCCAGCGAACGTCCCCGGCCCAGTCCGTCGGGGGCAGCCGCCGGCCCCTGAAAACGACATTCGTCGCAGGAAGCAAAAAAACTTCTTGCACGGTGTTGGGGCATTCCACAGCGTCCGCCTCTTTTCCCTTATTTTCCTCCTTCTTCGTCCATGCCTACGATCAACCAACTCGTGAGAAAAGGTCGCCGGAAGGTCCGCGCGAAATCCAAGTCGCCGGCCCTGGCCAACAATCCTTTTCGCCGTGGCGTCTGCGTGCAGGTTATGACGCGTACGCCGAAAAAGCCGAACTCCGCCATCCGTAAGGTCGCCAAGGTTCGCCTCACGAACGGTACCGAAGTCATCTCGTACATCCCGGACGAGGGCCACACCCTGCA
>Ga0209098_1000621_pt1 | contig 38240 bp, 44 predicted proteins | sample AD_JPNHW1_MetaG_FD_184429 | JGI IMG/M metagenome (GOLD analysis project Ga0209098, IMG submission 184429) | Active sludge microbial communities of municipal wastewater-treating anaerobic digesters from Japan - AD_JPNHW1_MetaG (SPAdes) (version 2) | ecosystem: Engineered > Bioreactor > Anaerobic...
CATGATTTATTTTTTTTCAAAATTAGAAATATCCGAGCAATTATCGGTTCATTTTTAAAAATGTTAATTATTGATTTGAAAGGTTATTATAAAAAGTATAAACCATCAGGTTTCACATTTTCTTTTAATTTTGCATTTTTATATTCCAAATTATTCGAAAATGTTAGAGAAAATCAAAGCGTTACAGGATGAAATTGCCGCATTAACAGCATCAAACAAGGATGAAGCGGAGGAGTTGAGGATAAAATACCTTAGCAAAAAAGGGATCATTTCTCAATTGTTCGATGAGTTCAAAAATGTTCCTGTTGATCAGAAAAAAGCAATTGGTTCGGCTCTTAACGAATTGAAAAATCAGTCATTGGAAAAAATCAATGAATTGAAACAGCTTTATGAGGCAAAACGGTTGGGTGCTGAGGGGTTGGATTTAAGTTTGCCGGGTGAAATTGTGCCGATTGGAAGCCGTCATCCGCTGGCTATTGTACGAAATGAGATTATCAGTATATTCTCGAGATTGGGTTTTGTTGTATCCGAAGGCCCGGAAATTGAAGATGACTGGCATGTTTTTTCGGCGCTTAATTTTCCGCCGGAACATCCGGCACGCGATATGCAGGATACGTTCTTTATTGAAAAAGATCCGGATATTTTGCTTCGTACTCATACCTCAAGTGTACAGGTACGGGTTATGGAAAAAACCCAACCGCCGATTAGAGCGATTTTTCCGGGAAGGGTTTTCAGAAATGAAGCCATATCCTATCGGGCTCACTGTATTTTTCACCAAATAGAAGGTTTGTATGTAGATGAAAATGTTTCATTTGCCGATTTGAAGCAAACGTTGTTGTTTTTTGCCCGCGAATTTTTTGGTGACAAAACCGAAATCCGGTTAAGACCTTCTTATTTTCCTTTTACGGAACCTTCGGCAGAGATGGATGTAAGCTGTTCAATTTGTGGAGGAAAAGGTTGTAATGTGTGCAAACATACCGGGTGGCTCGAAATTATGGGTTGTGGTATGGTTGATCCCAATGTTTTTGAACGTTGTGGAATTGACAATAAAAAATACACTGGGTTTGCGTTTGGAATGGGAATCGAACGAATTGCCATGCTCAAATATGGAATCAAAGACCTCCGTCTGTTTTTTGAAAACGATGTGCGGTTCTTAAATCAATTTCAAGTAGCTTACTAAAAGTTATCGATATAAACAGAGAGACCACGTAAATAACAGATTATGTGGCCTTTCTTGTTTTAGATAATTTTGATTTCATAGGTAACCTTTATTGCTTTTTTGTAAAGGGCACTTACTCCGCAATATTTTTCCTGTGACAATTCAATGGCTTTAGCTAATTTATCCAAAGGCAGATTTTCACCTTGGAATTCATAAATTATGTGCATCGAATCATACTGTTTAGGATGTTCTTCGGTTACATGTCCGTCGACTCTTACATTAAATTCGTTGGGAAAAATCTTCATTTTTTTTAATATGGAAATAACATCCATTCCGGTACAACCAGCCAATGCAGTAAGCATCAATTTTTTGGGTCTAGGACCAGTATTGTGACCGCCAGATTCTTCATCGGCATCAATAATCAATTTATGGCCATCCAGTTCGGTTTCAAAAGCCATATCTTTTGTCCATTTTAATAATGTCTTGTGTTCCATATTTTCATTGAATTAATTGACTTGTAAACAATTTTTTTTCTTAAATAGTTTAAAGTATTTACATGAATTGCATTTAGAAATTGATTTTTATTTTTGATGCAGAAGATTGACTATATTTATCCTCGAATTAAATGAAATTGTCTTTTAAACAACCATTGTATGAGAAGTTTATCTAGTATACCACAGCCAGAAGAGACAAATTTGTCTGATTTTAAATTTTTTAAGCATTTAACCGATGCCGAAATCGGCAAGTTAAATTATGATAAAACCTGTCAGATTTACAAAAAAGGAAGTGTTGTCTATCGGGAAGGGAGCAGATTGACGGGTTTTTATTGTATAACGAAAGGAATTTTAAAGATCTATAAAACAGGTATCGACGGCAAAGAACAGATTATCCGATTTGTTAAAAAGGGGGATATCATTGCCTTCAGGTCGTTGTTAAGCCAGGAATTAGCTTGTACTACTGCGAAAGTTATTGATGATGCCGTGTTGTGCCATATTCCTTACCACACGCTTTTATTTTTGCTTCAAAACAACTGGAAATTTTCCCACTGGATGATCCAGATTCTTTGCCGGGAATTGCGTGAAGCCAATGATTATATTACCGATATTGCCCAAAAAACCGTTCGGGAGCGTTTGGCCGAGGTTCTTCTTTTGTTGAAAGACAATTTTGACGTTGACGATAATAATACCCTCCAAATTTCGCTTACACGCGAGGAACTCGCGAACATGGTTGGTACCGCAACCGAATCGGTTATACGGCTTCTTTCGGAGTTTAAACAAGACGGTTTGATTGAACTGAAAGGACGTCGGGTAAAATTTAACGATGTGGCTTCTCTTCGTCGAATGGCCAGTGTTTAACCGTTAAAAGAAGAATAAATCATCTTGAGAGCCACTCTTCAGGGTCTTCTTTTTGACTTTCTCTTCTGATTTGAAATTTCAGGGTGGTTTTATCATCTTCCATCCGGTCGGTAAAAATAAGACCTAATTCCTGTTTGGTCGTTACTTTGTCGCCTTGTTTTACAAAAACTTCCTTTAAATTGGAATAAACAGAAATATATTCACCATGGCGTAAAATGATTGCCATGTTTCCTCCAGGAATGGCAAAAACCCGGCTGACCGTACCGTTAAAAATTGCAAGGGCTTTTTCACCGGGGTTCGTTGAAATATCAATCCCATCGTTTTTTATAATAATATTTTTCATTACGGGATGAGAATGTTCACCAAAATGATCGGTTATTACACCCGACCGGGTAGGCCAGGGGAAAAGTCCTTTATTTTTTTCAAAACTGTTTGAAAGCTTTCGTTCTTCAGAAGTGACAACTGTTTCTTTCGACTTTTTAACTTCTTGTTGGATAAGCCGGTCGATTTCTTTTTGTAACCGTTCTTCAATATTTTGCTGTTCTTTCAGGTTTTTCTTTAAATCTTTTTCCTTTTTTTGAAGTTCCCGGCTATAGTTTGATTGCTTTTCTTTTTCATTCGTGAGTTTCGAACTTTCAGCCTTTTGTTGATTTAATACGTCGATTTGTTCGGTTTTGCGATTACTTAATTCTTCGGTTTTCAGAACCAAAACAGCACGAACAGCTTCAATTTGCTCCGATTGCTTTTGCCGGTAGCGAGCCATCTGCCTGATATAAAGCATTCGTTTATAAGCTTGATTAAAATTTTCGCTCGATAACAAAAAAACCAATTGACTATAACTGCCTCTGTTCCGGTAAGCTTGTTTGATCATGTTGGCATATTGTACCTTTAATTGCTCAAGATCGCTTGTAAGTTGCTGAATTACAAAAATATTATCGTTGATTGACTTTTGAAGTAGTGTTAATTGTGAATTGCAGTCGTTTATTAAGTTGTTCCGTAGCTCAATTTGCTGGTTCAGCATTGATAATTTATTCAACGAAGCTCTTGAATTGGCACCGGTTTCGTTCAATAACTGGTTGATATATTCTATTTGTTTTTTTGTCTTTTCTTTTCTCAACTTCAATTCGTTCAACGTTTGTGCTTGAGAAACCGAGGAAATCAATAATGCTGAAATACAGAGAATAAGACGTAGACTTTTTTTCAAATTCCAGATCCATTTCTTGATATGAAGCCAGTTACCTTCCATGGTTAGTATGTTAATTTTGATTTTTTAAAGTTTTCGGGGATTGAAAAACTAAAATCGCTATCAGAATTCACCGAAGACTTAGAAAGTTTCATGGTAAGAAAAAAGCGTTGGGATTGAGAATAGGACTCAAGCGAAATGTGTTGAGGGAAAAGGTTTTTTCCGACCGTCTCGAACTGATCGAAACGAATGGTAATATTATTATTGTTTTTTTTATCACGAAGAATTAATTTTCGGATTACAAAATCCTGTGGATCAACCCAAAGTGAGCAGTCGGTAAATTCAGAATTGTTTACTTTTTTCAGATACCGGTTGTATCTTTTTTCTTTTTCAGGAGAAGGTTTTTTGATGTTTTGGGGTTTTATTTGATAATCAATCCGGTACATTTGTGAATCAATAACCGATACCGCTTCTTTATCGAGATTTTCTTCCCGAAATACCTTATTTAAATTTGCAGTAAACAGTGATTGGATAAGAGAAAAGTCAAGTTCAGCGCCCAGAAGATCTTTTATATCTTCGAAATTTCCGGTAAGGAAGCTTTTGTCGAAATAGTTGATAAACGTCAGACTGTCAGTGGTAATTAATCCTTTACCAACTGGCAGAGACATTTTACGTAATGAGAGGATGATACTTCTGTCGCGTTGGTTCTTTAATTGACCAGAGAATGAAAAACTTTCGTTTTTTACCTGGCAATCGAACGAAATCTTTTTTGCTTCGTAGGTATTATAATTAGGAGACTGTCGGTCAACCTTTTTCAGAATCTTAGATGTCGACATTGGTTTTACCTCATAGACAGGTAAATTGCGGGTTGTTTTACATGACGATACAAACAAAGCCAACAACAACAGGCCAATAACAACAAAACGGTTTTTATTTATGGTCTTCTGAAATTGCATTATTCATCTCCCTCAATGAATCGTTTTTCATCAATTTTTTTCTGCAACGTTTTTGACTGGTTTCCCAATTCTTTCGATTTCATCCAATATTGCATTGCTCCGTTCAGATCGTTGAGCATGAATAAAATGTCTCCATAATGTTCGACAATCACGTCGTTAGTATTGCCTCCGTTTTTGAGCGCCATATCCATCTGATATTTAGCAAGTTTGTAATCTTTTCTTTTGAAAAGGACCCAAGCATAGGTATCGATGTATGTTGGGTTGTTTGGATTAGCCTGAACAACCTGACTGCTCATTATTTCAGCCTTTTCAAGCTGTTCACCTTTTAACGATAAATAATAAGCATAATTGTTCATTGCGACATAATTATCGGGTTCCATCTCGATTACTTTGTCGAAAGATTCAAAGGCTTTCGTGATGTTATTCAGATTATAATAAGATTCCGCACGGTATAGCTCAAATTGAGCTTCTAATTTTTTATTGTCAATCACGTAGGCTTGTCCACTGTTTAATGTTTCAAGAGCTTTGTTATATTCTTTCAGTTGGATAAGCGAAATTGACTTTAAGACATACAGTAACGGTTGAGTAGGAAATAGCCCCAGCGCTTTTTCACTATCTTTCAGCATGTTGTCGATATCGTTGTTTTGATTGTCAATCAGCAGCAACTGTTCCCAGAGAGGATAACTGTTTGGTTCGATTTCGAGTGATTTATTCAGAGATTCCCGTGCTTCTTTTAGCAGGTTTTTTTGAACAAAGTAATCGGCTTGTATGCTGTAGCTTCTTGAATCGCTTGGATGGGTTTTGACAAGCAACTGTATCAATTCCCCAATTTGTTGATCATTAAGTTTTTGTTCTGTAGGTGCAGAAACAAGCATTAAATAGAGCTGGATTTTTGTTTCAATTTCAATTTCAGGATTTGAAAAACCTTTTACAGCATGAGAGAAAGCCAGATCCAGATCTTTATTTTGTACATAATAAGTTGCCAGTGAAAATTGAACAAAACCATTACCAGGATCAACTTCAAGAACCTTGTTGTAAAATTTGAAGGCTTGTTCCATATTCCCGTCTTCGCGGTACATATCAGCCATTAATCCGTAATATTCAGGTACCGAAGGATCGGAGTTGATCAATCGTTCAATTTCCTGGTAGGCTTCTTTATTCTTTCCTGCCGATCGGAATAATTGCTGCCGAGCCAAGCTGATCTGTTCATTAAACCCGAATTTTTCTTCCAGGGAGTTGTATGCTTTAATGGCTTCATCGTATTGTTCACCCGATGTTAAATTCAGGGCATTTAGGTAATAATAATCCAGATCATCAGGGTTTTGTTTGATCAGATTGGCATAAATTTTACTGGCTTCGACATACTGTTTATTGTTTTGATAGATTTGGGCCAGTAAAAGTTGATACCATTTATTTTCGGGATTTATTTTGATAGCACTTAGAAGTAAAGGTTGGGCACTGGTGTAATCGCTTTTCAGAACGTGGATTTTTGCCAGTTCGTACATAACTGCTGCTGATTTGGGATTGATGGCAGTACAACTATTAAATGCCTGAATAGCATTGTCGATGTTTCCCATCACTTTTTGTTTCAACCCCTCAATGAAATAGAATTCAAATTCTATTTTTTGTTGTTCAGAAATATTGTTTTCCTTTTCCGTTGAAGCCGTTGTTTTTTCCTTCTTCTCCGAGATCTTTCTGTTGCTACAACTCAAAAACAGGAATTGCAAAAAAATAAGAATAAATATAATCGGTTTGTTCATGTTTTCTTTTTTCATTTTTTTCCGGTATGACCGAAACCACCTGTACCTCGTTCTGTCTCCTCCAGGATTTCGACATCCTTCCATTCCGCTTTTTCGTGCTTCGAAATGATCATCTGGCAAATCCGTTCACCATTCTTAATGACAAAATTCTCCTGCGAAAGGTTTATCAGAATGACGCCAATTTCACCCCGGTAGTCCGCATCGATGGTTCCGGGTGTATTTAATACCGTAATACCATGCTTTAGAGCAAGTCCGCTTCTGGGTCTGATCTGTGCTTCGTACCCTTCGGGTAATTCAATGTACAAACCGGTTGGAATTAATACTCTTTGGAGTGGTTTGAGAATAATGTCTTCGGTAAGAAAGGCCCGAAGATCCATTCCAGCGGATGATTCAGTACTGTAACCAGGTAATGGATTTATCGATTTATTGACAATTTTTACAATCATTTTTTTAAATAATTCTCATTAAAACTGTGAAAATTAAAGAAAAAATCGACTCCGATTTTTTTAAGCTGCTAAGATATATATTCTAACCCACAATTTTTTAGGCATTTGTTTTTTTAAACTTATTTTAGCTTTTAGTCTACCGGAGGAAAGAAGGCTTCGGGATAATGTTCAAGTTCGTATTTATTTTTGCCAAACCATTTAATGGATATCACATCAAAACGGGTTTCACCATTGAAATCTGTTTCATAAATATATTCTTCGGCTGCATTTACCAGAAACTTAATTTTTTGAGGAGTAATTGAATCGCGGGGTTCTTCATAAATGACAGCACTGCGGGTTTTTACTTCTACAATGACCAGTTCTTTCCGATCGAAAGCAATGATATCGATTTCTGCATTTTTGAAACGCCAGTTTCGTTCCTTGATTTCATATCCTTTTTTCAGCAGATATTCGCAGGCAATATCTTCACCTTTTTTTCCTAATTCAGTTTTTTCGCCCATCCTGTTTAATTTTGGTGTACAAATGTTTCGGAATCAGTTATTTCTATTGAAATATCCAGACCCAATTTTAATGCAAAATTATCGGGGGCATGGCCTGCCGGGAACTGAAAAGCTACCGGATAGTTGTATTCTTTAACGGCGTCAAGAATGATCTCTTCTACATTTTTGCCAAAAGGCTCGTCTTGTTCTTTCATTCCGGTAAAATTACCTACCATTAGGCCAGAAAGGTTTTTTAGAATTCCGCTGGTTTTCAGGTTCATCATCATGCGGTCGAGGTGGTATAAATACTCTCCAAGGTCTTCGATGAAGAGGATTTTCCCGGCCATATTCATATCGTATGGGGTTCCTCTTACGCTATACAACATCGAAAGGTTCCCACCAACCAGCTGGCCGGTTACATTTCCCTTTTGGCTGAGAGGATGAGATGGAAAATAATAGTTTAAAGGAACTCCGGTTATGGCATCCAGCATGGAATTGAAACTGGGAGATGGCTTACCTTCGGATAGAAAGTAACGAGGCATTACCCCGTGGACTGAAGCAAATCCCAGAATATTCAGTTTTGAATGAAGTACTGTTATATCGCTGAATCCCACAATCCATTTGGGATGTTGAATGAATTTTTGAAAATCGATCAGTTCAAGTGTTCGAATGGTACCATATCCTCCGCGGGAGCAAAAAATTGCTTTAATATCCTGATCATCGAGCATTGACTGCAAGTCGGCAGCCCTGTTTTCATCGGTCGAAGAATACTGGTAAAATTTTGCAAAAGTATGTTCAGCAATTTTCACCCGATAACCCAAAGAGAGCAATAAAACGATAGCCGGATCAACAACTTCTTTGTCGATTTTTGAAGCGATGGATACAATTCCAATGGTATCGCCTTTTTGCAAAAAGGAAGGAATGATCATGACAGAGAATTGTTTAATGGTTACTCAATACAAATATAAAAAATAAGGGCTTCCGGTTAGGAAAGCCCTTCTGCTGAATATTTTTTTTCTTTATCGGATACTAACCCATGCCTGTGAACCAGGATGGCTTGAACGATAAGTTTCCATCGCTTCAAGAGCTTCTTCTTTGGTGCTGTACGAATCGATCGTAACCTTGTAAAGGCCATTTTTCATTTGATATAATTCGGGATGGTTTCCTTCGCTTAATAATTTATCCCTGAATGTTTTAGCATTATCAAGAACTCCAAAACTACCGCCAACCAGCACATAAGGAGATTCTTTAACCACCGGTTTACTCTCTGTTGAGGTAATTTCTTCACGATTTACTGGCTCCGCCTCTTTGGTGACTGTTTGAACCGGTTGTGTTGTCGGGGTTATCGAAGCAAACGGATTCAGATTAGAAGAGAGGAATTTAGTGGTTTCTTTTTTTACCGGAATGATTGAGAGCGAAACGAGCAAAGCAATACCTGCAGCTATCCGGATCACATTTTTGCGGTGGTTAATAGCTCTTACTGCTGGCCGGGGTTCGTACTTATCGGTATAAACAGGCCGCGTAAGTTTCGAATAGCTAACCTCTTCCATACCATAAGCATCTGCTAGAAAGTTTTCACCGGTTGAATGAAAAACAAACGAACCATAACGGTCGAAGGCCAATGTACCAATTCCCGGGATTTCGATCGTCTCGCCCTGATTGAGCTTTTCAAAGGAGATATTTACCCAATTGGTAATGGCAGAATGAGCTTCGGTATAACCAATCGCTTCCGTTTCGACCAGATGGTTGATCAGCAAACCATCATTTTTATTAATTTTTGAGTTGAAAACAATTTCTTTTGAAGGAGGAGTAAAGATATTCCTCGATGGATCAAATTTTGAAGGTACATAATTGGAAATGAACCCTCCAAAGTCCGGAATGATAACACATTCGTTGAATTTTACTAACGTTGAGAGATGATTTGATATATCCATTTATTTTCGGTCTAAATCTATTTCGAAAGTAATCATTTTTGAAGTGATGGCCAACGAATTTTTTTCAACATTGTTAATTGATTGTTGATAAGCTAAATTGTGATTTCCATAAAATACAGAAAAACAGGTATATATATAAATTATTTTTTTGACATTTTTTGCTGGCACGTCTATCTGGATTGTTTCGGTTTGAATTAGCATAATTGCGAAAACTACAATCTTTTTATTTTCTTACTTTTGTCAATTCCATTTAACAGGAAGAAACAGATGAAAAAAATGATTTTAGTTACCGGAGGAACTGGTTATATAGGCTCTCACACCGTGGTTGAGCTGATCAATGAAGGATATGAGCCAGTTATTATTGATAACCTCTCCAACTCAACAACCGATGTTCTTGATGGAATTGAGAAAATTACAAGCATCCGCCCGGTTTTTGAACAATTTGATTTAACCGATCAGCCTCGTGTTGAGGCTTTTTTCGAAAAGTATCGAAATATTGAAGCAGTCATTCATTTTGCGGCCAGTAAGGCGGTGGGCGAATCGGTTGAAAAGCCGTTACTTTATTATCGTAATAATCTGGTTTCGTTATTAAATATTCTCGAAGCCATGAAGAAATACGGAACATCAAACCTTGTTTTTTCGTCTTCCTGCACGGTTTATGGAGAACCTGATTCGTTACCTGTTACTGAAAGTTCGCCAATAAAACCAGCGAGCTCACCTTATGGGAACACCAAACAGATAAACGAAGAGATAATTCGGGATACCTTATTGGTTAATAAAGAAATAAAAGCTATTTCATTGCGTTATTTTAATCCAATTGGTGCCCATCATTCGGCTTTGATAGGAGAATTGCCACTGGGAGTTCCAGCCAATCTGGTTCCTTTTATCACTCAGACCGCCGCAGGGATACGGGAGAAATTAAGCATTTTCGGAGATGATTATGATACGCCTGACGGGACTTGCATTCGCGATTATATCCATGTGGTTGATTTGGCAAAGGCCCATGTTCATGCCATAAAACGAATGATCGATGGAAACAATAAATCCAATTATGAAGTGTTTAATATTGGTACAGGCAGGGGTTTGAGTGTGTTGGAACTTGTAAAAGCATTTGAAAAGGTAAACAATGTTCCGGTTAATTACCAAATTGTTGGGCGTCGTGCCGGAGATATTATTGCCGTATATGCCGATACAACATTAGCCAACAATGAACTTGGCTGGAAGGCCGAAAGCTCCGTAGAAGAGACCCTGAAGTCTGCCTGGGAATGGGAAAAAAAGGTCAGAGGATTAAAATAGATAGAAAATGAAAAAAATACTTATCACAGGAGGTGCCGGATTTATTGGTTCACATGTGGTCAGGAGGTTTGTAAATAATTATCCTGAGTATGAAATTATCAATCTTGATGCGCTCACTTACGCCGGAAATCTTGAAAACCTTGCCGACATAAAAGATTCAAAAAACTATCGTTTCGTAAAAGGCGACATTACCGATGGAGAGTTTATCGAAAAATTGTTTGAGGAGAACCATTTCGACGGGGTGATTCATCTTGCGGCCGAAAGCCATGTCGACCGCTCGATAACGAATCCGATGTCATTTATTTTAACCAATATTGTTGGTACCGTAAACCTGCTTAATGCCGCTCGAAATAGCTGGAAAGAGAACTTCGAAGGCAAACGGTTTTATCACATTTCAACCGATGAAGTATATGGTTCGCTGGGTGATGAAGGTTTTTTTCAGGAGACAACATCCTACGATCCCCAAAGTCCTTATTCTGCATCCAAAGCCAGCTCCGACCATTTGGTAAGAGCGTATCACAATACATACGGGCTTCCGGTTGTTGTATCGAATTGTTCAAACAATTATGGTCCCAACCAGTTCCCCGAAAAGTTGATTCCACTGATTATCAACAATATTGAAAACAATAAACCACTGCCAGTCTACGGGCAAGGATTGAATATCCGCGATTGGTTGTATGTGGAGGACCACGCTTCGGCCATTGACTTGATTTTTTATACAGGGAAAAATGGGGAAACCTATAACATTGGTGGAAACAATGAATGGCGGAATATTGACATTGTAAAGAAAATTTGTGAAATCATGGACCGAAAATTGGGTCGGGAAGCAGGAACATCGACCCAATTGATTACGTATGTGAAAGACCGTGCCGGCCACGATTTGCGTTATGCTATTGATGCATCCAAGATCAAAAGGGAACTGGGCTGGGAGCCATCCTTGCAATTTGAAGAGGGTATTGAAAAAACCGTCGACTGGTACCTGGCCAATAAAATGTGGATGCAGCGCATTACCTCGGGTGATTATCAAAAATATTACGACGAAATGTATTCAGGACGTTAACTTTGAAAAATCTTTTAATTATAACTCCGGTAAAAGATTCGGTTGCCATTGCAGTCGAAGCGATAACCCGCGTATGTGAATCGAAAAAAGATTCTCATTACCGGGTTTACAATGATTACAGTCTTCCTGAAAGCAGGACAGTGCTTGAACATGGTAGTATTATGGGCTATGAATTGATCAACATTGAAGAATTTGTTGATACACCATCCCCGAATTATCAGTTTACATTGATCGACGCACAAAAAGCGGCCATTGAGTTCAATGCTCATTTGCTGATTGTTGAATCGGATGTCTTGGTGCAGCCCAAAACCATCGATCGGTTGATGGAGCTTGCCGAAAAGGAAGAGCGTTGTGGAATGGTTGCGGCCATTACCACCGATGAATCGGGTACAATCAACTTTCCATATTTGCACATTGGACAAAATGTTCAGGGCGTGGTTGAAACCCGTCATCGGGTAAGTTTTTGCTGTTCTTTGTTGACCAATGAATTGCTGAATCGTATCGATTTTAAAACCCTTCCTCCGGAAAAGAGTTGGTACGATGTGCGAATTTCAAAAATGTCGAGAAAAAAAGGTTTCAGAAACCTGATTGATACCGATTTAAAAGTAGTACACATACCTCACAGCAGTCGGCCCTGGAAGAACGAGAAATATGAACATCCAATAAAATACTATTTCCATAAACTTACCCGGAAACGTGATTTGATTTAATATTATGGCTGTTTTCATGGATTATTTGCTCAAGAATTGAATGGATGAATTCTTTTGGTTTGAAGGATTTTCGATTGTTATTCCTTTAAAATAATCCTACTTTTGTAAGTATCCTGTTGTATTGAATTTTTAAGAATGAAAAATGGAATCAGAAAAAAAATTCGGATTTAAAGATATTTTAGTCATTGTACTTTCAATTGTTTTGATCGCGGTTGTTGTAATGTTCTTCAGGCAACGCAACGAAAATACCATCATGGTGACGCAATTGAATAATGAAAAGGATTCGGTAAAGGCAGAGTTAAGTCAGATGCTTGTGAATTATGATTCCTTAAAAACAACCAATGAAGAGGTAAACCAGCACCTTTTACTTACACAAAATGAAATTAAAAATCTTTTGGTAGAAGTTGAGCAGGTAAAGAAAGCCAGCTATGCCGAAATATCGAGCTATAAGGATAAAGTAAACACGCTGAGAAACATCATGAAAGACCTTTACAATCAGATTGATTCACTCAATGAGCGAAATAAGGTTTTATATGCTGAGAATATTCAGGTGAAGAAGAAATATTCGGAGGAACGGACAAAAAATGAAACGCTAACAAAAGAGAAAGAAGAGCTTGCTCAAACAGTAAAAAAAGCACAGATTCTGGAAGCGTTAGATTTGAGAGTAACCGGTTTAACACCCCGGGATAAAGAGACTGAAAGAGTTTCCAAAACCCAAAAGATCATGGTTAGTTTCACTTTAAGTAAAAACCTGACAGCTGTTCGTGGCGCTAAGATGATTTATATCCGTATTATGAGACCCGATCAGTTGTTGTTGGAGAGTAATGCTGGTGATCTTTTTCAGTTTGAAGATCTGAAAATTCCCTGTACTTCCAAGCGGGAAGTTAACTATGAAGGAATGGAGTTACCGGTGAACATCTATTATGACAACATCGGGAAAGAGCCCTTAAAACCAGGGTCTTATACAATTGATGTATTTGCCGACGGTTATAACATTGGTTCGATAAAATATCTTCTAAAGAAATAAGAAGGGATTCGTTGATGAATAGATTGCTTAAAAATGAAAAAGCGGTGATCGACACCGCTTCCCCCTCAAAAACAAACTACTGATTACCTTTCAAACAAATTTGCCTCAACCAATCAACAAAAAGTCCATTAGATTATTGTTTAAAAAGTAAGTATTATACGTTAGATTGGTTCAAACAGTTTCAATTATTGTTGATTTTTAACGAAAATTAAGGTATTTGACCTTTTTGAAGGTTATTGAGGTTTGTTGAATGAAAAGTTATTCTACTAGCAAAAGAGGAGAAAGAGCAACGATTTGCTTTAAAGGCCTGAATTTGACCGGAGGTTTGATGGCCTTGTCGGCTTTGAAATCAGGGTTAAAAGTCGCTGTTGTTCTGGAAGAACCGTTGTGCTGGGATTATGAACCCGAAATTGTTGCCTTCTATCCTATCCAATTCCGTAATGTATTACTGGCGAAAAAGAAAACGCACTTTTTTGAGAGAATATCATCATTATTTCCGGCATTGGTTTATCCTCAGCGGATATTAACGGTTTCAAGAGAAACGAAAGTTCATTCAAAGACGATCAATCTGATTGATTCTGTTTTGAGAAAGGAAAGAGATATTTCTTCGTTGCCCATTGCTTTTGAAAAATATACTGATTTTCAGATATTGAATGTTCCCTTTGGCAAAGGAATATTGGTTCAGGAGTTAAGGTTCGATCGGTATAAAGCAATAATCGATCTTTTGATGATGTGCCGTAAAGCAGGTGCCTTAATCTTGTCTGATTTGTCGGCAGCTAAAGAACAAAACTATTCTTTTATAAAATGTTTGCCTTATCATCAGGATTTGAACGTTTTACGAATCGATAATTTCCGATTAGGATTTAAGAACAACATTCGGATTATAAACCCAAGTTTTGAGATTATTTCTCAATTTTTAGATGGACATACCAATTTTCATTTTAGGTTAAATAAAAATGTTGATGTAGCTGTTTTTGTCAGTCAGGTTTTTACAGCGCTAAAGTCTATTGGGGTAGAAGAACCCGATCGTTTTAAAAATGATATACTGGGCATATACGAAAATTTGCAAAAGGGAAATGAAAAATCGGACATACCAATGATTTGCGATTCTGATATTTGGGACCTGGAAAAGAGTTGTTTAAAGTCCGATCGGTTGTTATTTAAATTGATTGGGGAAAAGGTAAAGTTTCGAAGCACCTTAAAATCCCTGAAAAGCAACAAGTTCGATGGATATAACTTTAGAATGATGCAGGCCGGATGTGATGAAAAATTCGATTTGGCCAAACAAACAGGGATAGAATACATCAAATTCTGCTACTATTTTTATCGTTATAATTCAGTGATTGACGAATTTATCGTTAAGGCTTATGAGAAAGTAAATCAAGATCGGACAAACCCAGAGAGGATTTGGAAAGAAATTGAACAGGACTTTATCTTGAGAACAGAGGCGGAGATCGTTTAATAATTTTAAATTTTATACAATGAAAACGGTTTTGGTAACAGGGGCTTCGTCGGGAATAGGGATGGCTACCGTAAAATTATTATTGCAAAAGGGTTATGTTGTTTATGCTGCTGCCCGACGGGTAGAAAGAATGGAAGAACTGAGAACCCATGGAGCTATTCCACTGCAAATGGATCTAACAGACAAGGAGTCGATAAAGACAGGAATTGATCGAATAAACAAAGAATCGGGTGGGGTAGATATTCTTATTAACAATGCTGGTTATGGTTCTTTTGGATCGGTTGAGGAGGTTCTGGTTGAAGAGGCAAAACGTCAGTTTGAGGTTAACATTTTTGGTTTAGCAAGTCTTACACAGTTGGTAATTCCACACATGCGGGAGAAAGGGTGGGGTAAAATTGTGAATATCTCATCAATTGCAGGTAAAGTTTATGAACCGTTGGGGGGTTGGTATCATTCCACAAAGTTTGCGCTTGAAGGATTGAGCGATTGTATGCGTTTGGAATTGAAAGGTTTTGGAATTGATGTAATTGTCGTTCAGCCCGGGGCAATTCAATCGGAATGGTTGAGTATTGCATCCGAAAGCATGATGAAAACTTCCGGTAGTGGTGTTTACCGGGAACTAGCCTGGGGCGTGATGAATAATTTTAGCCGGCTCTATGAGAAAAAAAGATCTTCAACTTCGGACGTGGTGGCGAGAATTATTATAAAATCTATTTCAGTTCGAAAGCCCAGAACACGTTACCCGGCAGGTAAAGGTGCAAAATTGATTTTAACCGTGAGAAAGATTCTTTCAGATAGGCTTTATGACTGGATGATGCTTACTTTGGTTTCGAAAAGCAAATCAACGAAGTAAATTAATCATTCGGAAAAATAAAAAACCCGGAGTCGTTTGGCTCCGGGTTTTTCAATGCATATTCTTGTTATTCCTGAACCGCAGCAATACCGGGCAGGACTCTTCCTTCTAAGTATTCTAATAAAGCACCTCCAGCTGTTGAGATGTAGGATACTCCGTCGGCAAGGTTGAATTTATTCACACAAGCCACAGAGTCGCCACCACCAACCAGAGAAAAGGCTCCTTTTGAGGTAGCTGCAACAATTGCATTACCTGCTTCGCGGGAACCTGCTTCAAATTTTTCAAATTCGAATACTCCAACAGGTCCATTCCAAAGGATTGTTCCGGATTCTTCAATTACTTTTTTCATTTCTTTGATGCTTTCAGGACCGGCATCCAAGCCTAACCAACCTTCTGGGATATTGTCAGCGGAACAGATCTGTGTGTTGGCATCGGCAGAAAAAGCGTCACCGGCAACCACATCGTGAGCCATGATAATTTTTACACCTTTTTCAGCGGCAATTTTCTCAACGCGCAGAGCTGTTTCGATAAAATCATCTTCGCAGAGAGAGCTTCCAATTTTACCTCCATGAGCTTTTACAAAAGTGAAGGTCATTCCACCACCAATAATCAGGTTATCAACTTTATCGAGCATATTTTCGATGATCGTTATTTTTGATGATACCTTGGCACCGCCCATTATTGCCGTAAACGGTCTTTGGGGTGATTCCATAACTTTTGAAAGGCTATCAAGTTCGCTTTCAATAAGGTATCCAAACATCTTGTCGTTCGGGAAGAATTTGGCAATTACAGCTGTTGAGGCATGGGCACGGTGAGCCGTTCCAAAGGCATCATTGATCCAGCAATCGCCATTTACCGCTAATTTACCTGCGAACCCTTCGTCTCCTTTTTCTTCTTCTTTATAGAAGCGGAGATTTTCAAGCATCAGTACTTCACCCGGTTTTAATTCGCTGGCAATCTTTTTTGTTTCATCGCCAATGCAATCGTTGGCGAATTTAACAGGAGCACTCAGTAATTTAGAAAGGTGAGCAACCAGATGGCGGAGAGAATATTTGTCTGTTGGGCCATCTTTGGGACGTCCAAGGTGAGACATAATGATAGGAGAGCCGCCTTTTTCAATTACTTTTTTGATGGTAGGGACAGCCGCACGCATACGAGTGTCGTCGGTGATTTCAAAATTCTCGTTGAGAGGTACATTAAAATCTACTCGTATAAGGGCTTTTTTCCCCTTAAAATCATAGTTGTCAATTTTTTGCATTTTCCAGATGAATTAAGTTTGAACTGGATTCAAAGATAAGAATTTAAAAAATGATAGAAATTATTTATTCCCGATAATTACTGAAGTTAATATTTGATTAGCAAAACGTTTCGGTTGTTTACAATCTGGAAAAGAAATGCCGGATGCAGTAAATAAATATATCTTAAACGATTAGCAAAAAAAGGCAGGATATTTAATCCTGCCTTTTTTAAGAATCTTATTCGTATCTGTTGTAGTCTCCTCTTCGATGATCCCTTCCTCCACTATTACCTCCACGGCTATCGCGGTTGAAGTTGCTGTTACGGTCGAATCGACCTCTGTTACCTTCTGGTCTGCGGCCACCTCCGCCTCCACCATAAGAAGGTTTTCTTTCGAATGAACGTTTTTCATTAGAACGGGGTTCTGATTTCTTTACAATAATGTAATTCCCCATGAAGCTTGTGTCATTTAAGTGCTCAATAGCGGCATTCCCTTCAGATTCGTCTTCCATTTCAACGAAACCATAGCATTTTGACATGCCGGTTTCACGATCCATAATCAATTTGGTTGAACTCACCTTACCATACTGGCTGAATAATTCCTTGATCTGATCAGCGGTTGTGTCTGAGTTCAGTTTTGCAACAAAAATATCCATAAAAAAGTAAAAAAATTAAATGAAAATTGGATTAATTAACTCGTTAGAAGTTGTGTAGGGTAACAAATCAAAAGATTGAGTACAATTTCTATACAAATCCTAATTAAGCAAATCTATTGATTATTAATAAGAAGAAAAAGAGTTTTTCAAAATAAAATTGAAAAATGTGTAAAACACTTTGGTATTGGCCGTTTTTCCTCGAACAAAGTGAAAAAAAATTTTAAAAAACAGGGGTTTAGTAACTATTCTTTAACTGGTTAAAATCAGTTTTTCATGCTCGTTTCATAGAAAAAGAAATTTTGCAACGCGTTCAAACGAGAATGAATTCGTATTTGCAGGAGTTGTATAAAGCTTATTTTTAAACCGATTGAGTAGGGTAAAGGTTATCTCTCTCGTATTTGTTGTTAAAAAGTATTTTATTCTTTTGAGTAAAAAATGCAGAAACAAAATAAAAGGTACGAAATCCGGTTTACCACATGCTTTTGAAAAAGAGTTTTAAATGATTGGTATTCATTTTATAAACGCAAGATATTTAATAATTTTTTCATTTTTTGTAGTTTTAAATCAAATAGTTAGAAGAGTTTTTTTGTTGCTGGTTTAATCGCTGCAATCTAAAAATCTCTTCTTCTTTTAATTGTTTCCGCAATCACAGTTTGCTTCCGATCCTTTCAGTATCCCATTAAGAATACCGGCAGCGCAGCCAACGCCTGATTTTACTGTTATAGCGCCAGATTGGCAATTGAGGGCACATGCTCCACATTCCATGCAGTCGTTGATGTCGATGATCCGGGCCTTTTTATGCACGATTTCGAAAACAGCATGTGGGCACACCATGGTGCACATCCGGCAGCCGTTGCACAGTTCCGGATTCAACTTAAGGGTAACTACATTTCTTAGGTATTGCATTGTTTTCATGGTTGTAACAGTTTAAAAACAATAAATAGGGCTATTCCGAGCAAGGCAAAAATTAGTTGAAGTGGAACTGCCACTTTCATTTCTTTTTGAACGCCGGAAAGCGAAGTAAATGTTGACGATCCCGTGAAATTCATCATCATAAAAGAGGAAATACTTAGGTTAATCATCAAAAAAGTGATCCATTCTAAAAGAGGCGTTTTGAAACCCAGACCGATTAATAAGGTTATAACGGTTCCCCAAAATGCTCCTTTCATCGAAAATGAGCGGAAAGGAGTCCATGGTAAAAAGAGCGGAGCCAACACAATCCCTGCTACATAAGCACCCAATATGTTTATAAGCGGGCACATGCAGGTTCCAGCCATTTTTGAGAACAAAAACCCGGTTTTGTCAAGCCCGGATAAAAAGAAAATTCCGATGAGAATTCCCAGAAGGGCATATTTTCGGTACATCAGATCGACCGGGATTAGCTTTGCCCGTTCCCCAAAAGGGAAATCCATTTTGCGCATTGGAGAAGTGGCTTTGTAACCTGCTTCAATAAAGGGTTTTATGTCGGATGCGCGTACCGGACCAAAAATCACCGAAAATCCTGATAGCTCCATAACCTTGTGAGCCGCTACACCGGTTGCAGCTAATTGCGGTACAATGATTTTGCGATGACTTACCATCAGATCAAGAGCGTTTTCCCTGATGCTTTTTACTAGATTTAAAGTGCCAAAGGTACCTTTTCCCGCAGAACACCAAACGTTTACCCCTTTGGTGTCGATCACCAGTATCCAGGCATTCAGACCAGAAAGATTCTTTCGTAAATGATCGAAAGAGAGTTTATAGTTGCATGAAACCAATACATCGCTTTGGTTATTGGGTTTGCCAACTTTGTATAGTCCGGGATTCACACGGTAATTGTTCCTGCCTATGTCCCAGCGAACTTTGATGGCTCCCAGGTAATCCGTGAATTCAAGTTTTGTTGAAACCGTGGGTGCAACAACTGCAACAGGCTTTGTGTTTTGAAAATTGAATTTTGGTTCCATGGCTATTGGCTCTTTTCGATTTTTTTCATCATGACCACCGAAGAGAGAGGGCAGACATCTTTAAATTCACTGCTCTGTTTCACTGCTTCGGGCACTTCAGAACGGTCGATCCGGAGAAATTTTTTCTTGTCAAAATAGTGATCCGCCGTGGTTGTAAGCAGATATAGCGATTCGAGCTTCAGATCGACTGCTTTTTCCAGCAATTGATCCAGTAACCTTGAGGCAATCGACTGGTTTCTATATTTTTGATCGACAACCAAAGACCGAAGGAGTCCATATCTTTCATATCTTTCAATTCCGATTGCGCCAATGATCTGGTCATCCAGGCTAGTGGTTTTCAGGTAGAGCGCATGGGGGTAGTTTTCATCAATTGCTGGCAGTTGATTTTCAAGTAACAGATTGTTTATCTTCCGGAAGTCTGATTTTATGGCATATTCAATTTTATTCATTTTGGTAAAAGGTTTTAATTACTGGTTTTATTTCGATATTGGATTGTAATTAGCGATGGGCGTGACAAGGATCGGATATCCCAGCAAATCGAGTAGTTTCTCGTTCAACCGGCGGTTCTGCCCTCTGTGGGGATGGCAGTGGATATGGATTGCCGGGTTGAAATTCATTTCGATGATGGCATAATTATCTTTTGAGGCTTCCTGGGTATCGTCGCGAATAATCATATCGAGGCCGGTGATTTTCACATCTAATGCCTGGGCTGCTTTAACAGCCAATGCTTTATAAGAATCGGGAATTTCATCGGTAACGTCGATGCTGTCGCCACCGGTGCTGATGTTGGAATTTTCGCGTAGGAATACTCTCTCATTTTCAGCCGGAATCGTGTCGAATGTTTTTCCCTGGGAAGCAAGAAAAATCTTTTCGGCTTCGCCCAGTTTAATTTTTTCGAGTGGGGTACGGTAGCCATTGCCCCTCAGTGGATCGAGGTTTTTTTCTTCTACCAATTTCCGGATGGTTGATTGGCCATTGCCGGTAACATTGGCTGGGACCCGATGCAGAATTCCGGCGACTTCATTGTTCATCACAAAAAAGCGAAACTCTTTTCCAGGAATAAATTCTTCGACCAAAATGCTGTTATCAGCTTCAAACGCAATATCTACAGCTCGTTCAAATACTTGTCGATCACCATTTTCTTTCAAAATGGTGATACCTTTACCAAAATTGGTTGTTTTGGGCTTGATTACGGTAGCTTGATTCTTGAAGCGAAAGAAGTCGGTTTTTGCCTCTTCGCGTTTTGAGTAGTCCATTCCGTTTGGAACGCGGATACCATTTTTTTTCAGTATTTTTTTTGTGACTATTTTATTTTCCATTGCCAGAATACTGACATAGTTATCGAGTGATGTTTTGGTGGCCTGTTGAAGATACTGTATGTTTCCATCTCGGCTCAGGCCAATAAAATTTTCTTTTCGGTCGAGCAGCTCAAACGAAACACCTCTTCTGACAGCCTCTCGTAAAACCAGCTGTGTAGAAAGTTCCATGTCTTCCAACCCTTTAAAGTTGAAACGGTTTTTCCGGCTATCTTCCAGGTATTTTTGGGCTTTTTCGAGGTGAAAATTGATGAACCCTTTCTCATCCATCTCATCCAGCATTTGGATTACGGCTCGTTTTTCAGGATGATCGATCAAATCATCGGCAAACCGGAACATCGATGAATAATCATCGTTATTGATTTCATACCTGGAAAACAGTTCTTTCATTTCGTGGAGAATTTTTTGGGCTTCACTCCAGTTGTTGGTTTTTTGGCCTTTGCCGGAGATTATATCGACTGAAGGATGGATTCCTGACATGGAGATTTTTTCATGATTCTGGTTGGCGATTGCCTGATTTTCGGGACCAAAATCGTCGGGCTCTTCAGAAAGAAGGCCATAAATCGCCAGTGCATGAAGAAACCGCAACATCTCGGGTGACAGACCAACTTTATTCAAAGGATTAATATCAATAAAACGGATTTCCACATAAGAGATGGACGAAGAATTTCCTAATAATTTTGGCCTCACCGGAGCATAAAGTTCTTTAGTTGCCGATAGTTTTCCCTGTTGGACCATCTCTTCGATGCTCTTTTTGTAACTTTCGACGGTATGGTAATCGGGAAACAATTCTTCAATATTTCCATATCCGAAGCAGCTGGTGCGGAATGACAGACCGCGAACGGTTGGATCCAAAAAGATGGGTAAACCCCGGCATTTTAGTTCAAATGTGGGGTCTGCAACCGGAGTACAGCCGAACAAAAGAATATACAACCATCGGTATCGTAACAGTTGTCGGGTTATTTTCAGGTAAACCGAATCGACAAAGTTTTCATACCGGTCGTTGGGTGAATGTTCCTGGTGCAACTGTCGGAGGAGGTTTTCATCCAGCGAGAAGTTGAAATGGATACCGGAAAGTGTTTGCTTCTTTTTTCCATATTTCGAGGCCAGTTTTTTTCGGTATTCTTCTTCGTTTTTTCCAAGGTTATCGTAACTGGCAATCGGGATTTGATCCTCAGATGGTAACACCGGTGGAATACTTTGAGGCCAAAGATACTCGTCGTTGAGTTCAAGGCTTACCAAATCGTGAATGGTTTCCAAAAATCCCAGGGCTTCAGCGATTGAAGGCATTGGCGGAGTAATCATTTCTATCTGGCTTTCAGAAAAATCGGTCGTGATGTAAGGATGTTTCAGTTTGTCTCCAAAGGAAGCAGGATGGGGTGTTAGGGCAAGTGTTCCGTGTTTATCGGCCCGGATGTTTTCCTTTTCCAGGCCGAAAAGACCGTTTATCCACCGGTCTCCTTTCATTGAAATTCGTTTTTGTAATAACATAGTGTTTTGGATTGGCTATTTAAATTAAAAAAAGGATTTACTGAATTCATTTACAGCAGAATCTTTCAGGTTCTTTTATTTCGTCCAGAAAGCCGGAAAGCACATCCCGCAATTCTTTTACTTTTGACAAATCGAGGCAATAGTTTCTTTTTTGAGCCACCTACCTGGCCAAGGATAATTCCGGCTTTTTTCAACTCCTTCAGGTGCTGATTAACAGTGGTTCGCCCAAGAGGCAACTCTTCTGATATGTCCCCGCAATAGCAGGTTTTGGTCGCTGCCAGAAACCTGATTATTTGTAAACGAGCGGGATGCCCCAGTAATTTGAAATAATTAGCTTGTTGCTGCAGATCCTCGTCGAACAGCTCTTTCTTCGATGCTACCATGTTGCTCCGATGTTAATGAATTTATTGTTGGCGTAAATATACGTCAAAAAACTATTTGTGATGTATATTTACGTCAAAAATTTTCAATGAAAAATCATGCTGTTTTACCCTGGAGGTGGTTATTCTTTGAATTTCTTTGAATTTCTTTGAATTAACCGATCTGGAAAGATGTATTTCTTAGAAATAATTTCCGGAATCCAACTTGTTAAATTCGAAGGGGGCAGTTATCTTAGCGAGGTTCATAATTATACCCTGTTATTCTAATTAGAATAGCCTATAAATCTTTGATAGCTATGAAAGTAATACCTTTTCAAGTGATCGATTGGTCGACCATTCAAGCCACTGAACATACGGGAGTAACCGGCAAAGCTTTTTGGCAAACCCTTCAGTTTGATGGTTTGCGTGTGCGAATTGTGGAATATTCGGCAGGCTATCTGGCCGATCACTGGTGTGCCAAAGGGCACATTGTTCATTGTCTCGAAGGCGAAGTGGAAAACCAGCTAATTACTGGAGAATCAAATAAATTGACTCCTGGAATGACTTATGTGGTGACCGATGATGCAAGCCAACATCGTTCTTACAGTGAAAATGGAGTCAAATTGTTAATCATCGATGGCGATTTTCTGAAAGTTTGATGGAGATTTCGTTCATGATGATGAGATTTTGCTACTATAGATGATTGGAATGAAAAACCAGTTAGCTACAGACCAATAGATGACATAAAGAATCAGAAATAAACTATAAATCAAACCAATGAAGAGCTGGAAAACTAAAAGTGGTTATACCGTAACGTTAATTATGGCCGGCAGAAGCAATGTGTTTTTGTTGTCGAACGGGAAGCAAAACATTCTGATTGACACTTCGGTGAGAAGGTTAAGAGCCAAACTACTCAGACGTCTTGAACAGGCGCACATCCATTCGATTGACTATATCATTTTGACCCACGCCCATTTCGATCATGCTGCCAACGCCAATGCGATTAAGCGGAAGTATAATTCGAAAGTTATAATTCATCGTGAAGAAGCAGGATATCTTTCAGTTGGAAATAACATTGTACCCGAAGGAACTTTTATCTATTCACGAATAATGATGAATCTTGTGGGTAAAAGGATTTTTCACCGATTTTATTACGAGCCTTGTATTCCCGACCTGATTGTTCATTCCACATTTGACCTGAAAGAGATCGGTTTTAATGCTTATCTTATTCATAACCCGGGACATACTGCAGGCTCAATGAGCCTGATCGTGGATGATGAAATAGCCATTGCTGGCGATTCGATGTTCGGAGTTTTTAAAAAATCGGTTTTTCCACCATTTGCACAGGACGTAGATCAAATGGTTCGAAGCTGGAAAGTTCTTTTGGAGACCGGTTGCCAGGCATTTTTTCCTTCACACGGAACAGCCAACAGCCGTATATTATTGCAAAAAGAGTATGACCTGCGGGTGAGGGGGATTTGAGAAATTGTAAAAACAGCAACGAAATGGATTTTAAATTGCGGCCCTGGAATATAAACGATGTCGGAAACCTCATCAAATACGGTAATAACCCGAATATAACCCGGTTTATGTCCGACGGTTTTTCTACCTTATTTACGGTCGAAAAAGCCACCGCATTTATTGAGTTTGCGAATAGTGGGCATGATAAGCTTTACCGTACCATCGAAATCAATGGCGAAGCTTCGGGCGGTATAGGTGTGATGATCCAGAACGATATTTACCGGAAGAATGCTGAATTGGGTTACTGGTTAGCAGAACCTTTTTGGGGGAACGGAATCGTTAGCCGGGCTATTCCTTTGATTGTGGAAGAAGCCTTTCAGACCTTCGATATCAACAGGATTTATGCAACCCCTTTTTCCACCAACAAGGCCTCTCAAAAAGTTCTTGAGAGAACGGGATTTAAATTGGAAGCTTGTCATGAAAAAAAGGTTTTCAGGGGTGGTGAGTACATCGATGAGTTGGTTTATGTTTTATTGCGATAATTATTGTCACGGTAAGGATCCGTTTTTTAATTAAAGAAGAGATTATTTTTCAACCGTATACTCTATTTTAAATTGTAAAACCATGAAAACACCTTTTACAACGGAACAATTTTTCACTGTTTTTGAAAACTATAACACAAAAGTATTTCCCGCGCAGCTTATTTTTTTGCTTTTAGGAATTGTTGCTCTTGTGCTTGTCTTTAGAAAAAAACAAACTAAGTTTTCGCTTGTTGGGAGCTTTTTGGGAGTGCTATGGATTTGGATTGGAGCAGTGTACCACTTGTGTTTTTTCTCGGCTATTAACAAGCCAGCGTTCGTTTTTGGTCTCCTTTTTATTTTACAGGGAATTCTATTTTTGATCAATACCTTTTCAAAGTCAGCGATTCAATTTCAGGCTGAAAGAACGGTTCAAAGTTCGATCGGCGTATTCTTTGTGCTTTTCGGGATTGTAATTTATCCGTTGATTGGCTATCTGGTTGAAAATTCTTTATCCCATATTATCTCACTTGGTTTACCTTGCCCTTCAACCATTGCAACTTTTGGTTTTTTGATGCTTGCAATCAGAAAAGTGCCTAAATACCTTTTGATTATCCCGATATTATGGTCGGTTATTGGGTTGAGTGCAGCCATCAATTTTGGAGTAATACAGGATTATATGCTGATCGTGTCGGCATTGATAGCGGTTTTCTTTCTTTTTAAGAAAAAATAACCGGCCTCTTTGCAGCCAACAACAATATTTTTTGTCTTTATGGCTAGAATCTAATTTTTAACATATTAGCCATGAGAACACAAAATATATTACTTGGAATCGCTTTATTTTTAGCCGTAGTACAAACTTCCTGTATACGCGTTGACCTGGAGGGTGATTGGATTCACGGAAAGGGATCATTGGTTGAGAGGGAACTTACGCTTGAGGAGTTTTCAGCGATCGAGAATTCCGGATCATTCAACGTGATTGTTTCACAAGGTAGTGATCAAAAAGTTGTTGCGGTAGGCAATGCGAATATAATCGAACACCTTAATACCTCTGTTGAAGATGGTTTTTGGAACATCTGCCTCGATAGAGGAAGTTATTCTTTTTTCGATTTAACCATTTATGTCACAATTCCGGAAGTGGAATCATTGGAGTTGAGTGGTTCGGGTGATATCAACTTAAATGAGTTTAATCAGGATCTTGCCCCTGAAATTATCATTAATGGTTCGGGTAGTTTCGAAATGAATGAGTTTGAATCGGCCAGAGAACTTGTCGTAAACATGAACAGTAGTGGCAGTTTTTATGCCGAAAGACATGTCAACTGTTTTGAAAAATTAACCGTGCGGGTGAGTGGCTCGGGAAGCTTTCACGGATACAATATCGAAGTAAATGATTGCAAAGCTTCCACTTCTGGCTCCGGCAGTTGCTACGTATATGCAGCCGGGACACTCGACGCAAGCATATCCGGTTCGGGTAGTATACGATATAAAGGTTCGCCGGAGGTTTTTTCGAATGATAATGGTTCGGGCAGGCTGGTGCATGTTGACTGAATCGTATCTTTCTGATATTTTATGAGATGAAACAGATGATCCTGGCAACTTTCAGGGATCATCTGTTTTTTATTTTAAATTTTGCGGAACCATTTATTGATTGATCAGTTCCTCCATTTCGCCCACATGCAATTTGAAATGGCGGGGGTAATCTGTTATCATCTCTTTCATCGACACCATTTCGTTTAAAGCGGTGGCCCATTCGTTATCCGATTTATCGGGGTTTACATTTCGTATCAGATGAACGAGGTGGATGTTGGCGTATTTCCAGAGCTGAACCAAATTTTCCCAATTCTCTTCCTGATAATTCTGAATAGCAATCCATCGGTCGTTGTTGCCTAAATTGGCATAATCGGGGAATACCATCGGATTGGGTTGATAATGAAAGTGAACGATCCGGTGGGTGTTGTTTGAGGCCGAGTCGACCATGTGCCCCAAAATTTGTTTAATTGTCCGGTTCTGGCGGTTACGTCGTTGAGTGATGACTTCTTCCGGCAATTCTCTGAGCATAAGCTCCCACTTTTGGGTGAGCAATTCAATTTCTCTTGCGACTTCTTCAAATTCTTCGATGTGTTTCATTGTTTTAGTGTATTAAATTGTCATGCAATACTATATTAAAACCCGAATGAAAAAAAGCGAAATGTTTTCATGTTATTCATTAGAATAATTCATACATTCCGGCTTAAAAAAGTAATTTGGTTCATATATGATGGATATCCGGTTTATTAAACTTATTACGATCATTGTCGATTATGGAAGTATATCGAATGCGGCAAAAAAACTAAACCTGACACAATCGGCTTTGAGCCATCAACTTGGTGAATTCGAGAGGCAAGCCGGGGTTTTGTTTTTTACCCGCTCGAACAGGAGACTTCGGCTAACACCGGCAGGACAGTTGGTTTATGATTCGGCTCAAAACATTCTCGCTGAAGTTGAAAAACTTGAATCGAGGTTGAAAAACATCCAACGTAGCGGGCGCATACGAATTAGTGCGGCATGTACCACAAACTATCATTGGCTTCCGCAGCTGGTAAAACGTTTTAAAACCAACTATCCCGATGTCGATATTGAAATTGTGATCGATATTTCGGGAAATCCTGTGGAAGAAATTTTGAAAGGGAACCTTGATGTTGCCATATTGAACACTCCGGTTGAAAACAATAAAATTTCGTATACCTATCTTTTCGACGATGAGATGGTTGCCGTTTTCTCACATCAGCACCGTTTTAACGAAAAGAGCTATCTTATAGCAAAAGATTTTGAGAAGGAACATCTGATCATTCATTCGAGGCCGTTAAGCACGGTGGTGTTTTACGAAAATGTGCTGAAACCGAAAGGGGTAGAACCGTTGAAGATATCGGAACTACCCCTTACGGAGGCGGCCATCGAGTTAATCCGTGCCGATTATGGCGTTGCGGTGATGCCTCAATGGACTATCCGGCCTTATGTGGAATCGAATCTTGTTGCAACGAAACGGATTAACCGGAACGGCTTTTTTCGCCGGCACTATGCGGCACAATTGAGTGGGATAGAGCATCCGGATTACATCTCATCCTTTATCGAATACCTGAAAACAGGCATGGGTTAATTCCTTTTGCTATTTTAACTCCGGTTTGGTTAACGACCAGTGTGTTTGGATAATTTTCCATTTTCCGTCGGGTTCACAACGGTAAACTTCAGTACAGTTCCATCTGCTTGGGGTATTTCCCGAATACGATACATAATTGAATGTCAGTACGGCCATCTTTTCTGAGGCCTGAACCAGCGGGTTGATTAATTCGAACCGATTGCTGAATCCTTGTCCCTTAAGCGGTTCGTAAAGTTTTGTAAGTTCTGACAACCCATTGATCCTTTTTTCAAGGTATGGGTCAAAGTAAACCACATCGGTTGCCGAAAGTTCGAGAAAAGCCGAAGGGTCACCGTTGTTCCATTTTTCAAGCGCCGCTTTTTCGAGTTCGATGATGGTGCTTTCGATTGTTTTGTTTTCTTGTGCTGTTGCCATAATGGAGAAAATTAAAAATGTGATACAGAATAAATGTTTCATGGTTATCCAAATATTGTTTAACAAAACAAAAATACAACGGATGAAGATTGGCTACCAACAGAAAGCAGGGTAAAAATGGTACTTTTCAGGGATGTTTTTTTCGGAAGGCAAGGGAAGAGGTGCCGGTTTCGTGGCGGAATAGCCGGGTAAAATACGAAGGGTCGTTAAACCCCAGTTGCCACGAAATTTCCGAAATGGGCAGTTCGCTGTAGAGAAGCAATCGTTTGGCCTCGGTTATTTGCCGGTTTATGATGAATTGTTTGGCAGAAGTTCCGGTCTCTTTCTTGATCAGATCGTTTAAATATCCGGGGGTGATGCAAAGTTTTTCGGCATAGAAAGCAACCGAATGTTCATTGCGAAAATGGTTTTCGACAAGCTGGCTGAACAGAGCGGTTTTATTGCCCGAAGGGTTATTTTCGATGTGAAAGCCCGACCGATAAAGCTTATCGAGCCAAGCCAACGCCTGGTATAGCAATGCCCGGAGCAGGTGTGTCTCTTTTTTCTGATGAATTTCCTGTTCAATCTGGATCATCAGGTTTGTCAGGTATTCTTCGTCCCGATCAGAAAGGATCAGGCTTGGTGAAGCCGATTGGCTGTTGAAGAAAGATAAGTTCTTAACAAACAAGGCATCGTTAAAGAAGTTACACAAAAACTCCTCCTCAAAAATCAGCACCAACCCGCGTGGCATTTGATTAACTTTCCATTCGCGGATCCTCCCGGGAGATGTAAAATAGAGCCGGTTCTTTTGAACAGGAAACACCTGTTCATCGAGGGCAAAGCATCCCGATCCACTATGAATGAGGGTAATGTCGTAATAAGAAAGGATGTGGCAAGGCGTGCTACGGATATAGGGTTCAAGGGATTCAAGCCTGATCAGGTCGATGAGCAATTCACTGCCATATTTTCTCTTCCGGAATTGATATGTTTTGCAAAAGGCCATTGGTTGATCCTGATATTTTCATTTTTTTCAAAGATCAACAGAATACTCAGAAAAATCAAAAGTCTGATTTAAAAAAAGTGGCATCGGAATCTTGAACAAACATAAAAATCAGAAGTTCTTTTTTATTTTGGATGGGGAGATATACCTCTTTAAAGAAGACAGAAATGCTTTTTCTGTGGCGATTAATGATTGAACTCTTCAAAATTTGTTTTTTCGCTCTTTCCACCTATTTTTGAGCTCAATCGAACCAACCAAATCATTCAATAGCTATGAAGAACCTTTTAACCACCATTTTGCTTTTCACTGCTTTTGCAGCCCAAAGCCAACCTGTTGCCCAGTTCAGGGGCGTTAATCGCGATGGCATTTACCCGGGATCGGATCTGTTGGATGAATGGCCTGCCGAAGGGCCCCAATTGCTCTGGTCGACCGATACCATTGGGAATGGGTATGGATCGCCGGTAATTAGTGGGGATATTCTTTATGTGAACGGGGAAACAGATAGTACCAGTCAGCTTTTTGCGTTCAGTCTTCAGGGAAAAATTCTCTGGAAGTCTCCTAATGGTCCGGAGTTTACTGGTGAAGGTTTTTCTGCCGGATTTCCCGGATCACGTTCAACACCTACGGTTTACAACGGTTTGGTGTACGTTCATTCTGGTCTTGGCCGCATTGCCTGTGTGGATGCTCAAACGGGCAAAGAAGTGTGGTCGAAGCACATGACAAAAGATTTTGGGGCAACCTGTGGATATTTTGGTTATAGCGAGTCGCTACTGGCCGATAGTAATTATGTCTATTGTTATCCGGGAGGAAAAGATACGAATGTGGTTTGTCTCGACCGCTTTAATGGAAATATGGTCTGGATTTCTAAAGCATTGTCGCAAGAGACTGCTTTTTGCTCGCCCATGATGATTTCCCTGCCCGAGCGGAAATTGCTGATAACTGTTTCGAAAGATAACCTCTTTGCCCTTGATGCCGCCAGTGGTGAACTGTTGTGGTCTGTTCATGAAGATTCTGTGAAAATGAGCGACGAATGTTGCAACACCCCAATCTTTTCCGATGGGTGTATTTATAGTGTGCCGGGGAATGAAAAGGGGAAGGGTGCTATGAAGCTTAAGCTTTCGCCCGACGGAAAATCGGTTGTGGAGGTTTGGAGAAATGGCGATGCAAAAAACTTTTTCAATGGTTTTGTAGTCACCAATGGAAAACTCTATGCTACTTCACGAAGCAAAAAGTTGTGGTGTGTTAATACCAATACCGGTGCGGTAACCGATACCCTGAAAAATCTGAGCGGTTCACTGATTGTTGCTGACGACAAGCTGTTTTGCTATACCGACAATGGCAACATGAACCTGATCGATATTTCCGGATCTCAGATGAGACCCATAAGCAAATTTGTTGTTTCAGAAGGTTCGAAGGAACACATTGCCTATCCGATGATTCACGGCGGTGTACTTTACATCCGGCACGGTAAATCGTTGATGGCGTATCAGATCAGTAAATGATAAAACCTGAATCATTCGGTTTTTGGTTCTGTAAAGAACCTCTTCTTAAACCAGAAGGCCACATTCACCAAACCAATCATTACCGGCACTTCGACTAGCGGGCCAATCACAGCGGTAAATGCTTCGCCGGAGTTGATGCCAAAAACAGCGATGGCTACGGCGATGGCCAGTTCGAAATTGTTGCTTGCTGCGGTAAACGATAAGGTGGTGGCCTGCTCGTAAGTGGCTCCAATTTTCTTGCTCATAAAAAAGGAAACAAGAAACATTACCACAAAGTAGATTAACAGGGGAATCGCAATACGGACCACATCGAGCGGGATTTTTACAATGTATTCTCCCTTGAGCGAGAACATCACCACAATGGTGAACAACAGGGCCACCAAGGTTAACGGGCTGATTTTTGGGACAAATTTCGTTTCATACCATTGTATGTTTTTGATCCTGATCAGAATATTACGGGTGAGGAAACCCGCAATGAACGGAATACCTAAATAGATAAACACACTTTTGGCGATCTGTCCAATGGTGATTTGTGCCACAGAATCGTTTACCGGCAGACCAAACCAGCCAGGCAGAACGGCGATAAAGAGCCAGGCGTAGAACGAAAAGAAGAGTACCTGAAAGATCGAGTTAAAGGCAACCAGTCCGGCAGCATACTGGCGGTCGCCTTTGGCCAGGTCGTTCCAGACAATCACCATGGCAATGCAACGCGCCAGTCCGATGAGGATTAACCCGTACATGTAGTCGATGTTAAATTGAAGGAAGATAATAGCCAGCAGGAACATCAGCACCGGACCAATAAACCAGTTTTGGGCCAATGAAAGGCCGAGAATTTTTGTGTTTTTAAAAACATCGCCCAACTCTTCATACTTCACCTTGGCCAGTGGTGGGTACATCATTACGATTAATCCAATGGCGATAGGAATATTGGTGGTGCCTGAAGACATACTGTTCCAGAATTCAGCAACTTTGGGGCTCAACCAGCCAGCACCTATTCCGATAAACATCGCCAGGAATATCCACAAGGTAAGGTAACGGTCGAGAAATTTGAGACGGGTTTTCATTGAATATTTATTTGATTTTCAAATTCTCCTGATAGAATTTCCAAAACGTTTCTTTGATTTCATCTCTTACCCTGATGAATTCAGAATGGATGAAATCTTCGCTTCCGGAGGCATGGCTTGGATCGTCGAATCCAATATGCAGGCGGTGTTTCACCTTTCCGAAGAAAGCCGGGCAGGTTTCATTGGCACCGCCGCAAACGGTAATTACATAATCCCACTCTTCGCTAAGGTATTTTTCTACCGGGTCGGAAGTGTGGTGGCTAATATCGATTCCCGCTTCTTTCATCACGGCAACGGCTTTTTCATTAAGCATTCCTGAAGCTTCGGTTCCTGCTGAACAAACGGTAATGTTTGGGTCGAACGATTGCAGAAAGCCGTGTGCCATTTGGCTGCGGCAACTGTTTCCGGTACAAAGGATTAATACCTTCTTTGCTGTTATTTTATTGTGGTTTTATTTTGTTGAAGATTGCATTCAGGTATTGATCGTAGTACCCTTTAATAGTTTCTTCCACCTCACTCAAGGGTTTTACCGGAACCAAATCGTCTACTTCGGCAAAAGTAAGGTTTGAACGGAACAACGTTTCGGTTGTTCCCCACAACATGTTGGTTATTGCAATTTTAGCTTCATCTTCATCCATTCCAAATGAAACAGCCAGTTCCTTCAGTTTTTGCAGCTGAAAGTTGAAGTAGGTATGTCCCATCGCGCTAATTACTGCATACGCTTCGATCTTTGAATCATCAACCTCGGGTATGTATCCCAATGCTTTCACAAGATCAAGCAGCATTTGTTTTTTGTTATCATCGAATGTGCTGGAAAAGGAAATTGGGTTAACACCTTTGTTTACAATGGTTGAAGCACTTGGGTTCATTCTTGCAATGTTGTTCATTCCCAGAATGTTTTCTAATTTTTCAATGTTGAATTTAGGAGTTAAAGAAAGAAAGACTGACGCTGCCGACAGTTGTTTTTTTATTTTTTCCAACGTTTCCATTACAACAGGAGGATGGATCGCCAGAATAACCAGGTCAGATTTTACTACCTCTTCGATTCGATCGGTCGTTTGTAGTTGAGGAAACATTTCTTTCAGTTTTGCCAAGGCATTTTGATTGGTATCAAAAACAGCAATCGAATCCAAAGAAACAGTTGCATTTTCGAATGCTTGCAAAAGTATGCGCGTGATACGGCCGCCGCCGATAAAACCTAATGTTGTTGTTTTCATGACATTTTTATAAAATAGAGTTAAACAAATATCCTACAATTATAATCCCGGTTGAAACGACTCCGATGAAGATGGCGATAAACTGCCATTTCAGCACTTTTTTCAAAATGATCATTTCCGGAAGGGAGAGGGCAATAACGGCCATCATAAATGCAAGTGCCGTTCCCAGAGAAACCCCTTTTTCAATCAACACACTGACAATGGGTATAATCCCGGCTGCGTTGGAATAAAGTGGGACACCAATTAACACCGCCAGCGGAACAGAATACCAGTTTTGTTTTCCGAGCAATCCGGCCAGGTAATTGTCGGGAACATAACCATGAGCGCCGGCACCCACCGCAATACCAATCAGAACATAGATCCAAATTTTGCCCACAATTTCTTTTACTACTTCAAATCCATGAGTAAGCCTGTCGGAAAAGGAGAGCTTTACCTCTTCCAACTCATTGTTCATACTTTTCACGTTGAAGACCCAGTCGGCCACAAATTTTTCAAGTTTCAGTTTGCCAATCACCCAGCCTGAAAAAATGGCAATCAAAAGTCCGGTTGCAACGTAGATCGCTGCGACTTTCCAGCCAAACAATCCGAAAAGCAAAACCACCGCCACTTCGTTAATCATTGGTGCAGCAATGAGAAAGGAGAAGGTAACCCCAATGGGAATTCCTGCTTCGACAAACCCAAGAAAAAGCGGAATTGCCGAGCAGGAACAAAACGGTGTGACAATTCCAAGCATTGCCGCCAGAATATTCCCAATAAAGAGCGGTTTTCCTTCCAGCGCTTTTCTTGTCTTTTCGGGCGAAAAGTAGCTCCGGATAACACCTACCACAAAGACGATGAGTACCAGCAAGAGCAACACTTTTGGCACTTCAAACACAAAAAACCAGACAGCTTCCCCAAAATGGGTTCCTGATTTTAAACCGATCAGATCGAAAACCAGCAGGTTGGCTATCGGTTTCAGGTTTAGAAACAACAAGATCCAACCCAGAAGGAGAGCGATTGCTTTAGCATATTGATTTTTAAAAAGTTTCATCGTTGATATTGTTCGTTGTTCGCAAAATCACGAACTTTGTTTTTATATTTTATTCTTTCTATCTCAATTAGTTGGAATGGATTTTTGAATCAATAGTTAGGAATGCAGAATCACATTAGCAGCAAGATGGTGTAATAAATGCCGACTCCAATAAATAATACCGCGACAATCCTTCGGAACCAACGTTCGAACGTTTTGGTTTTGTTATAGATTCCACTGATCGAACCCACAGAGAAAGCAATGAGCCAAGCAAAAATGATTACCGGAATACCGGTGGCCAGCGCAAATACAACCGGCAGGTATAAGCCCGAAGCACTGCTGATGGTCATTGGGATTAGCATACCAAAATAGAGTACGCCACTGTACGGGCAAAAGGCCATAGCAAAAACAACCCCCAGAAGCAATACACCCCCGAAACCTTTTTGTGCGTGGTTTTCCATCTTTTCGGAGATTCCTCCCAATCCGGGTATTCCAATAAAGTTGAAGGCTCCGGCCATAAACAAACCAATGATGATTAGAAGCGGGCCCAGTAATTTTTCGCCCCAGGTTGAAAAGAAACCTTCCAACTTGAAGGTTTCAGCACCAAAGAAAAACAGCAGACCAATGCCGGTGTATGATATTGCCCGGCCCAACGTATAAATCAGCCCGTTGAAGAAGACCCTTTTCCGGTCGATAATATCCTTGCTGATAAACCCAATGGCTGTAATGTTGGTTGCCAGAGGGCAGGGGCTAATGGCGGTCATTAGTCCCAGCAGAAAAGCCGAAAACAGCGGAAACTGCGAGTTCTCAAAAAAGTGCTGAAGTAATTCCATCGTTTATTACAGTGAATTGATGGTTGATTTCAGTTTTTCTTTGAACTTGTCGGGATTGTTGCGGGCATACATGAAGGCATCATTGGTTAAATCGACCACTTTATCTCCTTTTATGATCAGCAACGTTTGGCCGCTGATCTTATACTTTTCGATGAGCGGGTTTTTTTTGTCTTCTTCCTGGTTGATCGACTGGAATGGAATTTTGTCGTTAAACGCGTTTTTCAGCACCTCTTTGGTTACGTCTTCTACCGCCATACAGGTTGCACAGCGGCGTGTGCCATGGAAATAATATGCCTTTACAGAAGAATTTTCAGCTTTCTGGCATTGGGTTGATGTCGTTTTACAACCAGCCTGGGCCGCATTCTTGCAGCATTGGGCATACGTTGTGGTAACCGTAAACAAAAAAACAAGACAGAATAAAGTGACAATGCGTTTCATCGTTTTATTTGTTAGTAATTAGACTTTTAATTTCATCAATCGAAGGAACTCTTCCTTTTACAACCACTTTGCCGTTGATAACCAGAGCGGGTGTCAACATGACCCCGTAATTCATAATTTCAGCAATATCCTCTACCTTACTTACACTGGCTGCAACGTCAAGTTCGGCCAGGGCGTTGATGACGGTTTTTTCGAGTGACCGGCATTTTGGGCAGCCAGTGCCTAATACTTTAATATCTAGGCTACAAACCTCCCATCCCCCTGAAGTGGGGGCTTGAACCCCCAAACCCCCTGAAGGGGTGTTTATAGGGTCTACGTTATTGTTGTTTTCGTTCATTTAATGATTTTAAAATTACTTTTTAAGTTATTATAGATCTAACTTTTGTAGCCCTAACACACCTCTTTTATGGAGCTGGTGGGTTGACTCAGAAACTCTTTGAACAGCAGTTGCGCTTCAGCCCAATTCTCCCGATTGACACAATATTTGATTTTTGGGGCTTCAATTTCGCCCTGAATCAATCCGGCATCTTTCAACTCCTTAAGATGTTGTGAAAGGGTTGATTTGGCAATCGGAAGAATATCGGTCAGGTCTCCACTGTAACAGCAACTCTGTTTCGAGAGGGTTTCCATCACGTAAATCCGTATCGGATGCCCCAGCGCCTTGGCATAGCGTGCCAGCCGTTTCTGTTTTTCCGTAAAAAACTCTTTTGTACTCATTGTTCGTAAAATTACGAACAAATGTAAAAGGATTTTTTAAATCCATCATTGTTTTGAAAAAATAGTTAAGAATTTTTTTTTAGATTAAATCTTAACGGATTCTAGGAGAATCGCAACAGTTTTCTGTAAAAACTTATCGGATAGAAACTTTGTTGGATATTTTGGGGCTGAAATACAGAGAGATGTCTTTTTTTTCGTAAATTGGATAAAGATGGGAATTACCTCATCGATCATTAAAAAAGATAAAATAAAACTCATCATTACTAACCCTCCCTTTCCATTCTTTGGATTATAATGAGAGTAAATTATTAACCCTAAATCGATACTCTATGAGAAAAACAATTTTTTTTCTGTTATTGGGTGTTCTGCTGGCAATCGATTGCCGGGCACAAAAAGATCCCTCGGTAGTCAACTCTTCGGGAGGATCTTCAACGTATAAAATGGTAACTTACGAATGGTCGGTAGGGGAAATGGCCGCTATCGAAACGAATCAAACACCCTCATTGATCATTACACAGGGCTTTCTTCAACCTTTAACTTCATCTGGTAATTTTGTCGATCGGTTGAAAAGTGATACCGATAAGATTAAGGTTTATCAGGGAAATGGGGCACAACAATGTGTCGTTGAAACCACTTTCGAGTGTCCCGGTAAATTATGTTTTCATCTTGTTGATATAAGCGGAAGGATTGTTCTAAAAGAAGAAGTGAAAATTGAAAATGGCATTTCTGAACAATCTTTCAACTTAATGAGTTTTCCTAACGGCATTTACTTGCTTGATGTCCGTTTTATCAGTCGTATTGGCACCTATACCAAAACGGTTAAGATTCAAAAATAATGTATTATCCACTTAAAATTTAAAACTTATGAAACGAGTCATTTTCACTTTCTTAATCATAATTCTGTTCTCCATAAACCAGTTAGTTGCCCAATCACCCAATTTGATTAATTATCAGGGTATAGCCCGTTCGAGTACTGGGTTACCAATCAAAGATCAGACAATCAAACTCCGGTTATCAATAATCGATGGTAGTGTTTCAGGTTCAGTTGTCTATTCTGAAACCCACAAGGCAACAACCAATACGTATGGTCTCTATAACGTGCAAATTGGCGCCGGGACCATTGTGAGCGGGACCATGGATGGAATTGTGTGGGCGAATGGAGATAAATTTCTTAAAGTTGAAATAGACCCCACTGGTGGAACCAGTTATGTTGAAATGGGGACAACCCAACTGATCAGTGTGCCCTATGCTCTTCGTGCCGAAGATGCCGGCTTGGTTACACTCTATAGTAATGGAACCAATAATCCAAATAGAATGGTGGTAAGCCACTCACCTGCATTTCCTTACTGGGGAATCTTATACAACGATCCGTTGGACCAGATTTCATTTATTCGTTCTGAGACTACGGCAGCCATGACTGTCGATCTGACACACAGTAAAGTTGGGATCAAGACAGAACCAGGAGTTGTACCGACAGCGGATCTGGAGGTAAAAGGTACGGTTAAAATCACAGGAGGAGATCCCGGAGATGGTAAGGTTCTAGTTTCCGATGCAACCGGTTTGACTTCCTGGCAGGATCATTCGACTAAAATATCTGCTTTTCAACCGGCAGGTTGCAAAAATCTGGTAACTGTTACACCAACCTGGCAAAAGATTGCCGATATGGGTACTGCAACCAAAATTGCTGCAGATACCTGGTTGGAACTCACTCTCCAAACTACCTTATATGTCGATATATTTCTGACAGGTTGTACTGGCGTAGAGTTTGAACTCAGGGTTGACAATGTTAAAACAACCATTGGCAACGCAACCGCTTTGGTTAAAGACCCCAAAAAGTTTGTTCCAATCAGTATCAATGGGGTATTTAAGAGCCTTGCAGCTGGTTCACATACCGTAAGCCTTTGGGCAAGGGGATCGAATGGCAATGCCACAGATGCCTATTATGACCCGGGCTGCTACAACTCTGCTGGTATTAACAATGTTTTGATAAAGGAATACCGATAGGAAGGAGGGATAAGGAAAGAGTCATTAGTCATTTGGAATCCTTTTCCTAATGACTAATGACTTTTTCCTACTGACGAATAATCTCTTTTATGTCGCCAATGATTTGTTGTGCCAACCCATCCGCCTCGGCCATGGTTCCGGCTTCGGAATAGATGCGGATGATGGGTTCGGTGTTCGACTTGCGAAGGTGTACCCAGCTTTTCGGGAAATCGATTTTCACCCCGTCGATATCGTTTACCTGTTCGTTGATGTATTTGGTATTCATCT
>Ga0209098_1000625_pt1 | contig 38175 bp, 32 predicted proteins | sample AD_JPNHW1_MetaG_FD_184429 | JGI IMG/M metagenome (GOLD analysis project Ga0209098, IMG submission 184429) | Active sludge microbial communities of municipal wastewater-treating anaerobic digesters from Japan - AD_JPNHW1_MetaG (SPAdes) (version 2) | ecosystem: Engineered > Bioreactor > Anaerobic...
GGAGAAATAGAGGACGTCGACGAAGGAGACAGCCTCGAGGAGGGGCTCGAGCTCCTGCGCGAAGATGTTGGGCGTGGGCCAGGGCTCGATGTGGACGAGGGTGGTCAGGCCCGCGTCATGGAGGCGTCTCAGGGCGGCGATTCGTTTCGCATAACTTGCAGCTCCCGGCTCCCATCGCCTGCGGAAGCCCTCGTCGAGGGATACGAGGCTGATGCCGTGGACGTTGTCCTCCGGGAAGCGGCTGCGGTCCGCGAGCGAGGCGGGCAGCTCGCCCTTCGTGAGGATGGAGCAGGGGATGCCGCGGGCGTTCGCGATGGCGATGAGGGTTTCGCTCATCGCTGCCATCTCGGGCTGTCCGTGCATGAAGGGATCCGTGGTGAGGGAGAGATGGATGCGATCGGGCTTCCCGCGCTTGCGGTCGAGCTCGCGTTCGAGGAGCTCCACGGCGTTCGCCACGATCCTCGGCTGGCACCAGTCTTCCATGGTGGAGGCGCGGCCGTGGGCCCTCGCCATGGAAAAGGCGTAGCAGGGATAGCGGCAGCCGTGGGAGCAGCCCTGGGCGTGGTTCACGCACCAGAAGCCGAGGCCGCTCCGGTAGAGAAGGGTCTTCCTCTCGATACTTTCCATGCTGCCTCCCCAGGCCGCCCGGCTGTCGCCGCTGGTGTGGGCGACGCTGGCGACGCTGTCGCCGCGTCCGATGACTGCCGCTACTCGGCGGCCTCGGCCAGCCGCCGCTCCACCTCGGCGAGCTTCTCTTCGAGGCGCTGGATCGTGCGCTCGAGCTTCTCCTTCTCGGCCTCGAGGCGCTCGACGCGGTCCTCGCTCGGCTTCGCGGCCGAGAAGCGGGCCTTGACCGAGGCCGGGCTCTCGCCTTCCTGGAGGGCCGACACGGCCTCGGCCCGGGCGCCGGGGTCGGCTATGCCCACGGCCATCCTGATCCCGTCCCAGCCAATGGACGGTTCGACGCGAAAGGCGGAGGCCTTGGCCGCGGCCGTCGCCGTCGTCCTCGGCACTCCGAGGGCGCGGTCGACGTAGTCCTCGAAGCGCATCTTGTGGCGCTCGCAGAGGCCCTGGGCTTCGACGAGGAGGCGGCCGAACTCGAGCATGACGCGGCCGTTCTCGGAGATGCAGGTCTCCTTGATCTTCCTCGTGAGCTCCACGAACTCGGGCTCGGCGTCGAAGACGTTGCGGTAGTAGCCCTTCTCCTCCGCGGCCACGAGGAGGTCGTGGAAGATGTTCCAGAACTCGTTCGTGTGGGCCTTGCCCGAGACGACGAAGCCCTTGCGCTCGGCGTGGAGGTGGTGGGCGTACTCGTGGAGGGCGGTGTAGACGAGCTGGTCGTCGCTCTGGAAATTCCGGTTGTGGATGATGATCTCGCGGCTGTTGGGCTTGTAGAGGCCGTTCACCACGGCGCTCTCCTTGCCCGAGAAGATGAGGCTGAATTCCGCGCCGGTCGGCGCCGTGTCGAGGAGTATCTCCTTGACCCTGTCCTGGTTCACGCTTTCCCCCGTGGCTGTCATGAGGTCAGGGGATTCTAGCGCAGTATGGCCCGCGAGGGAACGGGGCCGCTCGCCGTCGTATGTCCGCCGGAGCCCGGCCCGCCCCGGGCCTTCAGCGCCGCAAGGCTTCCTCGATGGCAGGCTGGTTGAACCCTATGATGACTCGGCCGTTCACGTCGATGACAGGCACGCCCATCTGGCCGGATTTCCTGTACATCTCCTCTGCGCGGGAGAGATCTGCCGCCACGTTGTACTCGGTAAATGAAAGCCCCTGGCTCCGGAACCAGTCCTTGGCCATCCGGCAATAGCCGCAGCTCGGGGTCGAATAGATGATGAGGGACATGAACCCCTCCTGTAGGTTCGAGGTTGATCTCTAATATAGTAAATATTATATAAAAGGCAAGAGCCGGGGGGACAGCCGGGGGACAGACCCCGTTCTCTCCGTTCCCTGACTTCGCACCGGAACCCTATCGCCTTGCCTTGAAGCGCCGCGCCCTATCCCGCCCTTTCCATTGGCATGAGACCCGAACAATCGCTTCCCGTCAGTAAGTCCTTTCCTGTCCGCCTCTCCCGGGCCTGTATCCTGGCCTTCTTCTTCCTGTCATCAGGGGGCGCCGCCTGGCCGGATCCGAAGATCCTGGAAGCAGGGGCAGGGGAGGGCGAGGGGCCTTCCCTGCGCAGCTCGGTTGTCATCGACTCCCAGGGCTGCGTCTCGGCGATGATACGTCTCGAGGGCGAGCCCGGGCTTTCCGTCCTCGGTCTCTCCATCGATGGCGATGGGGCCGTGCTGAGAGCCGCCCTGAGCTTGGGCCCCCTCGTCTGCGGCCCCGGGCGGCTAGGGGGGCCTGCCGCCTTCCTTTCCTCTCCCCTCTCCTTCTCCCCGGTTCCGCTCGGAAGCGCCTCGGTCAAGGTCGACGCCGGGCTTGCCTCCAGCCTTTCCCTGCTGGCCCTCGACCTTGGCGCCGTCACGGCCTTTGCCCTCTGCCGCGATGGGGGCAAGGGTTTCATAGCGGGGGCCGCCGGGCTTGCCCTAGGCGAAGCGGGAGCCGGGGCGGCCGGCTTCTCGCTTGCGCCGCCTCCGCTCGCGGGGGACTCGGGATGCGCGACCGGTCTCGTCGCGCGTATTAAGGCAGGCGGGGGAATCCTGGCCTTCATCGCGGCGGCATCGCGCCCGGGCCAGCCCGGTTTGGAGGATGGCTGGCGCCTCGAGGCGGCTCCCGACCCGGGCGGCCTCGGCCTCATGGCCGGCCTCGCCTACGAGGCGAGGGGGCAGGACTGGAGATCTGCCTTCGGCCTCGAGTGCTCGTGGGGCCCCCTGCGCGGGGGCGGCGCGGCGGCGAGGTTCGATGGCAGCGCCATCCTCGGGCGCTTGAGGCTATCCCTGCAGGCGGGCTTCGCGGCGGCCCGGTTTAGGGATTGCCTCGGAGAGGGCGAGGATGGGGGCGCGGCGATGGCCCTCGGCTGCAGCCTGCCTTTATGGAGCGACGCATCGCTCCGCGCCACGTTCCGCATGGAATGCCCCTCCCTGGCCGGCGCCTGGCCTAGGGGGCTTGCGTTGTGCGATCTTTTAGCGCGTTCCGCCGCCATCGCCCTGTCCGCCCGGACGGGCGGGTCCGGGTCCGGGCCAGGCGCCCTGCGGATCAGGTCGGGGCTTTCCTTCGGGGTCGACGGCGAAGGGAAGGCCTTTCTCGCGCCGGAGCTCGGGCTTTCGGGCAAGGCCGGGACTCCGACCTTGAATCTCGGGCTTTCCGGCCGATGGGTCCGGGCCCAAGGCGAAGGGGGCGCGAGCCCGTCCCTCAAGGTCGTGTTCAGGGCCGCTACGGCCTCATCCGCCCCCTTCTCCCTCGAAGCCGGGCATTGTGTGTCATGGGAGGCCGGGGCGTTGCCGACCCTCGAGGCAAGCCTCGGTTTCTCGCTCGCCCTCTTCGGCGAGGGACGCCTCTCCCTCGTCGCCGAATGGCGCAAGCTGCGGCTTGGCCTCGCCGGACCGGGAGAAGAGGCGGTGTCTCCGTGCTTCAGCCTGCGTTACTCCCTGGCGCAATAGGAAGGCCGGACCGGTCCCTCCTCCTTCACTTAATCGGGCAAAGTGGTTATCCTTTCCGGCGGCAAAGACGGCCAAAGGGGGGACCCGGTGCGTTTCGAAGCGGAGCGTTGCGCGCTCCTCGGTGTGGACATCCAGAACGACTTCTGCCCGGGCGGCGCCCTCGGCGTGCCCGACGGCGATTCCATCGTCGGCGTCGTCAACCGCCTTACGCGGCGCTTCCGTCATGTCGTCCTTACCCAGGACTGGCACCCCGCGGACCACGTCTCTTTCGCCTCGACCTGGGGCAAGCCCCTCTACGAGGTCGTGGACGCGGGCGGAATCCAGCAGGTCGTCTGGCCCGACCACTGCATCCAGGGGACGATAGGCGCGGCCTTCCATCCCGGTCTCCGTACCGAGGCGGCCTCGATCATCGTCCGCAAGGGCACGAGGAGCGACCTCGATTCCTATTCGGCCCTCTTCGAGAACGACAGGAAGACCCCCACCGGACTCGAGGGCTGGCTGCGCAGCGTAGGCGCGACCTCGCTCTGGATCACGGGGCTCGCGACTGACTACTGCGTCTACTACACGGCACTCGACGCCCTCAGCGCCGGCTTCGAGGTCGTGATCGTCGAGGACGCCGTGCGCGGCGTCGATGTGCCTGAGGGCAACGTGGACCGCGTCGTCTCCGAGCTCAAGGGGCTCGGCGTGACCTTCGTGCCCTCGAAGGTCCTCGGCGACTAGGGATCCCAAGGAGACAGCATGCAGAGCGCCCTCTTCACCGATTTCTACGAACTCACCATGGCCCAGGGCTACTGGAAGGCCTCCGATCGCCGCCGTTCCGTCTTCGACATGTTCTTCAGGCGGCAGCCCTTCGGCGGAGGTTATGCGATCCTTTCCGGCGTGGAGCCCCTCCTCCAGAGCCTCGAGGACTTCCGCTTCGACAGCGAGGACATAGCCTACCTTTCCACCCTCGGCATGTTCGAGAAGGGCTTCCTCGACTACCTCGCGGGCTTCCGCTTCCGCGGTAGCGTCTGGGCGATGGCCGAAGGCTCCGTGATCTTCCCGCAGGAGCCCCTCCTCAGGATCAACGCCGACCTGATCGAGGCCCAGATCATCGAGGGCCTTGTCCTCAACACGGTCAATTTCCAGAGCCTCGTGGCCACCAAGGCGGCGAGGGTATGGCGCTCGTCGAACTACGGCCATGTCATGGAATTCGGCCTGAGGCGCGCCCAGGGCCAGGACGGCGCCGACTCCGCGAGCCGCGCAGCCTACGTGGGAGGCGCGGAGTCTACGTCGAACGCCCTCGCGGGCAAGCGTTACGGCATCCCCGTGGCGGGCACCATGGCCCATTCCTGGGTGATGACCTTCCCCTCCGAGCTCGAGGCCTTCGAGGCCTACGCCTCCATCTATCCGGACAAGTCGGTCTTCCTCATCGACACCTACGACAGCCTCGACTCGGGCGTCAAGAACGCGATCATCGCGGGGAAGAAGCTCATGGCCCAGGGCCGCCGCTTCGGCGTGCGCCTCGACTCGGGCGATATCGACTACCTTTCGCGCGAGGTGCGCAAGGCCCTCGACGCGGCCGGGCTCAAGGATGCCTTCGTCGTGGTGTCGAACGAGCTCGACGAGCACATCATCGAGCAGCTCGTCGCGGGAGGCTGCCCAGTGGATTCCTGGGGCGTGGGCACGAACCTCGTCACCGGCGGCAACGAGGCCGCCTTTACGGGCGTCTACAAGCTCGCCGCCGTGGAGCGCGGCAGCCGCCTCATGCCGACCATGAAGTTCAGCGACAATCCCGAGAAGTCGACCAACCCGGGCGTGAAGCAGTCCTACCGCCTCTTCGGGGAGAAGGGCGAGGCCCTCGCGGACTACCTCGCCCTCGAGGACGAGGCGCCGCCCGCCGCCGGCTCGAACGTGGTCCTCCACCATCCCTCCGGCGACTGGCGCGAGGCGACCGTGAGGCCCGCCCGCGTCGAGCCCCTCCTCGCGAAGGTCATGGATTCAGGCAGGATCTGCACGGAGCTGCCGCCGCTCGCGACGGTCCGCGGAGGGCTCCGCGACAGGCTCTCGGCCTTCGACTCGACCTACCTGAGGCTCCTCAATCCGCATGTGTACAAGGTCTCGATCTCGACGAAGCTCCGCAAGCTCAAGCTCGGCTTCATCGAGGAGCACGTGAAGGAAGCGCGGTAGCCGGGCCAGGGCGTCGCGGCCTGCGGCCGGGCAGACCGGCAACGGCCGGCCGTGCGACGGGCCTCAGCGCTGGCGCTGCTTCCTCGCCTCCACGACCTCGCGTACCTGGCGGTCGAAGTCCGGGTACTTGGACCTGAGCTTGTCGAAGTCGTCCTTGTTGAGCTGGTAGCCCGTGCTGTAGCCCTCGGAGACGACGCTCGCGTTGCGGTGGAGGTTCTCGACGAGGGCCGTCTCGCCGAAGGGCGATCCCGGCCCGAGCCGCGCGACCTCCGCGCCGTCGATCACGATGCGCACCTCGCCGCTCGTCAGGAAGTACATGCAGTCGCCGTATTCGCCCTGCCTGATGATGTACTCGGCGGGGAGGAAGACCCGCGGCTTCAGGAGCTGCACGGACTCGCGGATGAAGAGCTCGTCCGCGCCGCGGAAGATCTCCACGCGGTTCACCACCTCGCGGTTGAGGAACATGAGGATCTCCTGCGAGAGGCTCCTCGGAATGTCGTCGAGGATGCTCGAGGCGGAGACGCCGCGCTGCCTCGTCCAGAGGTAGGAGTAATAGTCGCGGACCCTGTCCTGGAGGTCGCCGGGGATGCGCTGGGCCCTGAGGTAGGCGTTGACCTCGTCGAGGCGGCGCTGGTAGTTGCTCTTGGCCACGTCGAGGTTCGAGATCAGGCTCGACACGTTGGCTATGATGTACGAGAACATGCCCACCCCGAAGAGCTCGACGATGATCGTATAGCCCACCTGGAGGTTGCTCGCGTGGTCGGGCGTGTAATCGCCGTAGCCGATGGTCGCTATCGTCGTCGTGACCCAGTAGACCGCCCGGAGATAGCGGTCGAAGGACGGTCCCGCCTTCTCTCCGGCGCCTATGAGGATCCAGCCCAGAGCCATGAGGTGGAGGGCCATGAGGAGCCAGTACACGACGGTGATGAGGCGCCGTACCGCGGGGATGATGTGCAGGGCTTCCTCTAGCTCGTTGAAGATGCGGCCGGCCTTGAGGAGCTTGATGAGCGTGAGGCTCTGCAGGGCGAGGAAGAGCCTGAGGCTGCCGGGATCGGAGGGCTCCCCGCCGAAGAGGGCGAAGACGACGAGCTCGAAGGGGAAGGCCGCGAGGAAGTCGATGGTGAACCAGCCCCTGAGGTAGCCATGGGCGATCTCGGGCCAGGTCTCCAGCCTTATGTGGCCGACCTTCACCCTCGTGATGAAGTTCATGCCTATGTCGAGCACGAGGAGGGCGTTCAGGAAGTAGTAGAGGTAATCCCCCACGAAGGCCCTGAAGACGATCCGGTAGGTGATGACGAAGACGAAGACCATGATCGAAAGGAGGATGAGGATGTTCCAGGCCGTCCTCAATGGGTGGTTATGCGCGAGCGGCTTCATGGTCTCCGCCTTTCATCGGACAGACCGGCATCAGGGCCGGCCCGCCGGGTCCTTCCTGTAGAATGTCCATCCCGTGTTCGCCGTGCCGTCGGACGGGCCCTTGAGGGTCATGCCGTCCACGATCCCGAACCGGATCCTGGCATCGCCGATCGTCACCTCCATGTGGTCTCCCTCGCGCCTCCAGGCCACCGGGAGGCCTCCTTCGGGATAGCCCGTCCCGAAGACGAGGCCGCCGCCGCCGGCACGAAGCTCTATCGCCGAGTATCGGGAGTCGCCCATCGCGTGATAGTTGCCGAGGAAGGTCTCGACGGGCGCTTCCTCGACCGGGATCCCGAGGGCGCGCGAGAGGAGGAGGGGATCGGCCCCGAAGTCGCGGGGGCGTTCGTCCGCGACGTCGTCCGCGATCAGGAGCGTCTGCCCATCGAGGAGCTCGTAGATGGTCCGGGTCGTGTCTCCCTCGGAAACCAGGTCGAGCCAGTGGGGCGACACCGAGGCATTGACCGTGTAGGAGAACGGGTAAGCCTCGTCCCCTTGCCGGATTTCGCCCGAGCCTTCGGCCCTGAACTCGATGTAGGCCGTGCCGTCGAGGCCAAGGACGAGCCAGCGCCCGACGAGGCCGGACGAGGCGATGTCAGTGGTCTGCGGCTTGCCGGTATTGCCGGGGGCCGCCCCCGCCGCGGCCGCGAGCGAGACGAGGCAGGCGATGGCGAGGATTCCCCTGGTCATTGCGTTCGATCGGCGCACGATTCCCCCGTTCGGTCGATGTGCGGCCAAGTATACCCCGGCGCGCCTGGCATTGCCAGCCATCGTACCGGGAAGACGCCTGGAAAGGATCCATCCGCGGGTCATCGCAGACGTCTTGCGCTATCCTGTAAGAAGTTGCTAGTCTTGCCCGGATCACGTCCCGGCCGGGTGCTAAGCCCGGCGCCGGGCGAACCAGAGGAAAGCATGGGAAAATCCCTCGTCATCGTCGAGTCTCCGGCCAAGGCCAAGACCATCAACAAGTACCTCGGCAAGGACTTCATCGTGAAGTCCAGCATCGGCCATATCCGTGACCTGCCAAGCGGGGCAGGGAGCAAGGGCAAGGTCGCCGATGCCAAGGCAAGGGCCGAGGAGGCAGCCAGGACGAGGCGCATGTCCCCCGACGAGAAGGAAACCTACCTCCTCAAGCGGGCCGAGGACCAGCTCGTGGCCCGCATGGGTGTCGATCCCGAGCATGGCTGGAAGGCCCGCTACGAGATCCTGCCCGGCAAGGAGAAGGTTGCCGAGGAGCTCCGCAAGCTCGCCAAGTCGGCCGATGCCGTCTATCTCGCAACGGATCTTGACCGCGAGGGAGAGGCCATAGCCTGGCATCTCTCGGAGGTCATAGGCGGCGATCCCGCCAGGTTCCGCCGCGTCGTCTTCAACGAGATCACCCAGAAGGCCATAAAGGCCGCCTTCGCGGAGCCCGGGACGATCGACATGGACCGCGTGAAGGCCCAGCAGGCGCGCCGCTTCCTCGACCGCGTCGTGGGCTTCATGCTCTCGCCCCTCCTCTGGAAGAAGGTCGCGAGGGGCCTATCCGCGGGCCGCGTGCAGTCGGTCGCCGTCCGCCTCGTGGTCGAGCGCGAGCGCGAGATCCACGCCTTCATCCCGGACGAGTACTGGGAGCTCGAGGCCGACACCGAGACTCCCCGCGGCCAGGCCCTCGTCCTCGAGGTGAGGAAGCATGGCGAGGAGTCCTTCCGCCCGACGAGCCAGGCCGAGGCCGACGCGGCCGTCCAGGACCTCAGGAAGGCGAAATACAAGGTCGCGCAACGCGAAGACAGGCCGACGAGGAGCAATCCCCCCGCGCCCTTCATCACCTCGACCCTCCAGCAGGCCGCGAGCACCCGCCTCGGGTTCAGCGTCAAGAAGACCATGGCCATGGCCCAGCGCCTCTACGAGGCCGGCTACATCACCTACATGAGGACGGACTCCACCCACCTCGCCGACGACGCGGTCGAGGCCGTCCGCGCCTATATCGGAAAGAACTTCGGCGCCGACTACCTGCCTGAGTCGCCCAACGTCTACGCGAGCAAGGAAGGCGCCCAGGAGGCCCACGAGGCCATCCGGCCGACCAGCGTAGACCTCCCCGCGACGGCGCTCTCCGGCATGGACCGCGACGCCGAACGCCTCTACCAGGTCATCTGGCAGCAGTTCGTGGCCTGCCAGATGGAGGCCGCGCGCTACACGAGCACCCGCATCGAGGTGGAAGCCGGCGAATACGGCCTCCGCGCCCGGGGCCGCGTCATCCTTTTCGACGGCTTCACGCGGGTCCTGCCCCCGCAGGGCTCGGGCAAGGACGAGGAGGGAGACGGCCTCCTCCCCGAGGTGAAGGTGGGCGACCTCCTGTCCCTGAGGCAGCTCCGCCCCAGCCAGCACTTCACGAGCCCGCCCGCGCGTTATACGGAAGCAAGCCTCGTCAAGGAGCTCGAGAAGCGCGGCATTGGCAGGCCTTCCACCTATGCGGCCATCATCTCCACGATCCAGGAACGGGGCTACGTGCGCCTCGAGAAGCGCAGGCTCTACGCCGAGAAGATGGGCGGCATCGTCACGGACCGCCTCCTCGAGAACTTCGAGGACCTCATGGACTACGGCTTCACCGCGGCCATGGAGGAACGCCTCGACGAGGTCTCGGAGGCGAGGAGGGGCTGGACCGACGTCCTCGACGAGTTCTACGCGGGCTTCCGCAAGAAGCTCACGAAGGCGGAGAAGGCCAGGGGCGGCATGCGTCCGAACGAGCCCGTGGAGATCGCCTTGCCCTGTCCCGTCTGCTCGCGGCCCCTCCAGATCCGTACCGCCTCCACCGGCGTATTCCTCGGCTGCTCGGGATATGCGCTTCCCCCCAAGGAGCGCTGTACCAAGACCCTGAACCTCGTATCCGGCGACGAGATAGCGGAGGACGACGACGAGGCGGAGGTGCGCCAGCTCCGCGCCCGCCGCCGCTGCCCGAAGTGCGGCACGGCCATGGATTCCTACCTCATCGACGCGAAGCGGAAGCTCCACGTCTGCGGCAACAACCCCGATTGCCCAGGCTACGAGATCGAGGAGGGCGAGTTCAAGCTCAAGGGCTACGAGGGGCCGGTCATCGTCTGCGACAAGTGCGGCAGCGAGATGCAGCTCAAGTCCGGCCGCTTCGGCAAGTACTTCGGCTGCACGAATCCCGACTGCAAGAACACGCGGAAGCTCCTGAAGAACGGCCAGGCCGCCCCTCCCCGGAGCGAGCCCGTCCCCATGCCCGAGCTCCGCTGCGACAAGGTGGACGACTTCTTCCTCCTCCGCGACGGCGCCGCGGGACTCTTCCTCGCGGCGAGCCAGTTCCCCAGGAACCGGGAGACCCGGGCTCCCCTCGTATCCGAACTCGTCCCGCACCGCGCGGAGATCGATCCCAAGTACCGCTTCATCCTCGACGCGCCGGCCCGGGATCCTGAAGGCCGGCCTGCCGTCGTCCGCTTCAGCCGCAAGACCCAGGAACACTACGTGCAGTCCGAGGTCGACGGAAAGGCCTCGGGCTGGCGCGCCTTCTACACGGACGGCGCATGGCACGAAGAGAAGACCGAGGCTGCGGCGGGCGCTGCGTCGAGGACCAGGGCGACAAAGGCCAAGGCGACGACTGCAGCGCGCAAGGCCTCCGCTGCGAAGCCTGTCGCGAAGAAGCCGGCGACGAAAAAGGCCGCGGCCGCGAAGCCCGCAGCCGCGAAGGCCGAGGCGGAGAAGTCGCCCGCCAAGACCGGAGCCAGGAAGCCGGCAAAGGCCGCGAGCCCTTCCAGGACAGCGGGAAAGGCCAGGGCCACAGCGGAGGGCAAGGCGAAGCCAGCCGCCAAGGCCGCGCCGAAGAAGAAGCCTGCCAGGAAAACGTCGACCTGAAAGGCCTTTCCAGGATAGGCGTCCCGCGGCATCGGGCGTCCAGGACGGCCCATGCCGCGGGAACGCGCATTCTCGTTTTTCATGGGCCCGATCCATGCTATAGTCATGGGTCCCGAGCCGGCTCCCGCGACAGGCGAAACCGCGCAGCGACCGAAAGTCGGCCGCGCAGTCGCGCCCCCGCAGGCGTGATCCGTCGGGACGCGAACATCAATCCCCGGAGGTATTCTCGATGGGTCTCCTGTACCAGGCCACGAGCTTCACTGGCTGGGCCATATGGCTCTTCATCCTCTTCGCCCTCATGGCCTTCAACGAGCTCGGCCGCAGCACCAAGTGGGGCGGCCTCTTCCTCTTCCTCGTCGTTCCCCTCGCGCTGACCATCTTCGTCTGGCCGACCACCGCGGCGCCCGGCAACGAGTACGGCACCGGCACCTGGTTCAACTGGGTCAAGACCTACTCGGCCCTCGCGGGCTGCCTTGGCTTCATGGCCATCCGCTACATTCCCGGCCTCGACAAGAAGAAGTGGGCCCTCGCTTTCCCGCCCCTCATCCTCGCCCTCAACATCCTCGAGGCCTGCATCAGGGACTTCCAGTGCTTCTCCTACGCGGCCTGGACGGGAGCGCGCATCGACAACCTCTGGGTGATGTCCGGCCCCTGGAACATAATGAACGGCATAGCCGGCCTCCTCAACATCGTCACCATCTGCGGCTGGACCGGCATCTTCGTCTCGAAGGAACGATCGAAGGACATGATGTGGCCCGACATGATCTGGCCCTGGATCATCTCCTATGACCTCTGGAACTTCGCCTACACCTACAACTGCATCGCGGACCACTCCTTCTACTGCGGCCTCGCGCTGCTGCTTTCCTGCACCATTCCCGCATTCTTCATCAAGAAGGGCATGTGGCTGCAGCACCGGGCCCAGACCCTCGGACTCTGGATCATGTTCGTCATGACCATCCCCTCCTTCGCAGACCGCATAGCCCCGGTCCCGACCACGCACAACCCCGTGGCCTTCTTCGTCGTGAGCGCCCTTGCCCTCGCGTCGAACCTCGCCCTCGCCATCTACCAGTTCGGCATCGTGCGCAGGAAGAAGCTCAACGTCCTCAAGGACGAGATCTATCCGGACACGAAGGCCTATGCGAGGGTGATCGCGGAGAACCGCTAGGCCGCAAGCGCGGGGTCTGTCCCTCGCTGCAGCTCGATCCAGACAGGAAGCGCCCCCGGCCCAGGCCGGGGGCGCTTGCATTATGCGAAGTAACCAGCGACTCATTTGTGCCGCGGACCGCCTATACGGCAAGAATTGAAACGGAAAACATGCGGCGAGGTCTGTCCCTGACAGGTCCATGGCCCCGATGCTCCGCGAAAGAGGTCTGTCCCCCCTAAAGAGGGCTCTCCCCAAGAGCGACGCCATGGTACCAAGCCGTTCATGGCCTGCATTATCCGGTGTTGTGCGGCCTTTGCCTGGGGCGGGGGCTTTGGAAGGATGGGGCCGGGGAAGGAAACCTTTTGCGGCTCGAAAGGTTGCCTTCCCCGGACAGACCATTAAGGCCTAGGGACAGACCCTGGGAATGCCGTGGGAATACCTTCGAAATGCCCGGCCGGAAGCATCAGCCCGCGGTTTGCGCCTCGGTATGGGTGTTGGAGAGCGGATCGCCCGCGAGGTTCCTCACCCAACGTTCCTTGCGCAGCCACCAGGCCGCGACCAGGGCCTTGCCGATGTCAGAAAGCTTGGCCACGCCGAAGAGGAGGACGGGCCCCCAGGCCGTGTAGCGCGCGATGGCGAAGGCCGCGGGGATGAAGAGGGCGTAGGTAACGCCGACGTCGACCCAGACGCCCATGGCGGTATCGCCGCCGGCGCGGGAGACGGCGAACTGGGCATTGAGGAGGCACCAGAGGGGAACGTAGGCAGCGATCACGAAGACCAATCCGCGCGTGACGCGTTGTGCGTCCGTGGAGAGGTTGCCGAAGACGAGGGGAATGGCGAAGGTCGAGAGCGCGGCGACCACCAGCGCGGCTAGGCCGAAGATGATCGAGCCTGCCATGACCCAGCGGGCCTTGGTCCTCGCCTCGTCGAGATGCCCGGCTCCGAGGGTGGCGCCGACGACCACGTTCGTGGCCGCATGGATGGCCGGGAAGACGAGGAAGATGAGGTTCGCTATGGTCCAGCCCGCGGCCATGCCGGCGACGGTCTCCGCCCCGCCGCGCCCGTTGTAGAGGGCCGTGATGATGGTCTCGGAGACGACCCAGGCCGTCTCCGAGAAGAGCATCATGCCCGAGCGCGAGAGGATGGAGCTGAAGAGGCCTCGGTCGATCTTGAGGATCCTTGCCGGATGGAAGGCGAAATCTGGCTTCCGTCGGGCGATCATGGCGGCGAAGGCCGCGACCTCGACGACGCGCGCGATGACGGTCGCGATGGCCGCCCCGGTGACCTCGAGGCGGGGCGAGCCGAGGTTGCCGTAGATGAAGACCCAGTTGAAGAAGGTGTTGACGAGGGCCGCCGAGACCGAGACGGCGAGGGGCACCTTGGTCACGGCGATGTCGCGGAAGGAGGTCGCCATGGCCGAGGAGAGGCCGATGGGCACGAAGGAGAAGGCCACGGCGCGGAGGTAGCGCGCGCCTTCGGCCACGATGGCGTCGGCTTCCGGATTGCCGCCCAGCATGAGCCTGAGGAGGACCTCGGGGAAGGCGAGGCAGATGACGAGGTGGAGGACCGAGATGCCGGTGGCCATGAGGAGCTTGAAGCGGAAGGCCTGGCGCATGCCTTCCGCGTCCTTCGCGCCGCGATGCTGCGAGAGGTAGATGCCGCCCGCCATGCAGACGGTGTTGACGATCACCATGTAGATGAAGTTGATCTGGTTCGCGACGTTGACACCGGCCATCTTCGCGTCGCCGAGGCCGGCGACCATGAAGTTGTCGATGAGGGAGACGAGGCCGGTCACGAGGTTCTGGAGCATGACGGGCACGACGATCGCCAGCGCCTCGCGGTAGAAGGTCGCGGGGCCGAAGAGGCGTGCGGAGTTCGTGTTTTGTGACATCGCTCCTTTTTAGCGTCTATGTCGAGCGATGTTCAAGTATCCAGGGGCCTCTGTCTCCCCCCGCCAAGCTTCTTCCAGACGAGGATCTTGGCGATGGCGGCAAGGCCGAGAAGCGCGGTCCAGAGCGCCACCGGCGGGAGAGGAGCGGCTATCGCGGGCCCTGAACCCGGCGCCTCCAGTGCGGCTGCCGGGAAGTACTCGTCCGAGGGCGGGATCACCGGGAGGAGGCCATGCTCGTCCTCCACGAAGAACGATCTGCCTTTCCTGATGAGGCCCCGCAAGGGGAGGGCCCGGACGGCGCTTCCTTCGCCGGGCGCGGCTCGATCGAGGTCTGTCCCCGGTTCCCTGTTCCGTGGCGCTACCAGGAAGGCGGGAGGCGCGGCCGCCGCGAGGACGCCGTCATAGGCGAGGGGCAGGTCTGGATTTGCAAGGGCCGCGGGACCCAGCTCGAAGAACCAGCCTGTCCTTCCCGACGAGCTGCGGGGTCTGTCCCCGGCCTTGTCTTCGCCTGGCGATTCGGCTTCCGCCAGGATGGGCCTTCCTCCCGTAATTGCCGGAGGCAGGTAATGCTCCCCATCTTGCCCTCGGATCCTGGTTTCCATGGTCAATGCCCCGGGGTTCCTGGCGGCTCTGTCCCTTGCGGCGGCATCAAGTCTCCGCGATTCCTCGTTTGTCCCGCTTCCCCGGTCGAGGAAGAGCAAGGAGGGACGGGGGGCCCGTTCGACGAGGGGGAATACCGACATCATCGCTTCGGAAAAGGAACCCGAGGCAAGGCCCGCCCGCCTCGCCTCGACGAGGCGGAAGGTGAAGTATAGGGGGCCTTCGCCCGAGGGGCCGATCATGGTCGCCCGATAGATGCCCGGCTGCGGGATACGGAAGGCCCAGCCAGATTCCCGCGGTTCGATCCGGTATGTCCCGGCATCGAGCCTTGCGAAGATGCCCCGGGCCTCGTCCCAGCGTTCGAGCCCGATCGAGGAGGGGGGAAGGCTCTGGACGAAGGCCGCGAGCCAGTTGCCCTTCTCGCGATCGAAACGGATCGACGAGGGCCAGGCCGAGAAAAGGGTTTCCGCGACGGGATCGGCGACGGAGGAGCTGCCGGCGCCGTGCACGCCCGGGGTCTGTCCCCCCAACCTGACCGTTTCGACGCCCCTGATCCCGGGGGAGAGCCCATCGGTCAGGAAGGTTATCTTTCCGTATCCTTCCTTGCCAAGTCGAGCGAGGGCGCCGTAATCGATGCCAAGAAAGGAGAGGTTTTCGACGAGGCGGGTCACCGCGACGTCGCCGCTTGCGCCATGGATCAGGGAATCCAGTCGGACGAGCCGGGTCTGTCCCCGCAGGGGATCGAACGAAAGCGCAAAGACCTCGGCCTTCTTCCTTCGATCGACCGAACCCACGCCGCTTCCATCTCCGGAGTTGCGGGTTCCGGCGCTTCCGTCTCCAACCTCTCCGTCCGCCCCGGCCTTGTCGAGCCAGGCTATGGCAAGGTCGAGGGGCCTTCTCCCGTTGCGTCCAAGGAGCATGGAAGCCGAGCAATCGACCACGACGGCTTCCCTTGATGGCTTGAAGGGGAAGCCTGCCGGCAGGCCGAGTTCCCCTGCCATCGCCATGGCCAGGACGAAGGCGATGAACGCGTCCATGATGATGTCGTAGTAGGTCCTGAAGGAACGGAAGAGGAAGGCAGCGGGTCCGGAGCGATTGGCAGCTTCGACAAGATGGTGGGAGTAGTCGAGCTTCCTCGAAAAGCGGAGGTTGAGGAAGAGGAGGGCGACTACAGGCACGAGGAGGGCCAGGAAGATGGCAAGGAGGCTAGCCATAGAGGGCCTCGAGGAAGTCCCAGTAGAGCGCTTCCATGTTCGTTCCCGGCATGGCTGTCCTGTAGAACGCGCCACGTTTTGCGGCCTCGCCGAGAAGGCCGTCGAGATCACGTTCCCTCTCGCGATAGGCGTTTTCGGTCAGGCCGTCCCAGGGGAGGCGGATCCTCCTGCCTGTCTCGGGGTCCCGGATGTCGAGCTCGAGCGCCCCGGCCAGGAAATCGTCGATGGGCCTGTAGAGCCTGATGAAGGAGTTCCGCGAGAAGGGCGAGGCGACGGGCCTGAATCCCGCGTCGAAGAAGTCCGATACGACGACGAGGCGGCGGTAGCGGCTCGAGGCCCTCGCGTAGGCGATGGCGGAGCCGATGTCGGTGCCACCCCTGGCGGGCGGGGATCGGTCTGGGCTCGCCGCTGCCCCGGTCTCCGCGAAGAAGGCCTCGACGGGACGCATGGCGCTGCCCCCGCGCGGTCGTTCGAGTCGGCCGAGGGACCTATCCGCAAAGGTCATGACGCTCGTGGGGAGTCCCAGGGCCCCGAGTATCCAGGAGATGGTCGCCCCGACCTTCCTCGCCTCGATGTCGCCCACTGCTCCCGAGGCCCCACCCTTGCCTTTTTCGAGGGAGCCGATCACCGACATCGAAGCCGAAAGATCCACGAGGATGACGGCGCTCTCCCTCTCCTCCTCGTAATACTCCTTTACGTAGAGCCGGCCGCTCCTCGCGGCGAGACGCCAGTCTATGCGCCGGGGATCGTCCGCGGCCTGGTATTCGCGTATGCTCTTCAGGTCGAAGGAGGATCCTGACCTCCTGAACATGGGGTCGCGGGCCTGGCTCGTCCGCGGTGGCCGGCTCCGCTTCCTGCCGAGGAAGGCCCTGACGAGCGACGGGGCCTCGGGCGCGATGAGGGCCTGATCCCTCACCGCGCTTTCCGTCCCGGTCACGCGGCTCCCCTGTACTCGCGGCGCACGGCGGATAGCACGGAGGCGAGGACGGTCTGCGTATCCACGCCGTCGGCCTCGGCCTCGAAGTTGAGGATGACCCTGTGGTTGGCCACGTCGAAGAAGAGGGCCTCGGCGTCCTCGAAGGACACGTTGGGCCTGCCGTCCACGACGGCGCGGGCCCGTGCCGCCTTGAGTAGGCCGAGCGCGCAACGCGGCGAGGCGCCATAGCGGACGTATTTCGCGACGCCTTCGACGCCCGAATGTTCCGGCTGGGTCTGCGTGACGAGGCGCACGATGAAATTCTCCACCTCGTCGGGGATGACCACGCCGGAAGCGGCGCGGCGGTAGGCAGCGATGGCCGACATCGTCGCGTCCCTGCCCGCAGGCTTGCCGAGCCCCTCGCGCCTTGACGCCTGGAGGATCTCCTTTAGGACGCCGAAATCGGGCGTCATGAAGAACAGGCGCATGAGGAAACGGTCGACCTGTGCCTCAGGAAGCGGATAGGTGCCTTCGAGCTCGATGGGGTTCTGGGTCGCCATCACGAAGAAGGGGGAGGGGAGGTCCATGGTCTCGCCAAGAAAGGTTACGCGCTTCTCCTCCATGGCCTCGAGGAAGGCGGACTGGGTCTTTGGGGTGGCGCGGTTGATCTCGTCTCCAAGGACGACATTGGCGAAGATCGGGCCCGGGTAGAAGCGCCAGGCCTTGGTTCCGCCCGGGTCGTCGCCCGATCCCCGGCCGGCCTGGTCGGTGAACATGCTGGAGCCGATGATGTCGAGGGGCATGAGATCCGGAGTGAGCTGGACCCGGCGGAAATCGAGCCCGAAGAACTCCGCCCAGGTCCTGGCGAGCCTCGTTTTCCCCAGGCCCGGCGCCCCCTCGAGGAGGACGTTGCCCTCGCAGAGGAAGGAGAGGAAGAGGCGCTCGACGATCTCATGGCAGCCGACGATCCGCGACTCGACATAGCCTCGGTACGACTGGGCGAAATCGGCGACGAAGGCAAGATCCCTTCCGAGCTCATCGGTCCCGTAGGATCCCGCGTCATTCTGGTCCATAGAGGAAGCCTCCGACAATTACGCGATGTGCGAAATGGTATCCAAGGGCAGCCAGCGCCGCCAGGTTCGCGAAGAGCGCCGCAAGGATGGCCGACCGCCAGGCGAGACCCGCCTCGTCGCCCGATCCCTCGAGGGCCTGGATGGGCCCGTTCGCGGCGAGGTTGAATACAAGGTGCCAGGCGGCCGCCATGGCCAGCAGTGAGGCCGCCCTCGCCGCCAGGGCAAGGAAGGCCGGCGGCCGCGGCGCCGCGCCTTCGGTCCGGCCCACGGCGGCTTCCCGGCCCACCTTGCCTCCTCTCCCCTGGCCCATCCGCACAAGGAGCCAGGCCGCTTCCGCCTCGGCGAGGGCGGAAACGAGGTGGACGGGTTCGGACCAGACGAGGCGGAGGAAGATGCCGCTTCCGGGAAAGGCGGCGAAATAGGCGATATTCTCGGCCGTCGCGAAAACCACGATCGCGGCGAGGCCCCAGATGAGCCCCTCGACCGGCAAAGGCAGGCTCGGGACCGCCTTCCTTCTCCAGGGACCGACCTTGGGGGCCAGGAAGGCGAAGCCGAGGAGGAGCAGGAACTTGCAGGCTTCCTCGAGAAAGACCGCCGCCGCGAGGTCTGTCCCCAGGGCTCGCTCGAGCCATGCCACGAGGAAGTAGAGCAGAAGCCCGGCCCCCAGGGCTGCCGCCGCGTTGCGGAGGGCGATGGCGCTGTCAGCAGGCCTTGCCGGCTGTATGGCTGCCTTTCCGGACGCTCGCATCCAGCAGGCCGGATAAAGACCCGGTATCCGGCCAGGCTTGTCCTGTCGCCGGTCTCCGGAATGGCCTTTCGGTGCCAGGACGCCTGGTCTATGCGGCCGGTTCACGTTCCACCGCCTCACTTGAATGCCTCGCCAAGCTTTCGCCAGCGCAGCTTGAGCATGGCCGAATAGGGATCCTCACGGGGCGCCAGCGGCGCCTCCATGGCAAAGCTTCCGAAGAAACGCCTCTGGTAATTCCTGAGGGAAGCCATATCGATCGCTTCGCCCGCGGTGACGCCCTTCCCTCCGCGTTCGGTGAGGGCCTGAAAGAGCCTCGCCCTGTAATCGATGAGGGGACTGGGCGGAAGGCCCGTATCGCTTCCCTCATAGCCTTGCCCCCTGGCGTTCCTGCCCTTGGCCTTGGACCCGGTATCGCCGGGCTGCGGTTCCCCATCGGCTCCCCTGCCGCCTTCGGCGCCTTCGCCTTTCTGCGTGAGGCGGCTGCTGTCCTGCGATTCCCCTCCCGTGCCGGGCGCGGGAGCAGCTCCGCCATCTGCCATCGCGAGCCTTGCTTCCCGGGTCTGGGCGAGGCTTTCAAGCGCGGCCTGGAGCTCTTCCTGCGATAAGGCCGCGCTGCCTCCCGAGGTAAGGTTTTCCTTCCTTGCAGCGGTCCTGCCTTCATCACCTGCATCCCTGGCTTCTTCCTGCGTGCTCAAGGGCCGTAGGACTCCCGAGTCGACTGTCCCGAGACCCGAGCCTGCTGCCGTTTCCTGCGGGCGGTAGCTGATGGCCGGCTTATGGAGGACAACCAGGGCCACGAGCTCAAGGACAGCGAGGCCGGCCAAGGCCGCAAGCCAGATTTTGCCCATGCCCTTGGGCAAGCGACGTCGCGCGACGGCCTTGAAGGGAATGGCTTCGTCGATGGTCCTTGCCCTCTCCGTGATGAGGTCGTAGGCCGGACCCTTTCCGGAGGACAGGGCCGCCTCGATGGTCGTTCCCTCGTCGAGGCTTCTCAGCATGTTCGTGAGGGAGGACTCGTCGACTGCCGTGAAAAAGAACGCGGGGAGCAGCGAAAGAAGGCCGAGCCCGAGGGCTGTCGTGGCCCACCAGGGCGGAGAAAGGGCGATGAAGGCGGCGTTCCCGAAGCTCCAGGCGGCGGAGGCGAGGGCCGCCCACAGGGACAGGCCCTTGAGTCCCTCGGCAAGGACCCCGCCGCAGAGCCGCTTCCCGAGCCGGGGGAAGGCCGGCCTTTTTCCGACACCTGCCTTCATCGCCTCCTCCTTGTCGCCGCATAACGCGTGATGAAGGCAAGGAGGAGTCCCGATGTCCCGGCTATCGCGGGAATGGCCAGCTGTCGACCTGGGTCGGAGGAATCAGCGGTGATCGTCCACGCGAGCGACAGGGCCAGTCCAGCCAGGACGGCGCAGTAGCCGAGGGCCAGCGCGAAGCCCCTGTACCGGGGAAAGAGGAGGCCCTCGAGGGAAACAAGGCCCGCCGCCATCGCCGCCGTCGATGCCAGCAGGACCAGGCATGATCCGACGTCGAGCGAGGTGCCCTGCAGGCAGGCGTATGCCGCGAAGGGCAGGCATTCGGCCATCCATGAGGCTTCCCCGGCTCCGCGTTTCCCGGAGAAAAAGGCGGCCAGGCGGCCGTATGCCAGGCAGGCGCACGCCAGGAGGACCGGAGGCAAGGCCGCGAGGGCCTGCGGTCCGATGAGCGCGATCGCCGCGAGCAGGGGAACGAGCGCGGCCATGTGCAGCAAGGCCGAAAGGGCCATGGGCCGGCTTGCAGCCCTGCTTCCGGGGCCCCCTGCCTGTTCCGGCGGCAGGGGGAGGATGCTCATTCGTGCTGCCATGACATCCATCCAGTCGTCCAGCGTTCGAAATGCAGCTCAAGGCTCCCGCTCCGCGCGACCACGGACGGAGGCGACGAGAAGACGAGGCTCCCCTCGCGCCCTTCCAGGACCGAAAGGGGAATGCCTTCCTTCCCTGGAGTCGAGACCGCCAGGAACGAAAGGCCACCCGGATCGGAGGTCGAATAACGCACAACTGGGCTCCCGTCCGGGACGGCGGGATCGAGGGCGTAGTCGCCGCTGATGGGCAGGGGGCCTTCGCCCTTCGGCCGGGGCAGCTCGGCGATGATGATGCGCGGTTCCCGCGGAATGACGACGGCGACGGCCGCCGTCGCCAGCAGGGAGAGGCCGAGCGTCAGGACCAACGATGCCCTGGGCGGCATCCTGCGCCACATGGCGGCCAGCGTAGAGGCCGACATGATGAAGATCGCCAGGACAGCGAGGACGCCCGTCTGCGGATCAAGACAGAAGCAGGAGGCCGCGATCTGCGAGGCCGCGTCGGAGAGTCCCGAGGCGTCAAGGCGAAATGCCGCGGGCAGCCTCGCCTGTTTCGGCGAAGAGAAGGGCAGGGGCAGGTCCCTGAGGGAGGCGCGCCGGTCAAGCTCCGCCTCGTCGGGGACGGCCTTCGCGAGGGCGAGGGTAGCCAGATCGATGTTCAGGCCTTGCCTGCCGCTTCCCGTATCCGCCTCGATCTCGATACCCTTCAGGCCTTCGTCGACGTAGAAGACAAGGTCGATCGCCATGGTCCAAGCGTCGTACCGCGCTTCGTAGAGGAGCCTTTCCCCCCCGTTCCAGTCGGTACCGACGGCGTCGACATGGCCGCGGATGCCCGCTTCGCATTCGAGCCGCGCATGGGCGAAACGGTAGGGCTCGAAGGACCCTCCCGACAGGCGAAGTACTGTTCCGGCCGTTCCGGTCCCGGCCGGCACGAGCGGGATGGGAAGCGCGGCCGCAAAGGCCAGGGCGCATGCGGCGGCGACGGCCGCCTTCCTTGATGGCGCACAACGCATCATCTTCGTATCCTCAGGACCAGCGTGGTAGCGACGGAAGAAAGGAAAAAGAGGAGGAGCCAGGCGGCCCGGAAGCCGAAACGCCTGAAGTTCAAGGGCCTGTAGGCGGCAGCCGCATAGGAGTCGGCGGCCTCGAGCCCCGCAAGCTCGTCGTTCGAGGCGAGGGCAAAGGAAGCCACGCCCGATCCCCTGTCGATGATCGATGCGGCATAGAGCCCCCTTGCCGGGGGGACGATCCGGGTCTCCCAGTCTCCCTCGCCGCGTCGCTCGAATTCCGCCTCGACGGGAACATGGCCAGGGGCGGTGAGGAGGAGCGAAGGCCGTACGAGGGAATCGCTCCGGAGCCCGACGTGGACTCCTCGTCGGCCCTCGATGAGGGAGACCTCGAGCGGTTTCTCGGAGAAGAGCGCGTCCAGCCTGTCCTTGAAGATGCCGGCCGCCAGCGGCTTCGAGAAGAAGCCTTCGGTATAGGTGCCGTGGAGATCGCTCGCGAAGAGGAGGACCGCACGGTTCCTCCTCTCCATCGAGGAAAGAAGTGGATCGCCTACCGCGTCGGTCAGGACGACCGTGGCGCCTCCCTCCGCCGAGTAGAGCGCCATGCCGTCGACGGCCGCGACCTCCTCGCCGTTCAGGGCGAGGACGGGGGTCCTTTCCTGGATGAAGGGCGGGCGGGCCTCGTTCTTACGGTCCTCGAAGAGGAGGGACGGCACCTCATCGGGGCCCGAAACCCTGTAGAAGCGTCCGCCCGTGCCGATCGCGAGCTCCTCGAGGAGGGCCCTGTTGAGGTCTGTCCCCACTCCCATCGTGGAAACCGTCACCCCCTCGCGCCTCGCCCGCGCCGCGAGGGACCTGAAATCGGCGGGCCTCGTGACGCCATCGGTCACGATGACTGCATGCCTTTCATCAAGGGGAACCCTTGCCAGCCTGTCCAGTCCCGCCGCGAGGGCCGCCGCGAGGTCTGTCCCTCCGGTAGCGGGTATGGGGTCGATGACCGGCGCGGCCACGACGCTCGCGTTGGGCGCGAAGTCGTAGACCCACTGCCTCTCGTCCGAGAAAAGGAGCATCCCGACGCGGTCGGTCGGCTTGAGCTCCCTGAGCAGCTCGAGGCCGGTGACCTTGGCCAACGAGAGCTTGTCGCCGAACATCGAGCCTGAAGTATCGATGAGGACGAGGAGGGCGAGGTCTGGCAGTTCCTTGAGGCTCTTCGGAAGGAGGGAAACGGGTAGCAGCGCCTCGATTTCGGGGTTGTCACCTTCCCTCCCGAAATCGGGCGAATCGGCCGCGAAGAGAAAGGAACCGGTGCCTCGTTCGGCGACAGCGAGGGTCTTGTCGAGGAGGCTCCCCTGTATCCTGGCCAAGGGAAGCCCGTCGAATACGATGAGTTCATAGGCATGGAGGTCGAGGCCGGCAGCCTCGTCGGGAGTGGCCCTCCTCGAGGGATAGACCGACTCTATCCATGAGCCCTGTCCTTCACGATCCGAGATGACGAGGACCCGTGGCGCCTCATCCATCTCGGCGGCGAGGCCATAGACAGCCGTCCTGTCTTCGGCGCCATCGCCCAGTACGGATACCGTGATCCCGGCCGAGAGGTTCTTCTTCGTTCCGTCGAGGCGCAGGACAAGGTCCTGCGGCAGGTCCAAGCCGCCCCCCCGCCAGAGCTCCGTTCCCCTGCCTGTATTTCCCTTGTCCGGGCCCGTCATCGTAACGTGGATTTCCTTGGCCGCCCTCGCTTCGGGCGCGAAAAGGAGTTCGAAGGCGATCCGGTCTTCCTTCGGCCTGATGCGGGAGGAAATCGAAAGCAAGGGGAAGCCATCCAGGGGGCCGCCCCGGGGCTCTGTCCCCCGGTCCGTCGCCGTTCGTCCCGGAGTCCCTTCCGCCTGGGTTTCGCCCGGGTCGATTCTCGTGTCGAGCCAAAGGGGAATGCCCTGTCCCCGGGCCGCCGCATCGAGGGCGGCAACTTCCTCGGAGCAGAGCTCGGCGGTCGTGACCAGCCTTGCCTTCCGCCATCGCGGCAGTCCCTTTGCGAGATCGGAGACGACGGAGCCGACAAGGGGGCGGGCGGGGAGGCGGGAAGCCGCTTCACGGAAGGCCGAAGCGGGGGCTGACGGAGGAGGCAGGGGCACGAGGCCGTCCTCGGTAACGGCGAAGGCCTCCTCGGTCCTGCCCCTCGCCGCCTTGAGCCCCCCGGCGCCCGCGGAGGCGGCGAAGGCCAGATAGCGGCGTTCCGGGAGAATGCTCCGGGGAATGAAGAAGGGTAGATCGGCCAGATAGGCCGCCAGCATGAGGAAGGGGAGCAAAAGGAGGGCATATTCTGCGATGTCCCACTTGTGTCGTGCCATTGCTCGGCCTATTCTATACGCAGGGTTGCTTGACAGCAACGGAGAATACGCGGGGGTTCCATGGATACATCAGTGGCGAAGGCCTTCATCTCTTCCGCCCAGACGACCTTCAGGGATATGTTCGGCATGGCCGCCGAGCCCCAGGCTCCCTCGGAGATGACCCCGAACGATGACCATGGCTGGGATATAACGGGCCTCGTCGGCCTGGCCGGCCAGGGACAGGGCGTCGTGGCCATCCGCCTGACCCATGATCTTCTCGGCAAGCTCCTCGCCGGTTCCGGCGTGGTTGCGAGCGGAGACGCCGAGCGGCGCGAGCTCGAAGGCGGCCTTGTCGGTGAGCTCTGCAACATCATCGCAGGTCATGCGACCTCCGCCCTCAGCACCGTAAGCCTGGAGATAGCGCCGCCGGTCATCGTGCGCGGTCCCAACCACAAGATCGGCTGGCCGGCCATAGCCCCCGTCATCCGACTTCCCTTCGCCCTGCCTTCGGGCACTTTCGAGCTGGACCTCTGCATCAGGCTGTAGTCTCCTTACCCTGAAGCATCGCGCCGGAAAGCCCCTCCGCCCATCCCCCATCATGGGTATCTATGCGGAGAGTGGCCTTTCATTGTATAGTGCGGTGGCTGGTCAGTAGAGAACAGGTCTGTCCCCCGAACTTCCCTCCTCCGATACAGCACATCATCAACTTCCAGGAATCCGATGAACGAAACGAATTTCGATACGCTCGGGCTCGAGCCCGCCATACTCAGGGCACTTTCGGAGAAGGGCTACGAGAAGCCCACTCCCATCCAGGCCGCGGCGATACCTAGCCTCCTCGAGGGTCGCGACCTCCTTGGCTGCGCGCAGACAGGGACCGGAAAAACAGCGGCCTTCGCCCTCCCGATAATCCAGCTCCTCTCAGGCAAGCCTGCCAGGGTCCTCCCGAAATCGGTCCGCGTCCTCGTCGTCGCGCCGACGCGGGAGCTGGCCGCCCAGATCGACGAGAGCTTCGCCGATTATGCGAAACACACGAAGCTGTCCCGTGCCTGCATATTCGGCGGCGTCGGCAAGAGCCCCCAGGAGAAGTCCCTTGTGCGGGGCGTCGACGTCCTCACCGCGACGCCCGGCCGCCTCCTCGACCTCCATGGCGAGGGCAAGCTCAGGCTCGATGCGGTGGAGATCGTCGTGCTGGACGAGGCGGACCGCATGCTCGACATGGGCTTCATCAGGGATGTGCGGCGCATCGTGGCGCTCTTGCCCAAGGAGCGCCAGACCCTCCTCTTTTCCGCCACCATGCCGCCCTCTATTGCCGAACTAGCCTCGACCATACTGAGGAAGCCGGTCCGGATCGATATCTCTCCTGAGTCGCCGACGGTGGAGCTCATCGACCAAAGCGTCATCTATGCCGAGAAAAACGACAAGCGACACCTCCTTGCGGCCATCATAGACGCCGCCCAGATCAACAGGGCCCTCGTGTTCACCCGGACCAAGCATGGGGCGGACCGCCTCGTGCGTTCCCTCGAGAAGGCCGGGATCTCGTCTGCCGCCATACACGCGAACAAGAGCCAGAACAACCGGACGAGGGCCCTTGAGAGCTTCCGAAGCGGAAAGACAAGGATCCTCGTCGCGACCGACCTCGCGGCACGGGGAATCGACGTAGATGGCATCACCCACGTCTTCAACTTCGAGCTTCCCAACGAGCCCGAGACCTACGTCCACCGCATCGGCCGAACCGCGCGCGCAGGCGCGGACGGCATAGCCATCGGCTTCTGCGACAACGAGGAGAAGCCCCTTCTCAGGGACATAGAGAGGCTCATCGGTAAGAAGATCCCTACGGCCTCGGGCCCTCTCATCGACGAGGCCTACAAGGTCGCCGCCAAGGCGCGGGCCGCTGAAGCCTTGAATCCACCTGAGCCCGAAAGGCATGGGAGACCTGCCCACGGTCGTTCCGCCGGGTCTGTCCCCGGCTCGGCTTCGGGCCATCCTGGCGGGAGGCTGGACAGCAAGGCGGCCCGCCATGGAACCGGAAAAAAAGCCGGCTTCCCCGGGAGTCTGCCGGCGAGCGTGAGGAATGCCCCAGGGCACGAGACACCCGAATCCGGGAAAGGCGCCAAACGAGGCAAGCCTGTACGGGGCCAGACCCCGAACGAGGTCGGGCATGGAATGGTACCAGGGAAGACCGCGCGGCGCCCCGGCAAGGCGACCTCCGGCGAAACGACTCATGCCGAAGGCCAGCTCCCTTCCCGAAGATACAGGGCAAACATCAACTCGATAGCCGATGGGCGCATTCCTGCGCGGAGCCATGAATCCGAGCTGGGGAGCCGTGACCCCGATAGACGTTCACATGCCGATTCCATACGGAGCGCCATCAGGGACATCGCGAGGGGCGAGGACGGGATCCTTCGTCCGGAGCAGGGAGAGGTCCGGCCGCGCTCCGGGGTTTCCCATGAGGTGGGACAGAACAAGCAGGTCCATCGCCATGTCCCAGGAAAGGCCGGATCGGCCAAAAGGTGAAATCGCCCGGCAAGCAGGGGGACAGACCCGAGGGGAAGGCATGGTTTCTCCCTCTGCCCGGTTTCCTTTCTTAAGGCGAAGCCTGGCCGCATGAGTCAAGGCGCGGCCTAGCTCGTAACGGAAATGCTTTTACGGACAGAAGCGCTCCTGCGCGACGGCCCCCAAGACCTGCCTCAGCAAGGGCGCAATTCTTTCCGATTGCCTGCACGGCTGGTTTCGTTGTAGTTTTTCACAAGCATGCGGTACCTCCTGATCGCCAACCCCGTGTCGGGCATCGGCCTCGCCAAGGCGCAGATAGCAAGCGTCGAGGCCTTTTTCCGGAAGCATGGCCAGCTCCTCGATGTACGCCTCACCGGTGCCGCAGGCGACGCTGAACGCTTCGCCCGGGAAGGCGCGCGTCTCGGATACGATGTCATCATTGCGGGCGGTGGCGACGGCACGATCAATGAGGTCCTCAACGGCATGACCGGCGGCTCGACCAAGCTCGCCGTCATCCCTTGGGGAACGGGCAATGTCTTCGCCACCGAAATGCGCTTTCCCCGTCGCATCAACGCCATCTGCCGCATGATCCTCCAGGGACAGTCCGAACCTCTCGATGTCGGCCTCTATGGAGGGCGGCGCTTCCTTCTCATGGTTGGCGCAGGCTTCGATGCCTATTCGCTCAAGCAGCTCGAGGGGCAGGGCTTGAAACGAAGGCTCGGTGTGATCGCCTACGCCGTGGCCGGCATCAGGGCCTTCACGCGATACCGTTTCCCCCAGATCAGGATCGATTTCGAAGACGGAAGGAGCGACTCCGGCAGCTTCGTCCTCGTCTCGAACACGAGCCGCTACGGCGATTTCTTCTCCTTCACTCCCGATGCAAGCCCTCTCGACGGCCTTCTCGATGTCTTCGTCTTCCGGGAAACCGGGCGCTTCAGCACCATCATACTGGTTCTCAGGTACCTGCTTCGCTTCATCGCCGACCCGAACCTCGCGGCTCCTCCCCTCGGCCTCCAGCGTTCGCGCATCTACAGGACCAGGGCGCTCAGGCTCAGTTCCACGAAACCCGTCTTCACCCAGGTCGATGGCGAGCTGGGACGGGGACTTCCCCTCGACATAGCCGTCGAGCCTGCAGCCGTCGAGCTCATCCTGCCCAAGCGAAGCGTCAAGCGCTTCCGGAGACGCCAGCGTTCAGCCGGACAGCGAAGGGGCTGACGCTTTCCCTTCCCCAGGGTACAATGGCATCCGGACTCATTCATCAGCTGGGAAAAAAACACGCGCCGGTAGGTAGTCCGGCGGGGGCCTCCAGGCTCTCAGTAACCAGCGCTCATCCATCCCGCCTTCCGCGGAAGCGACAAGCGCCGTCCATTCCCTTGCGGGCAGAGCATGCCCGGAGGGACAGGATGCGCATCGAATTCACCGTCTATTTCGAAGGCCCTTTCTGGGTCGGCGTCCTCGAGAGCGAGGACGAGGGAAGCCTGGTCGTGGCTCGCCATGTCTTTGGCGCCGAGCCCGGCAATGCGGAGCTTCTGGACTTCATGCTGAACGGTTTCCACAGGATGCGCAGGCAGGCATCCGCTGCGCCGCGAAGGGACATAGCGCCGGGCGGTCCGCGTAACCCGAAGCGCCTCCTCCGAGAAGCGCGTCGCGATGTCGCAAGGCCTCCCGCTACGAAGGCCCAGGCCGCCCTTTCCGCTTCCCGCGAGTCGCAGAAGTCCGAGTCGAAGGCCCTGTGCCGCGAGGCCCGCGAGCAAGAGGACGCGCGCCGCTTTCTCCTCCATGCAGGGAAGCGGAAGGCGAAGCATCGGGGACATTGACATGCTTGCCTGGTCTCTCCGGGGCGCTACAGATGGCGGCGAAATCCCGCGGCGCCGGACTCTCGAGGCGTAGGGCCTCGTGCGTGACGGGATGTTCGAGCAGGAGGAGTACCGCATGGAGGCATACCCGGCCAGCGGGGTCCGTCCTGGCTCCATAGCGCAGGTCGCCCGCGATCGGATAGCCTTCTGCGGCGAGCTGGGCCCGGATCTGGTGCTTGCGCCCGGTCTCGAGCCTGAGCTCGAGGCGGCTGTAGCCATGCCCCCGGGCAAGAACCCGGTAATCCGTGACGGCCTTGAGCGCGCCCCTCTCGCCGGGCCGCGCCACCCGCATCCTCGAGGTCCCTGAAGGGGCAAGCCAGGATTCGATCCGGCCTTCGTCCTCCTCGAGCTCGCCTTCGACGATGGCCTCATAGCATCGTTCCCGCGCCAGCCTGTCCCAGGCCGACATAAGCGAGGTCTTGACCTTGCCGGAAACCGCGAAGACGAGGACGCCCGAGGTCTCGCGATCGAGTCGGTGGACGACAGCGGCGCGGCCCTTGGGATTGCGGCGCCTGATATGTTCCGTCACGATGTCGTAGAGGGAGGTCGCGCGGCTTCCCTCCGGCGCGATGACCGCGAGCCCTGCCGGCTTGTCGACGGCGATGATCCATTCGTCCTCATAGATGAACGCGACATGGCCGCGGAAACCCTTCGCGTTCTCCGCACCCCTGGCCGATTGACGGCTGTCGCGTGCCTTGGACGCTGGTCCGGCCTTGCGTCGGGGAGCGGAAGGGCCACGCATCTCCGACGATCCGCTATCTCGGGGATGGCCCGGCGCCCCTGCCGGAATCGGCCGGCTCTTCCTGCGGGTACTCATGGCGTCACTATAACGATCGGGCAGGAGGAGGTACAGGCATCCATGCCCGCCCGCCACCCATCCGATCGTTAAGGACCGGGAAAGCAGTCAATCCTTCCGGGGCAGCAACAGCACCGAATGCTCGGGAAAAAGGAGACGGGCATATCCGGACGAGTCGGAGAGCACGTCGCGGCATCCGGTTCGCGCGTGCCTGATTCCCCCCCACATCCATTTGCGCCTGTCATCGACCTGGCCGGCGCTCACCGGATTCTCGTCGATATAGCTGAAGATCAGCATGAATTCCCTGAGACTGCGGATGATCCGCGAGAAGAATCGCTCTCCCCAGATATGTCCGGACGTGCCGCATAACCTGTTATAGGCCATCGCGAAGACTCCCAGTATCCATTGCATGATCGACGAAAGGCATTCGCCCCTCTCGGGTCGGATGATCATGTGGACGTGGTTGCCCATGATGCAGAAATTCTCCACGTGGAAACCGAACTTCCTTTTGGCGCGCTTTACCACATCGAGAAAAAGCCCCTTGATGCGGCCATCCACCAGGATCATCTCCTTGTTGTTGGCCCGGGCCGAGACATGGTAACGGGCGCCTTCGCGGAGTTCTCGTCGCTTTCTCATGATCGTATAACGCCGGGTTCCTGCCTCCGCGCTTGAGGTCGGGCGTTCCGGGGTGGCGTTCCGGGGTCTGGCCCCGGCCAGGGAAACCCAGGCGGGTTGCCGGCGATCGTCTCGCTGATCGTTCCATCCTGGGCCATGTGCTGCTACAATCGCCTCATGAAGAGGAACGCGGCAGTCTGGGGATTATCGATCGCATTATTGGCTTTATCTCTCGGCGTTTTCTGCTTCTGCTGGCCAACCGGCAAAAAGGAGATCCCGCCAGGTGGCTATGTCGCCTTCCGCGATGACGCGCTGGCCCGCCGTTATTGCCCGTTTTTTGAGACCTCGCCTTCGTTCGGCCCCATAGTCGCCATATACTATCGGGCCGCCAGGGACGGAGCAGGCAACCTGCATTTCGCATACCACCCCGTCTGGAAGGGGGAAACCAACAACAGCTCCGGTTGGGGGCCCTTCCTTTCAAGGACGATCTATACCGGGGGTCTGTCCCTCCAGCGGGCAATGTTCGGCAAAGGGGATGTGGAATCGATCGGAGTGACGATCGACCAGGGCGGGGAGATCGCTGGCCTTGAGTATGAAACGGCAAAGGACTATGACCCGGGAGCCTTTTCCGTGAAGCATCTTCCCGTCAAGGAAGAGGGCAAGATCAGCCTTCCGCTCCGATTCAGGGTCGTGAGCTGGAACCATCTCTTCATCCGGATCGGGGGCGAAGCAACTGCGGCCATCCCTGCAGGGACTGCAGGGCCAGGTGCCGGCATGGTGCCCGGAGCATACGAGGTCTTCACGGCCGAAGGCCATGGCGGGCCCGATGCGAGGACTGTCCCCTTTGGGTATTTCTCGGAAAGGCTATGGTCCGAGTACGCCATGTGGAAGAATCCCGAAACCATCCTGCGCAAGGATCGCGCCCATTTTGTCTGGGAGCGTGGCATCGCGCCTTGAGGTCCGGTCAATGAGCGGCCGTATCTGCCCGATCTCGAAGGAGATGGCCCCGAGATCATCTTCGACCCGTCCCGTGATGACGAGGGGGGCTGCCTCACCGAGCAGGCCTGCGTAGCGCTTAAAGACATCGGGGAAAAGGACAGCCTCGGTAATGGCGGTCTCATCCTCGAGGCTTACGAAAGCCATATCCTCCCCTCCGCTGGTGAGGACCTCCTTCCTGGTTATCGGAATGCAGACGATGACTGCCTCTGAGCCGAGATGATCGCGCAGGTCCTTGACGGCGACCCTGTCGACGGCATCCACGCGTTCTTGCCAAAGGACGAGCGGGTGCTGGTCGCGGAGGAATCCCAGGGTTCGATACTCCGCTACGAGAAGCCTCTGCCTGGCTTTTCTTTCCGATTCCGACCTCTTGTCTTCGCCGCATTTTCGGGTCTGTCCCTCGGGAGGCTGTTCTTCAGGGAGCCTTCCTGCCGTGTTTCCTTGAGCGGCTCCCTCCACTTGCTCGCTTTGGGACTTGGGCGTCCTGCCCTGCCCCGGGAAAAACGGCGCACTGGAAGCAGCCTTGTACCTGCCAGCCATTCCAGGCAACTCCTCTGCCCTGAAGAGGCCCGATTGGCTCCTTTTTTTTTCCTGACGTACGGTACAAAGAAGGATCCGGGCCTGGATCGGGCGCGGCAGACCGCCGGAGATCGAATCAAGGGCGCCGGCTTCCACGAGACTGAGGATCTGACCCTCTTCGAGGCAGGGTGCAGCCCTGCCATCGGCGCGGGTCTGTCCCTGACGGTCCTGTTCTGTGCCATCTGCGATGGCATGCCGGCTTCCCGGCCAGGCGGTGGCCGGGCTTGAAGGCCTATACGCGCCGCTCATCCTCGCCATGAACGATGCAAGATCCGCGAAGCGGCCGTTGTTCCGCCGTTCTTCCACGATTGCGTCCGCCGCCCGGCGTCCCAAGCCAGAAATGGCCATCAGGCCGATTACCAGTGCGTTCCGCCTTTCCGGGACCGCATGGTACTTCCATTCGCTCTCGTTTACGTCCGGCCCCCTGATCGGCAGGCCCATCCGCCTCGCCTCGCTCACATATGCGCTGGCAGTATAGAAGCCGCCGCCATTCGACAGTACTGCCGCCATGAACTCGGCGGGATGGTGGCAACGCAGCCAGGCGGACTGGAAGGAGACGACGGCGTAGGACGCGGAATGGGGCTTGCAGAAGGAGTAGCCAGAGAAGGAATCCATCATGTTCCAGACCTCGGTTGCCGTGGATTCCCCGACCCCGTTTCGAGCGCAGCCAGAGAAGAACCTTTCCCGGAACTCCGCGAGCTTCGCGGCCTTGTTCTTCTTGGCGAGGATCTTGCGCAGTGCGTCGGCGCTGCACTCGTCGAAACCCGCGAGCGCTATGGCCGCTTTCGAGACATCCTCCTGGTAGCAGAGGACGCCGCGGGTCTCGTTGAATACGTCGGCCAGACGGGGATGCAGGGGCTCCCATGGCTCGCCCCGGTAGCAGCGCTTGATGAATTGCGTGATGTACTTGTTGGCCGCGGGCCTGATGATGGAGGAGTGGATGACGATGTGCTCGTAATCGCCGGCCCCCGCCTTCTTCTGGAGCTGGCGCATCGCAGGAGACTCGATGTAGAAGACGCCCATCGTGTCTCCGGAAGCGAGCATCCGCTCCGTTTCACGGTCGGAAAGGGCGAGCCGTTCGAAGTCCGCGCCCTCCGCTATACTGGTTCCTTCCTCTGCCAGGTTGCACAGCGCATCCCGGATGACGGCGAGGGAGCGGTTCCCGAGGAGGTCGATCTTGACGAGACCCGACGCCTCGGTTCCGTCCTTCTCCCACTGGATGAGGGGATACCCTTCGGTCGAGGTTTCCACCGGCACAAAACGGCGGATAGGTCCGGGCGCGATCACGAGGCCGCCGCAATGCATGGAGAGGCCGCAGGGGAGGCCTTCGATCGACGCAGCGGCGGCAAGTATCTCCTTCCATACCGGTTTCGTTTCCCAGCTGCCGCGTTGCCCGAGTTCGAACACCGCCCTGGCGCAGGCCGCAATCTCCCCTTCTGCCATCCCCCAGGCCTTCGCCGCCTCCCTGAGCGCCGAACGAGGCTTGAAGCTGAGATGGTTCGCGACGCGGGCGGCCCTGCCCCCCCCGGCATCCGTCGGACTGCCGAAGCGCTCGATCGCCCTGCGGATGATGTCATCCCGCTCATCCCAGGCAAAGTCGATGTCTATGTCTGGCGGATCGGGCCTGCTGTCATTCAGGAAACGCTCGAAGTAGAGGCGGTGGAGGATGGGATCGACGTTGGTGATGCCGAGGCTGTAGGCCACCGCGCTCGCAGCGCCTGACCCGCGCCCGCAGATCCTCTTCGTGAAGCCCGCTATTTCCGCCACGACGAGGAAGTAGTCCGAAAAGTTCTTGCGGTTGATGATGTCGAGTTCGTATTCGAGCCGGTCGACGATCGCGTCGTTGAGCTCTCCCCAGCGTTTCTCGGCGCCCTCGAAGGTGAGACGTCGAAGCAGCGCCCTCGAGGCTGCGCCATCTTCCGTATAGGATGGGAAGACAAAGCCATCGAAGATGGAGCTGAACCGGCATTTATCCGCGACCTGCTCAGTGGCCGCGAGGGCTTCCGGCCATGAGGCGAAAAGCGCGACGGCTTCCCCTGGCCCGAAGAGCACCGAATCCTGGTCATCGAGAAGGGAGGGATCGAGCCTCCCCAAGGTCGTGTTCATCCCGATGGCCCCGAGGAGCCGGTGGGTCTGCCAGTCTTCACGCTTGATGAAGGCCGCGTCCCCGAGCGCCAGGAGGGACAGACCCAGGTTGCGGGCAGCCGCAACGGCGCCGACCCTGCGCGGCGAGACCGCGGCATAGAGGTCTGTCCCCCGTCCAGCCAGGGCGGAAAGCAGGGAGGGGGAATAGGTCGCATAGACAAGTCCCGTGGAGAGGCGCGCCAGCTCCTCGGTGAGGTCGGGCGGCCCTTTCCCGGGTCTGTCCCCATCCCCATCAGCCCTTCCGGCACGGGGCCTTCCCCCGCAGCCCGCGACAGCCATGTCCCCGCGTCCGCAGGCATGGCCCGCTGAGGGCAGGCCCGGTTCCGCCCCGGCCGCCTTCCTGGCCGAGATGAGTTCGCAGAGATTGCCGAAGCCTTCCCTGTCCTTGACGAGGACTACGACGCTGCCCTGTTTCGTGGTGAGCTCGGCACCTATGATGGGCCGCAGGCCTGCGTCGCCCGCCGCTTCGATGAAGTCGTGGACGCCGTAGAGGTTGTCCCGGTCGGTCAGGGCCATGCTTTCAAAGCCGAGTTCCCTTGCCCGGCGGACGAGATCCCCGATCCGGCAGGGCCCCGAGTGGAAGGTATAGGCCGAGCGGACCTGAAGGTGGCTAAACATCGTGCCAGGCCTCGCTGGCCAGGGCCGCACATCGCGTCACGGCCTTCGCGCCGAAGCGTTCACGGGCAGCATCCACTGCCGCCTGGAGCCGGTCGAGTCTTGTCGACCCGTTGCGCGATTCACGGTTGCGGAAGGCCTCGCGGCCCGCAGGATCCGGCGTGAAAAGGTCTAGCTGGAGGCTCGCGGGCTCGAGGCCGCCGAGAGCCAGCGCGAGCGAGGCTACCCTGACCCTCCGGTCGTGGGCCCGGGACAGGGCCATGCGCGCCGAAGAGAGGAGTTCTCCGTCCAGGGCGATGGGCCGCGGCAGCCGGGCGGCGCCCCGGCCCGCGATGTTGTCGGAATAGCCGAGCTCCACCGCGACGACCCTGCATTGGAGGCGCGAGCGGCGCAGCTCGAGGCCGCAGCCCTCGACAAGGGTAACGAGGGCCGCGAGGATCGAGGCTTCATCGAGGACGTCGTTGTCGAAACGAAGCCGGGCGGCCACGCTCCTCCTTGCGAGGTCGCCTTGCTCGACCCTGCTTCCGTCAATGCCGAGGGCGCCCGCACGGAGCTCCGGGCCGCGATGGCCCAGCAGCCCGGTGATCTCCGCGTCGGAGAAGGCCGCGAGTTCTCCTATTTCGCTGATGCCCGTGACGGAGAGGATTCTCCCGATGGCGGGGCCGACCCCTGGCAGGAAGCGGACGTCCTGATGGCACAGGAAGGCCTCTTCGTCGCCTTCCCTCACGGCAACGAAGCCATCGGGCCTGAGGCTGCGTGTCCCGACCTTGGCCACGAGCTTGTTGCTGGCGAGCGCTGTCGTGGCGTCGAGGCCGACTATCTCGGCGACCTCCCTCCGTATATGGACCGCCTGGTCGATGTATTCGCCGAAAAGACCTCTGGTGCCGTCCAGGTCGAGGAAGAAATGGCCGCCGCCCGAATTTTCCAGGAGTGGCGCATACCGCGCGCAGATGACCTCCATCTCCCGGTTCGCGCGGCGGTACGCATCGGGCGAAGGCCGCACGAGGCGAAGGCCCGGCAGCCGGCGCTCGGCCTCCGCGATGGGCATCCCGGGAGCCACTCCTTCCCTCAGGGCAAGGCGCGAGACATCGAGTATCCTTCCCCGGGCCGCTCCAGGGCTGCCCACGGCAAAGGGTCGTTCCCTGAGTTCCGGATCCCGCAGGGCCTCGACCGCGGCCATGAAGCTTACCACATTGAGGTGGATGATCGACGCTCCGGGGCTCATCGCAGGAGTCCCTTCCCGCGAAGCAAGTCCTTCAGCGTCCCGGCGTTCTGTGGGGCCTGTCCCTTCCAGTGGTTGTTGAAGTAGACCAGTATCCGGCCCGCCTTGGGCTCCATGGCCTCGATGCGCTCCACCCACGCGCGGAGTTCCGCATCGTTGTAGCAGTAGTCATAGCGCATTGCCGCATCCGACCCCCACCAGGTCTCGCCGTTCCGGCCGTGGAGGCGGACGTAGGCCAGGGACGAGGTGACGAGGTCGACGGAGGGCGGGAGGCCCTGGATATCGGGGACGTCGACGGAGGCCAAGGTCACGCCCCTGTCGCGGAGCGCGTCGAAGACGCGGTTGTTGTACCAGTCCCCGTTGCGGAACTCCACGACCCGCGGGAGGTCCGCGGCTTCCTTGAGGAGGAAGTCGAGGTAGCGCCTGCGGTCTGGGTCGTAGTGGAAGGATGAGGGGAACTGGAAAAGGACGGCCCCGAGCCTTTCCGCGGCGACCAAGGGCCTCAAGGCCTCCCTGAATTCCGAGAGAGACGATCGCCAGGATGCCGGGTCGATCTCGTGCGTGAGGGACTGGTGGGCCTTTAACGAGAAGAGGCATCCAGGGCCTGCCCTGTCGGCGAAGGCCTCGAGCTGGCGGGCTTCCGGCATCCGGTAATAGGAGAAGTTGAGCTCTACCGTGTCGAAAAGCTCGGCATAGTAGGCGAGATAGGACTTTCTCCCGAGATCAGGAGGGTAGAAGAGCCCCTTCCATTCCGGGTAGTCAAAGCCCGATGTTCCTATGCGTATTTCGCAATCCATGTGGCCAGCCTCGGAGTAATACTACTATACAAAAATATAGTATCGCAAGAGCCACCTTCCCTGGAACGACAGGCTTGTCCGGTGGCGACAGTTCAAGGCTTGCCACTCGCAGGTGGACTCCAGGACCCCCTGCCAGGCTCCCGGTCGGGTCTGTCCCCCGCGTATGTATGTCGGCTGCGACAGTCGAATGCGCCCGAATTCTGCCAGGCCCATGCTGGGGGGCGATGCGGAGGCGGCAACCTGAAGTTCGAGACTTGGCCGCCTAGGGTCTGTCCCCGTGGCTCCTATGCCGTTCGGGCAGCTTGGGCTCAAGGGCCGGCCTGTCCTCCATGAGCCGGTCGAGGAGGCTGTCGGGCTCGTTTTCGACAATGAGGTCCTCGAGATGGACGGGCTTGAGGAAACCTTCCTCGGAAACCTTCCCGAGGAAACTGAGGAGCGGGCCGTAGAACCCAGCCACTTCGAGGAGGCCGACGGGCTTCGCATGGTAGCCTATCTGCCGCCAGGCCCAGACCTCGAAAAGCTCCTCGAGGGTCCCGATCCCGCCTGGCATGGCGATGAAGGCATCCGCGGCTTCCGCCATCCGGGCCTTCCTTTCGTGCATGTCACTGGCGATGACGAGCTCGGTGAGCTCCACATGGTCGACGAGCTCATAGAGCTTCCGGGGAATCACCCCCGTGACCTTGCCGCCCTCTTCGAGCGCGGCCCTTGCAAGAATGCCCATGGTGCCGATGTTGCCGCCTCCATAGACGAGCTTGAGTCCCCGCCTGGCGATCGCGCTGCCCATGGCCATGGCCGCCTCGGCATATTCTGGCCGGACCCCGTTGCTCGAGCCACAGAAGACACACACGGATGTGATCATGGTGGAAGTATAGCCGCCCGCGCCGGCAAGGAGCAATGAAGGGCAGGGACAGACCCGGGATTGGCCCCAGGACTGGCCCTAGGACTGGCCCCAGGAATGCCATTCCCCCCCATTCCGGGCCGGCTCAAGGCTACGGGATCGCTTTACTCGGCTTGCCATAACGGTATAATGGGGGCAAGGTCGAGCGTCCGGGTCCGGCCGACGGCAAGGCAGGCCTCGGGCTGGATCGGACTGAATCGCCGCTGTCGAAAGGGTTCATGGCCATGCGGAACGAGAATCTCGTCAAATCGCTCGAGGGAAACATCAGCCTCCTCTTCGCCTTCGTGGGCTCGATCAGGAACGAGGCGATCATGAAGAGGAAGGAGGAGGATTCCCTCTCGATCTACGACCACATCTGTCACCTGTCGATCATCCAGCCCTTGTTCTATGATCGCCTCGAGGCCTTCTCCAGGGAGGAAAGCCCGGTCATCTCCCTCGCTTCCCTCCGGAAGGTCGACATCGTCCATGGCAACGAGCAATCCATCATGACCCTCATGAGGACCTACGAGAGCTGGCGCCTCAAGCAGGTCGAGCTCGTGAAGTCGACCGAGGGGACGCTCTGGGACAGGATGGTGGCGAACGAGGAACTCGCCGGCTATTCCTTCGAGAGCCTCGTGAAGGACATCCTCCTCAATGACATCTTCCACATCAACCAGATGGAGGAGCTCCAGGCCATCAGCGGCATGTGGCAGCCTGCCTGAGCAGGCGCGGCTGCCATCCCTGCCTTCCTCTCCTCCGTACCTTCCATGGCCGGTTCGTCGGCGGGGAGTCGCGGCCTCGCGTACACAACCATTTAGCCGGTTCCGTCCCTTGCGAAAACGCGTCGTGCCTCCCGATAATGCCGCCATGAAGGGACGAAGCAAGTGATAGAGACGGAGCGGCTTCTCATCCGGGAATTCCGGATTTCGGATGCGGTGGACCTGCATGAGTACCTGTCCGACGGAACGACGTATCGTTTCGAGCCGGGCGCGCCCATCAGCCAGGAAAAAGCGCTCGCCCTCGCCGAGGAGCGTTCGAAGGGCGACAACTTCCTCGCCGTAGAGCTCAAGGCCGAGGGCCGCATGATCGGCCATCTCTACTGGGCGCCCGAGGAGCCCCCCGAATTCCTTGCCTGGGAGATCGGCTACATCTTCAACCGGAAATATCAAGGCAAGGGCTATTGCACCGAGGCCGTCAGGGCCTTCCTGGATGCCAACAGGTTGAAGCCGGGAATCCACAGGATCAATGCCTACTGCAATCCCGAGAACGTCGCCTCCTGGAAGGTCCTCGAGAAGGCGGGCATGAAGAGGGAAGGATACTTCCGGAAAAGGGGCTTCTTCCGGAGGGATGGCGCCGGTATTCCCCTCTGGCATGACTGCTACGCCTACGGCATCCTCGCGGACGAATGAGGCGGGACCCCATGAGCCAGCCGATCGGGTATCGAGATCTGTCCCCCGATGAC